>Ga0209347_1001267_pt1 | contig 43647 bp, 42 predicted proteins | sample AutmiccommuBRH23_FD_187382 | JGI IMG/M metagenome (GOLD analysis project Ga0209347, IMG submission 187382) | Deep subsurface microbial communities from Mt. Terri, Switzerland - Autotrophic microbial communities BRH/23 (SPAdes) (version 2) | ecosystem: Environmental > Aquatic > Deep subsurface >... | reverse complement strand
CATCATCTTTGCCCTGGTGGTGAAGGCTGTTTTTATCGCGGCCACCTTCCTCGGTTTCGCGAACCTCTGGATGGCGGTCTTCGCCGACACCGGCGCCGCCCTGCTGGTGATCGCCAACGGGATGCGGCTGATGAAGGTGGAAGACCCGTATTTCCGGCCGGAAATCAGCGGGACAAACAAGTCTTCTGTAATGTACGCCGGGGCATGAACCAGATGAGGTGACATAATAGGCTAATGATAATTTAGAAAGATGCCGGATAAAGTTAGTTCCTGGGAGCCCACATTCTTTGCCAGTGATGCATCGGGTGTAGTAATATAATTTACAGGTCTCCTGAGGGGCAAAAAGGGTTTTGGATGGGGGAACATGCCGTGGAAAAATCCAGGATATTGGTTATAGACGACGAGCAAAAGATACGCGAAGTGGTTAGGATGTATCTGGAGAAAGAAGGGTTTTTCGTCGGCGAAGCCGCTGACGGTCAAGAAGCGCTGGATCTCGTGAACAGAGGACAGTGGGATTTCATCATTCTAGATCTGATGATGCCGGGGATCGACGGCTGGTCGGTTTGCAAAGAGATAAGAAAATTCTCAGCCGTTCCGATCATTATGCTCACCGCCAGAGATGCAGAGATAGACCGCATCCTCGGACTGGAGCTGGGAGCGGACGACTATGTGGTCAAACCGTTCAGCCCAAGGGAACTGGTAGCCAGGGTGAAGGCGGTGCTGCGGCGCGGCAAGGCCATTGCGGCACCGGTTCAGGTCGCCAAATCGGGGGTCCTGAAATTCCCAGGCTTGTCCGTCGACCCGGATTCCAGGCTGGTCCTGATTAACGAGCAACCGGTCAACCTCACGCCCAAGGAGTATGAATTGCTTCTTCACCTGGCGAAGTCGCCCAATCGGATCTACACGCGGGAAGAACTTTTGGTTTCGGTTTGGGGTTACGACTACTTCGGCGATGCCCGGACGGTGGACACCCACATCAATCGCCTGCGCGACAAACTTCAGAAGGCCTCCGGCACCACGTCCTACATTACGACAGCCTGGGGGGTTGGTTATAAGTTTGAGGTGAAGAAATGAGCGTATTCAATAAGAGTGTCCTTTTGAAGCTATGGCTGGTCATGGTCACTCTGGTGCTCATCGTCCTTTATTTTACGGGATTTGCTCAGACCATTAAATTAAAAGACTTGTATTACACGCAGCAGTTGGAGCAGCTTAAGGCGGATGCCAAACATGTCCAGGCGGGTCTGGAACTGGGTGGCGGAGACAAAAGCGGACAATTCCTCGCCGTTATGGCCAGTACCCTGAACGCGAACATTATGACAACGGATGTACATGGCAACATTGAATATTGCGTTGGTATGGGCATGGATATGAGGGACGTTGGGAGTGAAACAATCAACGTCATTGAGCACCACGGCATGCCATGGAAAGAGTCGGACTTGCAAAGCGTTTTGCAGGGGAGGGCCGTCTCGTACAGGGGGACTTATCATTTCCTGGAATCCGACGTGTTGACTGTGGCTGTGCCCTTGTACAAAGGAGATGAAATTACTGGCGCTGTCATGTTGAGCGCGGCGCTGGGGCCCATTGAAGACCGGATCCAGGACCTCCAGAGAGTGACCCACTACGCCGGACTGGGGGGCGTTATTTTCGCCACATTTTTAAGTTTGCTGTTTTCCCGCAGCCTCTCGCGGCCCTTGTTGAAAATGAACCAGTCGGCCCGGGCGATGGCCAGGGGCGACTACTCGCGCCGGGTAGAAGTGAAATCAAATGATGAAATAGGACTCCTGTCGAAGTCACTGAACTCCCTGGCTGCGGAACTGCAGGAAAAGATCGCGGCGCTGGAGCAGCAGGACCGAACCAGACGCGAGTTCGTGGCCAACGTCTCCCATGAACTGCGGACACCTCTTTCCATTATGCAAGGCTACACTGAGGCGTTGATTGACGAGATGGCCGGCTCGGAAGCCGAGAGGCAAAAATACCTCGGGAATATCCATGAAGAGATCCTCCGGCTGCGCAGGCTGGTGGGGGAAATTCTCGACCTGCAAAAAATTGAGGCCGGCTGGCAAGGGACGAAGATGGGAGCAGTTTCCCTTTCAGTTATCGCCGAGCGCGTCGCCGATAAATTTCAAACGCGGGCTGAAGAGAATAAAATAACCATAGCCAAAAACTTTACTCCGGGAATGTCAAAAGTTTACGCCAATCCGGACCGCCTGGAACAGGTCTTGATCAACCTGCTGGATAACGCTATCCGGGTTACACCGGCCGATGGGGAAGTGAAAATTGAGGTAATTGAGCGCCCGAGTGAATTTTACGTGGCCGTCGGCGACACCGGCCCGGGAATTCCGCCGGAAGAGCAATCTCTTATTTGGGAGCGGTTCTATAAAGTAGACAAGTCGAGAACAAGGACCGGAGGCGGAACCGGCCTCGGCCTGGCCATCGTGAAGGAGATTGTTGAGGCGCACGGAGGAACAATCGAACTGGCAAGCGAGTTGGGGAAAGGGAGCGTGTTCTCTTTTGTGATCCCCAAACGCAGGATGTAATTTATTTATTTTATTGTCATTTCGTGATAATTTAGATATAGGATATTGACGGAGGGGGGTAAAGACGTGCCGGCCAATCTAACGCCCCAGTACTACGAGGCGAAAGAAAACTTCAAAAAGGCGGCTACCGTGGAGGAGAAGATCGCGGCGATCGAGGAAATGCTGGCGGTCATTCCAAAGCACAAGGGCACGGAAGCAAAGGGGAAGCAAAGGAAGCAAAGGGGACGTTCTTTTTGCTTCCTATGCTTCCTTAACAATTGTTAAGTATAATAAAGAAAATCTGAAAGCGTGATGATAGATGGCAAGAAAAGCAAGGGAGCGATGTGAGAGCGGAGTTTACCACATCGTGACAAGAGGAATCAACCGGCAGGACATATTCTGCGACCAAGATGACTATCAGCGTTTTCTGGGAACGCTTGCCCGGGTAACCGGATTAAATAAAAATATGGTTTTTAAGGCCTAAACAAGGAAGCAAAAAGAACGTCCCTATGCTTCCCTATGCTTCACCTGTATGAGGATCATACAAAGCATGCCTGCTAAATATGAATTTGACCAACATTGAAAAGCTTCCAGCGAAGACTTGGAGCAACGTTTTTATTAAACGTTGCTCCAAGTCTTCGCTGGAAGTAAAATATGGACTGGCTCTTGAATGAACCCGCGCTAGCACCAAAATCATCATACCAAACCTGTAGAATAGAGTAAATAATAACACTACGGTGAACTGAAACGACTAAACCCAAACAGAACTTTCTCTATCCCGGTCGTCGCTGAAAATCTTATGCTTCGCATTTCCGCAGGTAGTGATATAGTAGACAGCACCAGGATATTCTATTCTTAACGGTCTAGCCATGTGCTTATTATAATAAGCATTTTCTTATGTTTCAAGACCTGACCCCGGTTTTTTACCTTACCTTTCCATCTTGCACCAGTGACATTTTCACTGAAATATTTTAGGATGACATTATCACAGAATAATCACACCAAAACCCCTTTTTCTCTTGATATTTAGCTCTTTGTGGTTTAGAATAATTTTTAATACAAGTGTTGCCAATTCCTAAATCAGTAACAGGAAATTAGGGGACTCAAGTCGGGTAATCTCGCCTTGTCCGAGAAAGAAGAAGAACTGTCAAACAAGAGCGAGATGCGGTGGGGAATACTTGACCCGAGGCAAAGAATGGTCCACGAACGCGATTTGGCCGAAAGTTGGGGCCGCGTCTTGATGCCCGACGCCTTGGACCGCAAGTATCCCAACGCCCCGAAAGGCGGAAACCATATAAGAAGCGGACTTTCGGCATTCGTGCCCCTAACCCATTGGAATAACGTGTGTTGTCGGAAAGATGAAACAGCGTGTTATCTGGAAGCAAAACCTGAATACGGGTTTATCTGGAAACCATATAAACAGTAATTTGGCAGCCGGCATTGGATGTTGTGCCACAGACCACCAAGGAGAAACCACCCATGATTGATCGCAAAGGCATAATCTCATTCCTAATCATTACCTTTGGCATAACCTACACCATTGAGGGCGCGTTGATATTAACAGGGTTTCGTTTGACAGGAGTCTTCCCGCTTTACGGTCAGCTTATTATCGCAGGGGTAATGTGGGTGCCAGCGATTGCCACCGTGATCACAATCAAATTGATCACGCATGAGGGTTTTGCCATTACCAACTTTCGCATTGGCGCATTGAAACCGTATCTTACTTCGGCGCTAGTTGTACCAGCCTGCTTCATTATTACTTACACTTTGACTTGGCTTCTGGGTCTAGGTCAACCAGACTGGCAGTTGGCAGGTTTTCGTGCACTTTTGGCTTCGACCGGTGCCGAGAATTCGACTATGCCTTCTTCGGCGTTGATTCTGCCAGCAGTATTCCTGACCAGCCTGTTCCTCGGTCCTACGATAAACGGCATATTTGGCTTTGGCGAGGAGTTTGGCTGGCGCGGTTACCTTCTGCCAAAACTGATGCCACTAGGCAAACTCAAGGCTTATATTATCGTAGGTGTGATTTGGGGGCTATGGCATGCACCATTGATTATGGTAGGCTTCAACTACCCAGGTTATCCCTTATTGGGAATCATTGGCATGGTGGTTATGACGACCGCCATAGGTATCTATATAAACGAATTGACTTTGCAGAATCGTAGCTCAATCCTAGCTGGGTGGATTCATGGAGCATTCAATGGTCAGGTATATGGCATCTGGCGTATTTTATTCCCGAATGTCAATCCGTTGATTGGTGGATTCACAGGAGTGATAGGGATCACTGTGTGGCTATTCCTAGGAATCTGGAAAGCATATCGTGGACGGGTAGTTACAACAACACTGTCTGGTGATTAACATCTCTCCATTGTGTGTCGTGTTCGGGCAAGAGACCGCCTAACAAAGCGTGCAGTGGACGGTGGGGATTCTGCGCGGTTTTCAAGCATTTATAAAATCAAATAGTGAAGGGGGCAAATTATGCATGGGATGAAAGAAATAATACAGGAAGCTAAGTCCCTTCCCGTTGAGGAAAGGGCAATGGTTATCGATTCTTTACTTCGAACACTTAATCCTCCATCCGCGGAAATCGATAGAGAATGGGTGAGGGTTGCCAAACGTCGACTTGCGGAATTACGATCTGGTAGCGTGAAGCCCATTCCAGGAGATAAGGTGTTTGCGAAAATTCGGGAACGCTTCGAGAGATGACCTTCTCATTTCACCCAGAGGCAGAATTAGAGTTCCATGAGGCTATCAATTACTACGAAGATCGTGAACGCGGCCTGGGTTACGATTTTTCTATCAAGGTGCTTGCAACTATTCAAAATATTGTCACCTACCCAACTGCGTGGCCGGTCATAGAAGAAGGCGTCCGGCGTTGTCTGGTTAACCGTTTTCCATTCGGCGTTATCTATAGTATTGAACAGAACGACATTTTCATCCTTTCAGTAATGCATCTGCGCCAACATCCTGATTATTGGAAAAACAGACATTGAAGCGGCAGAACAAGTCACTCAAGCCGACCCGGAATAACGCTGGTTTGATTTTGGCAAAAGCCTGTGGCCAGGCGGCTTAATTCTATCGAAATCCGTATAATGGATCAAGAAATTAAGACAACAGAAGAGTTTGTTTTTTTGTAAGCTTTTACGAAGTAATAATATATTGACTGGGGGGGTGGACGACGTGCCGGCCAACTTGACGCCCCAGTACTACGAGGCGGAAGAAAACTTCAAAAAGGCGGCCACCGTGGAGGAGAAGATCGCGGCGATCGAGGAAATGCTGGCGGTCATTCCAAAGCATAAGGGAACGGAAAAGATGCAGGCCGAATTAAAGCGCCGCCTCTCCAAACTGCGCGAAGAAGGAATGAAAAAAGCGAAGCTGGTCCGGGCCGACCCCTTCCATGTGGAAAAGCAGGGGGCCGGCCAGGTGGTGCTGCTGGGGTTTCCCAACGCCGGCAAGTCGGCGCTGGTGGCGGCGCTGACCCGGGCCAAAGTGAAGGTGGCCGGCTATCCCTTTACGACCACGGTTCCAATGGCGGGCATGATGCCTTATGAAGACGTGCTGGTCCAACTGGTTGACACTCCGCCCATAACGGAGGACTTGGTCCCGCCCGGGCTTTCCGGCACCCTCAGGGTGGCGGACGCGATCCTGGTCGTGTTGGACGCCGCTTCCGGCGAGTGCCTGGAGCAGATGGACGCCTGTCTCAAGTACCTCGAGGAAAAGAAAATCATCCGCGAAGACCTGCCGGTGGGCGCCCGCGGCCTGCCGCCCGGGCGCTGCCTGGTGGTGGCCGCCCGCGTTGATTTGCCGGGCGGGGAGGACAATGTGGAGGTTATGCGGGAGATGTGGCCGGACCGGGAGATCCTGACCGTATCCGCCGCGACCGGCCTCGGCCTGGAGCCCCTGCGGAAGAGAATATTCCAAGTCCTGGACGTGATCCGCGTTTACACCAAGGTGCCCGGCAAGGAGCCGGACCTGAAGGCGCCCTTTATCCTGATGCCGGGCAGCACGGTCGTGGAACTGGCCGAAGCTGTTCACCGGGATCTGCCGCAAAAAATGAAAAACGCCCGGGTCTGGGGATCGGTGCGCTTTCCCGGGCAGGCGGTGCCCCGGGAATACGTTTTGCAAGATGGGGATGTGGTGGAGATTTCCCAGTGAGCGGGAAGTCCGGCACAGACTGTTTCGCCGGCGTGTTTTCCGGGAATGATCAATGAAGGCTCATCCGGAGGAGGTGTAGAGAATGGCGGAGCTTGTGACCGTTTCAACCTATCGCGATGCCGGCGAGGCCTACCTGGCCCGCGGGTTTCTGGAACAGGAAGGCCTTGAGGCCTTTGTCTTTGACGAGAATATGGGCTCTCTTTACCCTTCCGGCACGGTTGGATGGGTGAAGCTCAAGGTCAGGGCGGCGGATTTGGAGAGGGCCAGGGCATTGCTGGACGACATCGAGAAAGAAGCTGAATCATAGATACCGTGAGTGACAGGTCCGGTCAGGTTCGATGGCTGTTTTTCAAAAATTCGTTTTCATCACGGCGGTGTTACGCAGGGTCATGGAAGTTTTTCGTTTAATCCAGGGCGTTGATCACCAGGCCGGTGATCAGCTTCGGGTAAAAGTAGGTGCTCTTCTGGGGCATTTTTTCACCGTTGCCGGCTACGGCTGTGACCTCCTCCACCAGCGTCGGGTTCATGAAAAAGGCCAGCTGGTAATCGCCGCGGTCAACCGCCGCCAGGGCCCCTTCCTCCTCCCGGGAGTAGCTGATGTGGTCTCCCCTGGCCATCAGCTCGCCGCCGATGCCCAGGTACTTTTCGATGACCAAGGTGTGCAGCACTGAGACGTCGAGGCAGCGCCAGGCCGGCGACTTCTCCGGCGGCATTATTTTTTCCAGCTGCACATCTTCCTTCAGGGAGGCCAGATACAGCCGGCCGCTGCCCAGGTAGACGCCGAAAGCATGGGGATGTGAAATCCGGCCGGAACCGGAGGCGCCGCGGGCGGCCAGCCCGGAGAGGAACTCTGTAAAGTTGGCCCGGTCCGGCGCCGGCGGAAACTCCTCAAGGGTGAAGAATTCCTTCAGCCGCTCCGGCAGGGCCGCCAAATGCGCCTCGTCGACGTTTCTCAACAGGCGGTGGGTCGGCAGTATGACCAGGCCGGGGTCGTACAGGTTGACCAGGGTCATCATCACGTAATGGTGGGCGGGCTCGCCCGTGCGGGAGCACGAAAAGGCGCCGCCGGGGCCGCGTGAGCAGGAAGAGGACGCCGCGGCCTCGCTTCCGGCCGGGCTGCCGCCGCCGGCGTCACGCTCCCGTTTGTAATTTAAAGCCGTCTCGTAGCGGTGGTGCCCGTCGGCAATGAAAATGCGCCGGTCTTCCATGAGCTGTTGAACCTTCCCGATGGCGGCCGTGTCCCGGACGACCCAGAGCCGGTGCCGCTCCCCGTTTTCATCGGTAAAGGCCGCATCCGGCGCCCGGCTGCCGGCTGTTTCCCGCAGGGCGTTGGTTACGGCCATCTCCGGGTCGGCGTAGAGGCTGAAGATGGGGCTGAAATTGGCCCGGCAGGCGCGCATCAGCTCCAGGCGGTCGGCCTTGTGCCTGGGCATGGTCTCCTCGTGGGGCAGGACGACTCCTTTCTCGTAAGGCTCCAGCTTGACCCCGCTGATGAACCCGGAGCGGACTCTCCTTTCGCCGCCGGTCGTGTATTCCTGCTCGTACAGGTAGAGGGCATGTCCGTCTTCCGGTGCCAGTACGTTTTCCCGCCGCCAGGCGTCGTAGTCGGCGGCGGCCCGGGTGTAACGGTTCCCGGCTTCCCCGTCGCCGGCGAAGGTTTTCCCGTACTCCAGGCGAATAATGTTGCAGGGGTGCCTGCGATAGTAGCGGTCCTGACCGGCGGCGTCGATGACGTCGTAGGGTGGTGTCACCACGTCGGCCAGGTCCCTGACGATTGCCTGGTTATAGCGGAGCCCTTTAAAAGGGATGATTGTCGCCATGAAAAATGCCTCCTTAAAGTCAGTAAAAAAACCGCGAAAGAATGCTTGCTGTTGTTCACCCTGGATAGATTGTAATATAAGCGCCCGCAAATTACAATATTAGTGAGCCTTGGGTTCGGAAGGGGCATGCCCCTTCCGAACCATTAGAGCGAACTTGGTTCGAGCTTTACAGCCTGTTGATCCCAGACCTTCAAGGACGGGGTCTTGCAGGCTGTTGGCGTGATAAAAATTGAAAACAAACCGTTGAAACCGGCGCCGCCGAAAACCCTGTCCAGTTGCTCACCGGCTAAACAGTCGAGAAAAACAGGGTCGCCGATGCTGAAATGTTGGAAAGGCGCCTGCCGCTAATCCAATAGAAAATGGATATCAGCGGCATCAAGATATAAAATATTTTTTTGAAAAAAGATATTTTTGCAGGAGTATGCCACTTTATGTGGAAATATGTAACTCGTAATATGTAGCAATATGCAACTAAAATAATAAAACCCAAAAAACGATAAGGGCAAACATCTTTCGAAAGAGATGGGCGCAAAGCCACGGGCCTAAAGCTTTTAGCTATGGCAGCCGGGTTGCCGGACGATGGGAATTTAAGCCCGGGCGATCTGTCGTGTCCGGGTTTTTATTTTGGGGGGGGTGAGATTTGAACAGGTTTAGCAAGTGAGCGCTTAATCGAGTGAATAGACAAGGGAGGGTGGATAATAAAAATGAAAACATTAAAACCAAAGCGCATCTTTATTCTAACAATGATGATACTTTTTATTGTCAGTGTATGTGGAGTCTCTTGGGCTGCCGATTTGGACCAGAGTTCGGCGCCAAGTTACATGCCGCCGAAACCAGGCGTTGATTTCGGCACGAAAAAAAGCTTCGGCCCCGATGGGAAATTGTACCCCACGATTAAAGACCTGAAGGAGTATCCGGCGCCTTTACAGCGGGCAGCTGTTTCAGGGACAAAGAAAATTCTGGTTATACTCATGGAGTTTACAGATGTAAAATTTGACGCCGCACACAGCCAGAGCTACTGGAACAACATGCTCTTTGATTCCAGTAACCCGGGTAGTTTAACCAGTTACTACAAAGAAGTTTCCTATAACATGCTTGATGTTCAGGGCGTGGTTTCTCCGGTTGTTACTAGTGGGCATACCATGGCTTACTATGGAGCGAACGGTGCGTCGATTGATGACCTGAATGGACCCATCCAGTTTATGGCCAGAGAGGCTGTCGAAAAGCTGGATGCCGCGGGCTTTGATTTTTCGCAATTCGATTTGAACAATGATAAAATAGTTGATCACCTGATGGTGATCCACGCGGGAGCGGGGGAAGAAGAGAGTGCGAGTGTGAACGACATTTGGTCACATTGCTCTGGACTACCCGACGGCTTCGTTAGTGCAGATTCAGTAAAAGTGCTTGGGTATACAACAGAGCCCGAGACCGGTAAAGTAGGTGTCTTTGCCCACGAATTCGGGCACGACCTGGGGCTGCCCGACTTATATGATACAAATGATGGTTCTCCGGGCGCGGGCGGGTGGAGTTTAATGGCCAGCGGTGCCTGGAACGGAAGTATTCCGGGCACAAGCCCGGCGCACCTGTCTGCCTGGGAAAAGGCGTTGCTCGGGTGGGTTCAACCTGTGGTCGTCAAGGACGGCGAGCCCGGCGCCAGTATTCCGGCAGCGGTTTACCAGCCTGCCGTATACCGTTTGTGGACAGGCGGCCCTGCTTCAGGCCCCGAGTATTTCCTGGTTGAAAACCGCCAGCAGCTGGGATTCGACTCAGCGTTGCCCGGCGGCGGCCTCTTGATCTGGCACATTGACGACAGCATCGGCAGCATTGATAATAATGACATTAACAATGTGCCAACTTATGGTCACATGAGGGTTGCTCTGGAAGAAGCGAATGGGAACAATAATTTAGATCTGCTTGACGCTGAAATAACCGACCCGTATTCCAGCGCTACCAACCAAACTTTTGACATCAACAGCAACCCGAACAGTAAAAGTTATGCAGATCTTGATACGCAGGTTTCGGTTCGCAATATCGGTAACGCGGACGCAGGTGACCCGGATTTGCCCGTGCCGGCCGATTTGCGTGTAACTGACAGCATGTTCATAACGAGCCTTGCCTTTACGCCGGGTGCCGCGGAATTTTCTCCAAACGGCGATTCGGTAGCCGATAACGTGTATTTCCAGTTTAAGTTGCCCGAAGCGGCCACTGTTACCGCCATGGTTTATGACAGCAGCGGGACCAGTTTTGTTGCCTATGCGTCAAGTAAAGACGGTTCCCCGGCCGATAGTCTAACCATGCCGTACAAAGAACTGCTTACGTTTTTCTGGAACGGCGAGGACCAGGCAGGCCAGGCGGTGAGCGACGGGGGCTACAGGATCAGAATCATTGCCGCCGGCGCCGGCGGAACCTTCTCCAAGGACTACAATGTAACGGTCGACAGGGTTGCGCAACTCACAGTATCCAGCCCCACTGACGGAACCCGCACGACAAGCAGTGCCGTTACTGTTTACGGTACGGTTGGTTCTAATGAAAATTTGGTTAAGGTAAACAATTTGGCGACAGGCATAACCGGTCAGTTCTTCAGTGCTTCAGTTTCCCTGGTACCTGGTGAAAACACCATAACTGTTTATGCGGAGGATAGTTTGGGCAACAACGCCACAGTGCTCCGGACTGTCTACAGGGATGCTTTCTCCGGCGGCGGAGGAGGAGTCGGCAGCGGCGGAACCGTAGTCCAAACTCCTGTCCAGGTTCCCATGCCCGGTTACAGTGAATCAAAAGATATCCCTGCCCAAGGCGGGTCGTTATCGTTATTAAACGGAAAGGTCACTCTTGAGGTGCCTGCGGGCGCAGTGTCCGGCGATGTTAAGGTGCTTGCCCAGATTGCCGAAAACGGGAGTTTGCCGGCCACTGGGAAAGCGCTGAAAAATGTGGGTTCCATCTACAAAATAACTGCGGCTGATTCAGAATTTAAACAACTGATTATCATAAGTTTGAAATACGATGAATCAGAAGTGAAAAATTTCGACGTTGAGAAACTGGGGCTTTATCGCACGTCGGACGGCTCTTCAAGCTGGGAGTACGTCGGCGGCAAAGTGGATCGGGAAAACAAGACTATTTCTGCGCAAATAGAACACTTCTCGTATTACGCGATCATGGCCTATGAAAAAACGTTCAGCGACATGGCCGGCCACTGGGCTAAATCCGATGTGGAGTTGATGTCGGCGCGACACATTGCCAAAGGCGTGAATGATAACATGTTTATGCCCGAGCGCAATGTGACCCGGGCGGAGTTTGCCGTCTTGCTTGCCCGTACGCTTGGCCTGAAGGCTGAAAATGCCGGGTTGTCGTTCGCCGATGTGGATTCTGGCGCCTGGTATTACGGGGAACTGGCTGCGGCTTACAAAGCCGGCCTGATTAGAGGCTACAGCTTCGAAAAGTTTGGACCAGACGATCAGATTACCAGAGAACAACTGGCGGCTATGGTGGCAAGAGCAATCCGCGTCAAAAACGGTGCGGGGGCGATTTCACCTGAAAAAGCCGAGGAATTACTTTCCGGTTACGCGGATTTAGGAAATATTTCCGACTGGGCGTTGGGTGACGTGGCTCTGGCGGTGAACAAGGGAATTATTCACGGCGTTACGGCAACGACCATTGCGCCCGCTGAAGATGCTACCCGAGCCCATGCTGTTGTAATGCTGAAACGACTCTGGGATCAGATTAAGTGATTCTTGCCTGACAAGGACGGCTTATAACCGGCCTCCGCCCCCCCGGGGTGGAGGCCGGTGCACTTTTCGGGGCGTTTGCATGCAGTTGGGTGCAGCGGTTATTCTTCCTTTCTGGTCCAGCGCTCGCTGTCCCGGTAGCGGTACTTGGCCATCACCCTTTTAAAGGCGTCTTCCAGGTCGATGTTCAAAGAATTGGCGTAACAGATGACGATGAACAGAATGTCGGCCAGCTCCAGGGCCAGGTCGCCCATGGGTTCCTCTTCCCGCTTGGTTTTGTCGCCGAACTGGTGGTTGATCTCCCTGGCCAGTTCACCGACTTCTTCCGTCATGCGGGCGAGCATGGTAAGCGGTTTCCAGTACCCCTCTTCAAACTGGCCGATCCAGGCGTCCACTTCTTTCTGCATTTCCTTGATCTCCATATCGATTACCTCCATCTTCCGCAAACTGTCAGCGGCGGTTGTTTTGCCGGCGGGGTTGCGATTTTGTGGCCGGAGCTTGAAAGTGAGTCATACTTAACCCTCTTTTACAGTAATAATAGGTAAAAACAGGGCGGAGGGTTACACTTGTTTTCATCCTTGTGGTTGGTAGGGCACAGAAAAAAGATTTTTACGCTGGCGGGTTTCGTGATTCTGCTGGCCTTGCTGACCTGGGTGGCCGGACGCCTCTTTTACCACGGCGCCGGCGGGCCGCCCCCGCAGGAAATGCTGCAGACGGGACTCGACCGGACCCGGGCGTCCTCATGCTTCCGCTACCGGGCGGAAGTCCACTATACCGGTGACGGGAAGGCGGGCGTCGACCTGTACAGCCGGGTGGAAGGCGAGCGGGTGGCCCCCGACCGGGTGCGGATGCAGGGCGCCATTATGGACAACCCGGTTGAATTCATTCAGTCAGGCGACACCGCCTACTTCAAAGACCATGCCAGCGGCAAATGGATCAGCCTGCCGGGCAGCAAGCTCGTCGACTCGGAGCTGTTTTACGCCGAGCTGAACCCGCTGGCCTTTTTCAACTTCAAGGACGTCCCGAAGCTGAAATACATGGGGCTGGAGCAGGTCAACGGCGAGCGCCTCCATGCCCTGGAACTGCGCCCGAACATGATGGACCCCTTCCTGGAACTCTTGCTGACCGGTTACAGCTATAAAGTCTGGCTGTCCCGGGAAGACCACCGGCTGCGCCGGGCGGTGATCAAGGCCAGGGAAAAGCGCAACGGCGGCGCCATTGAAATAGAGTTGCGCTTTTGGGATTACGACAAGAATATAACAATCACCCCGCCTTTGTAAAGCTCGCGCCGGATCCGGTTTCATATTGCCGTAAAAATTGTTATAATTGACATGTCCTGATTTTGCCTGTTATAATTACCCGGATTTTAATATTGAAAAAAAAGACAGGATCAGGAGGGTTCGGCGTGCATCCCGACGGCAAGAAAATTCTTTTGACGGAGGAAGCCATCCGGCTGCGGGTTCGGGAAATGGGAGAAGAGATTTCCAGCGACTGCGCAGGCAGGGAAATTCTCTGCGTGGGCATCTTAAAAGGGGCCATGATTTTTCTGGCGGACCTCGTGCGGCACATTCGTGCGCCGGCCTTTTTCGATTTCATCGCCGTCAGCAGCTACGGCGTCTCCACCAGCTCTTCGGGTGCGGTGCGCATTTTAAAAGACCTGGACCAAAGCATCCAGGGGCGCCACGTTCTGATCGTCGAGGACATCGTCGACAGCGGTCTGACCTTGAACTACCTGGTGGAAAACCTGAAGTCCCGCGCGCCGGCCAGTTTGAAAATATGCACCCTGCTGGACAAGCCCTCCCGGCGCAAAGCGCCGGTGGAAGTACACTACAACGGCTTCGTCATTCCCGACGAATTCGTGGTGGGCTACGGCCTGGATTTCAACGAGTGTTACCGGAACCTTCCCTATATCATGGTCCTGGACCCCTCTGTGTATCGAAAGGTGGAATGAGCATGTCCTTTCCCGAGCAGGAAATGGTGATTGTCCTTGACTTCGGCGGCCAGTACAGCCATCTCATCGCCCGCCGAATCCGGGAGTTGAAAGTTTTTTGCGAAATGCTGCCCTACACGACGCCGGCAGAGGAAATCAAGTCCAAAAAGCCGAAGGGGATCGTATTATCCGGCGGCCCTTCCAGCGTGTACCAGGAAAACGCGCCGGCCTGCGACCCGGCCCTTTATGACCTGGGCTTTCCGGTGCTCGGCATCTGCTACGGCATGCAGTTGATGGCGCACCAGCTGGGCGGCGTCGTGTCCCGCGCGGCCCACCGGGAGTACGGCAAGGCGGAGCTGAACGTGCTGGAGCACGACCGCCTTTTTTCCTGCCTGGACCCCCTGGAGCCCTGCTGGATGAGCCACGGCGACCTGGTGGAGGCGGCCCCGCCCGGCTTTGCCGTGACCGCCCGGACGGACAAGGCGCCCCTGGCGGCCATGGCGAGCGCGGGAAAAAATCTTTACGCCGTCCAGTTTCATCCTGAAGTGGTCCACACGCCCAGGGGGATGGACGTGCTGAAAGCCTTCCTTTACGACATCTGCGGCTGCTCCGGCAACTGGACCATGGGGTCCTTCCTGGAAAACGCCGTGGCCGGCGTGCGCCGCCAGGCCGGCGGCAAAAAGGTCCTCTGCGCGCTGAGCGGCGGGGTGGACTCTTCGGTGGCGGCCGTGCTGGTGCACCAGGCGGCCGGCGACCGGCTGACCTGCGTATTTGTCAACCACGGCTTGCTCCGCAAGGGCGAGGCAGAACAGGTGATGAGCACCTTCCGGGAACAGTTTCAGATGAACCTGGTTTACGTGGATGCCGCCGAACGCTTTTTGGGGCGGCTGCGAGGCGTTGCCGACCCGGAGAAGAAGCGGAAGATCATCGGCGAGGAGTTCATCCGGGTCTTTGAGGAAGAAGCCAAAAAGCTCGGCCAAATCGACTACCTGGTGCAGGGCACCCTGTACCCCGACGTGGTGGAGAGCGGCACCCCCACCGCGGCCGTGATCAAGTCCCACCACAATGTGGGCGGCCTGCCGGAAGACATGCGGTTTGAATTGATTGAGCCCCTGCGCTGGCTGTTCAAAGACGAGGTGCGGGCTCTGGGCGAGGAAATGGGCCTGCCCGGGGAGGTTGTCTGGCGCCAGCCCTTCCCCGGCCCGGGCCTGGCTGTGCGCATCCTGGGTGAGGTGACGGCGGAGAAGGCGGCGGTGCTGCGGGAGGCCGACGCCATCGTGGAGGAGGAAATCCGGAAAGCGGGCCTCTACCGGCAGATCTGGCAGTCCTTCGCCATCCTGCCCGACATGAAGAGCGTCGGCGTCATGGGTGACGAGCGCACTTATTCCTACACGGCGGCCATCCGGGCGGTCCACAGCCACGACGCCATGACCGCCGACTGGGTCCGTTTGCCGTACAAGGTGCTGGAGGCCATCTCTTCGCGCATTGTCAGCGAAATCAAGGAGATCAACCGGGTGGTCTACGACATCACCTCCAAGCCCCCGGCGACGATCGAGTGGGAGTAGACGTGAAACAGCCCCGAAACCCAGTAAAATCAAGGGTATTTGGGGTTTTCTATTTGTCCGTGGCAACAGAATGGCAACATTATTCTGGGTTTTCGGGATTTTTGCCGATTTCTCCTCCATTTTTTGGAGAATAAAGAGTGTCCAATTTGCCGGAGACTTCCCCGTGTTTATTGGGGTAAAGATGGGCATAAATCTCCAGAGTGGTCTCGCCCGTCCCCGGCAGCCAGTTCTATCCAGGCCCAGGACGGCTTTAATACAGAAAGAGCGGGATCCGGTGCAGGGATACCCGCTCTCGTTTTATGACAGCTCGGGAAATGAGATATGTAGTAGCCGCATAATTTCCTTCTGAGCAAGTAGGAGCAAGTAGGGACGGTTCTTGCTTGCCCATCAACCTTTTCGGCCAGAGCAACGGACTGCGGCAACCGCCCGGGATTTTGACGGAGTCAGCCGACGATATCGTTAGAGGGGTCTGGGCGAATTAAGTTACAATAAGATGAGGCCGTAAAGCGGACGGTTTTCTCCAAAAGGGCCGGACTTTGCGTTATTTTCTTTGCGCCGGGTGATTTAGGATATTGACTTTTTTTCAGCGATTTTGTTAAGATATAGATGAGTAACTACAGCCCGTTCGGAAGACGGGCGTTATTTCATTTTTTTAAACGCAAATGAATAACTGTTGAGGAAAGTGTGCCTAGGGTTCCGCGCCGGGAAACGGCGGCCTGAGACCGAGCGGCACAGGCTTTTGGAGGTTTTCAGCCCGGCCGGGGGAAAGTTCTAGCCTGGGCTCGAGCTTAGCCTGCCGAAAAGCTACACCGGTGGGAATAAAAGCCCGGGCGGGTAGGTTTCACTCGTTTTTGGGAGGCCTATCGCGCCGGGCTTGTTTATTTAATTTAAACGGGTGATGCCCTGACGCCCGCCCATTGTCATCAGGGTCTTGCCGTTAATGAACAATTCAGCGAAGAAGGGGAGCAGTTGTTATGGTGAAACCGCTGGCCGGCATTGTCGTGGGCAGTGATTCGGACCTTCCGGTGATGAAAGATTGCGCAAAGATTTTGGACGAGCTGGGTATCTCTTATGAGATTACCATTGCCTCGGCCCACCGTGTTCCCGACAAGACGGCCGAGTATGCAAGGACGGCGTCCGGCCGCGGGTTGGCCGTTATTGTGGCCGCTGCGGGCGGGGCCGCCCACCTGCCGGGCGTGATTGCCGCCCACACCCCCCTGCCGGTGATCGGTGTTCCGATCAATTACGGCGCGCTAAACGGTTTGGACGCCCTTTATGCCATTGTCCAAATGCCGTCCGGTGTCCCCGTCGCCACGGTGGCCATTAACGGGGCCAAAAATGCCGGCATCCTGGCCGCCCAGATCATCGGCGCCGCAGACCATTCCGTGCGGGACAGGATTGTGGCCCTGAAAGAAAAGATGGCCCGGCAGCTGGAGGAAAAGAACGCCGGCCTGGCCGAACTGGGCGTGGAAGGCTACCTGTCGAAGGCGGGTGGTTAGTGGTTGGCGGCGGGTATATAAAATCGGGTTTTTAGTTATGTTAATACGGAGGTTTTACTGGATGATCGAACGTTACACCTTACCGGAGATGAAGCGGATCTGGTCGGAAGAAAACAAGTACCGCAAGTGGCTGGACGTTGAAATCCACGCCTGCGAGGCGATGGCCGAACTCGGGCGGGTGCCCCCAGGCGCTTTGGCCGAGATCAAGGAAAAGGCTGATTTCAACGTGGATCGCATCGTGGAAATTGAAGCCGTGACCAACCATGACGTCATCGCCTTCACCACCTGCGTCGCCGAATACGTGGGGGACGCGGCCAAGTACATCCACCTGGGCCTGACCTCTTCCGACGTATTGGACACCGCCCTGGCCGCCCTGATGAAGGAGGCGGGCGAGCACCTGGTCAAGCGGCTGGGCCGGCTCCGCGCCGCGCTGCTGGAAAAAGCCGTGGAACACCGCTACACGCCGATGATTGGCCGCACCCACGGCATCCACGCCGAGCCGATTACCTTTGGCCTGAAGATGCTCCTCTGGGTGGCTGAGACCGACCGCAACATCGAACGGATGGAACGGGCCGTGGCCCGGATCAGCGCCGGCAAGATATCCGGCGCCGTCGGCACCTACGCCAATATCGACCCCCACGTGGAAAATTACGTCTGCCGGAAGATGGGCTTAAAGCCGGCGCGGGTTTCCACCCAGGTCCTGCAGCGGGACCGCCACGCCGAGTACCTCTCCACCATCGCCGTCATCGGCAGTTCTCTGGACAAATTCGCCACGGAAATCCGCAGCCTGCAGCGCACCGACATCCTGGAGGCGGAGGAATTCTTTAAAAAGGGACAGAAGGGATCTTCCGCGATGCCTCACAAGCGCAATCCGATCGTGACCGAGCGCATCTGCGGCATGGCCCGCCTCCTGCGGGGCAACGCCCTGGTGGCGATGGAAAACGTCCCCCTCTGGCACGAGCGGGACATCTCCCACTCGTCGGTTGAGCGGGTAATCATCCCCGACAGCACCATCACCCTGGACTACATGCTGGTCAAATTCACCGACATCATGGAAAATCTCCTGGTTTACCCCGAAAACATGCGGCGCAATATCGAAAAGACCCGCGGGCTGATTTTCTCCCAGCGGGTGCTTCTGACGCTGGTGGAGAAAGGGCTGAGCCGCGAGCGCGCCTATGAACTGGTGCAGCGCAACGCCATGCAGACCTGGCGCGCCGGCGACGATTTTAAAGAACTGATTTTAAAAGACAGCGACGTGATGGCCGTTTTGGCCGCGCCTGAGGTCGACGGCCTTTTTGACTACGACTACCACCTGAAGAACGTCGACGGTATTTACAAGCGCTTCGACCTGTAGAGATTGCCATGCAATTCCTGTTTTACCGGGGTTTATACTGACTGAACACAGCCGTGAGAGGGGTTTTATAATGGTTGAAAAACTTGAACAGCGATATGAAGGAAAGGCCAAGAAAGTTTTCCGGACCACGGACCCGGACCACTACCTGGTGGAGTTTAAAGACGACGCGACCGCTTTCAACGGCGCCAAGAAGGGAACCATCCAGGGCAAGGGGGCGCTGAACAACCACATTTCAGCTGTTTTTTTCCGGCTGCTGGAGGAGAAGGGCATCCCCACCCATTTCGTGGAACTGGCCGGCGACACGGAAATGCTGGTCAAGACCCTGGAAATCATCAAGGTCGAGGTGGTTGCGCGAAACATCGTCGCCGGCAGTCTGGCCAAGCGCGTCGGGCTCCCCGAGGGGACACCGCTCCCCCTCCCGGTGCTGGAATTCTACTATAAGGACGACGAACTGGGTGACCCGCTGATCAACGACTACCACATCGCCGCCCTCAGCCTGGCCACGCTGCGGCAGATGGCTCAGATCAGCGACACCGCCCTGCGGGTGAACCGGATCCTGCTCGACTACCTGGCCGACAAGAATATCGACCTGGTCGACTTCAAGCTTGAGTTCGGCCTGCACCGGGGGCAGCTGCTCCTGGGCGACGAAATTTCACCCGACACCTGCCGTTTTTGGGACAGGGAGACTGGTGAGCGGCTGGATAAGGACCGTTTCCGCCGCGATCTGGGCAAGGTGGAAGACGCTTACGCGGAAGTGTTCCGCCGCCTCACGGGCGGGAAGTAGTGAACTCGTTCAGCCTGTTGATTCCTGTCCTTCGAGGACGGTGTCTTACAGGCCGCTGGCGAGATAAATGAGGTTCTAAAGACAGGGGTGAGCGCCGATGGCGGAAGACAGGATGGGCTCTCAGTGCGCCGGTGCGGCTGATGACGACAAGCCCCGGGAAGAATGCGGGGTCTTCGGCATCTACGGGCCGGGTCTGGATGTGGCCAGGCTGACCTATTACGGCCTTTACGCCCTGCAGCACCGGGGCCAGGAGAGCGCCGGAATCGCGGTGGGAGACGGGAAAGTGATCCACCTGCAAAAAGGGATGGGTCTGCTGGCCGACGTTTTCAACCACGACAGCTTGAACAACTTCCAGGGACATGTTGCAACCGGGCACGTGCGTTATTCCACCACGGGGGCGAGCCATCCGGTAAACGCCCAGCCCCTGGTGTTCCGCTACGCCGGCGGTATGCTCGGGCTGGCCCATAACGGGAATCTCACCAATACAGACGAACTGCGCGCTCAGCTTTACGCCAACGGCTCGGTCTTTCAGTCTTCCACCGACAGCGAGGTGATCGTCAACCTGATCGCCCGCTACAGTCAGAGCAACCTGGTTGAAGCGATTATGAAGTGTATGATCGATATCAAGGGTTCCTATTCCCTGGTCATGCTCACCGAAAAGAACCTCATCGGTGTCCGCGATCCATTTGGCATCCGCCCTCTGTGCCTGGGCCGGCGCGGCGACGCCTGGGTGCTCGCTTCCGAGTCCTGCGCGTTGGACGCGGTGCGTGCCGAACTGGTCCGCGACGTTGAGCCGGGTGAAATTATCGTCATCAGTGAAAACGGCATGACGGCCCACCGGGCGCTGCCGGCCCGGCGGCGGGCGCACTGTATTTTCGAATACATTTACTTTGCCCGCGCCGACAGCCGGATGGACGGCTACAACGTAAACCAGGTGCGCCGGGCCATGGGACACCAATTGGCTCGCGAGTACCCGGTGGAGGCGGACATAGTCATCGCCGTGCCCGATTCCGGAACGGCAGCGGCCAGGGGTTTTGCCGAGGAATCAGGCCTGCCCTTTGAAGAGGGCCTGATGAAAAACCGCTACATCGGCCGCACCTTCATCCAGCCCTCCCAGGGTACCAGGGATCTGGGCGTCCGGATGAAATTGAACCCGATTCGGGACGTGCTGGCCGGGAAGAGGGTGGTGGTGGTCGACGACTCCATCGTGCGCGGCACCACCAGCGGAAAGATCGTGGGCATGCTGCGGGAGTGCGGGGTCAAAGAAGTCCATTTCTGCTTGAGCTCTCCCCCCGTAACCTGTTCCTGTTTTTACGGCATCGACACCTCCAATGAAGAGGAACTGATCGCCTGCCGGAAGCCGCTGGAAGAAGTCCGCAAGTTTATCGGCGCCGACGGTCTGCACTACCTGACCCTGGAAGGCCTTTTGAGCGTTTTCGGCGACGACGGGCGGGACCGCTTCTGCACCGCTTGCTTCTCCGGCAATTACCCGGTCGATGTGGGCAGGATGCAGTTGAGCGGAAAGCAGGTGCTGGAGTTGTAGGGTTTTACATGGTTAAATGATGTCTTGACGAATTCCGCCTTTGCAGCGCGGAGCGGAGTGAGTGTGAACTGCGCAGAGGCCGTTGCACAAACGACTTTGACTGTGTTATGGTTAGTTCAGCAATTGTAAGGAGTGAGTGGTTTTTGGCAACGGACAAGTCTGCAAAGTCCCTGACCTACGCCGACGCAGGAGTGGACATCGAAGCCGGCAATCAGGCCGTGCGCCTCATGCGGGGGGCCGTGCGGAGCACCTTCCGGCCGGAAGTGCTGGCGGACATCGGTAGTTTCGGCGGCCTGTTCGCCCTGGATCGGGCTAAATTCCAAGAGCCGGTGCTGGTCGCCGGTACAGATGGAGTGGGTACCAAGCTGAAAGTGGCTATGTTCACAGGTCGCCACGACACCATCGGCATTGATGCTGTGGCCATGTGCGTCAACGATATCCTGGCCCAGGGGGCGGAGCCGCTGTTTTTTCTGGACTATCTGGCGGTCGGCAAACTGGTGCCGGAAAGAGTGTCCGAAATCGTTTCCGGGGTGGCTGAGGGCTGCCGGCAGGCCGGCTGTGCCCTGATCGGCGGGGAGACGGCCGAAATGCCCGGTTTTTACGCGCCGGAGGAGTATGACATCGCCGGCTTTGCCGTCGGGGGGGTGGAGCGGAGCCGGATTATCGACGGCCGAAGTATTGTTTCCGGCGACGTCCTGATCGGGCTGCCTTCCTCGGGGCTGCACAGCAACGGCTATTCCCTGGCGCGCAAAGTGTTTTTCGAAGTGGCGGGCCTCCGTACCGAGAGCCGGGTGCCGGAACTGGGCCGAACTGTGGGAGAAGAATTGCTGGAGCCGACCCGGATTTATGTCCGGGCTGTGCTGCCGCTGCTGGATCGCTTTGCCGTTAAGGGAATCGCCCACATTACCGGCGGCGGCCTGACTGAAAACGTGCCGCGCATCCTGCCGGAAGGGTTGTCGGTGACCGTGCGGGAAGGCGCCTGGCCCGTGCCGCCGGTATTCGGCTTCATCGAAAAGGCCGGGAACGTGGACCGCGGCGAAATGTACCGCGCCTTCAACATGGGCATCGGCATGGTGCTGGCAGTCGCCGCGGGAGAAGCGGAAGAAGTGATGGCCGACCTTGCCGCCCGCGGGGAAAAGAGCTTCCGGCTCGGTGAAGTTGGGCCGGGAGAGCGTGCTGTTCAATACATTTAATACTTCTGGGCTCACATGCCGCAGTGCGGCGCCATCAGAAGATAGAAATTTAATTTTCAGGCCGGGAGGTTTGAAGATGGAGAAACTCCGTCTGGGAGTGCTGGCTTCAGGCCGGGGCTCCAACCTGCAGTCGATCATGGACGCGGCGGACGGCGGCCGCGTCGACGCTGTCGTGGCGGTTGTGGTGAGCGACAAGGCGGGCGCCTTTGCCCTGGAAAGAGCCCGCCGGGCCGGGATACCGGCGCTGCACGTCAGCCCGGAGGCTTTTCCGTCCGGGGAAGACTACGAGCTGGCCATTGTAGAGATATTGCAAAAACACGGGGTTGGTCTGGTCTGTCTGGCCGGCTATATGCGCATTGTCGGCGGCCGGATGCTGGAGACTTTCCCGTACCGGGTCATGAACATCCACCCGTCGCTGCTGCCGGCGTTTCCCGGACTGCACGGGCAGCAGCAGGCCTTCGACTATGGCGTTAAGTACAGCGGCTGCACCGTTCACTTTGTGGACGCGGGGATGGACACCGGACCGATCATCCTTCAGGCGGTCGTGCCGGTCCTGGACGACGACACGGCCGACACCCTGGCCGCCCGTATCCTGGAGCAGGAGCACCGTATCTACCCCGAGGCCATCGGGCTCTTCGCCCGGGGCAGGCTCGAAATCGAGGGTAGAAAGGTTTATTTGAGAGGTGAGAAGTGAGAGGTGAGACAAAGAACAGGATGGTAAATATTGAGAAAAGGCTGGATGAATTTTCAAATCGTAAGAAGGAATAAGTAAACCAGGTGGGGAGGAATGAAAATGGCTGCAAAGAGAGCGCTGATCAGTGTGTCGAACAAGGCCGGGGTGCTTGATTTCGCCCGTGGCCTGGTGGAACTGGGCTATGAGGTGGTCTCCACGGGTGGTACCGCAAAATCCTTACGTGAGGCCGGTGTACCCGTTACATACATTTCTGACGTGACCGGTTTTCCGGAGATTCTGGACGGGCGGGTGAAGACCCTGCATCCCAGTGTCCATGGCGGCATCCTGGCCCTGCGCAACGAGGATCACCTGGGCCAGCTGGAACAGCACGGGATTGCCCCGATCGACCTGGTCGCGGTGAACCTCTACCCCTTCCGCGAGACGGTAGCCAAACCGGGCGTCACACTGGAAGAGGCCATTGAGAACATCGACATCGGCGGTCCTTCCATGGTTCGCTCCGCCTCCAAGAACTACCGGCACGTGCTGATCGTCGTCAACCCGGAGCGGTACGGGGAAGTGCTGGCGGCGCTGCGCAACGGCGAGGCAACGGAAGGCCTGCGCCTGGAACTGGCCCGGGAGGCTTTTGCCCACACGGCTTCTTACGACGCCGCCATTACTGCTTACCTGGACGGCCTGGCCGGTTCCAGCGGCGAGGTTTTCCCGGAACGGCTTACAGTTCAGGCCGACCGCGTTCAAGTGCTGCGCTATGGTGAAAACCCCCACCAGAAGGCCGCCTTTTACCGTGATCCCAACGTCACCGGCCCCTGCGTCGGCAGCGCCGTGCAGCTCGCCGGCAAGGAACTTTCCTACAACAACATCCTCGATTTGAATTCGGCTTTTGAGCTGGTCCGCGAGTTCATCCCCCCGGCCGCCGTCATCGTCAAACACAACAACCCCTGCGGCTGTGCCTGCGGCGCCACTCCCGCCGAGGTGTACGTCAAGGCCTTCGAGGCGGACCCGGTTTCAGCCTTCGGGGGCATCGCCGCGTTCAATGTTAAGGTGGATGCCGGGGCGGCCCGGGAAATGGCTAATATTTTTCTGGAGGCGGTCATCGCCCCGGACTACGAGGAAGAAGCCCTGGCGGTGTTAAAGGAAAAGCAGGGCCTGCGGCTGTTGAGGACCGGACCCCTGACCGGGCAAACCAACGATTTAATGGAAATGCGTAAGGTGAACGGCGGGTATTTACTGCAAGATTTTGACCGCGAGGTGCTGCGCCCGGCCGATTTAAAAGTGGTCACCAGGAGGCAGCCGGCCGATGAAGAAATGGCCGAGCTGCTCTTTGCCATGACGGTGGTCAAGCACGTCAAGTCCAACGCCATCGTGCTGACCCGCGGCCGCCGGCTGCTGGGAATCGGCGCCGGCCAGATGAACCGGGTCGGATCGGCCCGCATCGCCGTGGAGCAGGCCGGGGAAAAGGCCCGCGGGGCGGTGCTGGGCTCCGACGCCTTCTTCCCCTTCCGGGACACTCTGGACGTGGCGGCCAAAGCCGGCGTTACGGCCATTATCCAGCCGGGTGGCTCCATGCGCGACGAGGAGTCCATTCTGGCTGCCGACGAATACGGCATTGCCATGGTATTCACCGGCATGCGGCACTTCAAACATTAAAATCAGATAATGAAATAGGGGGAGGGATGACCATGAAGGTTCTGGTTGTGGGCGGCGGCGGGCGCGAGCACGCTCTGGTCTGGAAAATAAAAAAAAGCCCCCGGGTGAAGGAAATCTACTGCGCCCCCGGCAACGCCGGCATCGCCCGGGATGCAGTCTGCTTTCCGATTGATGCGGAAGATGTCGGCGGGCTGCTGGCTTTTGCCCGGGAAAAGGCCATCGACCTCACCCTGGTCGGTCCGGAAGGTCCCCTGACGGCGGGCCTTGTTGACCAATTTGAGGCCGCCGGCCGGCCCGTTTTCGGCCCCTCCCGCGCCGCTGCCGCCATCGAGGGCAGCAAGGTGCTGGCCAAGGAGATTATGTCCAGGCACGGTATTCCGACGGCGAAGTTTGCCGTATTTGACGAGCCGGAGGCGGCATACCGCTATATCAAGGAAAACGGCGCTCCCTGCGTGGTCAAGGCCGACGGCCTGGCGGCCGGCAAGGGGGTGATCGTGGCCCGGGACGTTTCCGAGGCCCTGTCCGCCGTGCGCCGGATCATGGTTGACCGGGCATTCGGCGATGCCGGCGCCCGGGTGCTGGTGGAGGAATGCCTGGCCGGGGAGGAAGTGAGCATCCTGGCCTTTACCGACGGCAAGACGGTGGCGCCGATGGTCGCCTCCCAGGACCACAAGCGGGTATTTGACAACGACGAGGGTCCCAATACCGGCGGCATGGGGGCCTATGCCCCGGCTCCGGTCTATACGCCGGAACTGCACCGGCAGGTGATGGAGGAGATTCTCATCCCGACCGTCAGGGCTATGGACGCGGAGGGGCGCACCTACCGGGGGGTGATCTACGCCGGCCTGATGCTGACGGCGGAGGGCCCGCGGGTGCTTGAGTACAACGCCCGCTTCGGCGACCCGGAGGCCCAGCCCGTGCTTACCCTCTTAAAGACCGACCTGGTTGAGATCATGGAGGCCATTATGGCCGGGCGGCTGGACCAGCTTCAAATTGAATGGGAGGATAAGTCCGCAGTTTGTGTTGTGCTGGCTTCGGGCGGCTATCCCGGAGCTTATGAAAAGGGAAAAGTGATCGGCGGGCTGGAAGAAATGCCGCCCGGGGTGGTGGTCTTTCATGCCGGAACCGCCCTGCAAGAGGGCCGGACGGTCACTGCCGGCGGCCGGGTGCTCGGCGTTACGGCTGTCGCTCCCGGCATCGACGCGGCAATCCGCCTGGCTTACGAGGCCGCCGGGAAAATCCATTTCGACGGGATGCATTACCGCAGGGATATCGGCCGCCGGGCACTGGAGCGCCTGAAGCCGTAACACCCTTGCTTGCTGAATAACTTCTGCGGCAGGATTAAATCTTTTGGAGCGGCTTTTTGCGCGCGCGCCCATTTTTTTTTGAACCAACTGAACTAACGTGTTAAAATATTAACAAGGTAAAAGAGATTGGCTGCGGGGGGATATGCGATGTATTCCGGCAAGCTGAAGGAAAATATACTGGACCGGCTATTTGAGGCAGTCCTGGAACTTGACAATGTCGACGAGTGCTACCGTTTTTTCGAGGACCTGTGTACGGTGGCGGAGCTCAAGTCGCTGGCCCAGAGGCTTGAAGTGGCGAGAATGCTTCAGGAAAACCGGACCTACGGCGAGATAGCTGCGCATACCGGGGCCAGTACAGCTACCATCAGCCGGGTGAAAAAGTGCCTGAATTACGGCGCCGACGGGTATAAGCTCATTTTGGACAGGTTGAATGGAAAGGGTATCAAGAGGTGAAAAGGATCCTCGCAGGGTAAACCATTTGCGTAAGGAATATCAAATTCCAACCTGTACGGAGTGTAAAATGGTTGAAAGAAAAAAAAAGGGCGACCGGGCTTTTAAACTGATTATAACAATTCTCGCCCAGAGTATGCTCGTCATATTTATGGCGGCTTATATATTCATTCGGGAAGAAAAAATAAGCCGGATGCCGCTTTTACCCAGCCATGAGTGGCTCCCCCTTTTAACCGGGCTCGGGGTCTTTCTGGCCCTGGCCTCCCTCTTTCTTGTTTTGGACCTTGAGCGCCTGGCAAACCTGGAGGTTCAGGCCCATGAACGAGTAACCCGGCTTGAGAAGGCCGAGGAGATGGTCAAAGTCCTGCGGGCCCAGCGCCATGACTTCTTAAACCACCTTTCCGTGATTTCCGGTTTTATTCAGTTGAGAAAACTGGAAGACGCTACCAATTATGTGAAAATAGCCACCGGAGAACTGGCGGCGACGGGCAGGGTGATCAACCTGGCCGCGCCGGAACTGGCTGCCCTGGTCCTGAGCAAGAAAGAAGAAGCGGACGCGATAGGAGCCTCTTTGGGGGTGGATATCCGCACAAACCTGGGTGAGGTCTACATAAAACCGGATGAACTGGTGAGAATCGCCGGCAACCTGATCGACAATGCGCTGTATGCCAGCAAGGTGTTGCCTGGAGAAGACCGTGCGGTGCGGCTTGAGATCGGTGAGAGCAGGGGAATGTACTATATTTCCGTTACCAACACGGGAACTCCAATTCCCGGCGAGATCAGGGAAAAAATTTTTCAGCCGGGTTACACGACCAAGGGAGGCGATGGAAGCGGCTATGGCCTGTACATCGTGCGTTCCCTGGCGGAAAAGAACGGTGGAAAGGTATGGTTGGAGAGCGGGGAGTCGGAGACAACCTTTACGGTTTATTTGCCGCGGCAGGTAAAACAAAAGCTGCCGGAGAACTGCAAACAGACTGCGGAGCGTTAAGTCCCCCACATTTTTAGCGGCAGCCGGACTTGCCTGAACCAGGCCAATTGAGCCGGCGGCGCGCCGGGGGGCTGTCATTGCCTCAGCCTGCGCTTTAGCGAAAACGGGCCGGGTCCGGGCGTGAGTGGGCGCCGGTTTGGAGGATTACTGCCATCCTGCCGGTTTTTTTAGAATCGCTTTGCCGGCAAAGCATTTTTGATTCAGCTTGCAGATGTAAATCGCCAGACCGAACAAAATTAATTCATAGGGGAGTGCCCTTGCCATTTCCAGGCATATACTTTGGGTTCCATTGTAATGTTGCGGCCAGAATGCGTGTGCCAGGATTAAGGACAGTAAATCTAATACGCACACAAAAAGCACGGCAAAGAGAGCTGCTGCAGCGGACCGGACCGGGTCCCTTTGATTGTTCAGATACAGGGCGCCGGTCAAAAAGCCGATGATAAAAATCAAATTGACGCCGAAGAATACATGATAATGCCTGAATACAGCCACGGCCGTACTCAGCAGGGCCGCGATCGCCAGCACCCGGGCCGGTTTTAAGTCGCGGCGGGCAAAGGAGAGGGCCAGCATGGTCAGCGGTATGGTTTCCGGTAACCCGTTAAAGAAAAATTGGCTGAGGGGAGCATTGCACATAATAATTTTCTCCTAACAGAATTTTCATACAATAATAATAACTTATTTGTCTTTAAATGCAAAAGGTTTTTTAGTTTATCATAGTCAAATTTGTACTTTGCTGAGTATTTTTGCTTGACACCACAGTCAGTGTACTTTACCATAGTGATAGTTTAACATGATAAATAGACGCAGCGGGGGTGAGCCGATGGACCTTTCAATTCGCATAACCGGGGCGGAAGACCCAGCCCTGGAACAGATTCTAAAGCGGGAGCACGCCGGGCGGGAATCAGCCTCAGCCGCGGTGGCGGAAGTGATCGCGGCGGTGCGCGCGCGGGGCGACGCGGCGGTTTGCGAGTACACCGCCCGTTTTGGGGGACCGAACCTTGCACCGGAAAAGCTGCGGGTAGGGCCCGGAGAAATTGAGGCGGCCTATGGTGTGGTGGAGGGCCGCGTGTTGGAATCGATCCGCCTGGCCCTGCGGAACATAACGGATTTTCACAAGAAACAGCTGGTTCAATCCTGGTTTGAAACAGGTCTGGACGGGGCCATTGTCGGCCAGATGGTGCGCCCGTTGAGAAGGGTGGGGGTTTATGTGCCCGGGGGCAAGGCTTCCTACCCTTCCTCCGTGCTGATGAACGCGGTTCCGGCCCGGGTGGCCGGAGTGAGGGAGATTGCGATGGCCACGCCGCCGGCCGCCGACGGTACGGTGAACCCCTGCACCCTGGTGGCCGCCGCCGAGGCCGGGGTGACTGAAATCTACCGCGCCGGCGGGGCGCAGGCCGTGGCGGCCCTGGCTTTCGGCACGGCCATGCTCCCCCGGGTGGACAAAATTACCGGCCCGGGCAACATCTATGTCACCCTGGCCAAGCAGCAGGTTTACGGGCAGGTTGACATCGACATGCTGGCCGGGCCCAGCGAAATTTTGATTGTGGCCGACGGGACGGCCAACCCGGCTTACGCGGCGGCGGACCTGCTGTCCCAGGCCGAGCACGACGAGATGGCCTCCGCGGTGCTGCTGACACCCAGCCGCCGCCTGGCGGAGCAGGTCCGGGACGAGGTGGCGCGGCAGGCCGCCGCCCTGCCCCGGTGCGGGATCGTGGCCCGCTCCCTGAATCAGTACGGCGCCATCGTGGTTACCGCGGATTTGTCCGAAGCCTTCGGCCTGGCCAATCGCTTCGCGCCCGAGCATTTGGAACTGATGGTGGCCGACCCGTTCCACTGGCTGTCGCGGGTGGAAAATGCCGGCGCGGTGTTTATCGGCCATCACTCGCCCGAGCCGGTCGGCGACTACGTGGCCGGCCCCAGCCACGTCCTGCCCACCGGGGGAACGGCCCGCTTTTATTCCCCCCTGGGGGTCGACACCTTTCTCAAAAAGACGAGCCTGATCGCTTACACCCGTGACGCCCTGGCCGGGGTCGGCGAGGACGTCATCCGGCTGGCTGAGACCGAAGGGCTCCAGGCCCACGCCAATTCCGTGCGGGTGAGGCTGGATAATGAGCAAAGAGAGGGGACGATGTAAGGGCGCTGGCAAATTGCCTACTTGTCACGGTGGGCCGGCCGGAGGGAAATGACCTCTTTCTGGCGAAGTTAACCGGAGTCATTGAGAACGAAGCCATAGAGGAAGGAAGCTGGTGAAAAGCGATGTCTCTTTTACGCAACAGCCATATCAGCCGCAAGACAAAAGAAACGGAGGTAAACGTGTCTCTGGAACTGGACGGCGCCGGAGCGAGCTGGGTTTCCACGGGCCTGCCTTTTTTCGATCACATGCTGACCCTGATGGCCAGGCACGCCGCCTTCAATCTGGAGATGACCGCCCGGGGCGACCTGGCCGTGGACGGTCACCATACCGTCGAAGACGCCGGAATCTGCCTGGGACGGGTCCTGAAGGAAGCCCTGGGCGACAAGAGCGGTATCAGGCGCTACGGAAGCGCCGTTATCCCCATGGATGAGGCGCTGGTGCTGGCGGCGGTAGACCTTTCCGGCCGGGGGTTCCTGGCGTTTGATGTGGCCATCCCCACCGCCCGGGCGGGAGACTTCGACACCGAGCTGGTGGAAGAGTTCCTGCGGGCCCTGGCGGTAAACGGCGAGCTTACCCTGCACCTGAAGCTCCTGGCGGGCAAGAACACCCACCACATCATCGAGGCCGTGTTTAAAGCACTGGCCCGCGCCTTACGGGACGCGGTCGCAAGCGACGGGCGCCTGGCCGGGATCCCTTCCACCAAGGGTACCCTGGAGAGCTGAAACCAGATTACTTTTGGGGTGTGAGGTAATAAAATGATTGCCATTATCGATTACGGCATGGGCAACCTGCGCAGCGTGCAAAAGGGGTTCGAAAAAGCCGGCGTGGCGTCCGCCGTGGTCCGGGACCCGGGGGCGGTCGACGGCGCCGACGGGGTGGTGCTGCCCGGCGTGGGCGCCTTTGCCGACGCGATGGCCAACCTGACCGCACTGGGTCTGGATGCGGCCGTGCGCCGGGCGGTGGCGGCGGGAAAGCCGTTCCTGGGCATCTGCCTGGGCCAGCAGCTTCTTTTTGAGGCCAGCGAGGAATGGGGCCTGACCGAAGGTCTGGGAATTTTCCCCGGCCGGGTGCGCCGCCTGCCGGAAGGGCTGAAGGTGCCCCACATGGGCTGGAATCAGGTGGAAGCGGCGCGCCCGGACCCGCTCCTGGCCCGAATTCCGGACGGCTCTTCTTTCTATTTTGTCCACTCCTATTACGTCGACCCGGACGACCCGGACCTGGCCCTGGCCCGCACCGGTTACGGCGTGCGCTTTGCCTCGGTGGTCGGACGCCGGAAAGTATACGGGATTCAGTTTCACCCGGAAAAGAGCAGTGCTCTGGGGCTGCAGATCTTAAAAAATTTTGGGGAGATGGTTGTGCCATGCTGATTATCCCGGCTATAGACCTGAGGGCTGGGAAATGCGTCCGCCTGGTGGAGGGACGACTGGACCGGGAAACGGTTTACTCCGACAGCCCCGTGGACATGGCCCTGCACTGGCAGGAGCAGGGGGCCCGCTACCTGCACCTGGTCGACTTGGACGGGGCCTTTGCCGGAGCACCGAAGAACCTGGACGTAATCAAGGAGATCCTGGCTGCCGTCGACATCCCGGTTCAGGTGGGCGGGGGCATTCGAAACCTTGACGCCGTCGAGCGGCTTTTGGAACTGGGCGCGGCCAGGGTGATCCTCGGCACGGTGGCGATCCTGAAGCCGGAAACGGTGGCCGAGGCCTGCTCCCGGTGGAGTGAGGCCATCCTTATCGGTATCGACGGCAAAGGCGGCCGCGTGGCCATTGAGGGCTGGGGTGTGACGGTGCAGAAGAGCACGGTCGAGCTGGCCAATGAAATGAAGGAACTGGGCGTGACCCGGATCGTCTTCACGGATATCCGGCGGGACGGCACACTGAAGGGGCCGAATACAAAAGCCACCGCTGAGCTGGCTCGCGCCACCGGGCTGAAAATCGTCGCTTCCGGCGGCGTTTCAGTCCCGGACGACCTGATCGCCATCAAAGAGCTGGAGCCCCTTGGGGTAGACTCGATCATCATCGGCAAGGCTCTGTATGCCGGGACGGTCAGCCTCGCGGAAGCCCTGTCCATCGGCGGCGACTGAAAGGAGATGGGCTGAATGCTCCTGAAGCGGATTATACCCTGCATGGATGTCGCCGGCGGCCGGGTGGTGAAGGGAACGAATTTTGTCAACCTGCGCGACGCCGGAGATCCGGTGGAATTGGCCGCCTTTTATGACCGGGAAGGGGCCGACGAACTGGTTTTTCTGGATATCACCGCGTCTCACGAAGGCCGCAAGACCACCCTGGACATGGTCTACCGCACTGCCGGGGAGGTCTTTATCCCCTACACGGTCGGCGGCGGCATCAGCTCCCTGGAGGACATCCGGGCGATTTTAACGGCCGGCGCCGATAAAATCGCTATCAACACCGCGGCCGTGAAAAATCCGGCCCTCCTCGTCGAGGCGTCCGGCCGCTTCGGCAGCCAGTGCATCGTGGTGGCCATCGACGCCAAGCAGTCCGGGCCAGGCTGCTGGGAGGTCTACGTTCACGGCGGGCGCACCCCTGCCGGGGTGGACGCGGTGGAGTGGGCGAAGAAGGCGGAAGAGCTTGGCGCCGGGGAAATCATGCTGACCAGCATGGACCGGGATGGCACCAGGGACGGCTACGACCTCCCGCTCACCCGCGCCATCGCCCGGGCCGTCCGAATCCCGGTGATCGCCTCGGGCGGGGTGGGCAGCCTGGAGCACATGGTGGAAGGGCTGACCGAAGGGGAAGCCGACGCCGCCCTGGCCGCGTCCATCTTTCACTTCGGGGAACACTCCATCCATGAGACCAAGGATTATTTGCGATCCCGCGGCGTGCCGGTTAGGATTGGATGTCGGACGTCGGACGTCGAACGTCAGTCATCGGGATAAGAATTGATCGTCGGACGCCGGTTGTTGGGTTAAAAGGTGAATTGTTACCTGGTTTCGCCCGCGATTTGCGAGTATGTCGGGCCCGGGAGGGGAACTTCCCGGTGGGTAAGTTGGAAGTTCAAGTACAGATTTGGGGGAAATTATGGCAAGCGGTTTTGATCAGATCAGGTTTAACGAGGCCGGTTTAATCCCGGCCATTGTCCAGGACGTTGAAACCGGGGTGGTGCTGATGATGGCCTACATGAACCGGGAGGCGCTGGAGAGGACCCTGGCCACCAGGGAAACCTGGTTCTGGAGCCGCAGCCGGAAGGCATTCTGGCACAAGGGGGAAACCTCCGGCAATGTTCAGCGCGTCCGCGACGTGTTGATCGACTGCGACCGGGACACGGTGCTGGTAATGGTGGAGCAGAAAGGGGCCGCCTGTCACGAGGGGTATTACACCTGTTTCCACTACCGCCTTGGAGCGGACGGGGCCATGACCGTCGTGGGCGAGCGGCAGTTCGACCCGGATGAGGTTTACGGGAAAAAGCAGCCATGACTGAAAACAGCAATGACTTCCGGGTGATCGAAGAACTCTGCCGTGTGATCGCTGAAAGGCGGGAAAAGATGCCCGCCGGTTCCTATACCGCCTACCTGTTTGAACAGGGCGAGGACAAAATATTAAAAAAAATAGGTGAAGAAGCAATTGAGGTGATCCTCGCAGCCAAAAACGGCGCGGCAAAGGAACTGGCTGCGGAAACGGCCGACCTCCTCTATCACCTGCTGGTGCTGTTGTGCGCAAAAGGCCTTTCACTGCGCGAAGTGTTGGATGAGCTGCGGGTGCGCCGCAACAAAATATTTGTTTGCAACTAAAGAAATTCGCTGCAGAAGCTGGGCGAAAAGAAAACCGCACCCGGGTGCGGTTTTCTTTTTTGATTTTCCATGCTGTTTATGGATTTACCGCACAAACCAGAGGGGAAACGAGAGAAAAAGCGTGTTCCTTTAAATGGATGGTGATGATTTGAAAAACCACTTTGTTTTTCGTAATGAGTTGACAAGGCAAGTAAGAAAGATTTCTTCCATAAAGGGATTGGAGAGCTATCCGGGGCATAAGTGAATCCAGAGCAAGCGGGATTTTGGCAAAATACCGATTGGCAAGCAAGAACCGTCCCCACTTGCCCCACCCCCACCCTAACCCTCCCCCTTCAAGGGGGAGGGAAGGGAGGGGGGTGGGTCGGTAATTGAAGGGATAATTAAGAAACATTCTACTAGGCACCGTCAAACGAAAGGGACGGAAACAGATAAGCCAGCCTAAAGCAGTCATTGCCAGTTCTCTACTCTACCCCGAATTTCCCCGAATTTCGAGAATCTGCTTGAGATCGATGATTAAGTAAGGTAGGATTGAACGTATATAGTATTGATGGGAGGTGTCTTCTTGTCTGACCACCAATGGCGCAAGATAAATTTGACCAATTACCGGGGTTTAAAACTGGCCGGACTTTTATACGGCGCTTCCGGACCCACCGGACCAGTGGTGATCGGCTGCCACGGCATGATGGGTTCCAAGGAAGGAAACGGTCAGGCTTTGAAAATGGCCGAAGAACTGGGCCGCCGGGGCTGGTCCGCCTTTTTGTTTGACTTTACCGGCGTCGGAGAAAGCGAAGGCTCTTTCAAGGAACTTACTCTAACCCGTCAGATTGACGACTTAACCTGTGCGGTAGACTGGTGCCGGGCGCAGGGCTTTACCAGGATTGTTACCCAGGGCCGCAGCCTGGGCGGTTCTACCGTTTTGTGCCATGCCGCCCGCGACAGCCGGGTGGCCGGCGCCTGTACCTGGGCCGCCCCGGCCAACCTGCGCGACCTGATCGTCGGCATGACCGAAGGACCGCCGCTCAGCCCCGGAAACGAAGCGGCGCCGGACAACCAGGCATGCGTATTCCTGAAACAAGATTTCCTGCACGACCTCGAAGGGTACGACCTGACTGTTTGCGCCGCTCTTATCGCGCCCCGCCCGCTGCTGGTAATTCACGGCTCCAAAGACTTATCGGTCTCGCCTGTGGAAGCCGAGGTTATCTACAATGCAGCCCGCCGGCCTAAGGAACTGGCTCTGGTTGAAGGGGGCGACCACCAGTTTACGGAACATTACCCCCGGGTTTGGGAAATATTTTTCCGATGGCTGGAAAAGCGCTTCGGTTCTCCAAATGTGCCTTAAGACATGCTGAGCGGATTACAGAAAAAAGTCGGAAAATATTTGTCAACGGGACAGTTTTTTTTGATAGGCCTTCCAGCCGGGACACCACCTGGTGTGCCATCGCCAGAACCTGGCGATAAGGGAATCAGGGTTTTTGTCCGCATTTTTACGCAGTTTGCAGTTTTCACAGCGCGAGATCATACCATTTCCTCCCAACTGTTTTTTGTTATAATTCCACACCTCAGGCGTTTTTCCTGCCGGTTTGCTTCGAAAATCATTCATCAATAACCGCCTCTACTGCAAAAAGGTTTTCTAAGCGGGCTCTGGCGGGCGTCGCCCTTTGTTCCGCCAGGCCAGGTAGGCAAACCCCAGTGTATTTATAATCCCGAAAGCGGCGAGCATGATCCACCCCCAGTAATAACCGGCTTTGTCGGCAATAAAACCAAAAACCGGCGGGCCGACGATGATGCCGGTCCATGCGACGGTGATCAGGATGCCCACGACCGAGCCGGCCAGCTCGGTGCCGGCGATCTCTGCCGTCAGGGTGATCAGCAGGGCGTTCCAGCCTAAAAAAGCGACGCCCATCATTGCGGAATAGAGTAAAGTGAGCCAGAGGGGGTCGCCGGGGCGCAGGTAGGCCGTGCCAAGGGCACTGGCAAAAGCAAATATGGTCAGGATAACGATCGGCTTGTACCTGTCTCCATGAAACAGGCGGTCACTGACGATCCCCCAGCCCACCCTGCCCACAGAGCCGGCAATCATGGTGGCGGTCAGGCAGATTCCGGCCAGCCCCACTGTATAATTCAGGTTTTCATTCAGGTAGAGGACCAGAAAAGAGCTGATACTGGATTGGGCCCAGGTCATGAGCGGGGTTAGCAGGAGAATTAAAATCAGGTTTGGGTTTGCCATTACCTGGCGCAGTTTCCCCTTTTGGCTTGTTTTGGGCGCAGCGGCTGATTGGGGAGAGGCGGCTTCAAGCGCCGCCGGGCGTTCCCTGTAAAAAAGCAGGGACACGGCAGCCATGCCCAACATCAAGAAGCCGATGATGAGCACCGCGATCCGCCACCCGCTGATCAGGGTCAAGGCGGGCAGAAGGACGGCGACGATGGCTCCGCCGGCGGTAACGCCGGTTTGTTTGATCCCCATGGCGGTAGCCCTGGTTTTGGTGGTAAACCAGTACATGATGCCTTTGGTTGAAACCTGGTTGATGATCCCGTAGCCGAAGCCGCTGACGGCGGCAATAACTAAAAATATCAGGTAGTTGTGGGCCAGGGCGAGGACACCGAAAGGGATGCCCATCACCATAAGGCAGAGGATCAGCATCAGGCGGGCGCTTAAGCGGTCGACCATAATGCCGGAGGGGATGGCGATAACCACCGATGTAAAGTACATGACAGAGGTGATTGTGCCGATCTGGGTCCGGCTGATGTTGAATTCATCCCTCAGGAACGGCGCCAGAGGGCCCCACGCGTACGCCCCCATGGACATAACCAGCTGGGCCAGGGTCAGAACTGCCAGGATGACCCAGGCGTAATTTTTTTCGTTTCCAGTCGGTTTAAAAGACAATTTTTTCTCCTCCTCTGATAAATTTTTTCATTTTTCTTTTATTTCTGAGCAATCTTATACACTTTCACAGTTACGACGCAGTTTACAAGCCTTTGACCATAATGTTTGTTTCGACATCGTATAACGACAGTCATTTATCAGCAAAATCATATATAATAAATGTAGTGCGTGTGAAAATTGTTCGGCAACCATTTAATCTTTTCCGGCTATTCTTCCTGTCCGAATGCTTGGAGGCGATAAAACATAAAAGAGATAAAGCCTTTTTACTTCCCCGGCGGAGATGCCGGCTGCCTCTTAATCCATGGGTTTTCCGGCACCCCGGCCGAAATGCGGCCGCTGGGAGATTACCTTGCCGGGCAGGGACTGACTGTGCTCGGAGTGCGTTTGGCCGGCCATGGCACCCGGCCGTCCGACCTGAGAGGTAAAACGAACCGTCACTGGATCGATTCGGCTGCCGCCGGTTTGGCTGAACTAAAGGAAAAGTGCGGCAAAGTTTACGTTGTCGGGCTCTCTATGGGTGGAACCATTGCGCTCCATCTGGCCGCCAATTGCCAGGTTGACGGGGTGGTCGCCATTAATGCCCCGGTATACATGGACTTCAAGCTCTACCTGGCGAGGCCGCTTAAGTACCTGCTCGGTTTCAAGCAAGAAGTGGAACGCAATATCAAAGACCCGGCGGCGCGCAAAAACCACTTTGCCTATAACAGCGCGCCACCGGGCGCGGCGATTCAATTCCTTGCCCTGCTTCGCTCAGTTCGCGCCGGACTGGATCGCGTCACCGCACCGGTGCTGCTGATTCAAGCGCAGGACGATCGCATCGTCCCGCCGGGAAACGCGCCACTCATTTATGAGCGACTGGTTAACTCCGTCCGGAAGGAGTTGATCTGGCTGAAAAATTCCGGCCACATGGCCACCATCGACTGCGACAGGGAGATTGTCTTTTCTGAAACGGTTCGTTTTTTTATTTGAACTGATTAAAAAATGTTCCATAGCAAAATGGTTCTACAGGAAAGTATCCTGTGGGACGAGTATTCATAAAGGCGGAAACCCTGCGCAGAAATGGGGGGCAGCCGGGGCCCGGCACCCCTTTAGGGGGGAAGTTACAGTGAAATCCCCTCCGGCATGGCAAACACCTCTTTCAAATTTATCTGCAGGCCGGGCAAAATGGGCGAGGTCAAGATGTCCTCTTCATCATCGGCCCCGGCTTGGCACCAGCCTTTTTCGCTGTTCGTCAGCACTTCCGCCGTCCCGAATGTTCTTTAGCTGATTTTACCACAAATACTGAGCCGAAACAATTTGAGTAATTAGAGGGACACCATACTAAATTATTATTCTTATTCCCATGCCGGAAGTTTTTTTCATTAGTTCAGCATGGCAGGCTTAAATCCTTTTTGGTTCAGGCTTGTCCGGGTTGGGTAGTTCTTCTGCAAAGAGAATGGTCAGGTAATCCCGCACGCCATTCAAAACACGAGAAACCGAAACGAATTCCCCCTCAATCTTGTAAAATATGAGATATACTCCGCAGACAAGGAAGCGGTAATCCGTTTTTATATTGATCTTGGCGCTTAGAGAGGCTCCCATTTCAGGGAAATCAGCCAACCTTTCTATCTTGGAATAAAAGGCGTTTCCCATTTCTGCGGCTGCTCCGGGGTTTTCCCCGGCGATATAGGCTTTTATTTCCTGCACATCGGCAACCGCCACAGGATTGATTCTAATCTTGAATTTCACCTTCAGACCTCCAATGCTTTCTTGAGGTCATCAAGTGATTTCCATTCCTCTCCAGTTTTAATCGCATCCTCTGCCTCGGAGAGCTTTGATAGCAGCTTAATCACGGCCTGCTGTTTTTCATATTCCTGAATATCCAAAAGCACATAGCGTCCTCTGCCGTTTTTGGTCAGAAACACAGGCTCCCCAACTTTGCAGGAACGGAGAACATCGTTATAATTTCTCAAATCTGAAACCGGCTTAATATTTGGCATTCTGAACACCTCCATAACTTGCTGTTGTCATTGTAGCCTAAAACATCGTAAAATACAACATCAAACTTTACAGCAAGTCATGCGCCGAGATCATCTTTTATGCTCAATCGGCTTGGTTCAGCTTTTGCGGGCGATTCGCAACTCCAAGTCGCTAATTATCGCCTGAAAAAAAATCACCTGCGCAAGGGCGTGGTCTTTGACCCGTTTTTATAAGGGTACGCCCATTTCGCGCAGTTTTGACTGCACTTCCGGGGATAGATTCCGGTTGACGTAATGTTCCCAGTCGGGGAAACGGCACTTCAGGTCTGTTAAAATAGTGATGTTGTCGCGATAAAATTGCGCTAACTGGTCGGCGCTATTTTTAATGCGGTAAAACTCAGCTAAAAGGTGAAACAATCGTCCCGGCTCCTTTCACTTTTACTGTAAACTGTTACAGCTTATGAGTTTGAAGTGCCCGTCGTTCCCTGTCATAGAATAAACTTTTCCGGCCGGCCGTTTTTTTACCGTTACAAAACCGGCCCGATGCGGTAAAATAGTGCCTGGGACGGATTTTTTTAGAAAACATGCAACGGGAGCAGGCTGTTCTCCGGTTATGGGCGGACAGCGCGGCGCGCACCGTTGATTGTACGTGGTGAAGTGCGACAGTTGGACGATTATTGCCGTTCCCAGGGGGGAAAAATGGACACTGAAAAAGGGGCGCTTCCGGGCCGGTTAGCTCAGGCCCGGACGTCTTCGGAAGGGAATCGTTTGGAGCAGATTACGGCCGGGCTCAACGACCGCCAGGCGGAGGCCGTTACCGCCGGGTCCGGGCCGCTCTGTGTGCTGGCCGGCGCCGGCAGCGGCAAGACCACGGTGCTGGTGCGGCGGATTCAGTACCTGCTCACCTTTGGCCCGGAAGGGGATGCCCCCCTTTGGCCCAGCCAGGTTCTGGCCATCACCTTTACCAACAAGGCGGCGGCTGAAATGCGTGAGCGGGTGGCCGCACTCATACCGGATGCCGCCCACGAGCTCTGGGTTTCCACCTTCCACTCGGCCTGCGCGCGCATCTTGCGCCGGCAGGAAGAGTTTTTCGGGCGGGCGCGGAACTTCGTGGTCTACGACGCCAACGACCAGAAGACAGTGATCAAGGAATGCCTGAAGAATCTGGACCTGGACGAAAAAAAGTACCCGCCCAACGCGGTGGCGGGCGCCATTTCCGGCGCCAAGAACCAGATGATCGGGGCGCGGGAATACGCCTCCCTGGCCGGGAGCCGGTACGAGAAGGTGGTTGCGGAAATTTACCAGCTGTACCAGAACAAACTGGTCCAGAACAACGCCGTCGACTTTGACGACCTCCTGCTCCTCACGGTGCGGCTGTTCCAGGAGTACCCGGCGGCGCTGGAGTACTACCGCCGGCGCTTTCACTATATCTTGGTGGACGAGTACCAGGACACCAACCGCGCCCAGTACCTGCTGGTCAACTTACTAACCGGGGAGCGCCGGAACCTGTTCGTGGTGGGCGATCCGGACCAGGGCATTTATTCCTGGCGCGGCGCCAATATTGAAAATATCCTGAGCTTCGAGCGGGATTACCCGGAGTCCCGGGTGATTAAGCTGGAGCAGAACTACCGGTCCACGGGGTCGATTCTGGAAGCTGCCAACCGGCTGATCCAGAACAACGCCACCCGCAAGGACAAGCGTCTGTGGACCACGGCCGGCCCGGGCGCGCTCCCCGTCTTTTACCTGGCTGCGGACGGGCACGGCGAGGCTTTCTTTCTGGTCGACCGCATCCTGGGGTTAAAAAGAAATGAAGGCCGTCCGTACCACGATTTTGCTGTTCTTTATCGCACCAATGCACAGTCCAGGGTGATTGAAGAAATTTTTGTCCGTTCCGGCATCCCCTACACGGTGGTCGGGGGCCTTCGTTTTTACGAGCGCAAGGAGATCCGGGACGTAATCGCTTACCTGCGGCTGCTCGTCAACCCGAAAGACACGGTCAGCCTGTCCCGCATTGTCAATGTACCGAAGCGGGGTATCGGGCCCGCCTCTCTGGGCCGGATCGTGGACTATGCCCGGGAAGAGGGCATCACCCCGGTGGAGGCTCTGGCGAGGGCGGAAAAGATCAGCGGGCTGACGGGGGGCGCCCGCTCCGGCGCGTCCCGGCTGGGGGAAATTTGCCTTCGCCTGGCCGCCAGGGCGGGAGAAGAGAGCGTCACCGAGCTCACCCGCGCGGTGCTGGAGGAAACCGGCTACCGGCAGGAACTGGTGACCGAAAACACCGTCGAGTCTCGCACCCGGCTGGAGAACCTGGACGAGTTTCTTGCGGGGACCGCTGATTTTGACCAGGCCGAAGGCGGGGGGCTGGCCGGATTCCTGGAAAACGTCGCTCTGGTGGCGGACATCGACCGCTATGACGAAGAGGCCGACATGGTGACCCTGATGACCATGCACAGCGCCAAGGGGCTGGAATTTCCGGTGGTTTTTCTGACCGGCCTGGAGGAGGGGGTCTTTCCCCACTCCCGCGCCATGGAAGACGCCGGCCAGCAGGAAGAAGAGCGGCGGCTCTGCTACGTCGGTATCACCCGGGCCCGCGAGCAGCTGTACCTGATTGCCTGCCGGTACCGCAACCTTTACGGGCGCGGCGTGATGAACCCTGTCTCCCGCTTTGTCACAGAGATCCCAACCCACCTGCTGGAAAAGCATAATGGCCTGGATGAGACCGGCGGGGTTCCGGAAAACGGCCCGGAAACCTGGGGCAGGCGGGGTTTCTCCGGGCATGACGGCTCGCCAGGCCAGCCGGCCGGGACCGGAAGCGGCGGCGGGTTTAAGCCCCGGCCGGAAGCGGGTAAGCTAGAGCAGAAAGAGCAGCCCGAGGCGTTTGTTCTGGGCGACAAGGTAAAGCACGGAAAGTGGGGCGTCGGAGTGATCGTCGGCATCAAGGGGAAGGACAAAAAGGCCGAGCTCGAAGTGGCCTTTCCCGCCCAGGGCATCAAGCGGCTGCTGCTCGAATTCGCCCCGCTGAAAAAGGTGAAATAGGGGATGGAGCGACTTTTGATTGTAGCCGTCCTGACGGCGGTAATCCATTTGATTCATACGGCGGCCTACTCGGTACGCCTCTCGGGCGTGCGCACGGGGCGGATCGCCACGGCTTTTTCCCTTTTCAACGTGATTTTCCTGCTGGCAACCACGGCCAATACCCTGCAGGCGCCGCTTCTGGCATCCATTGTCGAGCAGGCCATGAACACCGGCGTGAAAGAAGCCGGCGGACTGGCCGGCGCCAGCCTGGTGGCGCACCCGGCTTACCAGGCCCAGCTCATCCTGATCGACCACCAGATCCGGCTGGTGATCGCGGCTGCGGCAGTGGGGACACTGGCCGGCGCGTTTTTGCTCCCGGCCTTTGTCCAAATTTTTATCCGGGCGATTTACATCTTTGAGGAGACCGGCTCGGTGCCGCGGATGGTGGGCGGCCTGATCCTGTCGCCGCGCCGGATGAAGGGGCTGCTGGGGCAGATGAGCCTGTCGCGACGTCGCTCCCTGAAGGAGCTTACGGCGCGCCGTCTGCGGATCCCGAAAACATTTCTGGTATTAAACGTGCTGATTACGGCTATCTACACCATCGGTGTGCTTGCGGCCATTTACGCCGCAGCCCTTTTCCCCGACTTCCGGACCACGGCTACCACTATGTCGGCCGTGGTCAACGGATTTGCCGCGGTCCTGGCGGCCATGGTGGTTGACCCTACGGTGGCCGCCATCACGGACCAGGCCATGCGGGGCGAGCGGAGCGAGGAAGACGTGAAGCAAATGACCCTGTACCTGGCCGCGACCCGCTTGTTGGGCGCGGTGCTGGCCCAGGCCATCTTTGTGCCGTCGGCCTATCTGATTAAGTCCGTCGCGGCGCTGCTGGCTTGATATAAGTGAGCCTTGGGTTCGGAAGGGGTTATTCCTCCACTGAACCCTTAGAGCGAACATAAAGTATGGGGACATTCCTTCTCGTATTTGTTAATAAAGAACGATTTTATCCTAGACAAGAAGGCGTGTCCCCTTTCCTTATTAGCCTGTTGCGCCCCGACCTTCGAGGACGGGGTATTGCAGGCTGTTGGCGAGGTAAAACGGGGGGTGGGGGCGCGGTTATGAAGCCGGACCTGGAGCAGGCCCGCGAGAGAATTGAAAACTTGCGGCGGGAAATCGAACATCACAACCACCAGTATTATGTTCTGGACGATCCGGTGATCGACGATGCCCGGTTTGACCGGCTGATGCGCCAGCTGGAGAAACTGGAAAAGGAATACCCGGAATTGGTCACGCCCTACTCGCCGACCCGGCGGGTGGGCGGCCGGCCCCGCGAAGGGTTCTCCACGGTGCGCCACCTGGCGCCCATGCAGAGCCTGGCCAACGCCTTTGACGAGGGGGAACTGCGGGACTTTGACCGCCGGGTGCGCGGCGCGCTGCCGGAGGAAGAGGTAGAATACGTGGTGGAGTTGAAATTCGACGGCCTGGCGGTTTCCCTTTACTACGAAGAAGGTATCCTGGTCCGGGGCGCCACCCGGGGCGACGGGGAGGTAGGAGAGGAGATCACTGAAAACCTGCGCGCCGTCAAAAGCGTGCCCCTGCGCCTTTTGAAGCCGGCCCCGGCCCTGGAGGTGCGGGGCGAGGTGTTCATGCCCAAGGAATCCTTCGCCAGCCTCAACGAGGTCAATGAAGAGGCGGGTGATAAAGTGTTCGCCAATCCACGCAACGCCGCCGCCGGGTCCTTGCGCCAGCTTGACCCGAAGGTGACGGCATCCCGGAACCTGGACCTTTATGTCTACGGCGCCGGCTACAGCGGCGGGACTGTCCCCGGCACTCACGCGGCGCTCCTGGACATGCTGATGGAACTGGGCTTTAAGGTAAACCGGCGCCGCCGGCTGATTAAAGATTTGGACGAGTTGATCGCCTACTGCCAGGAGTGGCAGTCCAAGCGGTACGATCTGCCCTACGCCGTTGACGGGCTGGTGATCAAGGTGAACTCCCTGTCCCAGCAGGAGCGCCTGGGCAGCACCGCGAAAAGCCCGCGCTGGGCCATTGCCTATAAGTTCCCGCCCGAGCAGGCCGTGAGCCATGTCAGGGGGATCTACGTGCGGGTGGGCCGCACGGGCGCGCTGACGCCCACCGCCGAGTTGGACCCGGTGCGCCTGGCGGGCTCGACGGTCAGCCGGGCGACCTTGCATAATGAAGACTTTATCCGGGAAAAGGACATCCGGGTGGGAGACGCCGTTCTGGTGCAGAAGGCCGGGGACGTGATCCCGGAAGTCGTGGCGGTCCTGCCGGAGAAGCGGACCGGGGCAGAACTCGAATGGTCCATGCCGTCTGTCTGCCCGGCCTGCGGATCGCCGGTGGCGCGGGAGGAAGGGGAGGCGGCTGTGCGCTGCCTGAGCTTGTCCTGCCCGGCGCGCCTGCTGGAGGGCTTGATCCACTTCGCCTCGCGGGGCGCCATGGACATCGCCGGCCTAGGTCCGGCGGTCCTGGGCCAACTGGCCGGCGCCGGTCTGGTGCAAAACCCGGCCGACCTCTACCACCTGCGCTGCGAAGACCTGGTGCCTTTGGAACGCCTCGGTCCCAAATCAGCCCAAAATCTTCTGGCCGCCATTGAGCAGAGCAGGCGGAACCCCCTGCCCAGGCTCATTTTCGCCCTGGGCATCCGCCACGTGGGGGCAAGGGCGGCCCGCGTCCTGGCTCAGCATTTCGGTTCCCTCGACCGGCTGATGGCCGCTTCGGAA
>Ga0209347_1001264_pt1 | contig 43761 bp, 38 predicted proteins | sample AutmiccommuBRH23_FD_187382 | JGI IMG/M metagenome (GOLD analysis project Ga0209347, IMG submission 187382) | Deep subsurface microbial communities from Mt. Terri, Switzerland - Autotrophic microbial communities BRH/23 (SPAdes) (version 2) | ecosystem: Environmental > Aquatic > Deep subsurface >... | reverse complement strand
AAGCCGGCAAAATAGTTCAATACCGAATTGTTTATTATCACTTTTCGTGATTGTTCTGGCCTGTGCTATTGAATTTCTTCAGACTCCTGAAATTCTTCGACAGAAGGTGGGCGGGACGAAATCCTGCTAGCTTCCGTTTTTTGGATACCGGAGTTGTGATATAGTTTTCTTAAAAATATCTTCCATGTGAAATAGAGATAAGGCCCGATAACAATTAAACATACGATAGCAGTGCCAATTGCCAGATAGATTAATACTTCCACTAAATTGTAGTTTTTGTTCTTTAAACATATTAACTGTTTTTCATTATTCCTTACGGGTAACCGCAATAGGGAAGTAAAGAAGAATGACCTCGTGATCTTAATTGATTCCTTTCCAAAAGCTCTGCTATCTTTTATAGCGGGAGGCGCGGTATGGAGGGGTAATCTCACTTGTCAGCATCACCGCGGGTATACAATTCTTATTTTTTCGATTTCATCTGAGTCATAAAATTGTATTAATACAGCACCACCTGAAATCCGGCATTTTTTAATTTATGCGCTTGTGAATTTGATAATTACCCATTAGAAAATGGCCGAACCAACCGTATCCAAGTCCACTCCATCCCGTAGTGGGACTAAGAAGAATAAAACCGTCAACACCCAGACCCAAAAAGTTAACCGCGTAAACACCAGGATTACGAAGAAATCCCGAAGGGTCCCGCATGATGAGATGTTCAATGACAAGGAGTATGTCCACGATCAGCTCGACAGGCTCATCTTTGCATTGGAAGCATTCCGGGAAGGGGATATTTCGGTCCGCCTGTCCAAGGAACGCAACGACAAATTTGCGGATCTGGCGGAAGCCTATAACACCATGGTTGAAATGATCGGCGGCGTAAGTACGGAGGTTTCCCGGATTTCGCGGGTAGGGGGCATTGAAGGAAACCTGGATGCCAGGGCTGAATTCAAAGCGGCCAGCGGGGTATGGAAGGATATGATAGACAACATCAATATCCTGATTGAAGCAATCGCCAAACCCGTTCTTGAGGTAAGCCGTATCCTGAACAGCATAGCAGCCGGAAAACTGGAAGATAAATTCAGCCTTACCGTTACCGGGGACTTCCGGGCCATGGCCGACGTGATCAACCGGACCCTGGGAAGTTTGAACATTTTTGCCGAACAGGTTACCCAGGTGGCCCGTGAGGTGGGCGTAGAAGGCAAACTGGGAGGGCAGGCCAGCGTTCCGAATGTTTCCGGTACCTGGAAAGACCTTACCGACAATGTGAACCAGATGGCGAGCAACCTCACCGCCCAGGTGCGGGAGATTGCAAGGGTTACCACAGCGGTTGCCGATGGGGACCTTTCAAGGAAAATCACCGAGGAAGGAAAAGGTGGTGAAGTACTTGGCCTTTCAACTACCATCAACCGGATGGTGGATTCCCTGAACATATTTGCCGCAGAGGTAACCAACGTTGCCCGCGAAGTAGGGGTGGAAGGAAAACTGGGCGGACAGGCCGACGTGCCTGATGTGGCAGGGACCTGGAAAGACCTGACCGAAAACGTGAATACCATGGCCGCCAACCTTACGGTGCAGGTGCGGGAGATCGCCGGGGTCGCCACTTCAGTGGCCAATGGTGACCTTTCAAAGAAAATCACCATCGACGTTAAGGGTGAAATTGCCGAATTGAAGGACACGATCAACCAGATGGTGGATTCGCTGAATATTTTCTCCGATGAAGTAACCCGTGTGGCGCGCGAGGTAGGCACCGAAGGGAAACTGGGGGGGCAGGCCGAGGTGCCCGATGTGGCGGGAACCTGGAAAGACCTTACGGATAATGTGAACACTATGGCAAGCAACCTGACCAACCAGGTGCGGGAAATAGCCTCGGTGACCACGGCCGTGGCCGAAGGAGACCTTACGCAGAAAATCACCGAACAGGGAAAAGGAGGGGAAGTATTGATCCTCTCCAATACCATCAACAGCATGGTTGATTCCCTTACACTGTTTGCCGCAGAGGTAACCCGTGTGGCGCGCGAGGTAGGTACCGAAGGGAAACTGGGCGGGCAGGCAGCCGTTCCGGGCGCCGCCGGTACCTGGAAAGACCTTACAGACAATGTGAATATTATGGCAAGCAACCTTACCACCCAGGTAAGGGAAATTGCCAATGTGGCAACCGCGGTGGCCGATGGCGACCTTTCCCAGAAAATCACCATTGATGTGAAAGGTGAAATCGCCGAATTGAAAGACACTATCAACCAGATGGTGGATTCCCTGAACATTTTTTCCGATGAGGTGACCCGGGTGGCACGGGAAGTGGGTACGGAAGGGATCCTTGGCGGACAGGCAGAAGTGCCCGATGTGGCCGGAACCTGGAAAGACCTGACGGACAACGTAAACTATATGGCCTCCAACCTGACCACGCAGGTTAGGGAGATCGCCAATGTGGCTACGGCCGTGGCTAAAGGTGACCTTACCCAAAAAATTGCCATTGAGGCTAAAGGGGAAATTGCCGAATTGAAGGAAACCATTAACACCATGGTGGATTCCCTGAACATCTTCTCCGATGAGGTAACCCGAGTGGCCAGGGAAGTGGGAACAGAAGGGATCCTTGGCGGGCAGGCCAAAGTGCCCAATGTGGGAGGGGCCTGGCTGGAGCTGACGGAGAATGTAAACACCATGGCTTCCAACCTTACCACCCAGGTGCGCGAAATTGCATCGGTAACCAAGGCAGTGGCCCATGGCGACCTTTCCCAGAAGATCTCCGAGGAAGAAAAGGGTGGAGAAGTGCTGGAACTTTCCATCATCATCAATACCATGGTGGATTCGCTGAACATCCTTTCCAACGAGGTAACCCGGGTGGCCCGCGAAGTGGGTACCGAAGGGATGCTGGGCGGGCAGGCCGAAGTACCTAACGTTGCAGGGGCGTGGCTGGACCTCACCGGGAATGTGAATACCATGGCCAGCAAGCTTACCAGCCAGGTACGGGAAATTGCCAACGTTGCTACCGCGGTCGCCAACGGCGACCTTTCCCAAAAAATCACCATTGATGTAAAAGGTGAAATAGCCGAATTGAAGGATACCATCAACCAGATGGTGGACTCCCTCAACATATTTGCCGCGGAAGTAACCCGGGTGGCCCGGGAGGTGGGTACCGAGGGGATGCTTGGCGGCCAGGCCGAAGTTCCCAATGTGGCGGGGACCTGGAAAGGCCTTACCGACAATGTGAATACCATGGCAAGTAACCTCACCACACAGGTTCGTGAGATTGCCTCGGTGACCACTGCCGTGGCAAACGGGGATTTGTCCCAGAAAATTTCCGAAGAAGGAAAAGGAGGAGAGGTCCTTGAACTGTCGACCACTATCAACCGGATGGTGGATGCCCTCAACATTTTTGCGGACGAGGTGACTAACGTGGCTCGCGAAGTGGGTACCGAAGGGATCCTGGGCGGCCAGGCTGAGGTACCCAATGTTGCCGGGGCATGGAAAGACCTTACCGAAAACGTGAACCAGATGGCCAGTAACCTGACTTCACAGGTACGGGATATTGCGGGTGTATCGACCGCCCTGGCCCGGGGGGATTTCTCCAGGAAGATCGAAGTGGAGGTAAAAGGGGAGGTTCAGGAACTTAAAAACAACATCAATGCGATGGTAGACAGTTTTACCACTATCGTTAAGGCGGCCAACACCATTGCAGAAGGTAACTTTGCCATTGAAATGCCGCTGCGTAGTGAGGCAGACCAGCTGGGGATTGCCCTGAACTCCATGACGGAGAATCTCAAGCGGATCTCGGAGGAAAACGAAAACGAAGCGTGGATCAAGACCGGGCAGGCGGGCCTCAACGACCGGATGCGCGGGGAGCAGGACCTGCTTGCTTTGTCCAGGAATATCATTTCCTACCTCACCAAATATATGGATGCCCAGGTGGGTGTTATCTACCTTACTGAAAAAGTGAACGACAGGCGGTTGCTGAGGATGACCGGATCTTACGCTTTTACCCAGCGGAAATCACTTAAAACCACCTTTGAATTCGGAGAAAGCCTGGTTGGGCAGGCTGCCCTCGAGAAAGAAGCGATCGTCCTTTCCAGGATCCCAAAAGACTATATCATCGTGTCTTCCGGACTGGGGAGCCAGAATCCCAGGAATATCCTGGTGCAGCCGTTTATAATTGAAGGAGAAGTTAAAGGAATTATAGAGATAGGATCATTTAAACCATTTAACGACAATCAACTGGAACTCATACGATCGGTAGCCGAGAATATTGCAATTGCAACCAGTTCTTCCATGGACCGGGAAAAAATGAAGGACCTGCTTGAGGAGTCGCAACGGAAGTCCGAGGAATTGCTCGCACAACAGGAGAAGCTGCAGATCCAGAGTGAGGAGTTGCAGATGGCCAACGAGGATCTTGAATCCAAGACCAAAGACCTGGAGATGCAGAAGGAAGACCTGCAGTTCAGCAGGGTGGAAGTGGAACGGAAAGCCAAAGAACTGGAGCTTGCCAGCAAATACAAATCCGAGTTCCTTGCTAATATGTCTCATGAATTAAGGACGCCCTTGAACAGCCTGTTGATCCTGGCCAAAGAATTAAGTGATAACGACCAGGGGAATCTTTCCAAAGAACAACAGAAGGATGCAAAAATAATTTACGAAGGGGGGCTGGACCTTTTGAACCTGATCAACGATATTCTCGACCTATCGAAGGTGGAAGCCGGTAAACTCCAAATCCATCCCGAAGACGTCCCCTTCCGCAGCCTGATCAACAACCTTAAAAACCAGTTCGGTCCCCTGGCCAAAGCCAAGAAGCTTAAATTTAATATCGACCTCGATTCCGAGGCCCCGGATATTATCATCACTGACGGGAAGCGCCTGGAGCAGATCATTAAAAATCTGATTTCAAATGCCATCAAGTTTACCGCAAAGGGTTCCGTGAACATCCTTATCAGGAAACCGGGCAACCGGGTTCAGTTTCGCGAAATCACCCTGCCACGGTCTGAAGTTGTTGCCATTTCCGTAATGGATACCGGCATAGGCATCCCCGAGGATAAACGGATGATGATCTTCGAGGCCTTTCAACAGGCGGAAGGCGGAACCAGCCGGCAGTACGGCGGAACCGGACTCGGGCTGACCATTTCAAGGGAGCTTTCACGCCTGTTGGGAGGCGAGATCCATATAGAAAGCGAGGAAGGGCGAGGCAGTACCTTTACCGTTTATATACCTACAGACCTGACCAACGCGCCTATTAAAGAAAAGGATGACGCTATCTCGTCATTTACAGAGATGGATACCAAAGCTCCGAATAAAGGCAGGGCAGGGAAGGCGGAAAGCCTTCCGGCAGTTGTTTACGATGAGAATAATGTCCCGGATGACAGGGAAACCCTTAAGAAGTCGGACCTGGCCATGCTGATAATTACGGAAGAAATCAAATTTGCAGGGAATTTAAAATCAATGGTCACGCAGCGGGGGTACAAGGTACTGGTGGCCCGGGAAGGGAAGGAAGGCCTGGAACTGGCTTCCAGGTTTCAACCCAACGGAATAATTCTGGACTTACGCCTGCCGGATATTGACGGCCTTGTGGTGTTGCATCATTTGAAGTTTGAATTAAAGACCAGGCATATTCCGGTATATGTCCTGGCTGAAAGGGATCAAACCCGTACCGCTTTGAATAAAGGAGCTGTTGGGTTTAGGTTGAAACCAATATCCAAAAGAGAACAGCAGGAGCTCATTAACAGGCTGGAGGAAGTACAGAAGGCGGCGATTAAGGAGGTCCTGGTCGTGGAAGACGATAAGGTTACCCTTAAAATTATCCACAAAATCCTGGAAAACAAACAGGTGAATTTAACCGATGCCACCAATGGGAAAACCGCCCTTGAAATGATAGGATCCAAAAAGTTCGACTGTGTCATCCTGGATCTCACACTGCCGGATATCAGTGGCTTTGAAATCCTGAAGAACCTCAAGGCCGGCCCCAATTATCCCAATGTACCCATTGTGGTGTATACCGGAAAGGAGCTGAGCGCGAAGGAACGTAATCAACTTCATGAATACACGGATAGCATTGTACTGAAAGGTGCCTCCTCCCCTGAAAGGCTCCTGGACGAGGTTTCCCTTTTTATCCATAGCAGGGAAAGTAAACTCTCTACCCGCCAAAAACGAATAATGACCGCCTTGCATGATCAGGAGCAAATCCTCTCTGGCAGGAAAGTTTTGCTGGTAGATGATGACATGCGCAATACCTATGCCTTGTCCAAGATACTTACAGATGCGGGAATGAACGTTGTAATGGCCGACAACGGGAAGATGGCCCTGGAGAAACTGGAATCTGAAATGGGGGTGGATATTGTCCTGATGGATGTGATGATGCCGGTAATGGACGGATATGAAGCCATAAAGGAGATCCGGAAGAAGGCCGCATACAAGAATTTGCCTATCATTTCCCTTACGGCCAAGGCCATGCCAGAAGATAAGGCCAAAAGCCTGGAAGCCGGGGCCAATGATTATCTCACAAAGCCGGTGGATGTTAAAAAAATGCTGAACATCCTTCGTGTATGGCTGTATACGTAAGCTTTGGCTCAGGGGGGTGAAGAGATGCAATTCTGCATCCGGGCTTTCGGGTTGCGGACCTTTCCACGGGAGATTCCCGTGAGGTGCACCCTCACCCTATGGCGAATTAAGGATGATGGCATCGCGGGAGCGCAAAAAAGTAGCCTGGGTACTGAAAAGTGGATTCAGGAGGGGAGGCAAAGAAATATTTATAAGTGTTGCCATGGCAATGTATAACAACAAAAATATACGGGAAGCCCCGAAGATTTTAGTGGTGGATGACCGGGAAACTGAACGGATCTCCCTGTCCAAACTGCTGTCCAGGTTTAAGGTGGATATTCATACCGCCGATTCGGGCCAGGCTGCATTGTCTCAATTGTTAAGACATAGTTACGCCCTCGTTCTGCTGGATATCCAGATGCCGATTATGGATGGTATGGAAACCGCCAGGCTGATGCGGAACAATTCCCATACCGAAAACATACCCATTATATTTTTAACTGCTTATGATAAAGACGAGATCAATATGCTGCAGGGGTACAAGGTTGGGGCCATAGATTATCTATTCAAACCGATCAACGAAGAGATTCTATCACTGAAGGTGGGCACTTTCCTCCGTTCGTATTCATTTGAGAAAGAAAAGGAATACGAAAAAATACTTACCAAGCTGGAAAACAAAAACCGGAAGTTAAAGACAGCCCGGCAGGAGGCTTTGCAAATGATGGCCGATGCGCAAAGATCCCAGAAACATATCGAGGAACAGGCAAACGAATTGAAACGTTACAATACGGAATTGGAACAGTTCGCCTATGTGGCCACCCATGATCTCCGGGCCCCCATCATCAATCTGAATGGAATGATCGATATTTTTAAGAAAAGGGGCCTGGTAAACCGGGAGAACCAGCGAATTATAGAAAGGATAGATTCATCCATAGACCGGATCAACACCACCTTAAATGATCTCATCCATGTGGTGGCCTACCGGAAAACGCTGCAGGAGGATGTAAGGGAAGTAGTCCTGGACGAGGTTTTCCGGGATATAGAAAACGATATTAAAGCTCAGATCAGAGAAGTCAGGGCGATCATCACTACGGATTTCAAAAACGCGCCAAAGATCACATATATCCCCGGCCACCTTAGGAGTATTCTTCAAAACCTGATCACCAATGCCCTGAAGTATCACTCGGAGGACCGGAAGCCCGTGATTTCCATACAATCCGAATGGGTAAATGATTACCTTTACCTTAAGGTGAAGGACAATGGCATTGGGATAGACGAAACGCAAAAAGAGAAGGTATTTGGTTTGTTCCAGCGATTAACCAACCAGGCGTCGGGAAAGGGAATGGGGCTTTATATAACCAAATCACTGGTAGAATCTATGGGAGGGCATATCGATTTTACAAGTAACCCGAACATGGGAACGGAGTTTATGGTGTCTCTTAAGAATTTATCCACGGGTCAAGGTACGGAAAAATGAATCAGACTGTAAGAGAATTAAGGAATGTCATGGTCGTTGATGACGACGATGATTATAATTTTATCACTGAGGAAATTTTTCAGGATATGGACCTGAAAACGCAGCTTACATTTAAGATATGGGCCCGGGATGCCCTGGATTACCTTGAGAAGAACGAAGATCGGTTTCCGGATCTTATCCTTCTGGATATCAATATGCCCATCATGAATGGCTGGGAATTCCTTCAAGAATACGAAAACCGTAATTACCACATTACTTACCCCACTGTCATCGTGATGATCTCCACTTCCGTCTTCCGGGAAGATAAATTGAAAGCCAACAGCTTTGCGCGTGTAGTGGAGTTTGTTGAAAAACCCATTTCCGAAGAAAACATCCTGCGGATCAGGGACAAATATTTTTCAACCTGAACGCTATCCATCTGAAATTTACCGAAACAGGTCGCACGATCGTGTAAAACAACCAGTAGTGGGTGGTTTGGGCAGCGTTGAATGTAAAAATCTGTCCGTTTAGTTAACTAAGTGATATCCAACATGAGCTATGCCCCAAAGGACGGGTTTCCTTACTACTTTGACCTGGTGCGAAACGGGGACTGCGTCCAACTTTTTACCTCCTCGTCTTCCTTAACCTTCCTGGATTCAATTGATGAGAGAAAAGCAACCTACCGCTATGCACCAGATAAATGGAGCATTAAGCAAGTTGTGGGGCACATAACAGATCATGAACGGATTAAGATTTTCCGCGCCTTCCTGTTAAGCAGGAATGAACCGGTAGCGTTATGGGGGTATGACCAAAATTGCCTGGTCGAGAATAGCCGTTTTGAGGAGATGACTTTCCGGCAATTGAAAACCGACCTCCAAAATGTAAGGAGGGCGAGCATCAGTTTTGTGAAGGGGTTGTCCGGTGAACAATTAAAGATAAAGGGAATGGCCGGGCAATATGAAATTACGCTCGGGGATTTTTTAAAGTCTGTTATCGGGCACGAAGTACATCATATCAATGTGTTGAAGGAAAGGTATTTATAAACATTATATAGAGAGGTTTACACTGCCAGGATCTTCCTCCCCTAGATTCCCGGAAGGTTCAGGAGAACAATAATATTCTTCGGGCATGGATTTAATTACATGTCCAAATTAGATATACCTTCGGTAAAAAAAAATGTCTTTGGAGTTAAAGGTGAAATTGGTCGAAAACCTGTTTGATCAATTAGAGAAAGAAAGCGTTCAGTTTCAACAGGCATCAGGAATTAAGTGTATTTCCGGTTGTGGAAAGTGTTGTACTCATCCTAACATAGAGGCTTCTCCTTTGGAATTTTTACCCTGGGCGTTTCACCTGTTTTTATCCGGGAAGGCAGAAGAAATACTTACTATGCTCCACGACACCCATACCTTGCCTTGTTTCCTGTTCACCCCGGTTTCCCGAGTTGATGAAGGCCACTGTGCCAGTTATAAATACCGGGGGTTGATATGCAGGTTATTTGGCTTCGCGGCCTCCAGGGACAAATATGGAAGTTTGAGATTGGCCACATGTAAAATTATAAAAGAAGGGCAGGCCAATAACTATCTTACCGCTTCGGAGGCAATTACAAAGGGATTATATGTTCCTGTTTTTACTGATTACTACATGCGCTTAAACCAAATAGATTATCAATTGGGGAGCAAAATAGTATCCGTTAATAAGGCCCTTAAAATGGCTTTGGAAGAAGTTTTACACTATTACGCCTACAGGCCTTTACCTGACACAGAAAAATTGTGTCTTTAATTTAAAAGGCAGCTAAAACCAAGTTGAATGGAAACTTAATTGAAAATAAATCCTATTCTATAGCTGGGGGAAGTGCTAAACTCAAATACAAAAGTCAAATTCAAATTTAAAAAAGAGCATTCCAATCGCGCAGATCCTCCTTCGGACGGGCAAGCCCGTCTGAATGGATTTATCCGGGGCTTGGATAGGATAGTTGAATACCCGGAGGATTATTTGTTCTCGTCAGCCAGGAATCATGCAGGCCTGGATCATGAACTCGAGGTCATAGTAGAGTTTATGGGGTAAAAGGCGCACGGATTCGTAGAGCTAACGGAGTCCCAGCCTTGATGGGCCGCAGGCGGGTCCGCGCTATCGAAGACTTGCCAGCCCCTACGCAGCGAAGCGAAGGCGGGTACTCCCAGTAAAGTCCGTTCGAGTAATTTTTTTATTCCGATAGAGTTTAGTCAATTTGCTCAAAAGTCCGTTTGTGTCAACCTTTGTGTATTGTCTATGCCTAAATTGAGTCCTTTTATTAATAGCCAAAATCCCAGAAACAATTCATTAAGACCCATAGGCATATATATCAACATTCCTAAACTATTATCGGAAAGTTCAAAAATGTTGGCAGTTAAAACCAATGTTACACCTATCAAACCCCAGACTGATATAAATCGAGGAATTAGCTTTGATTTATACAATAGGTAATAGAACATCAATGCACCAATACTAAAAGCAACCATTACCATCAGTACAGCAATATAGTATTCGTTGAGAATGATATTGCCGAAAGTTTTAAGGCTTTCATTTTCACTCATTGTAGAATTCACATATTTCTGACCTAAAGGAATCAATGATAAAATTTTAATTTTACTAAAAACAATAATTGTAAACTCACTTATTCTGAAGACAACGTACCACATTGCAATTCTATCGCTGTATTTTTTTAATATAGGAAATAATAAAACCGCAATTGCAACGACTGCAATAGCGCAAATAAATTCCAGTAGTGTACCAATCAATAATTGGTTTGAATTTTCATAAATAGAAGTAAGGTAGTCTGGTGAGTTTATGACTGGACTTGTTAAAAACTGATTGCCTATCATATATGTAACTATCTGAATCAAAAAAAGTAATCCAGTAATTTTAACGATTGTTTTATCTGAGTTCATTAAGCTGGTTTTCTAAACATTCCATTTTAAGACGACTGAGTGTTAAAACTGCTACAATACGAGGGATTTGTTTTAATTCCGTCCGTGTTGTCTTCTTTAAATTTAGTTAGCAGCAAATGGCTGCCAATCCAATAACCGGTAATTCCACTCGTGATGTAGTAAATGGACAAGGTAGTACTTTAGGATATACAAAGAATGGATTGTTCAAATGTTTATAGTATTGAGCATTAATCTTTATTCTTACCACCTAAGACTCGATTCAATAGGATTCGGAATAAATGATATAAATGAAATTTTGTTAGAATAGATCCACTACCACCACGCATACTAAATGAACCAATCCGATCGCACGGACCCGCCTGCGGTCCACCAGGGAGGGGACCCCCGCAGGTTTCTGAATCCGTGCGCAAAATGTAACGAATCATTTTAGTTGGGAAAATGCTTTCGGCTTACTTGGCCGCAACTTAGTTGTGGGCAAAATCCCTGATTATCACCTGAATAGGTCATCGAAAATACGATACATTATTCTACGTACTTGTAAAAATTCCCTATCTTTAAGTGAAAGGGATACATAAACAACCATTATTATGAAGACGATATCTTTAGTTGTTCTCTCCTTCCTCGCAATTTCAGCCTGGTCACAGAGTACCAGTTTCAACTTGTCACAAAACAACAACTTTACGATGGACGTAAGTCAATTACGGGCAGAAACCCTCCATTTTGACATCATAGGAAGTCCTTATTATGATGAAACGTATAGACTTGGACATATCTATTTTAAAGGTGAAAAATTAACTTTTTTCTTCCGCTATAATGCTTTGGAGGATCGGGTGGAATTGAAGGACCGGACAACCCGACTTTTTCATCTTCAAAAAGACTACCTCCTGGAGCCCACATTTGGCAATAAATCATATAAATATTTATATTATCTACATGATGAAGATGATCTGAGAAAAGGATATATGGTGCTTCTCGAAAAAGGGAATAAGCTTTCCTTATACATAAAACCCCGTAAAATATTTAAACAAGCAGATAGCCCGGACCATGGTTACGACAGTTTTAGCCCCCCCAGGTATGAGGATGTATCCGGATATTATTACCAATATGGTAAGGATTACCCACGGCCCACGAAGCTTGGAAAAGGGCCCTTGTTGAGATTACTGAAAGACAGGAAATTAGAAATGCTCGAATACATCAGCCAACAGGAACTTGATCTTAATAAAGAACAGGATGTTGTTCAGTTAATTCAGTATTACAATCGTAATAGCTAAAGGAGTTCCCCTTAGTTTTCCTCAAAACAGTTTAAAAGGAAACTTTCCCGCAAAAAGAGGGTCTTCGCCAGCGGGTTTGCAGGCCTGGATCATGAATTGGAGGTCGTGGTTGTGTTTATCGGGTAAAACGCACGGATTTGGAAACCTGCCGGCCGCAGGCGGGTCCGGGCTAGCGGAGACTTGCCTGCCCGTCCGCAGCGTAGCGAAGGCGGGAACTCCCGTCCGCCTTTGGCGGATATGAATCCTGCGTTATTTGATCAGTTTGTCCTTTACCCATTCCCTGCCTTGCCCTGATTTCAAGAACCGTTCCCTTTCCATAGCCTCTTTTTTTGTGGAAAACCATTCGAGATACGCTACTGTCCAGGGCCGATATCTGTAGGTAAAGCCTTTGGTGGCAAACTGGTTGTGAGACCGCATTCTATTAATGAGATCGGAAGTAAAGCCGGTATACGTTTTACCATACTTCTCCGAATATAAAATGTATACAACAATTTCCATAATCAAAAAAAGACAACCCTTGGGTTGCCTTTTATTGTAGCGAGAGGGAGACTTGAACTCCCGACCTCAGGGTTATGAATCCTGCGCTCTAACCGCCTGAGCTACCTCGCCATTGTCAAATAATCCTTACTAATTACCTTACAAATCCTGTGCGCTAATGCCGCTTTCCGCCCTGGCGGAAACGGCATCCTGATGAAAGCGAAGCTTTCCGTCAGGACCGCCTGAGCTACCTCGCCAATTATTCACTACAAGGATAAAAGATCCAAAAAATTGAATCCTGCTCCTTTTACCAATAAAGGACCGCTGGTGAGCATCCCGGCCCATGACTTGCCTTGGATAAAGACGGCCCGGGCGACCTCCCCATCGGGATTTTAAAGGGCTGCAAATATAGAATTTAATTTCCTGTTCGTCAAAACTGACCTCTTAAAAAATACCGGAGCAATTATTTTTTTATCATTTATAAATCTATATATTGTCTGGAATAATATGCAATTGAATGAATGATAAAGTTAAGTTTGAACTCGAATTTGTAATACAGGCTTCCCCCCAGTTGCTCTTTCAATACCTCTCAACCCCTTCCGGCCTGTCTGAATGGTTTGCAGATAATGTAAACTCGAGGGGCGAGTTATTTAATTTTATCTGGGAAAGTTCTGAAGAACAGGCAAAACTCCTGAAACGGAAAAGCGATGAGTTTGTTCGCTTCGCCTGGTCTGAAAACGAAGACGACAGCTATTTCGAATTGAAGATCATCGTAGACGAAATTACCAAGGATGTCTCCCTTTTCATAACAGATTTTGCAGAAGAAGAGGAAGTCGAGGAAGCAAAACTGCTATGGAAGAACCAGGTCTCCGACCTTAAGCAGGTACTGGGTTCCCAATGAACATTCTGTTAATTAACCCTATATTTGGCCTTGATTTTTCAAGGCTTTTTTATGGTTAACTGCGATGGCATTATCTACGATAAGGAGACAGCGTTCCTGGATCATAATAACCGCGGACTACGTTACGGGGATGCGCTCTTCGAAACCATGCGGTCCCTGGGCGGACGATTGGTTTTCTGGGAAGACCACTACCTTCGTTTAATGAGTTCCATGCGGATCCTGAGGATGGAAATCCCGATGGATTTTACGATGGAATTCCTGGAGACGCAGGTAAGAAGGGTATTGGAAGCCAATGTCCTGGAAGATGAAACGGCCAGGATCCGGCTCAGTGTATACCGCCAACCCGGTGGCCGTTACCTTCCGGATTCCCGGGAAGTTTCCTGGATCATCGAGGCGGAAAGCCTGGAGGCTCCCTTTTATATTGCCGGGGAAACCCCATATGAAATAGAACTTTTTAAGGACTTCTATGTGAATGACGACTTCCTTTCCACCCTGAAGACCAACAACAAAATCCTCCAGGTGGTAGGCAGTATTTTTTGCTCGGAGAACGGCTACGCCAACTGTTTGCTCCTTAACCAGCGAAAAACGGTCGTGGAGGCGCTCAATGCCAATCTTTTCCTTGTTGAGGGGAATAATCTTCGTACCCCCCCTTTAACCGATGGATGCCTTAACGGGATCATCAGGAAAAAACTAATAGGAATGGTAAATAAACTTGAGGGATATACGCTGGAGGAAAGATCCATTTCCCCTTTTGAATTGCAAAAAGCAGACGAACTCTTCATAACCAACAGCATCCTGGGAATCCGTTCCATAACCCGATACAGAAAAGCGGAATATAAAAGTGAGGTGGCGAAAGATTTGCTGGGTAAATTAAATGCCCTTGCCCGGCTAGGCTAGTTGAGGCTTGGATTTTCCGGGGCATTGGACCAGAGGAGATAGTCGCCCCCGAGTTCCATCATTTTCTCCTTCCAGAAAGCATGGGTCGACTTCTCTATAATATCGCTTTCATAATGGTTTGGGACCACAATCCAGGACTTGGATAGCAACTCCTGGTCGAGTTGCAGCGAGGCCCAGCCGGAATAACCCAGGAAAAAACGGATATCCTTATTGGTAATGGCACGCTGGTTTATAAGGTCTATGGTATTCTCAAAGTCGCCCCCCCAGTAGATGCCATCAGAGATTTCCACACTGTTCGCAATCAGATGGGGTACTTTATGGATGAAATACAGGTTGTCCTGTTCCACCGGGCCCCCGTTAAATACCTGGAAGGGGACATGAATCTCCGCAATCAGGTCGCTGATATCATAATCAAGTGGTTTGTTGAGGATGAAACCTACTGAACCTTCCTCGTTATGTTCCGCCAAAAGTACTACTGACCTGTTAAAGGAAACATCGCCGGTTAACGTTGGCTCTGCAATCAACAATTTCCCTTTATTAGGCTTCAGACCTATCATAACAAGCAATGTATAAACTAAAAATAAGATAAATCTCCAAATATTAAAAATGCTTTTAAACGAAAAAAGCACTTCCGTGGAAGTGCTTTGTATATTTTCAATAGGATGGGCTAGTTAACTGCGTCGCTCAGATCAGAACCAGGCTTGAACTTAACTACATTTTTGGCTTTAATCTGAATGGTTTTGCCTGTTGAAGGATTGCGTCCTTCCCTGGAGTTCCTCCTGGATACTGACCAGGATCCGAAACCTACTAAAGAAACACGGTTCCCTTTCTTCAGGGATTTTTCAACATTTCCCAGAAAAGACTCCAACGATTTCTTTGCTGCTGCCTTTGTGATGCCAGCATCGGCTGCCATTGCATCGATTAATTCTGTTTTGTTCATAATGTAATGAAATTAATTGTTGTTAATATATCAAAGCTTTAACAAATTTATACGGATTTGCGGTTAACGCAAGTAAAATAAGGGGAAATCGGCGCTTTTGTTGATAACTTGAAACGTTTGTTGATAACGTAAGTAAATTTTTACCTTCCATGCAGGCCAATAACAATGGGCCTTCAGGACATATGGGCATTTTCATCGAGTTTCAGTCCGTTCAGTACTTCCTTCACACTTAACCGTCTTTTGCCTGCGAGCTGGATTTCCAGCAGTTCCAGATACCCGTCTTGGACGGCCACTTTCATTTCCCCTCCGTCGGTAACAATTTTTCCAGGCTTCAGCTTGTGCTGGGCGACCACAGGGCGGGCTGAATATATTTTGAGTTCAACGGAATCCTGGCCGTTCTGTAGCACGGTCCATGCAGCAGGATAGGGGCTCAGCCCCCTGATCAGGTTATATACCTGCTTCCGTGGTTGCGTCCACCGGATCCTGCATGTGTCTTTATTCAATTTAGGAGCGGGGTTAATGTCCACTGCTTCCTGCTGTGGCCTGGGAACGGCTTTACCCGCAGCAATCAGCTTTACCGTTTGCACAACCAGTGCGGCGCCCAGGTGCATCAGCCTGTCATGAAGTTCGCCGGCTGTTTCATCAGGTGCTGTTTCAAGCACGTCCTGCAACAGGATGGCCCCCGTATCAATCTTGTCGTCTATAAAGAAAGTAGTGACCCCGGTTTTCGTTTCCCCGTTGATCAGGGCCCAGTTAATGGGGGCTGCCCCCCGGTAATCGGGCAGGAGGGAGGCATGCAGGTTAAAGGTTCCGAAGGCCGGCATGCTCCATACCTCGCGGGGCAACATCCTGAAAGCCACTACTACCTGGAGGTTGGCACGCAGTTGCCTCAGAGATTCAAGAAATTCCGGGCTTTTGAGGTTTTCCGGTTGCAATACGGGCAGTTTCTTTTCAATGGCGAATTTTTTAACCGCAGACTGCTGCAGTTTCCTTCCCCTTCCCGCCGGTTTATCCGTGGCGGTTATCACCCCCACTACCGTATAGCCGGCATTAAGAAGACGGTCCAGGCTTGCCACTGCAAATTCCGGGGTTCCCATAAATACTATTCGCAATTCCTTCATATACTATTCTTTACATTAAGATAGTGTTTAAGATCCAGTTCCGTGTTCCGTGTTCCGGGTTCCGCGTACCTGGGTTCAAAGTTCAATATTCAAAATTCAAGGAACCTTCTTCGTACTTTCGCCTGCTTACATCATGAAGCGAGTTACACTCTGCTTCATGACTGCTTACTGCGGACTGCCAACTGCCTACTTCAAATGAACCCTACTGCAGTCAACAAGTTGCCGCAGTAGGGCAAGCCCATCAACGCATCAACCCTCCTACGCCAAGGCTTCGGAGGGCAGGCAAATCAACCCATCAACCCATCAACAAATCAACATAAACTATATTTATTAGTGGCCCCTATTTTAATCTTCCGGTCTTCCAGGAGTAATTGCAAAGCATACAATACAACATCTTCATTCGTGTCCAGGGAAGAAACAAGAGCCCGGGACGACATGGGCGCTTCCTTCAATAATGCCAGGATTTGTTGCCGTACCATTCTGATATCGGAACCCGGCAGGGCTTTGCGGGCCAGGCAGACATCACATTTCCCACAGTCAATCTGCAGCTTCTCCCCGAAGTACGCCAGCAGTTGTCTGGTGCGGCACAGTTTCGTATTGTGAAGGTATGCCAGCATCTGTTCAACATGGTTAACCTTCACCTGCTGATGTTTGCGTAATTGCGGGGCAAACTGGTTAATAGTTCGTTCGTCTTCACGCGGTACCAGAAAGGTTAATTCAAGGTCGCCCACCTGTGCCTGGTATTCTATGATCCCGTCTTTTTGCAACCGGTCGAACATCCGCAAGATATCCTCTTCTTTCACCCCGGCTTTGCCGGCAATCATTAAGGTATTGATTTTTGTCTCAAAATCAAAGATTCCGCCATAGGTACGAAGTACAACCTGGATAAGGGAAGCCAGCGCCTGTTGTTTCTCCAGATAGCTCCAGAGCTGCGCTTTGGAAGCAATAAACCGCACCAGGGTTTTGCGTTTGAATTGCTGGGAAAGTGAAATAACGGAATGCTGATCAAGGGCAAGCAAACCGTTGTAGGTAAGCATGCTACTGAGTTTATAAGTCTGGCAAAAGGAATCAAAATGGAAATTGTGGGTGGTATTTTCCCCTGTGCCATATGGTATCTGAAAATAGTTATTAAGGGTTTTATAAAGTTTTTTAAGGAATGTTACGTCGGGGAGGGTGCTGAGGAACTGCTTTCTGAGTTGTATTTCATCAGCATTATTGCTTAGTAATACCGCCTGTGCGGGGAGCCCGTCTCTTCCGGCCCTTCCGGCTTCCTGGAAGTAATTTTCAATGCTGTCGGGGATCTGGTAATGCACCACCAATCTTACATCAGGTTTGTCGATCCCCATCCCAAATGCATTGGTGGCCACCATAGTACGGACGGCCGACGACATCCACTTCTTCAGGTTACCTTCTTTATCCTTGCGGGATAAACCGCCGTGGAAGTAAATGGCAGGGCAGCCCGAATTACCCAGATTGGCCGCCAGGGATTCAGACAGGCGCCTGGTACGTACATAAACAATGGCGCAACCGGAGCTAATTTTGCATAGCTGCCTGAGGCGGTAATCCTTGTCCTCGGCCTCAATAACCTTATATATGATATTGTCCCGGAGGAAGGAATCCTTAAAGGTGATGCAGTTTTGCAGCCTGAGGTTTTGAACGATTTCGGCGGCTACTTCCTTTGTTGCCGTTGCCGTTAGTGCGATAAGGGGGACCCCGGGCTTCAGATCACGCAAAACGGAACAATGCAGGTAGGCAGGCCTGAAATCGTTCCCCCATTGCGAGATGCAATGCGCCTCATCTACTGCTATAAGATTTACGTGGATCCGGGATAAGCGTTCCTGTACCATTGGTTGCTGGAGGCGTTCCGGCGAGAGGTACAGGAAGCTGTAATTTCCATACTGACAATTATCCAGCAGGTTGATAACCTCTTCCTCGGTTAACCCCCCGGTTAAAGTCACTGCTTTGATGCCCTTTTGTTTCAGGGAGGCTACCTGGTCATGGATAAGGGCGACCAGGGGGGAAACTACGATGCACAGACCTTCCATAAGCAGGGCAGGAAGCTGATAACAGACTGATTTACCGCCCCCCGTTGGTAAAAGTGCCAGTACATCGCGTCCGGCCAGGACCGCATCTATAATCTGATGCTGGGAACCTTTAAATTCCTCATAACCCCAATAGCGCTTTAAAACATCGTTTGCATTCACAGAAATTGTTCCCGTGTTAGTTCCTGCAGGATATGTTCTGCCCTTTCCCTGACCGTGCCCACGGGGATTGAAACAGGATCGTAGCCAAACCGTTGGTAGGTAGCCGTAAGATAGTTATGAATCTGCAAGGCCTCCTGGAAACTTTCAAGTCGTTCATTATCGGAGACATAGATTTCCTCCCATGGAGGGAGAAGGATCACTTTGTCATAGCGATTATATCTGCAGGCTGTTTCAAACTCCGGGCCATAGACCTGCCTGAAAAAATCCATATAGGCCAGCACGTCGGGGATCCCCCTGTCATAGAATACCACTGTATGATTAATTCCAGCGGCCTCCCCGAAATGTTGCAACCTACCTTCCAGCAATTGCCTGTTAAAGAGATACGGGTCTGATACAAAGGCCAGGGGATTGGTAATGAACGAACCAGGCTCCGCTTCCTTTTTTGCCTCGAAAGTCATACTCCGTATCACCTCGTGAAAACAATGATGGCCTGCAGCCTCCAGCTCGCGGATGACCGATGATTTGCCGGTACCCGGCCCCCCGGTGATTACAATTCTTTTCGGATTCAATGAAATTCAATTATTTGGGCAAAAGTAATGAATAGCAACTAGCATTAAAAAAATTGCCATTATAGCCGTATATTTGCAAAAATATCTGGATGGACAAGGATAAATCGGACGAATTTTACAGCAGGCTCAAGGTGGAATTGATGAATTCCCAATCCTGGCCGTCCGACTATCTTTACAAATTTATTGTGCCAACGGATCCTGAAAAAATTGAAAAGATCAACCGTATCTTCGATAATACGGGAGCTGTCATAGAATCACGGCAATCCCGCAAAGGGAAGTACACCAGTATTTCCATAACCGTAAACCTCAGGGACCCCGATGAAGTGATCGACAAGTACAAGGAAGTGGGGGAGGTAGAAGGGGTAATATCCCTTTAAACTGGTAATTCTCCGGGATTTTTGTTACTTTGCAACGGCAGTAATCCTTCCTTAAATACCTAATTTCATTTAAACTTATCAATTTGAACGTAGTAGAAAACCTCGAATATAATACAGAACGCTCCAAACTAATTATCCCGGAATACGGCCGCCATTTTCAAAAAATGGTAGACCATTGCGTTTCCATTGCAGACCGGGATGAGCGCAACAGGGTGGCACAGGCCATCATCAGTGTAATGGGTAACCTTCAACCCCATTTACGCGATGTCCCCGATTTTCAGCATAAATTATGGGATCAGCTTTTTATTATGTCTGACTTCAACCTGGACGTTGATTCGCCCTTTCCCATAACCTCCAAGGAAATGTTGCAGCAACGCCCGGAACCCCTGGAATATCCGCAAAACCATCCCAAATACCGTTTTTACGGGAACAACATCAAACGTATGATCGATGTGGCGGTCCAATGGGAAAGAGGCGACAAGCGCGACGGCCTGGAACTTGCCATAGCCAACCATATGAAAAAGTGTTACCTCAACTGGAATAAAGATACCGTAGACGACCAGGTTATCTTTAACCATCTCTATGAACTGAGCGACGGAGAGATTGACCTTGCATCAGACGGTGAAAATCTTACAGACAGTGGGCAGTTCCTTAAAAACAAGGTGGCAAAAACCATCAGGCCCGCATCGGGGAAAAAAAGCCAGCGCAGCAATACCAGGGGTAAAAAACGCTTTTAAATTTTCTTTTTTACATGGGGACATTCAGAATAGAAGGAGGCATTCAACTCCATGGGGAAATCACCCCCCAGGGAGCAAAGAACGAGGCCTTGCAAATCCTGTGTGCCGTGCTGTTGACGGCCGAAGAAGTCACAATCAATAACATACCGGATATAGTTGATGTCAATAAACTTATTGCCATCCTGGAAGACCTGGGCGTTAAAATCCAAAAGAAAGGCAAAGGTTCGTACACCTTCAAGGCAGATGATATCAACCTGGATTATCTGCAGTCCGATGCTTTTAAGCAGGACGGTCGCGGATTGCGGGGTTCGATCATGCTGGTGGGCCCTCTGCTTGCGCGTTTCGGCAAAGGGTATATTCCAAAGCCCGGAGGCGATAAGATAGGAAGGCGAAGGCTGGATACGCATTTTTCCGGCTTTATCAACCTGGGGGCTAAATTCCGTTACAACCGGGAGGAATATTTCTACGGGGTGGAAGCTAAAAAATTGAAAGGAGCCTATATGCTGCTCGACGAGGCTTCTGTAACCGGTACTGCCAATATCCTGATGGCCGCCGTGCTGGCAGAAGGTGTAACCACCATCTATAATGCCGCCTGTGAACCGTACCTGCAACAGCTGTGTAAAATGCTGAACAGGATGGGGGCGAAAATAAGCGGGATAGGATCTAACCTCTTAAGTATCGAAGGGGTGGATAAACTCCATGGCACTACCCACACCATGCTGCCCGACATGATTGAGATTGGCAGCTGGATCGGACTGGCAGCGATGACCCGGAGTGAACTTACCATAAAGGATGTAAGCTGGGACGACCTGGGACAGATCCCGCCGGTTTTTCAGAAACTTGGTTTACAACTTGAACGACGTGGTGACGATATATTTATCCCGGAGCATAAAGACGGTTATCAGATTCAAAACTATATAGATGGTTCTATCCTCACGGTTGCCGATGCGCCCTGGCCCGGACTCACCCCCGACCTGCTCAGTATCATCCTGGTGATGGCCACCCAGGCCAAAGGGGAGGTCGTTATCCATCAGAAAATGTTCGAAAGCAGGTTGTTCTTTGTTGATAAACTTATAGACATGGGGGCGAAGATCATCCTGTGCGACCCGCACAGGGCCATCGTAATCGGGCATGATTTTAATTCAACCCTTAAGGCCACTACCATGGTTTCCCCTGATATCCGTGCCGGGGTAGCCCTCCTGATTGCAGCCCTGTCTGCCAAAGGCACTTCCACAATTCATAACATTGAACAAATAGACCGCGGTTATGAACAGATAGATACGCGGCTAAGGGCCATAGGGGCCCGTATTACGCGGGTCTGATCGTGGGTTCCGGGTTCCGCGTTCAGGGTTCCGGGTATTTGGGTTGTGCATGCCTACATCATGAAGCGAGCTACACTCTGCTTCATGGCTGCCTATTGCCTACTGCGGACTGCCTACTGCCAACTTACTTCGTACTTCGTTCCTCGTACTTCGTACCTCTTTCTTCCCTTTTTCCATCAGGGTATAAAGCAAAACGTCCGCTTTCCCTGGGATGTACATTATCAGGATAAGGCCAGGGCCATCCCCCGAAATTCGTGAGCCTGTATTCCTTCATGGCAGCCCTGATTTCATCATCAGTATTCATTACAAACGGACCGTATTTTGCTACAGCTTCGTTTATCGGCTTTCCCTGGAGGAGCAGGAAATGTGAACTGCCGGTATTATTTTTAATCACCGGTTCGCTCAGTGGATGCAGCTCCAGGCCCAGCCCGCTGCTTAGCGGTTCATCATCCCATTCCACACCTTCACCTGAATAATAATATAAAGTCCGGTTAACTCCCGCAGCAGCAGCCGGAAGGATAAACCGGGTACCCGGTTGCATATGAATGTCCCAGATGGCCACTTCATTTTCAGCCACAGCAGCCCATGAATCGGGTGCGGGAGGGGGGGCGGGGGTGTCCATATACCGGCCGCTTACCACCTTTATGTGCACCCCCTCCCGGGTAACAACAGGAATATCTTCATGCCATAGCATTTTAAAATGGGGTTCGGCAAATTTGCCTTTTTTCGGTAAATTCAACCAGATCTGGAATAGTTCCAGCGTATTTGGCTCCCCGGTATTTAAGAGGGGGAACATTTCGGAATGCTGCACCCCACGGCCGGCAGTCATCCACTGAACATCCCCCTGGCCAAACCTTCCGGCGGCGCCCAGGGAATCCGAATGGTCACAGAAACCCTTATTTACCATGGTTATCGTTTCAAACCCCCGGTGGGGGTGGGCGGGAAAGCCAGGAACAGTATGCCCGTGATACATCCGCCAGCCGTCTTTCGGGCTAAAGTCATTCCCCAGGTTTCTGCCGTCGAGGGAGGCTGCGGGCCCCATTTGTTCATTTCCCCTGGGATAGGTATCCAGGTGATATACACAAAAAAGGAACGGATCCTGGGTTTCCCAGGGGAATCCCAGCTGAAAACGCCTTATAACAGCTTTACTCATTTTTGAAAATTAGGATTTCGTCAGTTTATCCTTCAAAATCAAGGCTATTGTGTGTCCCATCACAGTAAGGCTTATTGGATGAACCCCCGCATCGGCAAAAAGCGGTGCTTCTCTTCCGGAGCTCCTTATTGCCGTCGGGGAGGGTAACTTCTATCTGGCCATGTACCAGCAAGGGGCCTGCAGGCACGGCTTCTACACGGGTATGTACTACCTGGGTTTCTTCTGTTCCCTTTCCGGATTCTTTCAGGGAATAGCTAAGGGCGCCAGAGGGGCAGGTTTCAATTTGCTGCTGCAACTCGCGGCCGGTAGCGTTCTCCGGCTTTATCCACGGTTTGGAATCAGGATCATAAACCTTTGGAAGGGTTTTTACGCAAATCCCTGAATGAATGCATTTTTCCGGCTTCCAGATTACCGTGATTTCGTCGTTTGAATACCTTTTTACAATAGTTCTGTCGGCCATAATTACTGAATATTAATTCCTTTTAACACTAATTTTTTCCATTCCGGATGCTCCTTGATATAGCCTGCCACAAAAGGGCAAAGGGGTACCAGTGTGAGTTCCTGCCGTTCTACTTCCTCGAGGACCGCCTTTATGAGCATGGAACCAATTCCCTGACCTTCGAGTTTTTCCGGAACCTCCGTATGGGTCAGGAAGATCCTGTCTTTTGCACGGATGTATTCTAATTTCGGGACCAGGCCGTCTATGTGAAATTCAAATTGTTTATTTATGCGGTTGTTTTTGAGTTCGTAAAGGGTTTTCATAGTTCAAATCAGATTAAGGGGCTAATTGTTTTGGGGTTTTAATGGTGTGATAAATAATACTCTTCCGCTTATCCTGCGACCCGGTACCTAAAGCAGGTCCGTTTCCGGCCCGCTCAACCCGGGTTGCCACAGCGCCTAAATTTTCAATTTCAGAATCATGGCAGACCATATTGTTTGGGATCAGTCGGCATCTATGGGAGGGGGGCCTTCGGGGATCATGGGTTCGTAGGTTTCTTCCCCTTTGCGCTCCAGGAATTCGGCTTTAACCTGTTGTACAAGTTTCGGATCCTTAAAGAGGTCCGCCATGGTCATTCCTAGGGCCTTGGCCGCATGTACCATCCCCTTGTGCCCTATGCTCATCCCTCCGCAGGCAACCACCGCCCATGAATGCCAGGGGGTATCTTTGGGAGCTACGGTAACGCTCAGGTTAATATTGGGCACATTCCAGCTAACATCACCTACATCGGTTGAACCGCCGCCGGGGCTTTCCAGGGTTTCTTCAAGGGGTTTTATTTCGCTGTCCATTCCAACTTGTGGCTTTCCGGTTGATTCCTGGATTTTTTTACCGAATGCAATTTCTTCATCCGTATAGCTTATGGGCCCCAGCAGTTCCAGGTTCTTCTGCATAGCCGTGCCTCCCGCGCGGTTAACCAGGGTTTCATATATTCCGGAAATAAGGGAGATCTTGTAATCGACGTTCGCCATAATGGCAGCACCTTCTGCCATTTTCTCCACCTGATGGTAAACAGGGGTCATCTCCGAACGTTTCGGATCCCTGACCCGGACCCATAATTTAGCATAATCGGGAACGACATTCACTACCTGGCCCCCATCCATAATGTGGTAGTGGATCCTGGTTGTTGGTTTTATGTGCTCCCGGTAGTAATTAATGCCGGTCGTATACAGTTCAAGGGCATCTGCGGCACTCCTGCCATTCCAGGGATCGGAAGACGCATGGGCCGCCTGGCCGTAAAATTCCACTTTGAAATCCACCAGGGCGAGGGTACTTTGTACATCTGCTTCCGTATTAGCCCCCGGATGCCAACTGAGGTTCACATCCACATCATCCCATAATCCTTCCCGCACCATCCAGATCTTCCCAAAGAATTTTTCTTCTGCCGGGGTCCCCAGGAATTTCAGGGTTCCTTTGAGCTTTCCTTCATCCATCAGCTCTTTTACCGCAATGGCCGCGCCAAGGCTGGCGGTTCCGAAAAGGTTATGTCCGCAGCCGTGCCCTGCCGCGCCTTCCTTTAGCGGTTCCTTTATGGGCTGGGCTTTCTGGGAGATCCCGGGAAGGGCATCGAACTCCCCGAGGATGCTGATCACAGGTTTCCCGGAGCCATAGGTAGCCACAAATGCCGTGGGCATTCCAGCCACCCCCCTTGTTACCTGCAACCCGTTTTTCTCTGCATAATCTGCAAGGATGCCCGAGGACACCTCTTCATTGAAAGCCGTTTCTGCCAGGCTCCAGATAGAATCACTGATCGCGATCAATTCCGCTTCATGTTTTTCCACAGAAGCAATTATTGCTTTTTTCTCCGCGCTCATCTTTTGTGAAAAAACGGTCAGACTGAAAAGCAAGGCAAGGATAAACAGGGTATTCTTCATAAAGTAAATTAATTAGTATTGACTATGGTTAATAGCATGGGGCCGGTCTAAGGCCCTGGTTATTGTGTGCTTCACAACCTCCGGCTTAACGTTCGCAAAGATGTTGGGAACCGTAGATTAAGATTTTAAATATAGTAAAAATGCCAGCAGCAATACTATGGTATCTTGCCAAAGGGAGGGTAGGCTGATCCCGGAACAGGCCATCTTCCCTTTTAGCTATCAATATTATTCAGGGGTCAAACACAATTTTTTTTCATTCTATCTGTTTAATAACTAGTTGTTTAACGGTTCCGGTTTAAATCGGCCGGCACCCATTAACCAAGGTCCCATGAAAAAACTTAACCAATACGCAGGCCTCCTGGGCCTCCTCATTTTCCTTACCGGATGCAGCGCAACCAACAGGCTTACCATGAATGCAACGGAGCCCGCCCCGGTTTTCCTTTCCCGTGAAATCCAGAAAGTTGCTGTGGTCAACCGCAGTATGGCATCCGAAAAACATGAGGGAATTGATAAGATTGACCGCATACTTTCTGCGGAAGGGATGCAGCTCGACAGGAAAGGTGCTGATGCAGCCGTATCGGAATTATTGCATGAACTAAGCGCGGACGACCGGTTCAGCGAAGTGGTAATGGTAGACAGTTTATCCCTGGAGCGCAAAGGCCTCGGTGTATTTCCTGCCACCCTTGATTGGGATTATGTAAGGGAATTGTGCGATACCTATGAGGCTGATGTACTTTTTGTCCTTGAATACTATGACACGGATACCAGGGCGGCTTATCGCATGACCACGCGGGCCCTGCCCAATAACCTGGGAATTAATGTAAATGTTCCTTACCACGAAGTCACCCTGAATACCCTGGTTAAAAATGGCTGGCGTATCTATGATCCGTATGGCAAAATGGTGCTTGATGAGTTTTCATCCCAACGGCAGATAAGTACGGTTGGAGAGGGGATTAACCCTATAAAGGCCGTGGAGGCCGTGATGGGTAGGGAAGCAGCAGTAATTGAACAAAGTAAATATCTGGGGAACCAGTATGCCTGGCGGATCCGGCCGGTTACCAAACGGATCGCGAGGGATTACTTTGTGCGGGGTACGGAGAAGTTCGAGATCGCCAAACGCCGGGCACAGACCGGTGACTGGGAGGGTGCGGCCCAATTATGGGAGCAGGAGTTGCTCCATCCAAGCCGCAAAATAGCTGGCAGGGCAAATTACAACATGGCCATCATCAGCGAAATTAACGGAGATCTTGAAAAAGCGATCGAGTGGGCCTCCCGCTCCTACACCGACTACAGGAACAAGGAAGCCCTGCGTTATATGGATCTTCTGAATTACCGGGTAGCTGAGCAGGCTGAGCTCGAGCGGCAGTTATCGCGATAACCAGAAATTGCATTAAGGCCGGCGGGAGATTGGCTGTTAAATCAATCCAGGGCCGCTTTGTAGGTTTTCAAACATCGTTCCCTGGCCATTTTATGGTCTACCATTTCATCCACATATCCATCCGTGCCGAATTCGGGGACCCATTGTTTTGTGTATTCCAGTCCGGGATCGAACTTGTTTGCCTGGGTAATGGGGTTAAAGATCCTGAAATAAGGGGCGGCGTCAACCCCGCTGCCTGCGGCCCATTGCCAATTCCCCACATTGCTGCTTAATTCGTAATCCAGTAGCTTTTCGGCAAAATAGGCTTCACCCCATCGCCAGTCGATAAGAAGGTGTTTGCAAAGGAAACTGGCTACCAGCATACGTACCCGGTTGTGCATATAACCGGTCTGGTTAAGTTGCCTGATCCCGGCATCCACCAGTCCAAAGCCCGTTTCTCCCTGTTTCCATTTTTCAAACTCGGCCAAATCGTTTCTCCATGGGATGCGGTCGTATTTTTTCTTGAAGGATTCATTTACGGTATTGGGAAAATGCCAGAGGATCTGCATAAAAAATTCCCGCCATATCAGTTCGTTCAGCAGGGATTCATTCTTTTCTTTCAGGACTTTTAAAAGGACCTGCCTCACAGATACCGTTCCGAAACGTAAATGAGGGCCGAGGCGGGTAGTACCGTTCATAGCGGGAAAGTTCCTTTTGTCTTCGTAATTCCTGATAAGTCCCGCATGGAGTTCGTAATCCGGGACTTGCACAGGGGAAGGCTTAAATCCTAATTCGGATAAGTCGGGGATTGTGAACTGTTGCTGCAGAAACCTACCCTGATAGGACGGGGCATGATGGATCTCCGGCAAACAATCGGCATCCAGGGCCGCTTTCCATTTTCGCATATATGGGGTATAGACCACATAGGGGTCGCCATCCTCCTTGAGGAGCTCATCCTTTTCGAAGATTACCTGGTCCTTGAAGGTATGAAAGCCTATACCCCGGGTGTTTAACAACCCGGCTACAGCGGCATCCCTTTCGCGCGCGTAGGGTTCGTAATCATGGTTCGCATAGACGGCCCTTACATCAAAGTCCTTCAAAAGGCCTTCAAAGACTTCTGCCGGCCGGCCATAGTAAATGGCCATGGAGCTCCCGGATGTATCCCGGAGGGTATTGTTTAAATCGCGTACCTTATTGTAAATAAAACTTACCCTGGCATCGTCTTCCGGGAGCCCGTCCAGGATTTCGGTATCGAAAATAAAAACGGCCAAAACGGGGTACCCACTTTTCAGCGCGGCGGAAAGCCCGGTATTGTCTTCCAGGCGGAGGTCTCGCCGGAACCAGAATATAGCTACGCCCTTGTTCAAATCAATTGAGGTTAAGTGTAGATAGCCCGCCATCAACCCCGAACACCTGTCCGGTTATCCAGTGATTTTCAGATGAGAGGAGGAAGACCGCCAGGTCTGCTATGTCCCTGGGGTCACCTACCCGTTTCAAAGGATGGCGCTCTGCCATCCTTGCTATTTTATTTTCATTGTTCAGTAAACGGGATGCCAGGGGGGTGTTTACCAGCGAGGGTGCAATCACATTCACCCGTACCCTGGGAGCGTATTCTGCCGCCAGGGCACGGGCAAAACCTTCCACGGCACCCTTGGCCCCCGAAATACTGGTATGGAAGGGCATCCCGGTTCGCGCGGCAACCGTACTGAAGAAAACCATGTTGGAACCCTCGGTCATCCTGCTTTGCAGGGCTTTTACCACTTTAACCAGGCCAAAATAATTAACCTCCATATCTTCCCTGAAAGTAAAGGAATCTATCATTCTAAATGCTTTTAGCGTGATAGTCCCCGGACAGTACACCAGGCCATCAATGGTTTCCGGCAGGGCAGCCATGTCGGGCACGTCTTTTTGCACATCAAACGGCAGGTGTTTCAGTTGCAGGCCATCCAGGCCATCGCTGCTGCGTGAAAGGATAAAAAGTGCATAACGCTGGTGTAACTTTTTTGCGATTTCAAGGCCTATTCCGTAGGAACCTCCTATGAGTACAATGTTCTTCTTCATCATTAAACAGTTTTAAAGATGATGCTGGCCTTATTTCCGGTCGAATGGCCGTACATTTCCTGAAGTTTCATGGAACGGTATTCAAAAATTTGTTTTAATTGCGGTTTTACCAGCATGCCGTGAAGCCACTGGCCAATTATCCCAAATGGTAATTTATAGTCTATGATGTCTTCCATGCTTACCCCACCTTCCACAGGGCGGATAAAATGTTTATGGTGCCAGAACGAATAGGGCCCGAATCGCTGTTCATCCACAAAATAACGCTCCGGTTCAACATGTGTTATCTCGGTTACCCAGGAGGTGGTCAACCCCCGGAAGGGGCTTACCCGGTAGTGGATGATCTGTCCGGGGTACATCGGCATACCGGCGCCTGCCAGGATACGGAACCCCATATGTCCGGGAGTAATGCGTTGCAGGTTCTCCGGATCCGAAACGAAATCCCAGGCTGTGCGGGGGGTAACCGCCAGAAACTGGGTGGCATATAACTGATATACTTTCATTAGACAAAAATACACTCAAAACTGTTTAATTAAAAATAGAATATGTTAAACAAATAGTTAAATCGGCCAAGGTTGGCCCCGGTTCCAAGCAGGTGGGTTGTGTCATTTTTCGGGATAAAGGGTTACTGGCGGATATTATTAGCCTGGAACAACCACTTTTTGTAATTTTCCTATTCTGAACTGCCTATATGTTAAGAATCCTGCTCCTGTTAACCCTTATTTACCCCGGTATGGTCGTGGCACAGCAGGATGCCCGGCTTACAGGCCTTTTACCGCAGGAGGTCTACGAATCTTCGGGCCTTATCTTTTATAATGGCCGTTTTGTAACCCATAACGATTCCGGAAATCCCCCCCGGCTTTATGAACTGGACAGTACAAGCCTGGAGGTTGTGCGGACAATCAGCTTGCGGAATGCCGCTAATACCGACTGGGAGGATATATGTCAGGATGAGAACTACATTTATATTGGCGATATAGGAAATAATACAGGTGACCGCAGGGACCTTCGGATTTACAGGATTTCCAAGGCCGAATACGATTTATCCGAAGAGGTAGATGTGGAAGTCATCGCTTTTGCCTATGATGACCAGGAGGACTTTTCAACGGTGCAGAACAGCGACTGGGATGCCGAAGCACTGATCATAAGTAACGGACAGCTGGTGGTTTTTACAAAGCAGTGGCAAAGCAATGGCACCAGGGCTTATACCGTGCCGGCAATTCCCGGGACTTATAGTGCGCGGTTTTTGGGTAGTTTTGCCCTGAACGGCCTTGCAACCGGCGCCGTCCTGAATAAAGAAACCTCCGTGGCCTACCTCTGCGGTTATAACCGGTTCCTGCAGCCATTTTTGCTCCGGATTCCAGATTTCGACTTAAACAACCCTTTTGGCGGCACGGTCTTAAAGACCACACTGCAAATAGGCATGGCCCAGGTTGAGGGGATTACCTGTACCGATGCAGGCAGCTACTACCTTTCTACTGAACTGTTTGTTAACAGTTCACCAGCCATCACCCTGGAAGCCGGACTTTATACCTTTCGTTCCGGGGATACGGTCCCTGATCTGCCTCCCCCTCCGGAATCCCCTCCCGGAGAACCGGGGGAAGAACCCCCAGGGGAACAACCCATTCCGGATGAAGGTGCAGGAAGGGATGGACTGTTGATCTTCAGCGGTTTTGGTTCCAAAGCCCTGGAATACTCATTGACCCGGGAAGAGCCTGTATTTGGCAGGGCCATCTATGATCAGCACGGCAGGCTTGTACATTATACCCACGGCAGGAACCTGACAGAAAGCTCCATAGACCTTTCCACCCTGGCCAGCGCTGTATATTACCTTACTTTTTACCTTCAGGGGAAGACTATCTCCAAGCCTTTTATCCTTAGGTGAACTTCATCGCCAACCTTCTTATTTAAGGAATCCTTAACAAAAGTCACATGCCTTTATGGCTAGTTTTGCTAAAACTAAAACCTTTTCGAACGATGAAAAAATTATCCTTATTCCTATTCACAGCCTTGATGGCAGCCGGGTTGCAGGCTCAGTTGATGACCCCGCAGCCAAGCCCTTTTTCCACGCTTAAACAGCAGGTGGGTTTATCCGAAGTAACTGTGGAATATTCAAGGCCTTCCATGCGCGGGCGGACCATTTTCGGTGACCTGGTTCCTTATGACCAGATCTGGCGGACCGGTGCTAACGCGAATACCACCATTACTTTCTCAGATGATACAACAATAGGCGACCAGACGCTTAAAGCGGGGACTTATGCCCTTTTTACCAAACCCGGGCAAACCTCCTGGGAAGTTTATTTCTATACAGACACAGACAATGGCGGCACCCCGGAGAACTGGGATGATTCTAAGGTTGCTGCCAAGGCTACCGCCGAGGTCTATACCATGCCTGTAAATGTTGAAACCTTTACCATTACCATAGACGACCTGCACAACAACGGAGCCACCCTGGGCCTGCTTTGGGCAAACGTTTATGTGGGTGTTAAATTCGGGGTTCCTACAGTTGCGAAGGCAACCGAGAGTATTGAAGCGGTATTGAACGGACCCGGCGCGAATGATTATTATGCCGCGGCCGCTTACTATCACGAGGAAGGGAAAGACCTCCAGAAGGCTAAGGAATGGATTGACAAGGCCGTTGAGATGAATGGCAATGCATTCTGGGTCCTGAGAAGGCAATCACTTATCTATGCCAAAATGGGCGACAAGAAGGGCGCTATTGAAGCAGCCAGGAAGTCTTTGGCTGCAGCGGAAGCTGCCGGAAATACCGATTATGTAAAGCTGAACACTGATTCCCTCAGGGAGTGGGGCGCACTTTAAGTAATTCCCTCTGATATAGACAGAACCCGGGCCACCCCCGGGTTTTTTATGTTTCAAGCCTTGGGTTTTTCAACATCCTGTCGAAACCTTCAAAGATAAACGCAAGCAGCATCACCAGGGCACATCCGAAGGCATTCAGCCACAGATAGGACATCCAGTCATAATACCATCCTATGATAACAATAACCTGTGTAAAAATGGCCGCAATGAATACGGAATTCCCCCTGACGAACCTGAAAAAGAAGGCAAGTACAAAAATCCCGAGGACATTTCCGTAAAAGATAGACCCAATGATATTTACCAATTGAATCAGGTTGTCAAAAAGATCGGCTACACAAGCAATTATTATGGCAATAACCCCCCATAAGAGGGTAAAACCCTTAGAGGCCATCACATAGTGTTCCTGGGTAAAACTGCCTTTTTTGTTCCGCTTGTAAAGGTCCAGGGCACTGATGGTTCCCAGGGCATTGAGCTCCGAGGCTGTGGAAGACATGGCGGCCGAAAGGATAACGGCAAGGAGCAGGCCTATAAGGCCCCTTGGCAGGTTGTTCAGGATAAAATGGATAAACACATAATCCTTGTCATTGGTCTCCACCACTTCATCGGCCATGGCAATGAGCTTACGGGCGGCTTCCCTGTTGCTTTTTTCCTGTTCGTGTATTTTTCCGATTTGTTCTTCGGCCGCCATGATGGCGTCGTATTCCTTCAGTTCAAGTGCTTCGGAAAAATTTTGCTGGGCCATTCGTTTTTCTTCCTGGATAACCTCGTGTTTCTCCTGGAGAAGCTTGTAATCCTCTGAATGGGCCGACTCCATAACCGCTACGGTTGCAGCAGGGTTAAAATTTAAAGGGGAGGGGTTGTATTGATAAAATACAAAGACCATGACCCCAACGAGGAGGATAAAAAATTGCATGGGGATTTTGAGGATGCCATTAAAAATCAGGCCCAGCTGGCTCTCCCGCACTGATCGCCCGCCGAGGTAGCGCTGTACCTGGCTCTGGTCTGTGCCAAAATAGGCCAGCGCTAGAAAGAAACCGCCGGTGATACCGCTCCAGAACGTATATCTGCTACTGGTATTCAGCTCAAAGTCCAGGATATCCAGTTTACCACTCGCCCCGGCTATTTTCATGGCTTTCCCGAAGTTAATGTCGGCCGGGAGGTAGCCAAGGATAAAGAAAAAGGCCACGAACATCCCGGTCATTATAATGAACATCTGTTGTTTATGCGTTACCCTCACCGCCTGTGTACCGCCCGACACGGTATAAATAATCACCAGGATACCGATAATGATATTCAATGTCCTGAGGTCCCATCCGAGGACGGCCGAAAGAATAATGGAAGGTGCGAAGATGGTAATCCCGGCAGCCAAACCACGCTGCACGAGAAACAGGATGGCTGTAAGGGAGCGCGTTTTAAGGTCGAACCGGTTTTCAAGGAATTCATAGGCCGTATAGACCTTCAATTTGTGGAAAATGGGGATAAAAACCAGGCAGATAACTATCATTGCCAGCGGGAGTCCGAAATAGAACTGTACAAAGCCCATGCCGTCATGGTAGGCCTGTCCGGGGGTCGACAGAAAGGTTATAGCACTGGCCTGGGTTGCCATGACAGACAAGCCAATGGTCCACCATCTGGAGGTCTTCCTGGCAAGGATATAGTCATCCACATCCTGGCTCCCCCGGGTTTTCCATACACCATAGCCAACAATAAAAAGAAGGGTTCCACCGAGTATTATCCAATCCAGTGCTCCCATATCAACTGTAGGCGATCATCACAAAATAAAAAATAAGAATATAGAGGGTATTGAGGACCAACACCAGGGTGTATTCTTTTTTCCAGACAAGTTTATCTTCCATACTATCCTTTAACGGCATTAACATTCTCTGTACTGTGTGTCCCTATCGACAACATATTCGCGAAGAGCTTATAGGCCCCGGGGACGCCGGCCGGCAATTCGCGGAAAAAGCTCAGGCCGGTATAAATATAATGGCCTTTGCCATAGGGCGCTACCAGCAGGCTGCCTTTTTTAGGTGTTTCCCCTTCGTCCTGCATAGAAAGTATTGGGGTAAAGGCTTCGTCCCATTCGTCGGGCAGGTATAAGCCGCGTTCCTGCACCCAGCCATCAAAATCCCTGAGGCTTATCTGGTTCGGGTACTGAACAAGCGGATGTTCAGGGGCAAGGATGGTTACGGGCGAATCTTCTTCGGATACACGGTAACGGGAGATCGAAAGGGGATAGGGCGCAAGGTTGTCTACGCCGAGGTCATTTCTCCAGACAGTGTTATATTGTAAAATCAATGTTCCGCCTTCCTTTACATAGTCGAGTAAAAATCGCTGTTTGAATTTCAGTTCGTCAACCACATTATAGGCCCGTATGCCTACAACCACCGCATCAAATTTTTTCAGGGTCGCCGGAACAACATCTCCGGCATTTAACCTGTGTACGGTATAACCGATCTGCTCAAGGCTTTCAGGAATATTGTCCCCGGCACCTGCGATATAGCCTATATGCTCCCCCGTTTTTTCGATATTAAGGCGAACCACCCGTGATTCTGAGGGAAGAAGGACCGATTGCGCAGGGATATGGTCATAGGCTATGGTTACCAGTTCCCTGGCTACCGTTTCTCCGTTGAGGCGAATCAACGGCCGGATCTGGCCCTCGCTTTCCACAGCAGGAGGAATAAGGGTAAATTGGTAGGTCTTTTCATCCCCTTTGTTTGCGATGGCGACAGGCACAGCCGATTCGCGCACCTGCCAGCCTTCCGGCACTTCCAGGCTAAGCTCGCCTTTAAGGTCATTTTTATGAGCTTTTACCCTGACCGGAATTTTCCGTTCCCGGCCGTCGGCGAAAATCAGTACAGCATCACCCATGCCCACGGTAGACTTGGGAAGGACATTAAAAGGTTGAATAAGTTCCCCCTTATCAGGCCTTGCAAACCTATGGATGACGGGGGTATTCAGGCTGATGGCATAGCCCATGAATTCCAGATCAAAGCGGGCTGTGAATGCCGGAGGCGTTTCGGGTTCTCCGATGAGTTCCTCCTTGTCTACCCTGTACATGCCAAGGCTTCCCTTCCTTTCGAGCCAATAAGGGCTTGTATAGGGGGTATTTTCCGGGATTGGGAGCGACAGGGTGAATGTTTTCATTTCGTTCGCAGGCAACGGCATGGCCGGCTGCTCTATGGCTTCGGGGCTTATGGTGACAGCCCTGAGTACGATGTCGGCTTTACTACGGTTGAGGGCTTCAATAGCAACCTCGACAACATCGCCCGGGTAGGTAGAGGCGACTTTGGAACCTGCTTCCAGGTGCAACCCGCAGACTGCTGCAATCAGGGATTCAAGTTCTGTTTTTTTCTGATCTTTCCAATGGCTATCAGGAAGTTTCTGCAGCCTTTTATGGGCTTCAATCAATTGTGGCAAGTGGGAGGCAGGTTCCCGGAAGTTAAAATTCTCCTCCACCGGATAAAGGATTTCCCCTACCGCCTCTCCGCCTTCAAGCCTTGACCAGCTCGTATCTATTCCTTCAAAAATGTTTGACCTGTCAGAAGGCATGCCTCCTTTTAACAATTCAATATACTCCGTTTCACTTCCGCGTTCGGTCAACCTCCCGAAACCCTGGCAAAGGTGCTGGCTGCTGGCCAGGGAGGCAATTTCATTGTTCGAGATCCCCCTGAGGGGGTAGTAGACCCCAACATCCAGGCTCAGAAGATTGGATTTATCGGCCTTTTCGAAGTTTTCCGGGCTGCCGTAGAACCACCAGGAGGTATTAAAAAACACCCTTTTGGGTTGCCAGGGGGTTAGCCGGCCAAGCTGTTCCGGATAGGCCTCCGGGTCCGCTGCGAGATCGAAAGCCCTCATGCTGAGGATGGCGGATGTTGTATGGTGCCCATGGGTGGAACCAGGGGTACGGTGGTCGAAACGGTTGATTATTACATCGGGCCTTAATTCCCTGATCACTTTCACCACATCGCCCAGCACTGCCTCTTCATCCCAGATCTCCAATGTTTCCATGGGGTGCTTGGAATAACCGAAATCCACAGCCCGGGTAAAGAACTGTTCCCCCCCGTCTACCCGGCGTGCCGCCAGCAGTTCCTGGGTCCGCAGGACACCCAGCAATTCGCGCAGTTCCGTCCCGATCAGGTTTTGTCCGCCGTCGCCGCGGGTTACGGAAAGGTAACCGGTACGGGCTTTAAGGTGGTTAGACAGGTAGGAAATCAGCCGTGTATTCTCATCGTCGGGGTGTGCAGCTATGTAAAGGGCATTGCCCAGGAAATTCAGTTTCTGAAGAGAATGGTAAATGGCAGCGGCAGACGAATTTTCAGGTACCTGGGCGAGAATGCATTGACATGTCAGGAAGATTCCCGTGCAGAATACCAGAATGTTGCGCATGCTGAGATTTTTAGTTGGTAGCCAAATATAGAAAGATTAGGCCCTTAGCGGTAATTTTTAAAACTACTTTAACAGCTCAAAGGACCTCGCTGCCCTCCCTGACATCTGCGGTGGCCTCCACAAGTGAAACAGCCTTCTGGAGCATAAGGTTATTGGGGTAGGTCATCAGTTCACCATTTTCCTTGCGGAGGTGCACATGATAGGCCCGTATATCCTCGATAATATAATTCCCTTCATAATCTATTTCCTTGTCCTGGATCCTTATTCGGTCGCCGATCTTATAAGGAAAGGAAAAAAACAGGATTATCCCGGCCGTAATATTGCTGAGGATAGACCATTGCGCAAAGAGTGCAACCCCGATTACGGCAAATACCGATGAAAAAATCAGGCCGATTTCACGGATATTGACACCCCATACGAATATCAGGCCTGCAATCGCAAGGAATAACAGGCCATAGGATATGTATTTGGCTATGAGGCGGGTACGGACTTCATTCAATTCGCTGATCCTGCCCACCCGTCTTACGGTTTTAACGGAAACAAAACGCAGGACAAGAATTACAAGGATAACTGCCAGGGAACCCAGGATTTCCTTCTGATAAACCACAAAAAAATCTTCCATGTATGATTACAATCCTAAACTATCCCTCAAAATTACATCCTTATTTCCGTTTTTCTGCCAATAGGGGGTCTTTAATGTTTTAAGCCTTTTTGCTGTGCTGTTCATAATCCGGGCATCCGGGCCAAAACCACTTTTGTACGATTCTGTCCAGCTCTCAATGGTATGGGGAAAGGCTGTCTGAAATTGGATCCGGAGGCTACGTTCAAGTTCCGGGTAGCTTAGTTCATAATCGCTAAGGCTGTCTGTTTGCGTAAGGGTTGCGACGGCCGGGTAAGCTTTAATCTCCTTATGTGCCAGCCTCAGGTACTCCAGAGACGGCAGCATTTCAAGGCTGTCCAGGGGCAGTTCCCCCGGAGCCAGGCGGATCTGGGTCCAGATTTCATCTTCCAGGGGTACTTTCTCCAGGTTCACTTCCTGATCAGCTTCCTGCTCAAAATAGGAGTGCGAAACAATCTCAAAAGATCCGCGGTTGTTCAACTGGGTATACACATGGCCGCACCATTCCTGTACGGATGCAGTAACCTTTACGGCGTGCTGCCTCAGGGAGATTGGGTAAAAGGTACTGCTCATGATGGAATACGGGTAAATCCCGGTCAGAAAATTCTTGGTATGGTTAAGTTTAAGAACCTGCAGGTTATCGGGGTTGCTTTCATCTGCCTTCACCTGTTTTTTCGGGTTGAAAGGTTCGGTTACAAAAATGAGCACCGAGGAGCCGTCCCTGATTTCCCCGTACCTGGCCTGCTGAAGTTCAAATGAACTGATCTCTGCTTCCCCGGCAAACCAATATGATTTAAATTCATCCGATACAGGCCGCACCAGGGCATCCTGGACGGTTTTTTCGGAGCTTTCCGGGGAGGAGGCCTGAACCGGTTTGCGGTCGCAGGCATAGGATATGAGGAGTACAGCGGTTAAGAAAGCCCCTGGGGCATTGTAAAGTCGGGAGAGTTGTATCATTCCTGGGTTTTTAACAAAAGTACCCAAAATGGTTCAGCGCGCCATGTTCCTTAACAATTCATAAAGGCTTGCCGTTGGCAGGCCTACCACATTGGTATAGGATCCGCTGATCTCGGAAATCCCGACCAGCCCTAGCCAGTCCTGTATGCCATAGCCGCCGGCTTTGTCGAATGGGTGGTATTCCGCCACATACCAGGCTATTTCATCTTCCCTGAGTTTCCTGAATTTCACCAGGGTGGTTTCATGAAGCAACCGTTGTTGCCGTGCGGTGGTGCAACACACGGAGGTTATTACTTCATGCCAGTCGTCTGATAGTAAACCCAGCATCTTCAGGGCCTCTTCATCGTTCCCTGGTTTGCCCAGAAGCCGTCCTTCATGCCAGACAACTGTATCCGCAGTAATCAGGATCTCGTCCTCCTTTAATTGTTCTTTATAGGCTTCCGCCTTCAGCCTGGCAAGGTAATCCGTAATGGCGGCGCCTTTCAGGCGGGCAGGAAAATTTTCTACAACTTCCGGGGAGCGTTGTTCAAATTTAATCCCCATCTGTTCGAGCAATTCCCTCCGTCTGGGTGAAGATGAGGCCAGGATTATACGATAATCGGATAATAGCGGTTGCAGCATGAATTCAGTCTTTCGCGTCGTAATTTCCGTTCCAGTCGCCCCGCACCTTCAGCACCTGCTCTATTATATCGCGCACGCAACCCTCCCCGCCGCTTTTATGGGAAACATACCTGCTTATTTCCTTTACTTCCGGAGCGGCATTCTGGGGGCATGCCGGGAGGGCAACCTGCTGCATTGCAGGGATGTCGGGGATATCATCGCCCATATACATCACCGTATCCGGATCGAGCCCGTTAATTTCAAGATATTCCTGCAGCTGGTCGCCCTTATGCCGGATATTCAGGTAAATATCGGTAACCCCCAGATCCCGCAGGCGTTCCTTTACTCCGGGGTTATTACCACCGGAGATGGCACATACATAATAACCTTTCTGAAGGGCCGATTTAAGGGCATAACCGTCGCTGATACTCATTTTTCGCAGTTGTTCGCCCTGGGAGGTGATCAGGACGGAGCCGTCTGTGAGGACCCCGTCTACATCGAACACAAAAACACGGATGTCTTTAAGGTAAACCTTATAACTTTTTGGCATAGGTATCTGTTATAGCATTGCTCAGGAGGGCATATATTTCCCTTTGATGTTGGTTTTCCAGCAACTGCAGGTGCTTTCGGATAACGGCCTGGTCATCCCTGCGCGCAGGTCCGGTCTGGGCGTCAAAAGGAGGCATTTGGTTTATCTTTGCTGCCGTTTCCCTGATGAGGGGCAGGAGCAGGGTAAATGGAAGCATTTCCCTGTCGAGCAATTCATGGCTTATATGGTAGAGATGGTTTGTGAAATTATTGGCGAATACCGCCGCAAGATGGAGCGACCTTCGCTTTTCTGAAGACACTTCCAGTACCATATCAGAAAGGGCATGTGCAAGATCCCGCAGCAAAGCGAGATCATTTTTATTTTCCGCCTCAATACAAAGCGGGATTTCCCTGAAATCTACCTCCCGGTCTTTACTGAAGGTTTGAAGGGGGTAGCATGCGCCTTTCCGGTGTGGGCCCGCCAGGGCTTCCAGAGCTACAGATCCCGACGTGTGAATCACAAGTTTGTTGGAATCAGTAATCAACTCAGAAACAGTAGGTATAGCAGCATCACTTACAGCGATAATATACATATCGGCCCCGGGATCGATCCCGTCCAGTCCTCCTGTAGCAGTATGCCGGGAAAAATGGCTGAGAGCAGCAGGGTTCCTGCCCGCTACCTGTACCACCTGAGCTTTCCCGGAACCCTGAAGTGCAGGGAAAAGTTGCCTGGCTACATTTCCTGTCCCGATAAGTACTACCTTTAGCATGGCGCAAAAATACATATATATTTCGGTTGGTTGCCCTTTAATGTACCCCTGCCGAGGATTGGTGGGGCTGTGAGGCAATACGAATGTTAATTCGCTTCATATTAGCCATAATTACCGTATTTTTGCGGACTGAAAATGCATTGTACCCGGAATCAATGACACAGCTCCTCAAGAAGATTTTCTTTTCCACGCGTTTAACTGCCGTACTTTTTATCGTGTTTGCCATCGCCATGGCGTTCGGTACATTTATAGAAAGCTGGTATAGTACCGAAACCGCGAGGATATGGATCTACAATGCCACATGGTTCGAGCTGATCATGGTTTTGTTTGTGATCAATTTTACAGGGAATATTTTCAGGTACCGGTTGTTGCGTAAGGAAAAGTGGGCCGTTCTCGTATTGCACATCTCCTGGATCCTCATTATAGCAGGGGCATTTGTTACCCGTTATATCAGTTTTGAAGGTATGATGCCCATCCGTGAGGGCAGTACGGAGAATGTATTCTACTCAGACAAAACATATCTTACCGCCTTTGTGGATGGTAACATTGATGGTACTGCCAAACGAAAAGTGCTGGAGGATGACCTGATAGTTACAGCAGAAGCCATAAAATCCAACCTGCCCTGGAATTCCGATTTTAACGGACAGGATTTCCGCATCGCTTATGCGGGTTTTATAAGTGGCGCGAAAATGGGCCTTGTTCCGGATGCCAGTGGGAAACCTTTCCTGAAATTGGTGGAGGCCGGAGACGGGAACCGGCATGAACATTACCTGGAGGAGGGGAAGGTTGCCAGTATACACAATATGCTCTTTGCCCTGAACAAGCCTACCGAAGGGGCAATCAATATTTTTACCTCAGACAGTACCTATAGCATCCGTTCCCCTTTTGAGGGATCTTTTATGCGCATGGCCGACCAGTTTCAGGGCCAGGTAGTCAAAGACAGCCTGCAACCCTTTCAGTTGCGATCCCTTTATACGGTGGGAGGCATGCAATTCGTAGTCCCCGAACCGGTAGTAAAGGGGTCTTACGGGGTGGTGGAGGTACCCGAAGAGGAGGTTACCCAGGCCACCCAGGACGCCCTGGTGGTGGAAATTTCATCTGGAGGGGAAACGGTCACCAAAAGACTTTTGGGTGGTAAGGGTTCCCTTAATTTTTCCGATCAGTTCGAGGTAGGTGGTCTCAGCTTTACCCTTGGCTATGGTTCGAAAGTTTATCAATTGCCCTTCAGTATTACCCTCAATGATTTTATTGCGGAGAAATATCCCGGGACCGAAAAAGGCTATGCGTCCTTTATGAGCAGGATAACAGTAAATGACGAGCGTTCCTTTGATTATGATATTTATATGAACCACGTCCTTGACCATCAGGGATACCGGTTTTTCCAGGCCAGTTTTGACCCGGATGAAAAAGGGACCGTACTTTCGGTGAACCACGACTTTTGGGGAACCTGGATTACCTACATAGGGTACTTCCTGCTATACATCGGCCTGATGGGGATCATGTTCTTCGGCAAGACTAGGTTTAAGGATCTTGCCAACAGCCTTGATGAACTGAAAAAGAAAAAGGCTGCAATTACCACAGCCATCATCTTCCTTTTCAGCCTCGGGCTGCATGCCCAGGAAAGCCATGACCATGCAGCGCCACCCACACAGGAAAGGCTGGACTCCCTCATGCGGGCTACCCTGGTGCCGCAGGAAGAGGCTGCCAAATTCGGGAAACTGGTTGTCCAGGACGACGGCGGCCGGATGAAGCCAATTAATACCTTCTCCTCCGAACTCCTGAGAAAGCTCAGCTTTAAAGACCAGTATGATGACATGGATTCGGACCAGGTCCTGTTATCCATGATGATGAACCCGGCGCTTTGGTACAATACCGAATTTATTGCCCTCGACAAAAAGGGGAGTAACGACAGCATCCGTAAAATCATCAACATCCCCGATGAGCAGAGGTATGTGAAGGCGACTGACTTTTTTGATGAAAAGGGCCAATATAAACTGGCACCCTACCTTCAAAAAGCCTATGCCACCAATACGCCCAATAAGTTTGAACAGGATTTCAAGGATGTGGACCTTCGGCTCGGCCTGCTCAACAGGGCACTTAGTGGGGAAATCGTCAAAATTTTCCCTTTGCTCAACGACGAGAACAACAAATGGATCTCGGCCCTGGAATTCCGTAGCGGGGAATACCAGATCCCGGACTCCCTTTATGCAAACTTTATTAAAAACGCGGTGCCTTATTACCTGATGTCCCTTCAAAGGGGAAGGGAAACAGGAGATTATACGGAGGCCGACAGGCTGCTTGCCGCCTTTCGCCAGAACCAGAAGAACCACGGGAGTGAAGTGTTGCCTGCCGAAGGAAGGGTAGAGGCCGAGGTGACCTATAACAAACTGGATATTTTCAACAGGCTTTACGGCTATTATGCCCTGGTTGGGCTGCTGATGTTTATGGTTTTGATCTTCCGCATTTTCAGGGAAAGGAAGGTTTGGCGAATGGCCACCTATTTCTTTAAGGGGGTGATCATTATTTTCTTTTTATGGCATACCGCCGGCTTGGCCATGCGCTGGTATATCTCCGGGCATGCCCCGTGGAGCGATGCCTACGAAAGCATCCTGTATGTCTCCTGGGCCACTATGGGGATGGGCCTGTTGCTGGGAAGGAAAAGTGAACTGACGATCTCGGCATCGGCCTTTGTGACGTCCATGCTGCTCTGGATCGCTCATCAAAGCTGGGTAGATCCATCCATCGCCAACCTGGTACCGGTTCTGGATAGCTACTGGCTGATGATCCACGTCGCCGTTATTGTGGCGAGCTACGGCCCGTTGACCGTTGGGATGATCCTGGGGGTGGTTTCCCTGTTGCTTATTATCATGACCAACAGTAAAAATAAGGACCGGATGGCTATCAACCTTAAAGAACTGACCATCATTAATGAACTGGCGCTGACCGTCGGGCTTATCATGCTTACCATCGGAAATTTTCTCGGCGGGCAATGGGCCAATGAAAGCTGGGGCCGCTACTGGGGGTGGGACCCCAAGGAAACCTGGGCATTGATTTCCATCATGGTGTACGCTTTTGTGATACATACCCGCCTGGTCCCCGGCCTGCGGGGGAGGTGGACCTTCAACTTTATGAGTATCATTGCTTTTGGCAGCATTATGATGACCTATTTCGGGGTAAATTTTTACCTGGTTGGGTTGCATAGTTACGCCAGCGGGGCACAGGTGATCACCCCCTCCTTTGTCTGGTACACCTTGCTTGTGGTTTTCCTGCTGGGCGGGATAAGTTACTGGAGGTACAAGGTTCATTACAAGGTTTAACCCCAGGGAACAACAATCTGTTTTAAATCAACCACCGGAAATGCGGACATATCCACTGTATTTTCCTGCTGGTTCATTTTCAGGGAAGCATTCGACCCGGTGTATGACGTATTCGCAGCTGATATAGATTGTACTATCATTGATAAATAACAAAAAAGTTTTTGGGAGAATTCAGGATAATTCCCATATTTGCCACATCATGAAGTAACAGGAATTATGTTTTCAATAAATGTCACAATGGTGCCGACCATTGCCTGAGGGCCAGGGAACTTCCCGGCTTTGACATTTATACTGGATTTCTAACATAATTTTCCTGATCATGCAAGCTTCCCATAAATTTTCAATTAAAAAATTTTATAGTGCCTTTATTATAGCGGTTACCGGCAGGGAAACCGAATTTACCACAGGCAGCATCCGCAAGGCTATCTTCATGCTTTCCATCCCGATGATGCTGGAGATGATGATGGAATCCATCTTTGCCGTGGTCGATATCATGTATGTCTCCAGGGTAAGCGTCAACGCGGTTGCGACTATTGGCCTCACCGAATCGGTCATTACCCTTGTTTATGCCCTGGCCATAGGATTAAGTATGGCGGCAACGGCCGTGGTAGCCCGAAGGGTAGGGGAAAAGGACCTTCCGGCGGCCCGGGTCGCGGCAGTACAGGCCATTTTACTGGGGATAGCCATTTCCCTCATCATAGGGGTCCTTGGTTTGTTTTACTCGCGCGAGATCCTGGGGCTGATGGGCGCCGAGCCCGATCTCATAGCTGAAGGGCACGGCTATACGAAGTGGCTTATTGGTGGCAATATCACCATCGTTCTGCTCTTCCTGATCAATGCTATTTTCAGGGGGGCAGGCGACGCATCCATGGCCATGTGGACGCTTGTCTTCAGCAATGTCCTGAATATTATCCTCGACCCGGTGTTTATCTTTGGCTGGGGTCCGGTTCCTGCATTCGGGGTAACCGGGGCTGCTATAGCCACCAACATTGGCCGCGGCTCAGCGGTACTCTTCCAATTGGCGGTACTAATCTTCGGATGGGGCAGGATCAAACTGCTTTTAAAGGATATGGTGGTTAATTTCAGGATAATGCTTAACCTCGTT
>Ga0209347_1001263_pt1 | contig 43807 bp, 44 predicted proteins | sample AutmiccommuBRH23_FD_187382 | JGI IMG/M metagenome (GOLD analysis project Ga0209347, IMG submission 187382) | Deep subsurface microbial communities from Mt. Terri, Switzerland - Autotrophic microbial communities BRH/23 (SPAdes) (version 2) | ecosystem: Environmental > Aquatic > Deep subsurface >... | reverse complement strand
CGCCTGCCGGTCGAACGCGTCGACGAACGGGTCGGGGGCGATCGGGTCGGGGGCGATCGTGCCGGGGGCGATCGTGCCGGGGACTGTGGGATCGGGGAGGGGCACGGCACGAGCCTTTCGGTGGCGGGTCGGACGTTCCCGGACCGTAGCCGTCCCGATCCTCGCGGGGATGGTTGATTCCGGCAATCAAGCCGTTGCCCGGCCGCCGGGATCGTTGGACTGTGATGTCCGGACCGCCGCTCGGGAGATCGTTCATGAGCTTCATGCCGGACAGGCAGACCACCAGCATCGCCACCCACACCAACGAGGATATCTTCATCCGGAACCGCAGCCTGTGCCGGGACCTCATTGGAAAGCTGAGCTTTACCGAGATGGTGTATTTTCAGATCCTGGGCCGGATGCCGACTGCGGCGCAGACCGCGGTGGTCGACGCCTGCCTGGTCACGCTGATGGAGCACGGCCTGACGCCGAGCGCGCTCGCCACCCGGCTGATCTATTCCAGCGCGCCGGAGGCGATGCAGGCCGGAGTGGCGGCCGGGCTGATGGGTGTCGGCAGCGTGTTCGTCGGCACCATGGAGGGTTGCGCGGCGCTGCTGGCGGAGATCCTGGCCGCACCCGAAGGCGTGGCGGCCGCGGCGCGCCGGGTGGCCGAGGAGCATCGCGCCGCGCGCAAGCCGCTGCCCGGCTTCGGCCACCACCTGCACAAGCCCGACGACCCGCGCTCGCTGCGGTTGTTCGAGGTCGCGCGCGGACAGGGCGTGGCCGGGCGGCATGTCGAGGCGGTGCAGGCGCTCTCGGCGGCGATCGACGCGGTCTACGGCAAGCACATCACCATCAACGCCACCGGCGCCATCGCCGCCTGCCTGGGCGATTGCGGCGTGCCGGCGGAGATCCTGCGCGGCTTCGCGCTGATCACCCGCTGCGCCGGCCTGGTCGGCCACGTCCACGAGGAGCAGCACAAGCCGGCGATGCGGGTGATCTGGGAGACCGCCGAGCACGCCGTGACCTATGACGGCAGCATTCCCGAAGCTGAATAACGACATCAACGAGCGACGATAACGATATGTCAGGGAGGACATAATGGGCGAACTGATGGGTGTGATTCCGCCGTCGACGACGCCGTTCGACGCGGCCGGCGACATCGACTTCACGGCCGCCGGCCGGCAGGTCGAATGGCTGATCGCCAGCGGCGCGCATGGCGTGGCGGTCGGCGGCTCGACCGGCGAGGGCCATACCCTTGGGGCCGAGGAGTTCCGCGACCTGGTGCAGGCCGGCGTCGAGGCGGCGGCGGGCCGAGTGCCGCTGGTCGCCGGCATCATCACCGACAGCACCCGCGACGCGGTGAAGCGCGGCCGCATGCTGCGCGACCTGCACGTCGCCGCACTGCAGGTGACGCCGGTGCACTACCTGTTCCGCCCCGGCGACGAGGCCATGGTCGAGCATTTCCGCACCCTGGCCGGCGAGACCGGTCAGCAGATCATCATCTACAACGTCGTGCCGTGGACCTACCTGTCGCCGGCGCTGCTGCTGCGGATCATGGACGAGGTGCCGGCGGTGATCGGCGTCAAGCAGTCGGCCGGCGACCTCAAGCTGTTCGCCGACCTGATGGCCGAGGTGAAGCCCGGAAAGCGGATCTTCAGCGCCGTCGACGCGCTGATGTATCCGTCCTACACGCTCGGTGCGCACGGCTCGATCGCGGCGATCCTTTCAGCGGCGCCGCGGCCGTCCGTCGAGCTGTGGGACGCCGTCAGGGCCGGCGATCACGCCCGCGCGCTGGACCTCCACCTGAAGCTGCTGCGGCTGTGGAACGCGCTGATGCCGCACGACAACCTGCCGGCGTCGACGAAGTACGCCCAGAGCCTGCAGGGCTGTCCCTCCGGCCTGGCGAGGCAACCAATGGCGATGCCGGATGTTGGGCACCAGAAGCGGATTCGCGCCGCGCTAGAGGAGCTGGGGCTGCTCCGCTGAGCCGGGCGCGGTGGGCTGATACCGAATTGCCCCCTCGCCTGGACGGCGCAAATCAGCTAAGACCGTGATCCGGCCACGTGGCCGGGTTGTCATTGGCAGAGGTGTGGACCCGGAACGGTGAACCGGCGCGGCGGATATTTCGCAGCAATCTTCCTGATCGCAATCGGCCTCCTTCTCGGCGGAGGACCGGTGCGGGCCTCCTCCACGGTGACCGGGTTGCCGGGCGGCAAGGCGCTCAGTTCAGTGATGGCCAAGGCCTCCGATGCCTTCGAGCAGACCTCCGTCGACATCCCACCGCACATCTCCGAGCGCGACCTGCTGCTGCTCGCCCTGAACGTCTACTACGAGGCGCGCGGCGAGGGCATCTCCGGCAAGGCGGCGGTCGCGCACGTCACGCTGAACCGCCTGAAGGACGACCGGTTTCCGCGGTCGCTGTCGGCGGTGATCATGCAGCCGGGGCAGTTCTCCTGGACCCGCAATCCGCCGAAGATCGAGGACTGGGAGGCGCTCAAGGCATCCGTAGTGGTGGCGGCGAAGGCGATGTCCGGCAAGCTGCAGGACCGGACCGGCGGCGCCCTATATTTCCACGCCGCACGCCTCGGCAACCCGGACTGGGCCCAGGGACTGACCAAGCTGGCACAGATCGGCTCTCACACCTTCTACGCCGACTGATCCTTCGAAGTGGTCCGCTGCACCGGTTCAGCGTGCGCTCCCCCTGGTCCTGGCGGTGCCTTCTTCCCGTCGTGATCCCGGGCGGCGCGCAGCGGCGGGCCATGAAAGGGTCACGTCCGCCGCAGGTTGCCGTTTCCGTCGAACTTGAAAGCGGCGCCTGCGCTGCGGTAGCCGCGGGCGACCGCCTCCAGGAATCCGCGCTTGTCGACCAGGCCGGCGCGGAAGCCGCGCAGCGCATACATGACGTCGGCGCCGAGGGCGTGCTCGGCCAGGGTTCCGCGGAGCAGCGCGCGTGCGGCGTGCAGCACGGTCTCGGACATCGCCTCGGCCTGCGTCAATGCCGGGTCTCCGAGCAGTGCCGGCCGCCGCTCGCTGCCTGGATGCGCAGCAGCAGGTCGAGGGCGGCCAGCGGCTCGGCCCGCGGATCGGCCTCGGCGAGCCCGGCGAGCCAGTTGCGGAACAGCGTGCGGCCGGTGGCGTCCCAGGACTTGGCGGCGGTCCGCACCGGGTCGGGACAGGCCACGGCGATGCCGCGGGCCCGGTCGCGGGCATATTCGCGGTCGAGGGTGTCGGAGTCGTACTCCGGATGGTTCAGCAGGTAGACCGCCCGCCTTGCCGGATCCTCGGCCAGGCCGAGGCCGGCGAGCGGGGCGAGCGCCAGCGGCCGGACGCTGCCGTCGGTCGGCAGGTCGGCGAGCCGGATCTCGGCCCAGCGCGACACCGGCATGTCGAGCGGCGGCTTCACGCCGCGCATCACCGGCGCGCGGACGTCGAGCGGCACGTGCGAGAACACGCCGAACCGCTTCTGCCCGAGCGGGTGCTTCGGCACCGCGTGGTCGTGCCAGAGTGCGGCCATTGCCGCCCAGCAGACGTGCATGGCCGGCAGCTGCGCCGCGGTCAGCCAGTCGAGGATCGCCACGAGCCCGGTCCAGTAGCGCACCGCCGGATAGGCGAGTTGCTCGACCGGCGCGCCGGTGATCACCACGCCGTCTAGCCGACGCCGGTCGATCGCCGACCACGGCCTGTAGTAGCGTTCGACATGGGCGGGGTCCGCCGATTGCGGCTCGTAGCCGTCGGGCAGGGCGAGCACCACGCGCACCGGCCGGTCGCCGCCGGCCAGCAGCCGGCAGAACTGGATCTCGGTGGCCGGCTTGTCCGGCATGATGTTGACCAGCGCCACCGTCAGCGGCTGCAGGCCGCCGGCGAACGGGGCGGCGGGGCCGCCTTCGAACACGGTGACACCCTCGCGCCGCAGTGCCGCTATGGCGGGAAGGCCGGTCGGAAGGATCAGGGGCATCGGTCGGGGCTCCCGCATCAGGAGAGGAAGGCGGGGCGCCATCGGCGCCCCGCGAAAGGTGTCAGGCGGCTTCGGCGACGCTTCGGCCGAGGCCGTCGAGGGCCTGGGTGAGATCGGCAACGATGTCGTCGCAGTGCTCGATGCCGATCGACAGCCGGACATAGCCCGGGGTGACGCCGGCGGCGCGCTGCCGCTCCTCGGTCAGCTGCTGGTGCGTGGTCGACGCCGGATGGATCGCCAGGGAGCGGGCGTCGCCGATGTTGGCGACGTGGTACAGCAGCTTCAGCCGGTCGATGAAGGCGAGCCCCGCCTGCATGCCGCCGGCCAGCTCGAAGCCGACCAGGGCGCCGTTGCCGCCGGTCAGGTAGGTCTCGGCCCGGCGCCTGGCCTCGCCGATGAACAGGCCGGGGTGGATGACCCGGACCACGGCCGGATGGTCGGCCAGGAAGCCGGCGACCGCGTCGGCGTTGCGGCAGTGCTCGCGCATCCGCAGCGGCAGGGTCTCGATGCCCTGCAGGAACAGGAAGGCGTTGAACGGGCTCATGCAGGCGCCGGTGTCGCGCATCACCGAGACACGGGCCTTCAGGATGTAGGCGATCGGCCCCAGCGGCTTCACCGCCTCGGTCCACACCGCGCCGTGGTAGCTCGGGTCCGGCTGGTTCAGGGTCGGGAAGCGCGCGGCGTGCCTCTCCCAGTCGAAGCGCCCGGAATCGATCAGCAGGCCGCCGATCGAGGTGCCGTGCCCGCCGATATACTTGGTGGTCGAGTACACCACCACATGCGCGCCGTGGTCGAACGGCCGGCAGATCAGCGGCGCCGCGGTGTTGTCGACGATCAGCGGGATGCCGAGTTCCTCGCCGATCAGCGCCACCTCCTGGATCGGGAACGGCACCAGCTTCGGGTTCGGCAGGGTCTCGCCGAAGAACGCCCGGGTGCGCGCATCGGCGGCGCGGCGGAAGGCGTCCGGGTCGGCCGGGTCGACGAAGCGGACCTCGATGCCCATCGACTTCAGGGTGTGGGCGAACAGGTTCCAGGTGCCGCCATACAGGTCGGTGCCGCTGACGATGTTGTCGCCGGCCTGGGCGATGGTGGTGATCGCCGCGGTGATCGCCGCCTGGCCGGAGGCGGTGGCCAGCGCCATCACGCCGCCCTCGAGCTCAGCCATGCGCTGCTCCAGCACCGCGGTCGTCGGATTGCCGATGCGGGTGTAGACGTTGCCGATCTTCTGCAGGCTGAACAGCTGGATGGCACTCTCGGTGTCGCCGAGGTCGAAGGCGGTGGTCTGGTAGATCGGCACCGCCACGGCGCCGGTGGCCGGGTCGGACCGGAAGCCGGCGTGCAGGGCGATCGTCTCGGGATGCTTGGACGTGGTCATGGTGGTTTCCTCTCGGGGCTTGCAGGCGGCGCGGCCGCTCAGGCGGCGCAGCGCTCCAGGAAGTGGACGACCGCGCTCTCGCGGCCGCTCACATGGTCGCCGATCGCATAGGCGACCGGCGTCGGGTGGGTGAGCGGGAGCATGTGCCCCGCCCCCTCGATCTCGCGCAGGGTGGCGTTCGGCAGTGTCCAGGTCAGCCGCTCGACGATGCGCCGGATGATCGGCCGGGTGCGGCTGCCGTGCAGCAGCAGGGTGGGCACCCTCAGGTTCTCGGCGGCCTCCAGCGGCGTGCGCTCGCCGGTGGTCGTCGCGAAGTTGAGGGCGATCGCCCCGATCCGCCGGCACAGCGCGTCCTGCGCCTCGGGCGCCATCGCCGCCCATGTGCCGGCGCCGCTCCAATAGTCGACGAAATGCTGCAGCGCCGTCCGGTACTCGCCGCTCAGCACGCCCTTGGCGATGCGGTCGCCGACGCCGGCGATCTCGACGAACAGCGCGTGGTCGGTGGCCGAGCCGGCGCGCAGCAGGAAGAACGCCACCGGTTCGATCAGGGTCAGGCTGGCGATGGCGTCGGGACTGTGCAGCGCCGCCATCAGCGCCACCGCGCCACCATAAGAGTGCCCGACCAGGTGCACCGGCTCGCCGGCGTCGTCAGCCAGCGCGCGGACCAGCGCCGCCTCGTCGGCCAGCCGCATCGGCCCGCGGCCGCTCCAGCCTTCCGACGCGCCGTAGCCGCGCAGGTCCGGCATGATCAGCCGATGCCCGCGCGCGCCCGGGCCGGCGGCCAGCGGACCCTCGAGCAGGGCGTCGGCGACCGCGCGCCACTGCTTGCCGCTGCCGCCGGTGCAGTGCAGCAGCACCACCGGGGTGCCCTGTCCGGTCTCCCGCACCGCGATATCCGAGCCGCCGATCTGGATGGTCTTCATGGACGTTCTCCCAATCGTGCGGCCGGAGCCGGGGTGACCGGCGGGCCGCGTGTGTCGGGAGCAGGTTTAGGCCCACGCTGTTTCGCGCCTGTGTCGTCCGGCGGGAAAAGCGTTTCAATTGTGTTTCAATTTCGAAAATTGTGGGGTGCCGGCAGGCCGAACCGGCCTGGAAGTTTCGAATTCGAAGGCCGATTCCGAAAATCGCTTCGGGAGGCTGCTGATGCTTGAATCGTGCGGCGCGTCGCGCAAACGATGCCTACCTTGTCATCCCGGATCTGCGCGGCTGCGCCGCTCCGTCCGGGATGACGACAGGAAAGGGGGGCGACAAGAGGCTGGCGGGCGCGAGCCGCGAAGGACCTCAGGCCCCGTCGGCAGCTGCCGAGAACAGATAGCCCGCACCCCGCACCGTCTTGATGACCGCGGGCTTCGCCGGGTCGGTCTCGATCTTGCGACGGATGCGGGCGATGCGGATGTCGATCGAGCGGTCGAACGGCTCGAAGTCGCGGTTGTGCGCGAGGTCGAGCAACTGGTCGCGGGTGAGCACCCGGTTCGGCCGCTCGGCGAACGCCTTCAGCAGGTCGAACTCCATCGACGTCAGCGGGATCTCGCCGTCGTCCGGGCCGAACAGCTTGTGGGCGTCGAGGTCGAGCCGGCAGGCGCCGAAGCGCACCTCGTTGCGCGCCGCCGGCCGTTCGGGCGACGGCGCCGCGCGGCCGACCCGCCGCAGCACCGCCTTGACGCGGGCCAGCAGTTCACGCAGGTCGAACGGCTTGGTGACGTAGTCGTCGGCCCCCATCTCGATGCCGACGACGCGGTCGACCACCGAGTCGCGCGCGGTCAACATGATCACGCCGGCGCCGCCATTGTCGCGCAGCCAGCGGGCGATCGACAGCCCGTCCTCGCCCGGCATGGTGACGTCGAGCACCGCGAGATCGATGCGACCCTGCTCGGCGATGCGGCGCAGCGTGGCACCGCCTTCGGCCTTCGACACCCGGTAGCCGTTCATTTCCAGGTATTCGGCGACTGTCTCGCGGATGTCGCGCTCGTCGTCCACCACTGCGATGTGCACCCGGTCGCTCATCGTCCCCCCTCGCGGCCCCCGCCGATCCGGCTGATTCCCTGGCCGCCGAGCTGGGTGACCAGGCGGCGCAGATCGGCCGGCACCACCGGCTTTTCCAGATACGGCCGGCCGCAGCGCTCCAGGAACCGCCGGATGCCCGGGCTCATGGTGTCGCCGGTCACGAACGCCACCCGGCGCAGCAGCTCCGGATAGCGCTCCTCGAGCAGTTCGAACAGCGCCGGTCCGTCCAGGTCGGGCATGCGCACGTCGCTCAGCACCACATCGTAACGCCGGTACACCAGCTGCTCCATGGCGGCACGTCCGGAGGTCGCGACGGACACGCGATGTCCGCTCTCCGACAGCACCTCCGACACGATCTCCGCCACCTCCGGCTCATCGTCGACCACCAGCACCGAGAGCGCCGGAGCGAGCGACGCCGCGGTCCCGGCGACGTTGCGGCGCGGCGGCGCGTGGTGCGCCGGGAAGCGCAGCACGAAAGTGGCGCCGCCGCCCGGCGTCGGCTCCAGGATGATGCCGCCGCCATGCGCCTCGACGATGCGGTGGGTGATGGCGAGGCCGAGTCCGGTGCCGCGGCCGACCTCCTTGGTGGTGAAGAACGGCTCGAAGATCCTGGACGCCACATGCTCCGGCACGCCGCAGCCGTTGTCGGAGACCTTGATCACGATCTCGTCGCTGCGCCGGTCGTGGCTGGTCATCAGCCGCAGCCGGTGCGGGCGCGGCGCCCCAGCCAGCGCGTGCTGCGCGTTCACGATCAGGTTGGTGATCACCTGGTTGAGCTGGTCGGCGTCGCCCATGATCGGCAGCAGCAGCGGCGTCAGCTCGAGGCTGACGTCGATCTCGGCGGTCCGCAGCATGTAGCCGGTGACCTCGAGCGCGGTCTCGATCATCGTGTTGACGTCGACCGGCCGGTTTTCGCTCGGCTGCTGGCGGGCCATCGCCAGGAAGGTCCGCACGATCCGGGCGCAACGGTCGGCGGCCTCGCCGATCTTGCGGGCGCGCTCGGCGGTCTTGGCGTCGGGAGCGGTCTCGCGCATCAGCAGCGCCTGGCCGACGACGACCGACAGCGGGTTGTTCAGCTCGTGGCTGACCCCGGCGAGCAGCTCGCCGAGCGCGCTCAGCTTCTCGCTCTGGTGCAGGGCATCGCGCTGCCGGGCCATCTCCGCCTCGACCCGGCGGCGCTCGGTCAGGTCGATGACGCTGGAGACCACGACGCGCTCGCCCTGGTACTCGATCACCCGGGCGGAGACCGCGGCACAGAACTCGCTGCCGTCGGTGCGGCGGAAGAACGCCTCGAACTGGTCGACGCCGCCGTCGCGGTTCAACAGGTCCAGGTATCGCTCGCGCTCCCCGGCATCGACGAAGAAGCTGCGGGCGGTCAGGTCGCCGACGATCGGATCGCGCAGGAACAGCCGGCGCGACGCCGGGCTCTCGTACAGGATCAGGCCGTCTTCGGCGCGGGTCATGCCGACCGGCACCGGTGCCGCCTCCAGGATCCTGCGCACCATCGCCTCGCTGTCGCGCAGCGCCAGCTCGGCGCGCTTGCGGTCGGTGATGTCGGCGCGCAGCGTCACCGAGCCGCCGTCGGAGGTTCGATGCCGGCTGATCTCGCGCCATCCGCCGTCGATCAGCTCGACCTCGATCGGCCGCCCGCCGATCTCGCGCAGCCGTTCGACCACCCAGGGAAGCAGGCTGCGGTCACCCTCCACCAACTGGCCGTCGAAGCGCCGCAGATGCCGGAAGAAGGCCGTACCGACGTCGTCGGGAGTGAGTCCCACCAGCTCGTGCGGCGGCCGGCCATAGGGCCGGGCGAAAGCCGAGTTGCACAGCAGGATGCGGTCGTCGGCATCGCTGACGACGAAACCGTCCGGCAGCCCTTCGATGGCGTCGGTCATCAGCTGGATCAACCGGCGGCGCTCCTCGCGCGCGGCGATCCGGTCGGAGATGTCGCGGATCTCGCCGATCACCAGGCGGCCGGGACCGGCAGCGGTCGCCGAGATGGTCACCTCCACGGGGAAGGTCGAACCGTCGGCGCGCATCGCCTCGATCTCCATGCGGCGCCTGTCGCTCGGGATCTCGCCCGCCGCCAGGAACCGCCGCATGCCCATGGCATGGCCGGCGCGGAACTGCGGCGGGATGATCAGATCGGCGAGCGGCCGGCCGACGGCGTCGGCCCGGGCGTAGCCGAACATCTGCTCGGCCGCCGGGTTGAACTCGACGACGAGCCCCGCCGGGTCGGTGGCGACGATCGCATCCATCGCGTTCGCCAGGAGGGAGCGGGTGACCGCCTCGGCGGTGCCGACCCGCGCCACCGCCTCCTTCTCGGCGGTGACGTCGAGCATGCAGCCGACGACGGCGCGCGCCGCCTCGCCATCGGCATCGACCACGCGCAGCGTATCGCGGATCCAGGCCCAACTGTCGTCCTTGCGCCGGAAGCGATATTCCAGCGTCAGCTCGCCGACCTCGCCGAGCCGGTCGATCGCCGCGAAATACGCCGGCCGGTCCTCGGGATGCAGCAGCGAGGTGCCGAAGCCCGGCTTGCCGGTGAAGTCCTCGGCGGCATGGCCGGTCAGCCAGACGACGTTGTCGCTGATGAACCGCGTCCGCCGCTCGGCGCCGAGGTCGGCGATGTAGAACACAGTGCTCGACTCGCGGACGGCGAAGTCGAGCAGAGCGTGGCGATGCGCTTCGTCGACGCCGGCGGCGTCGGGCTTGGGCAGCGGCGTGGACGGCATGGCGAAACCACGTCGGGAACGCCGCTGGGCGGCGCCGGGGCGGTCATGGTAGGCGGAACGCGGCCCCGGCGCCAAGGGTCGGCGGCTCACCTCACGACGCGGCGCGGATCGACATGCGGCCAGTCGATGACCTGGGTCGCCGTCGAGATGATCTGCGTGCGGTGCAGGCCGATGTCGGATAGTGTCCGGTCGTCCAGCTCCTGCAGCATCATGGCGGTGCGGCGCACCCGGTGCTGGCGGGCCAGCGCGGCGAACGGCGCCGCCAGCAGGGTGGCGATCCGCCACGTGGCGGATCGCGCGGTGGCAAAGGCCTGGCCGCCGAACGTATCGGCGGAGGCGGGGCTGAGGGCGTTCATGGGCGGCTCCTTCGGGTTGGACCGGAAATGACCGGTCGTCGTCGGATGCCCAGAATGGTGATCGTCGGTTTCCGCTCGAATGCGCCCTGACCGGAAAAGTGTTTCAATTGTTTCAGTCGGTTGGAGCTGCGATCACGCCGGCGTCCCGCAGCCCGGCGATGGCGCCCTCGTCGAGCCCCAGGCCGCGCAGCACCGCGGCACTGTCCTGGCCGAGCACCGGCGGCGGGCAGGATGCGGCGGGGCCGTCCGTGTCGGTGACGAAGGGGGCGCCGGTGAGCTGCAGTGGCGCCTCGAAGCCGCGCGGTGCCTGGACGTCGACCAGGATGCCGCGGTGCGCCAGCTGCGGCTCGGCGACCGCCTCGGCGATCGAGTTGACCTTGGCGATCGGCACCCCGCGCGCGCCCAGCCGGCGAGCCCATCCGGCGGCGCTGTCGGACGCGAACGCCTCGACGATCGTCTGGCGGACGGCGGCGGCGTTGGCCCGCCGGGCGGCGGTGTCGGCGAAGCGCGGGTCCTGCAGCAGGTGGCCGATGCCGGCCTCGTCGAAGATCGCCTCGGCGTGATGCTGCATGGTCGCCGACATCAGCACCAGGCCGTCGCCGGTCGGGAAGCAGTCGGCGGTCGGCAGGTGGGTGGCCGAGCTGTTGCCGATCAGTCCCGGCACCATGCCGTCGACGGTGTACTGGCAGACCGACGGCGCCTGGATGGCCAGCGCCGAATCGAGCATCGCCAGGTCGATGCACTGGCCCTCGCCGGTGCGCTCGCGCCGGAACAATGCGGCCGCCACAGCGAAGGCGCCGCAGGCGCCGGTGAACAAGTCGACCGGGAAATAGCCGGTGCGGGTCGGTCCGGTGGCGGCATGGCCGTTGCTGGCCATCATGCCCGAGGCGGCCTGCACCGCGCCGTCATAGGCGGCTTCTGCCGCCTTCGGCCCGGTCGAGCCGTAGCCGGTCAGCGCGCAATAGACGACGCGCGGGTTGACCCTGCGCACGGTCTCCCAGCCGAGGTCCAGGCGGTCGACGACGCCCGCGCGGAAGTTGTGCACGACGACGTCGGCACCGCGGATCAGGTCGAGCGCGATCGCCCGGCCGCCTGGATGCTTCAGGTCCAGCGCCAGGCTCTGCTTGGAGTGGTTGAGCGCCAGGAACGGCGAGGCCATGCCGTGGGAGGCGTGCGGGCTCGGCAGCATGCGGTCTCGCATCTGGTCGCCACCCTCGGGCGGCTCGACCTTCACCACCTCGGCGCCGAGCAGCGCCAGCTGCAGGGTGAGAAACGGGCCGGACAGCACCTGGGTGAAGTCGATCACCCGGATCCCCTCGAAGGCCTGCGTCATGCTGCCATCCTCCCTTCACGCCGCGCGGTCGTTGCGCTTGGATGCAGGCTAGCATGAGGAAACGCGCAACCAAGGAGGCCGAAATGCCCGATTCTCTCGACCCGATCCCGCCGCGCGAGCCGATGCCGACGCCGACCGGCGCCGCGCTCAAGGAAGCCGCCGCGGCGCTGTCGGATCTGCTGCGGCTGCGCACCCTGCCGTTCGGCCTGAAGCTGTTCGAGGATGCCGCCGCCATGGACGCCATCCCGGGGCTGCGCAAGCCGGCCGCCGGGCGCGGCTTCACCACCTGCCAGCTGATCACCCAGGTGCGCACCGCCGGCTTCACCCTGGGGATCGTGCGCGACAACCTCAGGCCGAACGCCAGCTGCGGCGCCAACATCGGGCTGGAGCCGGTGCCGGAGAAGCTGGCGTCGGGCGAGCAGATGACCGGCGTGTGGTTCGAGAACCGCGAGGCCGCCGCCGCCCACCAGGCGCAGATGCCGCGGGTGCCGGCCGGCCGCTACTCCGGGATGGTCGGCTCGCCGCTGCGCTCCGGCCGGCTCGACCCGCCCGATGTCTGCCTGTTCTACGCCAGCCCCGGGCAGATGATCCTGTTCATCAACGGCCTGCAGTACCGCTCCTACCGGCGCTACGACTTCCAGGTGACGGGGGAGAGCGCCTGCGCCGACAGCTGGGGCAGGGCGCTGGCGACCCGCGAGACCAGCCTGTCGATCCCGTGCTACGCCGAGCGCCGCTACGGCGGGGTGGCCGATGACGAGCTGCTGATGGCTTGCCCGCCGGACGAGTTCCTGCGCGGGGTGGAGGGGCTGGAGGCGCTGGCGAAGAACGGCCTGCGCTATCCGTATCCGCCTTATGGCGCCTTCGCCGATCCGTCGGCCGGGATGTCGAAGAGCTACGGCTGACGGGCGGCCGGCAAGCCGGCCGGCAATAAACCAGTAAGGAATATTCGTTAATACCCTGGTATGAGGGCGTGCCGCCGCGAGGCGGGCCCCACGGGCCGCCAGCGGGTAGCAGTTTTCGATGATGCCTTTCGCCACACTGCGGTCCCGGATCGTCGCGCTGCTGATCGCCTCGTCGGTGCTGCTCGCCGGAGCACTGGCCGTGGTCATCGGCAGCCGGGCCAGCGATGGCGTGAAGCAGCAGATCGGTGCTTCACTGGCCGAGCGGGCCCGCGATCTCGGCGAGCGGCTCGACCACGAGATGGCGACCCGGCGCGACGAGGTCAGGTTGCTGGCTGGCCTCGACTCCTTCCGCTCCCTCGACGATCCCGCCCGCATCCGCCGGATGATCGATCAGCTGCAGGAGGCGATTCCGCTGTTCTCGTGGGTGGGAGTATTGGATCCCCAGGGAACGGTGGTGGCGGCGACGCGCGGGGTGCTGCAGGGCAAGAGCATCGCCCAGCGTCCGGTGTTCCAGGAAGGCATCAAGGGCGAGTTCATCGGTGACGTCCACGATGCCGTGCTGCTCGCCTCGCTGCTGCCGAACCCGACCGGCGAACCGATGAAGTTCGTCGACATCGCCGTCCGCCTGGAAGACTCCGCGGACCGAACGATCGGCGTGTTCGCCGCGCATCTGAGCTGGAACTGGGCTCGCGACGTCGAGCGCGGGATGCTGGCGCGCCTGCGCGAACAGCCGACGCTCGAGCTGTTCGTGGTCTCCGCCGACGGCACCATCCTGCTGGCGCCGAACAGCGACGGCCATGGCCACCCGCTGCCGCTCGACGCCGTCCGCCGGGCGCAGGCCGGCGAGAGCGGCTGGGTCCTCGCCACCTGGCCGGATGGCGACACCTATGTCACCGGCTACGCCCCGACTCGCGGCCGCGGCGACTACCAGGGCCTGGGCTGGATCGTCGTGGCCCGGCAGCCGGCGTCGGACGCCTTCCAGCCGGTGGTCGAGCTGGTGCGGTACATCGCCCTGATCGGTGCCGCCTTCGCCTTGCTGGCGGCGCTGATCGGCTGGATCGCCGCCAGCTCCATCGTCGCGCCGCCGCAGCCGTGGCGGCCGCTTCGCCGCGGTGGAGGGTCCGAGCGAGATCCGGGCGGTGTCCGATGCCATCGAGGACCTGGTCGATACCGTGGTGGCGCGCGACGAGGCGCTGGCCGAGTTGAAGAACCGTGCCGCCCGCGACCCGCTGACCGGGCTCGCCAACCGCGCGACGCTGGACGAGTTCCTGGCGGGCGGCGGTGGCCGCGGCCGTCCCTTCGCCTTCGCCTGCGTCGACCTGGACGGCTTCAAGGCGGTCAACGACGGCCACGGCCACGCCGCCGGCGACGCCGTGCTGCGGCAGGTGGCCGAGCGGCTGGGAAGCTGCGTGCGCGGCGGCGACATGGTGATCCGCAACGGCGGCGACGAGTTCGTGGCGATCCTGGAGATGCCGCAGCCGACGCGGGGAGGGCCGGTCCTGCGCGTCGGCAGCCGGATCGTCGAGGAGATCGCCGAGCCCTTCGCCATCGATGGCGCCGAGGTGCGCATCGGTGCCAGCGTCGGGGTCGCCTTCTATCCACAGGACGCCGACGATCCGCAGCAGGTTCTGCTCTATGCCGACCAGGCGCTGTACCGCGCCAAGCGCGCCGGCCGCCGCCGCGTCGAGGTGTTCAACGACCAGGCATCGCCGGCGACGACTGAGCGCCGCCGCCCGCTGACGATCAGCCGAGGGCGAGGGCGATCACCAGGACGGCCACCAGAAGCCCGCCGATGATCCACAGCTTCGGGCCGATCCGCGGGCTCGGCGCCGGTGCGCCGTGCTCCTCGCCGCGCGCCGCCCCGAGCGTCTCGCGGGCCGACGGGCCGAGGGCGGCACCACCGATGGCGCTGCTGGCGGCGGCCTCGGCCGGGGACGGCCGGCGGGCCTCGGGATCGAAGGCGCGGTCGCGCCGGTCGGAGATGTCGCTCATGAATTCCTCCCTCGCTGCAGCAGGGGGCTGCATGGGACAGAAACCCCGCGCGGGCGCGCCTGTTCCCCGGCGGCGGCGTTGACCGCGGCCGGCGGCGGCGGGACAGTCGCTGATTGCATGGATCAGGGAGCGAGCGGATGCCGAACCGCACAGTGAAGGCGATGCACGCCGCCGCCCGCGACGACATCGGCGACCTGGTGACCCGGCGGCCGCTGCCGGGGCCGGGCCTGCCGCAGCTCGACCCGTTCCTGTTCCTGAACCATCACGGCCCGCAGGCCTACCCGCCGGGCAACCGCGGCCTGCCGTTCGGCCCGCATCCGCATCGCGGCTTCGAGACGGTGACCTTCATCCTCGACGGCAGCCTCGCCCATCACGACAGCGGCGGCCACGCCAGCATCATCGCCGCCGGCGGCGTGCAGTGGATGACCGCCGGCTCCGGCCTGGTGCATGCCGAGGTGTCGCCGGAAGCGTTCATGCGCAGCGGCGGGGCGCTGGAGATCCTGCAGCTCTGGCTGAACCTGCCGGCGCGCCTGAAGATGACGCCGCCGACCTACACCGGGCTGCAGCGGGACGACATCCCGGCACTGCCGCGCGACGAGGGGCGGGTGACGGTGCACCTGATCGCGGGGGACATCGAGGGCGAGGCGGGGCCGTTCCGGTCGCTGACCGGGGTGTTCATGAGCAGCCTCGACTTCGCGGCTGGCGGCCGGGTGGAGCTGCCTGCACCGGCCGGGCGCAGCGTGTTCCTCTATGTGGTGCGCGGTGACTTCCGCATCGCCGGCGCCGCCGCCGGCGCCTTCCGGCTGGTCGAGCTGAACGCCGATGGCGACGCGGTGGAGATCGAGGCGGCGACCGGCGGCACCATCCTGTTCGGCCACGCCGACCCGATCGGCGAGCCGGTGGTGGCGCACGGCCCGTTCGTCATGAACACCCGGGAGGAGATCCAGCAGGCGATCCGCGACTATCAGGCGGGGCGGTTCGGGTGACTTTCAGGCCCTGATCAGACAGCGACTTCCCTACCAGGCCCTTCGTGGCCGCGCGATGCGCGGCACCTCAGGGCGACAGGGAAAGTGCCGGCCTTTTCAGAACTCTGTCGCCCTGAGGTGCCCCGCGCAGCGGGGCCACGAAGGGCCGGGGCCGGGATGGCCTCACGGCGTCAGCACCCCCCGCACCGCCTCATGCAGCTCGGCGCTCGCCGCCGCGACGATCGCGCCGGTGCTGTGCAGCGTCAGCGCGGCGCCGTCCCATGCCGAGATCGCGCCGCCGGCGCCCTCGACCACCGGGACCAGGGCGCAGATGTCGAAGGTGTCGAGGTTCGGGCCGTTCAGCACCACATCGATCGCGCCGCGGGCCAGCGAGGCGTAGCCGAGGCAGCCGGTGTCCCAGACGTTCCAGCGCGTCGCCCGGCGCAGCCGCTGCATGCCGGGATCGTGCGTCGGCCCGAAGGCATCGGGGTTGGCGATGCCGGCGACCGCCTCGGCGACGCTGGTCCGGCCGCTCGCCCGTACCGGCCGGCCGTTCAGCCAGCAGCCCGCGCCGGAGATCCCCAGCGTGCGCTCGCCGGTCAGCGGCTGCTCGATCACGCCGAGCACCGGCCGGGCGTGGCGGCAGAGTGCGATCAGCACGCCGAAGCCGGGCAGGCCGGCGGCGAACTGCTTGGTGCCGTCGATCGGATCGAGCACCCAGACATGGTCGCGGTCCAGGCCCTCGGGGCCGAACTCCTCGCCGAGCACGCCGTGGTCCGGCGCCTCCCGCGCCAGGATCTCGCGCAGTGCCGCCTCGACGGCGCGGTCGATCGCGGTGACCGGGCTGCCGTCCGCCTTGATCTCCATGGCCAGCCGGTCGCGGCCGTCGCGCACGATGGCGCGGGCGGTGTCGGCGAGCCGCCCGGCGAGGTCGCGAAGCCCGCTGTCGACGGTCATCGCGCCGCGTCCTCCAGCAGCATCGCCGCACCCTTCTCGCCGATCATGATCGCCGCGGCGTTGGTGTTGCCGGATACCAGCGTCGGCATGATCGAGGCGTCGACCACGCGTAGCCCCGGCACGCCGTGCACCCGCAGGCGGTCGTCGACCACCGCCAGCGGGTCGGTCGGCGGCCCCATCTTGGCGGTGCCGACGATGTGGTACAGGGTCTGCCCGGTCTGCATCGCATAGGCCGCGAAGTCTTCGTCGCTGCTGCAGTCGGGCCCCGGCGTCATCTCGTAGGCGCGGTACGGGTCGAGCGCCGCGGCCTCGGCGATGTGGCGGCCGATCTTCATGCCCTCGACGATGGCGGCGACATCGGTGGGGTCGGACATGAAGTTGCCGCGGATCGCCGGCGGCACCGTCGGGTCGGCCGACTTGATGTGGATGCTGCCCTTGGACTCCGAGCGCAGCGGGCAAACCGCCAGCGTCATGCCCGGCTGCTTCTCCAGCTCGCGGGTGGCGGCGTTGGCGTAGCTGGCATGCGCCAGGTGGAACTGCACGTCGGGGGTGGCGAGTTCCGGGCGGGTCTTCACGAAGCCGAACACGATGCCGGCCCCGTAGCCGAGCACGCCGCGGCCGGTCAGCGCCCAGCGGATCGCCTCCTTGACCAGGTTCGGCCCGCGCGTCAGCTCGTTCAGGGTGATCGGCTTGGTGATCCGCCAGCGCATGCGGGTGCCGTAGTGGTCGCGGTAGTTCTCGCCAACCCCGGGCAAAGCGTGGCGGACCGCGATGCCGAGGCGCTGCAGCAGGGCGGGGTCGCCGATGCCCGACAGCTCCAGCAGCTGCGGCGACTGCACCGCCCCCGCCGCCAGGATCACCTCGCGCCCCGCCCGGGCCTCGCGGCGCTCGCCGTGCACCGTGTAGGCCACGCCGGCGGCGCGCGCGCCGTCGAACAGCAGGCCGGTCGCCAGCGCCTCGGTTTCGACCCGCAGGTTCGGCCGCGACCGCGCCGGGTGCAGGAAGGCCTTGGCTGTGCTGACCCGGCGGCCGCCGCGGGCGGTCAGCTGGTAGTAGCCGAAGCCCTCCTGGTCGCCGTCGTTGTAGTCGGGGTTGCGCGGGAAGCCGCGGCTTTCGGCGGCGGCGACGAAGGCGTCGAGCAGCTCGTGGCGCTCGGCGGTCTCGGTGACGCCGAGCGGCCCGTCGGTGCCGCGGCTGTCGTCGCCGCCGTTGGTGTAGGTCTCGGACTTGCGGAAGTAGGGCAGCACCGATTCATAGGACCAGCCGCGGTTGCCGAGCTGGCTCCAGGTGTCGTAGTCGAGCGGCTGGCCGCGCACGTAGAGCACGCCGTTGATGGCGCTGGAGCCGCCCAGCGTCTTGCCGCGCGGTGTGGCGATCGCGCGGTTGCCGGTGGCCTCCTCGGGCTCGGTGACGAAGCCCCAGTTGTAGCGCTTGTTGGTCAGCAGCTTGTAGAAGCCGACCGGCACCGGGATCCACAGGCTCTTGTCCTCGGGCCCGGCCTCCAGCAGCAAAACCTTGTGGCGGCCGCTCTCGGTGAGCCGGTTCGCCAGCACGCAGCCGGCCGACCCGGCGCCGACGATGATGTAGTCCCACTCGGCGGCCATTTTCGTCGATTCCCCGGTTCCCGTTGCGGGCGGGATCTTAGCCGATGAGGGGGGAAGCGGAAGAGGGCGGGCGGGGCGCGGCCGCCAGCGCGAAGAACAGGCCGGAACAGGGAATTGAATCCGGCGGAACAGGGAACGGATCGAGCGATAGAATGGCCGGGCGCAATCGACCGATCTCGCGCCTCCGCGGCGAGTGATGGTATGACGCAACGATTTCGGCGGTACGACGAGGATGCCCGATGCCAAGACTGGTCGCTGAGCCGGTGATCGTCGAGGACGCCTTCGCAGCGCCGCAGATCGCAGCACTGCGCGGGGTTCTCGATGGCTGTCGCGCGCTGATGGCCAGCGAGGCGCGGGCGTCGGCGAAGGCCGGCAAGCCGGTGACGCGCCCGAATTCCATCTCGTTCGAGGCGCTGTTCAAGCTCGATGCCGGCAGTCTGGCGAAGGCGGCGGCGTCGACCTTCCTGAACTCCCGGGCGCATGATTTCGCCGTCGAGCAGTTCCCCGATGGTTACTGCTTTCTGCTGCGCTACTGCTCCGCGCGCTACCACGACCCCGCGTCTGCCAAGAGCCATCTGGCGCTGCACTTCGATGCCAACTTTCTCGGGCTCGGAGGCAAGGCGATCAATGTCTGGGTGCCTCTCGACGATCTCGGCGACGGCGTTCCCGGCCTTACCTTCCTGTCGCCGGACGCCGATGCGACCCAGCTGTACCGGGCCTGGAAGGGTCAGCACGATGCGCGCGTCGCGAAAGCCGGCGCGACTGCCGCGGTCGATGCCTTCTTCAGCTTCGACGATGTCAGGGCGCTGTATGCCCATCTGGGCGCCGACGTGTTCCGGTCCCCGCACATCAGGGCAGGCGGCTTCATCGCGTTTCACCAACTGGTCCCGCACGCGACCGAGATCGTCTCCGTCACGCCGAAGCCCCGTGCCTCGCTCGAGTTCCGGATCGCGGGGGTTTCGACATTGCCCGAGCGGTTCCGCGCCGGAGACTTCTGGGTGGCGGTCCCGAAACGCGATCAACAGGACGTGTGGCAGGTCGAGCCGATCCTGACCAGGAACCTGGTCACCTGACCAGATGGCGGCGCCAGCGGCCGGCTGCGGCGGCACCGCGGAATTTTCCGGCGGATAAAGAGAAGTTCGTCTCTGGCGGTGGCGCCGAACTCAATCTTCAAGGCCGAGCGCGTTCCAGACCTGCCGTTCGTTCAGCCGCTTCGCCGGGTCTTCCCTGTTCCGGCGACCCTGCTCGATCTTGCCATCCACCCATCCGAGGTAATCCGGATCAATTGACTCGGGCAGTACGGCGGAAACCAGCGACCTGTCGGTGATCTTGACCATAAGCCTTTATAACATATGCATTCGCACGATTCAAAACCGACACGACCGCCTTCTACCAGCGGACAAGCTAATCTTGATCAGTGTACCGCAGCATAGTCTGTGATATTTCTTCGAACTCATGCTGGTATTTAAAATACTATCGTCCTTATCCGAATAGGAAAATCCATGATGGATGTCCAGATTATTATCGTACATTTCCTAATTATCGGAGGTGGTGGCTGCTCTGGCTTCCGCTGGTGCCGGTAGTGTCAGGTTTGTCCTCAGTGGCGCGGCCGGACAACGTCACACCTGTCCTTGCCGGCGTGCCCGAAACGATGCTTTGGGCGTTGCATAATCGCGCGATCGAGGCAAAGCGGCGCGACGGGATCCTTGTCGACTCCGAGAGTGTGCGCATCCACGATGCGATCGACTACGACTTCACGCGCCAATTCGGTGATCCCGGTGGTTCCCTCGCCGCGCGCGCCGCCGAGATCGACCGAACCCTCCGCTGTTGGCTCGGGCGCTATCCGGATGGGACGGTTGTATCCCTCGGCGAGGGGCTCGAAACGCAGAGCCGACGCGTCGACAACGGTCGAATGCGCTGGCTGTCCGTCGATTTGCCCGATGCGATCGATCTGCGAGAGCGCTTTCTTACGCCAACCCCTCGCTTCCGTCATATCGCCGCCAGCGCCCTCGATCCCGTGTGGATGGACGCGGTCGATCCGACATCGGGCGTCTTTGTCATCGCTCAGGGACTGCTGATGTACCTTGAACCGCAGCGGGTAGGCCGGTTGTTGATCAACATTGCCGACCGGTTCCCTGGCGTGGAGATCGTGTTCGATTCCGTCCCACGCTGGTTCTCACGTCTGACCCGATTGGGCTTGAACCAGACCCCCCATTACCGCCTGCCGCCGATGCCATGGGGTATCGACCGTGATGAGATCGAGCCGACCTTACGGCGTTGGATCCCGCATGTCGCTTCGGTCGCGTTCCTGGACTACGGCAGTCCGCGGGGACTGCCCCGCGTCCTGGCGGATATGACAAAACACATCCCGGTTGCTCGACATGGAGTTCCGAGCCTCGTGCAGGTCTTCACGGAAACCCCAACTTTCCAGGCCGCGACTTCGTCGAAGGCTGCCGCCAAGGAAACGTCCACGGCGCCCGGTCTCGAAGACCGCTCCCCAACTCGGAACCCCCAGATGACATCCATTGACGAAGCTTCGCGTCACGATGACCCGGCTGACACGAACACGATGGTCGACATGTTGACGATGGCCACCCGAAACAACAGCCAAAGCAACGACCTTGTGAAGGGCGCAACTCAAGTCGTTGCAAAGCGCGTGGCCCTCGGGATGGCCGCTGCCTTCCACCCCTCGCGCGCCGATGACGTCGAATTTACCCGTATGGTCCCAGAGAAGATGGAGGCATTCTCTGCCGCCAGCGCGGTCATGCTGAGACAATCGGACGTCGTCAGCCGGCGGGTGATGTCGTTCCATTCCGACGAAGTGGCGATCGCTGTCCGCGCTGGCGCGGAAATGATCGGATGTGGCGACCCGATGTCCCTGGCGAAGTCACAGGTCAGGTTCGCTCGCGCGTGGTTTGATCGGGCGGCCTCGAATTTCATCACACTTGGAATGTTGGCGCTCACCGGTCAGGCCGCGACGATGGCTCCCATTCGTGAGACGGTTTTCGCGAACGCCGACCGATTGGGTCGGTGTCACCGCCCGACAGGCAATATGGCCGCATTGAGAACCGGACCGGATTGAGTTTGTAACAGTCCTTCATCGCCTGCAAAGTCGCGTCTGCAGCGGTGGCAGTTCAGTGACAGTGCACTGAATCCTCCACGTCGCACGTCGCCGGCCGCACCATCCTCCGGCAAGCCGACTCCCTGTGCCCGCCTCACGCCACGAATACCGCCCGGCGGTGATACTCCATGTAGGCGCGCTGCTCCTGCCGCAGCCCGGCCGCCACGTAGGGCGCCTGCCCGTCCGACAGCCCGAGCGCCTCCGGCGCCGTGCCGCCGAGGCCGAGCCGCACCAGGTCGCGGCGGTCGAACCGCCGGGACACCTCCGGCCGGCCGTCGTCGTGGAAGGTGACGAAGCCGCGGTCGAACAGCAGGTCGGCGTCGGGCGTCAGCATCAGCCCGTTCATGCCGTCGAGCCGCTCGGGTGCGGTCTCGCAGAGTCGCCAGGGCTTGATGTGGCTGGCGATGAGCAGGGCGGGGTTGGTGATCCCGGTCAGCCGGCAGGCGCGCTCGACCGCGTGCACGCTGTCGCGATACGCGCCCTGGCCGCGCCGGGCCTGGATCACGGTCCGGCGCGTCGTGTCGTCGAGCGTGGCATCGTCGGCGATCTGCTTCTCTACGTCGTCGTCCATCTTCTCGACGGCCACGCGCCAGGTCAGGCTGTTGCCGCCGCCGTGCCGCAGCGAGTCGGCGTCCCAGGCCGTCGATCCGGCGGCGGCGGCCCGGGTGGCGGCCCCGGTGACGGCCTCGAAGGCGGCGCGCGGGATCTCCGCCAGATAGGCGCCCTGCCGGCCGTGGCCGGTGGCCGGACTGATCGGCGAATACCGGTCCGGCAGCAGCGGCCCGAGGACGGCGATCAGCTCGCGCGGCCGCACCGGGGCGGCGAAGGGCACCCAGTACACCGGCAGCAGCCAGCCGACCGCGCTCCAGTAGCCGCCGGTGGTGCCGAACTCCTCCGGCTTCGGCGCGGTGAAGGCGAACTCCGCCACGCGGCCGACGTGGCGGATCAGCCCGTCGGCGAAGGACAGCACAAGGTCGCCGGGCGAGGCGGCGCGCATGTTGTCGTAGAAGACGTTGCGGGCGCCGTTCGCGTTGCGTTTCGGAGACCACAGGTAGGTGCCGTCGATCTCCTGACGGAAGGTCTGCTTGTGATTGACCCACCAGTAGCGCGGCATGGCGGGAGGCTACCGCGGGTGGCGGGGAGACACGAGAGGCGATGCCGGCTGGGGCCCATGCACGGCAGGAGTCGGGCCCGGAGCAGGGCAATCAGGTGAAGGGCCGAGCGGCGGGTGGATCCCGGAGCCGGGCGCTCCCGCGCCCCCTCCGGGATGACGAAGTGGAGAGAAAGCCCTTACATCGTCAATCCCGGAGAGCCCCGGCCTTGAGCCGGGGCGGCTCCGGGAGCCACGAAGTGACGGGCCAATGCCGCTCGCCCGATCGCCCTGCGACCCGGAGCAGACGCGCTTGCGAACGTCGCGACCGCGATGCCATGCTTCGCGACCAGACGCCTGCGGGAGTGAAGCGGGGGATGCACAGCGGCTCATGCCTTTGTGGCGCGGTCACCTTCACAGTGGCTGGTAGCCTGCCGAATCCCAACTTCTGCCATTGCCGTATGTGCCGCAAGCACTCGGGCCACCATTTCGCGTCCACTGACGTGCCGAGGACTGCCCTGACGATCGTCGGCGAGGAGACGCTGACGTGGTTTCAATCGTCGGAGACCGTCCGACGCGGCTTCTGCTCGACATGCGGATCGTCTCTGTTCTGGGATCGGTCGGATCGGGGTTGGATTGCCGTGGCAATGGGCGCTTTTGACGGACCGACGGAGACCACCGCAAATCTGCATATCTACGTCGCCGACAAGGGGGACTACTACGAGATCGCAGACGGCCTGCCGCAATACGACACTGTTCCACCGCGCGACTGAAGTCAGAGCGCCTGGACGTGCCCGGCGCGGCCGCTCTCGCCAGATCCGTTCCCGATCATCATCAGGACCGCAATGCCCTTTCCCGGTTGGGCATCCTCTGCCGGAACAGGGATAGTTCCCGTCATCCGAGCTCGTTCGGCCGCCGCGACGTGTGCCGGATGTGGAGGATCTCTACCGCGTCAATCCTGATTCGGTAGAAGATCTTGTAGGAGTAGCGGCCGACGAACATCACGCGCACTTCCCCGACGTCGGTCGGGTAGCCGCTCTCGGGATGCTCCGCGACTTGGTCGATGACGGCACGGAAGCGTGCCATGACGCTCATCGCGCCGGTCGGCGACCGCTCGGCGAGATACTCGAAGATCCGCTCGCGATCCTCGAAGGCCCGCGGCGTGAAGCGGACCTTCATGCGCCGTGGCGTCGATCCGCAGCCGATACCGCAGCCTCGGACATGAACTCCCCCCGGTCGGCCTGGTCCGTCGCCTCGGCAAGCGCCGCGCGCTCCGCGTCGGAGACCAGGTAGCGGCCGGTGCGCCGAGCGTTGATCGCACGGGCACAGGCGGCAAGCTCCCGCTGATCCTCATCGGGCCAGGACGCCACGTCTTCCATCAGGTGCTGAAGCAGCTTGGTGGTCATCACAAATAGCGTATCAGATCGGCGTTCGCTGAGAAATGCGGGCGACTGCGCCGTCCAGGGCGATCGGGTGGAGCGCGGTGTATTGCCCGCTCGGCCGCCATCCGTGCCGTGCCCCCGATTTCCCGTTGCCGGCCGGGATCTTGGCGGATGAGGGGGGAAGCAGAAGCGGGCGGGAGCGGCGGGTGGGTCCCGGCTCCGCCGCGCCGTCGGCGTCCCGGTCCGGGATGACGGCAATCGAGAGAAGCGCTACACCGCCAGCCCTGCCGCATGCCCCGACGCCCACGCCCACTGGAAGTTGAAGCCGCCCAGGTGCCCCGTCACGTCGACCACCTCGCCGATGAAATACAGCCCCGGCACGGCGGCCGCCTCCATGGTCTTCGACGACAGCCCGGCGGTGTCGACGCCGCCCAGCGTCACCTCGGCGGTGCGGTAGCCCTCGGTGCCGCTCGGCACCACCCGCCAGCGGTTCACCCGGTCGGCGACCGTGCGGAGCTTGGCATCCGACAGGTCGGCCAGCCGGCCGTCGATGCCGGCGGCCGCCAGGACGCGCTCGGCCAGCCGCCGCGGCAGGATGGCGGCGAGCGCCGTCGCGAGGTCGCGCTTCGGGTGCCCGGTGCGCGCCTGCTTCAGCGCCGCCAGCACGTCGGTGCCGCGCGCGAGGTCGACCTCGACCGCCTCGCCGTCCTGCCAGTAGCTGGAGATCTGCAGGATCGACGGGCCGCTGAGGCCGCGATGCGTGAACAGCAGGCCCTCGGCGAACCGGGTTTTGCCGAAGCGCACCTCGGCGTCGACCGACACGCCGGCGAGGCCTGCACTCCACTCCAGCAGGTCGGGGCCGAAGGTCAGCGGCACCAGGCCGGGGTGCTGTGGCACCACCGCGAGGCCGAAGCGCTTCGCCACCTCGTAGCCGAAGCCGGACGCGCCCATCTTCGGGATGGACGGGCCGCCGGTCGCCACCACCAGCGACTGCGGGGAGAGGGTGCCGGCATCGGTCGCGACCGCGAAGCGGCCGTCGGCCTTGTCGACGCCGGTGATCCGCTGCCCCAGCCGGATCTCGACCCCGACGGCGGCGCACTCCGCCAGCAGCATGTCGACGATCTGCCGCGACGAGCCGTCGCAGAACAGCTGCCCCAGCGTCTTCTCGTGCCAGGCGATGCCGTGGCGGTCGACCAGGGCGATGAAGTCCTGCGGGCCGTAGCGGCGCAGCGCCGAGACGCAGAACCGCGGGTTCGCCGACAGGAAGTTCGCCGGCGTGGTGTGCAGGTTGGTGAAGTTGCAGCGCCCGCCGCCGGAGATGCGGATCTTCTCGGCCGGCTTCGCCGCCTGGTCGAGCACGACGACGTGGCGGCCGCGCCGGCCGGCCTCGATGGCGCACATCAGGCCGGCGGCACCGGCGCCGAGCACCAGGACGTCGGGTGCGTGGGGGGCGGCATCCGTCACCGCCGCACCGGTGCCCGCTCGCGCTGCCGGGTGCGCCACTCCGGGTCGATCCACACCGGCAGGTTGGCCGGCGCAAGCGGCGGGCGGCCGAGGATGCTGTCGGAGGCCTTCTCGCCGAGCATGATCGTCGGCGCGTTCAGGTTGCCGTTGGTGATGGTCGGGAACACCGAGCTGTCGACGACGCGCAGGCCGTCGACGCCGATCACCCGCAGCTCCGGGTCGACCACCGCCTGCGGGTCGTCGGCGGCGCCCATGCGGCAGGTGCCGCTCGGGTGGTAGGCGCTCTCGGCGTTGCCGCGCACCCAGGCGTCGATTTCGGCGTCGTCGGCGATGCCGGCGCCCGGCTGGATCTCGTCGCCGCGATACGGGTCCATCGCGGGCTGCGCCATGATCTCGCGGGTGATGGCGACCACCCGGCGCCAGTCCTCGATGTCGCGCCGCTCGGTCAGGTAGTTGAACAGGATCGACGGCGCGTCGGTGGGGGCGGGGCCCCCGATCTGCACGCGGCCGCGGCTGCGCGGCTTGTTCGGCCCGACATGCACCTGGAAGCCGTGGCCGGCGAAGGCGGCGTTGCCGTCGTAGCGCATGGCCCCGGGCAGGAAGTGGTACTGGATGTCCGGCCACTCCACCCCGGCGGCCGAGCGCACGAAGGCGCAGGACTCGAAGTGGTTGGTGGCGCCGAGGCCGTCCTTGCGCAGCATCCAGCGCAGCCCGATCAGCAGCTTGCGCCAGGGCTTCAGCTCGGCGTTCAGGGTGATCGGCCGGATGCAGCGGAACTGGAAATAGACCTCCAGGTGGTCCATCAGGTTGCCGCCCACCCCCGGCCGGTCGGCGACCACGTCGATGCCGTGGCGGCGCAGGAGGGCGGCCGGGCCGATGCCGGAGCGCTGCAGGATGGTCGGCGAGCCGATCGGTCCGGCCGCCAGGATCACCTCCCGGCGGGCGGTAGCCCGGCGTAATTCGCCGCCGACCGAATACTCGACCCCGTTGACCCGGCGTCCGTCGCTGGCCAGGCGGTGGGTGAGGGCGTGGGTGACGAGGTGCAGGTTCGGCCGCTGCAGCGCCGGCTTCAGGTAGGCGTCGGCGGCCGACCAGCGCACCCCGTCCTTGACGGTCATGTGCATGGCGCCGAAGCCCTCCTGGCGCTCGCCGTTGTAGTCGGCGGTGGCGCCGTAGCCGGCCTCGACGCCGGCGTCGACGAAGGCGCGGTACAGCGGGTTGCGCATGCCGTTGCCGGCACTGGTGGCGAGCGGCCCGTCGCCGCCGCGCCAGCCGTCGCCGCCGCCGATCCAGCTCTCGGCGCGCTTGAAGTAGGGCAGCACGTGGGGCCCACCCCAGCCGGCCGCACCGGCTGCCTCCCACTCGTCGAAGTCGCGGGCGTGGCCGCGCACATAGACCATGCCGTTGATCGACGACGAGCCGCCGATCACCTTGCCGCGCGGGCAGTGCAGGCGCCTCCCGTCCAGCCCCGGCTCCGGCTCGGTCTCGAAGAACCAGTTGAAGCGCTTCATGTTCATCGGGATCGACAGCGCCGTCGGCATGCGGATGAAGATCGAGCGGTCGCTGCCGCCGGCCTCGAGCACGGCGACGCTGTGCCGGCCGTCGGCGCTCAGCCGGTCCGCCAGCACGCAGCCGGCCGAGCCGGCGCCGACGATCACGTAGTCGAACTCGCGGGTGTCCATGCAGCGGGGGATGCCATGGCGGCGGCGCGGTGACAAGCCGGGCCGCAGCCGATTTCGGCCGAGCGCGTCACCGCACGATCTGGCGCGGCCTGCTGCGCCATCGCGGCGGCGGGTGGGTCCCGGGTCGCCGCTGCGCGTCGCCCGGGATGAGGGTTATGTGGCTGGCTATCTAAATTCCTCATCCCGCCCCGGATCCAAGTCCGGGGGAAGCCGCGGAGAGCCGGGACCCACGCGCCGCCGCGGCGGCGACTGCAGCAGGCGCACCTCGCGCCCCTTCCTCTCAGTCCACCGACCCGAACTCCAGCCCGGCGAGCAGCTGCGACACGGTCTCGCCGTCGTCGGACAGTGGCAGGATGACCCGCTCCATCCGGATGGTGATGCCGCGCGTCGTCCAGAAGCTGTGCTCCGAGATGTAGACCTGCCCCGACCGCTGGCACGCCATGTAGTCGTGCAGCACCGCGGCGCGGCGGTCGCCGAACTCGATCTCGTCCAGGTAGCGACCGGTATAGTCGCTGCCGTACATCTCGACGACGATGGTGCCGGCGACCCGCACCTTCAGCCGACCGGTGCCGGGCTCGACGTCGAGCAGCAGCAGGTTCGGTAGCAGGCGCGGGATGTCGAGCGGGTCGATGTCGGCGCGCGCCGGCATCGCGCGCCCCGCGCGACAGCGGTTCCAGTAGTCGTGCAGTTGCCGCAGCCGCGCGCTGACGATCGTCGATCGTGCGCGTGGCTCGAGGCTCATGGTCGGGAGCTCACGTTTGCGCACCGCCGTTGGAGGCGATCATCTGGCCGTTGATGAAGCCGCCGGCGTCGGAGCACAGGAAGGCCGTCAGTGCCGCGATGTCGTCCGGCGTGCCGAGGCGGCCGAGCGGGATGCGGCCCTTCTGCTCGCGAATATGCGCGGTCATCGAGGCGTCGGCATGCTCGGTCTCGATCGGGCCGGGGGAGATCGCGTTGGTGGTCACGCCCTTCGGCCCCAGCTCCTTGGCCAGCGACTTGGTCAGGCCCCACAGCCCGTGCTTGGCGACCGACACCGGGGCGCGGCCGCTGTAGCCGTGCATGGCGTTCATGCCGGTCAGGTTGACGATCCGGCCCCAGCCGGCCTCGACCATGCCCGGGCCGAAGGCGCGGGCGGTGTAGAAGGCGCTGTTCAGGTCGGTGTCGAGGACGCGGTGCCAATCCGCGTCGGTCATGTCGAGGAACGGCTTCTCCGGGCGGATCGCGGCATTGTTGACCACGATCTGCACCCGGCCGAACTCGGCCAGCGCGTCGCGAGCGATGCCGGACACCACCTCGGAGCGGCCGACGTCGCCCATGGCGACCAGGGCCCGGCGCCCGAGTGCGCGCACCTCGCCGGCCAGCGACTCGCAGACCTCGCGGTCGGCGCGGCCGTTGACGACGATATCGCAGCCCTGGCGGGCGAGGGCCAGTGCTATGGCGCGGCCGATGTTGCGGCCGGCGCCGGAGATGAAGGCTGTTCTGGTGGTCATGGCGAGGCGCTCTCCCGATGCATTCGATTTTCATCAAGCTAGGCGCGTCCGCTCGATCAGCCAAGGTGATCGGGCTTGACCCAGGTCAAGTGCCGTGGTGGCGGGACGCGGTATCCGATGCGGCAGGCCGTCGGAGGATGCCAACATGTTCCTGGAACGCTACGCCCTCGCCAACCTGCCGCGCTACACCAGCTATCCGCCGGCCAACCGCTTCCATGACGGCGTCGACGGCGAGACCTATCGCGGCTGGCTGGCGGGGCTGGACGCCGAGGCGACGCTGTCGCTGTACCTGCACGTGCCGTTCTGCCGGACGCTGTGCTGGTACTGCGGCTGCCACACCACCGTGCCCAACGACGCCGAGCGGGTCGACCGCTACGCGGCCCTGCTGCTGCGCGAGATCGACCTGGTCGCCGGCGTGCTGGGCGAGGGGCGGAATGTGACCACCGTGCATTTCGGCGGCGGCACCCCGACCATCCTCGACCCCGACAGCTTCCTCGCCCTCGCCGCCCGGCTGCGTGATCGCTTCGACATCCGGCCGCAGGCCGAGATCGCGGTGGAGATCGACCCGCGCGGGCTCGACCAGCCGCGCATCGATGCGCTGGCCGAAGCCGGGGTCAACCGGGCGAGCCTCGGCGTGCAGGACATCGACCCCGTGGTGCAGCGGGCGATCAACCGCGAGCAGCCCTTCGGCACCGTCGCACGCGCGGTCTCCGGCCTGCGCCGCGCCGGGGTGCAGGGCATCAACGCGGACCTGATGTATGGGCTGCCGCACCAGACCGTCGCCCACATCGACCAGTCGGCGCGCGCCGTGGCCCTGCTCGGCGTCGACCGGGTCGCGGTGTTCGGCTACGCGCATGTACCGTGGTTCAAGGCCAACCAGCGGGCCATCGACGAGACCGCGCTGCCGGGCCCGCAGGACCGTTTCGAGCAGGCGGCGGTGGCGGCGGCAGTGCTCGACGCCCAGGGCTACGACGCCATCGGCTTCGACCATTTCGCAAAGCCCGACGACCCGCTGGCGGTCGCCGCCGCCACCGGCCGGCTGCGCCGCAACTTCCAGGGCTATGTGGTCGACCCGGCCGACGCCGTCATCGGCTTCGGGGCCTCGTCGATCGGCTCGCTTCCTGCCGGCTATGCGCAGAACGAGCCGCATATCCGGCGCTGGGCCGACCGGGTCGAGCGCGGCGAGCTGCCGACGGTGCGGGGCGTGGCGGTCGACGACGACGACCGGCTGCGCCGCGCGGTGATCGAGCGGGTGCTGTGCGACGGCGCCGTCGACCTGGCCGCCGTGGCGGCCGGGCTGGACCTGCCCGTCGAGCCGCTTGTCGGGGCATTCGACCGGCTGCGGGCGCTGGAAGCCGACGGCCTGGTGGCGCTGCACGGCTGGACCGTGCGGTGCACGCCGCTCGGCCGGCGCTACATGCGCAACGTCGCCGCCTGCTTCGACCCGTCGCTGGATATGGCACCGGGGCGGCACAGCCGGGCGGTGTGAAGGAGGCGCTTTTCCCGCTTTGGCGGCGGCGGGTGGGTCCCGGGTCGGCGCTGCGCGCCGCCCGGGATGAGGGATTTTAAGGGCTTATCCCATTTTCCTCATCCCGGCCGGATACCGGGTTTCAACCCGGGAGGAGAGCCGGGACCCAGACCGCGACGGGAGATTGCGTACCGCCGTCACTTCCCCGCGTTCGGGAAGAACAGCGATTCGCCGTTGATCTTGTAGTCGGCGATGGCCGCTTGGCCCTCGGCCGACAGCAGCCAGTCGACGAAGGCTTGGCCGTCGGCCGCCTTCACGTGCGGGTGCCGCTTCGGGTTCACCAGGATCACGCCGTACTGGTTGAACAGCACCGGGTCGCCCTCGACGACGATCCCGTGGTCGCCCTTGTTCTTGAACGAGATCCAGGTCGCCCGGTCGGTCAGTGCGTAGGCCCCCATGCCGACCGCGGCGTTCAGGGTGGCGCCCATCCCGGAGCCGGTCGAGCGGTACCATTGGCCGCTCGCCTTGGCGACGTCGACGCCGGCCGCCTGCCACAGCGCCAGCTCGGCCTTGTGGGTGCCGCTGTCGTCGCCACGCGACGCGAACGGAGCCTGCGCGCCGGCCAGGGCCTGCATCGCCTTGACCGCGTCCTTGCCGCCGGCGACCTTGGCCGGGTCGTCCTTCGGGCCGACCATGACGAAGTCGTTGTACATCACGTCGAAGCGCTTCACCCCGCCGCCCTCGGCCACGAACTTCTCCTCGGCCGGCTTGGCGTGCACGAACAGCACGTCGCCGTCGCCGTTGCCGGCGTTCTTGATCGCCTGGCCGGTGCCGACGGCGATCACCCGCACCTCGATGCCGGTCTTGCCGGTGAACTTCGGCAGGATCGACTCGAACAGGCCGGAGTTCTGCGTCGAGGTGGTGGACTGCACGGTGATGAAGCGGTCGGCCGCCCCGGCACCGGCAACCGGCGCGAGCAGCGCGGCGGCGAGAAGCAATGCACCCAGGCGTCTCATGGCATCAGTCTCCCTTCGATGAAGTTGCTCGCCGCCTCGCTGGACGGCGTTGCGAAGAAGCGCTCGGCCGGTGACCGCTCGGCGATCCGGCCGCGGTGCACGAAGATCACCTCGTCGGCCAGCCGGCGGGCCTGCCCGAGGTCGTGGGTCACGAACACCACCGTGGTCCCGGCCGCATGGGCACGCCGGACCTGCTCCTCGATCGCCAGGGTGGCGGCGGGGTCGAGGCTGGCGGTCGGCTCGTCCAGCAGCAGCGCCTCCGGCCGGGTGGCGAGCGCCCGGGCGATCGCCAGGCGCTGCTGCTCGCCGCCCGACAGCACCCGCGCCGGCGAGCCGGCCAGCCGCTCCAGGCCGGCTGCCCGCAACGCCTCCAGGGCCCGGGCTGCCCGCTCGGTCTTCGGCACGCCGGCCACCTTCAGGGCGTAGACCACGTTGTCGATCGCCGAGCGGCGCAGCATGACCGGCTTCTGGAACACGAAGCCGAGTTTCGGCGCGCGGCCGCGGTCCGGGGCGGTGCCGGCCCAGGTCACCAGGCCGGCGTCGACCGGCAGCAGCGACGCCAGCGCGCGCAGCAGCAGGCTCTTGCCGGCGCCGTTCGGGCCCATGATCACCGTCAGCGGGCCCGGCTCGATGGCGATGTCGATGCCGTCGAGCAGGGCGCGGCCGCCGCGGCGGATCACCAGGCCGATGCCGCGGACCGGCAGTACGCCGCCCGGGCGGCCGGCGGTGCCGCCGCTAGCCAGGGTGGCGACCTCAGGCGAATGCCGCATGGCGCGCCGTCCGCCGGATGGCCATCACCGCGGCGTTCACGCTCACCGCCAGGAACAGCAGGATCAGGCCGAGCCCCAGCGCGAGGGCGAGGTCGCCTTTCGAGGTCTCCAGCGCGATCGCCGTCGTCATCACGCGGGTGACGTGGTCGATGTTGCCGCCGACGATGATCACCGCACCGACCTCGGCGATGGCCCGGCCGAAGCCGGCGAGCAGGGTGGTCAGCAGGCTGAAGCGGGCGTCCCACAACAGGGTCGCCATCATGCCGACCGGCCCGACGCCCAGCGCGCGGAGCTGCTCGTCGTATTCGTCGCGCAGGTCCTCGATGGTCTGCCGGCCGATGGCGGCGACGATCGGGATCACCAGGATCATCTGCGCGATCACCATGGCGGCCGGGGTGTAGAGCAGGCCGAGCGGGCCGAGCGGTCCGGCGCGCGACAGGGCGAGGTAGACCAGCAGCCCGACCACCACCGGCGGCAGGCCCATCAGCGCGTTCAGCAGCACCAGCGCGGCGCTGCGCCCGGGGAACCGGGTTACCGCCAGCAATGCGCCGATCGGCAGGCCGATCACGGCGGCGGCCAGCACCGCCGAGACGCTGACCTGCAGCGATAGCGCGACGATCTCGACCAGGTCGCGGTCGAGCGCGGCCACCAGCCGGAACGCCTCGCCGAATGCCGCGCCGAAATCCTGCACCGCCCTGGCTCCCCTTTCCGCGGACTCTAGGCGGGATGTGCGCCGTGTACAGAGTTGAGCTGTTGTATGTACTGAGAACATTAAATCACAGGAGAATGCAGTTTTGGCCGGTCGGTGGTGGCGATTGCGGCCCTTCGGCCCGGCCCCTACAGTTCCGAAAACACATCGGGAGGGTCGGCCATGATCGACGACGGGTTCGAGACGTCGGTGCGCAAATTCCTGAAGCAGGTCGGCGTCACCGCGCATCAGGAGCTGGAGAAGGCGGCCCGCGCCGCGGCCGCCGACGGATCGGCGACGACGCGGGTGGCGCGGGCGGTGATCACCCTGGAGGGCACCGGCCTGCAGCACGTCGTCGAAGCGGAGATCACACTGCCGCCGCCGCATGGCTGAGATCACCGAGGAGGCGGTCCGCGCGGCGCTGCGCTCGGTCGTCGACCCGTCGCGCGGCGTCGACCTGCTGACGGCGGGGATGGTGGAGAGCGTCACCGTCCGCGGCAGCAATGTCGGCTTCACCCTGCTGGTCGACGCGCATCGCGGTGCCGCCATGGAGCCGCTGCGCCGGCGCGCCGAGGCCGTCGTGCAGGCCCTGCCTGGGGTCACCAGCGCCACCGCGGTGCTGACCGCGCATGCGGCACCCGGTGCTGCCCGCCGGTCCGCCCTGTCCGGCCCGGCAATGTCCGCGATCGACCCGCCGCCTGTGGCCGAGCCGCTCGCCGAGATCCGCCACGTGATCGCGGTCGCCAGCGGCAAGGGCGGTGTCGGCAAGTCGACCACCGCCGCCAACCTGGCGGTGGCGCTGGCGCTCGAGGGCAGGGCGGTCGGGCTGCTCGACGCCGACGTCTACGGCCCGTCGCAGCCGCGAATGCTCGGCGTCACCGGCCGGCCGAAGCCGCTCGGCCCCGACACGGTGGCACCGCTGGAGAACTACCGGGTCAAGCTGATCTCCATGGGCCTGCTGGCGGCCGAGGACACGCCGATCGCCTGGCGCGGGCCGATGGTGCAGTCGGCGCTGACCCAGATGCTGACCAAGGTCGCCTGGGGCCGGCTCGACTACCTCGTGGTCGACCTGCCGCCGGGCACCGGCGACGTGCCGATCACCATGATCCAGCAGACCCCGGTCGCCGGGGTCATCGTGGTGTGCACGCCGCAGGACGTCGCCCTGCTCGACGCCCGCAAGGCGATCGCCATGCTGCAGCGCGCCCAGGTGCCGATCCTCGGCGTCATCGAGAACATGAGCTTCTACCAGTGTCCGGACTGCGGCCGGGTCGACCACATCTTCGGCCATGGCGGTGCCGGCCGCGAGGCCGAGCGCCACGGCGTGCCGCTGCTCGCCGCCATCCCGCTGGACGTGGCGGTGCGCGAGAGCGGCGATGCCGGCACCCCGATCGTGGTCTCCCGCCCGGACGGGCCGCACGCCCGGGCGTTCCGCGAGGCTGCCCGCGCCGTGATCCGGGCGGTCGAGCAGGGGGCCGTGCCATGAGCGGCGACGATCCGGAGGATGGCTGGCCGGAGGATGGCTGGCCGGAGGAGGGCTGGCTGGAGGCCGGCTGGCCGCCGCTGCTGCCGCCGCTGCTGACCGGCCGCGAGGTGGCGGCCGCGGCCGACCCGATGGCGACGGCGGTGCGCGAGGCGGCCGGGGGAGCCGATCCCGGCGTGTTCGTCTTTGCCCCGCCGGGCGGGCGGCTGCGCTTCGCCGTCACCCTGGCGCCCGAGGTGCCGCTCGACCGGGCGGTGCAGATGGGGCATGCCCTGATGATCGCGGCCGGCGATTCGATCGGCGCCCTGGCGCCGCCGAAGGTCGCGGTCGAGTACCGCTGGCCGACCACCCTGCTGGTCAACGGCGCCGATGCCGGCCGGGTGCTGCTGGCGGCATCCGGCAGCGACCCGGCGGCGGTCCCGGACTGGCTGGTGGTCGGCCTCGACCTGCGGCTGGAGCCGGATGCCGGGGTCGAGCCCGGCGAGCGGCCGGACGAGACGTCGCTGTTCGAGGAGGGCAGCGGGCCGATCCCGCCGGTGCTGCTCCTGGAGTCGATGTCGCGGCATTTCCTGTCCTGGCTGCGGCGGTGGGAGGACGACGGCTTCCGGCCGCTGCACGACGCCTGGTGGGGGCGTGCCGAGAAGGCGATGCGGGTGGATGGTGCTGCCCTCGCGGGGCTGGACGCGGACGGCCGGGCGCTGCTGACCGATGCGGCGGGGACTCGCGCGCAGTCGCTCGTCGAGCATCTCCAGGATGTTACCCGATGAAGCTGCTGCGTGCCCTGAGGTTCGACGACTCCGATACCCGGGTGTATGAGCGGGCGGCCGAGGACGGCGAATGGGCGGTCCCGGGCGGCTTCGAGTTCGCCGGCGACACGGCGGAGACCCTGGCCGGCAAGCGCCGCCAGGCCTTCGCCAACGGCTTCCTGGGCCTTGCCGGCTTCGGGCGCGCGACCTTCGTCGCGGTGGCGACAGCCGACGACGCCGTCCGCCGCCGCCTGGTCGAGGCGCTGGCCGGGCATTTCGTCGACCGCTACGGTGCCCCGGACCGCGCCGCGGCACGGCCGGTGGCCGAGCAGGAGATCGATTTCGCCGCCGAGCTCGCCGCCGACTACGAGCCGGGGACCACGCTGACCGTGGTCCGCGAACTCGGCGCCGACGGGGTGCACGAGAGCTTCCGGCGGGTGGCGGCGGCCGAGCCGGGGGCGGTGCAGTCGCTGTGGACGATGTTCGACGAGGACGGAAAGTTCCGATGATGCTGGGTCACGACTTCTGGCTGAGTTCCGGGTTCCGGTTGCTCGGGCGCGATGCCGCCGGGCGGCTGCTGCCGACCCCGGAATTCGTTGCCGCCTACTGGCGCCGTCCCGAGGTGGCACCGGTGGAGGAATCCTGCGAGGCCGAGCGGGCGCTGCACGCCGCCTTGCTGGCCGACCCGATGCGCCGGGTCGGCGAGGCCGAATTGCGCGGGCTTGCCGATCCCGACGCCGCCGACAACTACCGCGCGGTGCTGCGCTTCCGCGAGTTCCTGCAGCGCTTCCCGTCGCTCGAGGCGGCCTACATCCACGTCGCCCGCGACGGCGGCATCGACTTCCCGCCGATGTTCGTCGACCACCTGGCGCATGTGATCCTGCGCGCGGCCCTCGACGGGGCCACCGATCCGTTTCGGGTGCGCGCCGGCGAGCTGTTCTTCCGGCCGCAGCGGGTGACCCTGGGCGACGAGCGCATCATGGTCGCCGACCTCGCGGTGGTCGACCTGCAGGCGCAGGCGGCCCCGGCCCTCGGCGCTGCTGCGGGCCGGCCGGCGATGGTCGAGATCGACGTGCTCGGCGAAGAGGTGCGCGACGCCTACTGGGCGCGCTCCGACGGCTTCGACACCGCCATCGACATCGCCTATCCGCAGGCCGGCCTCGACGGCCTGGCGCGGGCGCTGGAGGCCTGGGTGGCGCACCTCGCCGGCGTGACCTGCCGGATCGCCCCGGTGCGGCGCATCGAGGACGAACGCTGGGTCTGGCACATCGGCCTCGACCGCGACGCCAACGCCATCCTCAACGCGCTGTACGAGGGGCAGGCGCTGCCGGAGGACCGGCTGCGCCAGATCCTGGCGCTGTTCCGCATGGAGATCGACGACACCGCGGCGGTGCGCGACAGCGTCGCCGGCCGGCCGATCTATCTCGGCCTGGCCATGGGAAGCGACGGTGTGGTCCGCATGAAGCCGCAGAATATCATTGCAAACCTGCCGCTTAAGCCGTCGAGTTGAAGTGATGACTGAAGGTCGCCGGCCGCACCCGCTGGACCGTCCCGCCGCCCGCGTGGTGGCGGTGGCGGTGATGCTGGCGGCCGCGGGAGCACTCGCGGCGGTGCATCGGGACGACCTCTCGCTGCTTCTCGCAGACTCGCCCGCCGGGCCGGCCGACCCGCTGGCGCGCTGCATCGCCCAGCATCACGCGACCATCGACAAGGGCATCGCCGACGGCGTGTTCGGGGCCGAGCAGGCGGCGCTGTTCAAGCAGCGCGCCGAGGGCATGTGCCGGTCGACGACGCAGCAGTGACGCGGTTCACTCATTTCGGAGCGGCGGGTGGGTTCCGGAGCCGGGCGCTCGCGCGCCCCCTCCGGAATGACGAAGTAAAATTGTCCGTCATCCCGGAGAGTCCGCGCGAGCGGACGGCTCCGGGACCCACCAAGCGACGGGCGTCGGCCATCGGCCCGGCCGACCGCATACCTCACGCCAGCCGGTAGCCGTACTCGCCCGCCGCCTCGCACAGGCTCTCGTGCAGGCTCTGCGCGAAGCCGCGCATGGCGTGCACGTCGAAGCAGGCGGTGCCGCGCCGGCGGTCGATGGTGACCGACAGGTGGAACAGCCCGGTCTGGGCGACCGCGCCCTCGGCGAAGCTGCGCGGATGCAGGTCGATGCCGGTGCCCTTGGCCAGCACGTCGCGGGCGCGCGGACCCTCGATGCGGACGATGGCGCGGCCGTGGCCCTGGTCGACGACCACCCCGCCGGCCGGCTCGGCCGCCGCCCGCACGCGGGCCTCCAGGTCCCGGCCGTCGGCGGCCAGCAGCAGCCAGCGGTCGGGGCCGAGCCACAGCGCGCGGATCTCCGCACCGGGTGCTGCGCGGCCGGGGCCGGGCAGGGCGACGCCCAGGGCCGCGGCGACGACGCCGGCGACCGCATCCGCGCGGCCGCTGCGGGCGTCGAGCTGCACCGCCGACAGGCCGAGGCGGCGCGTGAAGATCACGCCCGGTCCGGTAGCGCCGGCGGCGCCGTGAACGCCCGGCGTCCACACCGCGTCCAGCGGCGAGCGGCGGGCCGGCAGCAGGGTTGCGTCAGCCATGGAGCTTCTTCCCCTCCGGATCGACGAAGCAGGTCCCGGTCACCCGCGCCTTCACCCGGATGTTGCGCAGCGGGAACACCGCCCAGACCTCCTGGCCGATGCGCTCGCGCCCGCCGGCCAGCAGGCCGAGCGAGATCGGGTGCCCGACGGTCGGCGACAGATAGGCGCTGGAGGTGACGTGGCCGAGCTTCGGCACCGGTGTGGGGGCATCGGGATCGTCGACCAGGATCGAGCCGGCGCGGATGCGGGACACGCCGTCCACCGGCACCAGGCCGACCAGCTTCGGGCGGCCGGGGTCGGTGAAGGCCGGCTTGTCGAGCATGCCGCGGCCGACATACCACTTGGCCGTCCCGGCCATGCGGCCGAGCCCGACGTCGTCGGCGGTGGTGCGGCCGTCGAGCTCGGCACCGGTGACGTGGCCCTTCTCGATGCGCATGATGCCCATCGCCTCCAGGCCGTAGGGGCGGATGCCGTGCCCGGCACCGGCCGCCATCAGCGCCTCCCAGACGGCGATGCCCCAGTCGGCCGGCGCGTTGACCTCGTAGCCGAGCTCGCCGGAGAAGCTGATCCGGAAGATCCGCACCTTCACGCCGCGGATCGTCGCCGCCGTGGTGACGCCGAGGAACGGCAGCGCTTCGTTCGACAGGTCGGCGGAGCCGGCGTCGACCGCCGCCTCCAGCACCGTGCGCGCCAGCGGCCCGGCGACCGCCATGCCGGCCCACTGCTCGGTCACCGAGCAGACCCGCACGTCGAGCTCCGGCCACACCACCTGCAGGTACCACTCCAGGTCGGCCAGCACCTTGGCGGCGTGCACCGTGGTGGTGGTCATCAGGAAGTGGTCGTCGGACAGCCGCGAGGTGGTGCCGTCGTCGTCGACGATGCCGTCCTCGCGCAGCATCAGGCCGTAGCGCGCCTTGCCGACCGGCAGCTTGGCGAAGGCGTTGCTGTACACGCGGTTGAGGAACTCGGCGGCGTCGGGGCCCTGGACGTCGATCTTGCCGAGGCTGGAGACGTCCGAGATGCCGACCTTGGTGCGGGTGGTCACCACCTCCTCGGTGATCGCCCGGTCCATCGCCGCCTTCGACTTCGCTTCGCCGGGCCGCAGGTAGTATTGCGGCCGCAGCCACGGCCCGGCCTCGACGAACACCACGCCGTTGGCGGCGTGCCAGTCGTGCAGGGCGGTGCGGCGGATCGGCGCCAGGTGGCGGCCGGCGGCGCGGCCGGCGAAGGCGCCCATGGCGACCGGCGTGTAGGGCGGGCGGAAGGTGGTGGTGCCGACCACCGGGATCGGCTGGCCGCGGGCGGCGGCCAGCAGGGCGTGGCCGTTGACGTTGGAGGTCTTGCCCTGGTCGGTGCCCATGCCCAGGGTGGTGTAGCGCTTGAGGTGCTCCACCGACACGAAGCCCTCGCGGTGGGCGAGGCCGATGTCCTCGACCGTGACGTCGTCCTGGAGGTCGACGAAGCGCTTGACCGACTTGCCCGGCGTGCCGGGGATCGCCCAGATCGCCTCCAGCGGGGCGCTCGGGATCTCATTGGTGCGCGGCGCGTCCGGTATTGCGCCGGAACCGAAGCCGCAGCTCGCCGCGGCCTCGGCACCGGCCGCGAAGCCGTCGGCGAGGCAGTCGGACAGCGCGAATCGGCCGCGCGCGGCGCCGACGGTGACGACGCCGGCCCGGACCGCGCCGGGAACGAAGGCGGCGATCGCGTCGCTCCACTCGGCCTTGCCGCCGGCGTGGCTGTGCAGGTGGAGCGACGGCGTCCAGCCGCCGGAGGTGGCGACCAGGTCGCAGGGCACGAAGCGGCTGCCGGCGGCGGTGCCGCCGTCCAGGCGGGCGACGTCGCAGCCGACCACGCCCATGCGGCCGTAGACGTTGGTGACGGCGCTGGCGTCCTCGACCTCGACGCCGGCGGCCTCGGCCCGCTGCCACCAGGCGCCGCGCCCGGCGCTGCGGGTGTCGACCACCAGGGCCACGTCGACCCCGGCGGCCTGCAGGTCGAGGGCGGTGCGGTAGCCGTCGTCGTTGTTGGCCACCACCACGGCGCGCCGGCCCGGCGCCACGGCAAAGCGGTTGAGGTAGCTGCGCACGGCGCCGGCCAGCATGACGCCGGGGCGGTCGTTGCCGCCGAACACCAGCGGCCGCTCGATGGCGCCGGCGGCGACGATCACGCGGCTCGGCCGGATGTGCCACAGCCGCTGCCGCGCCACATGCGGCGGCGGTACGGCGAGGTGGTCGGCGACCCGCTCGACGGCGCCGACGACGTTGCCGTCATACACGCCGAAGCCGGTGGTGCGGGTCAGCACCCGGACGTCGGGCAGGTCGGCCAGCTCGGCGGCGGCGGCGCGCACCCAGGCCATCGCCGGGGCGCCGTCCAGGGTCTCGCGCTCGCTGCGCAGCCGGCCGCCGAGGCCGTCGGTCTCGTCCAGCAGGATGACCCGCGCGCCGGTGCGCCCGGCGGCCAGCGCCGCCGCCAGTCCGGCCGGCCCGCCGCCGACCACCAGCACGTCGCAATGCGCGTTCATGGTCTCGTAGCCGTCGGGATCGTGCTCCGTGGTGCCGGCCCCCATGCCGGCGGCGGCACGGATCCGCTTCTCCCAGAAATGCCAGCCGGGGAAGCCCATGAAGGTCTTGTAGTAGAAGCCGGCGACCAGGAACGGCGACAGCAGGTCGTTCACCTCCATGACGTCGAGGGCCAGGCTCGGCCAGCGGTTCTGGCTGGTCGCCGTCAGGCCGTGGAACAGCTCGACCATGGTGGCGCGGGTGTTCGGCTCGCGCCGCGCGCCGTCGCGCAGCTCGACCAGGGCGTTCGGCTCCTCCGGCCCGGCCGACAGCACGCCGCGCGGGCGGTGGTACTTGAAGCTGCGTCCCAGCACCTTGACGCCGTTCGCCAGCAGCGCCGACGCCAGGGTGTCGCCGGCATAGCCGCGGTACGGCTTGCCGTCGAAGCGGAAGGCGATCGGGCGCAACCGGTCGATCTCGCCGCCGCCGGCCAGGCGGTGGCTCTGCTCCAGGGCGATGCGGCCGGCGATCATCGCGGCATCTCCAGGCTGTCGGCCGGCAGCCCGGCGGCCAGCACCTCATGGGTGGCGGTGTCGCGCAGCACCTTCACATAGGCGCGGCAGCCCTGGACGTGGTGCCAGTACTCCAGATGCGCGCCGCGCGGGTTGTCGCGCAGGTAGACGTAGCGGTGCCACTCCTCGGGCGCCGCGCCATCGGCCGGGCGCTGCCTGGTGGCGTCGCCGGCATAGCTGAACTCGGCGTGGTCGCGCGGGCCGCAATGCGGGCAGGGGATACGGATCATCGTCGCGCCCTCAATGCAGCTTCGGGGTCGGCCCCTTGCCGCCCTCGTCGAGCAGGTGGCCGGTGGCGAAGCGCTCCAGCGACAGCGCCTCGTTGAACTTGTGCGGGCGGTCCTCGGCGATGGTGTGGGCGAACACCCAGCCGGAGCCCGGCGTCGCCTTGAAGCCGCCGTAGCACCAGCCGGCGTTCAGGTAGAGGTTGTCGATCGGGGTCTTGGAGATGATCGGGCTGCCGTCCATCGACATGTCCATGATGCCGCCCCAGCTGCGCAGGATCCGCACCCGGCGGATGTTCGGCATCATCGCGCAGCCGAGCGCCATCACGTCCTCGACGGTCGGCAGGTTCCCGCGCTGGGCGTAGGAATTGTAGAAGTCGAGGTCGCCGCCCAGCACCAGCCCGCCCTTGTCGGACTGGCTGATGTAGAAATGCCCGGCGCCGAAGGTGACGACGCCGTCGATCAGCGGCTTCAGCGGCTCCGACACGAAGGCCTGCAGCACGTGGCTCTCGATCGGCAGCTCCAGCCCGGCCATCTGCGCCACCCGGCTGGTGTTGCCGGCGACCGCCATGCCGACCCGGCCGCAGGCGATGTCGCCGCGGGTGGTCCGCACCGCGGTGATGCGCCCGCCGGAGCGCTCGAAGCCGGTCACCTCGCAGTTCTGGATGATGTCGACGCCGAGCCGGTCGGCGCCGCGCGCGAAGCCCCAGGCGACCGCGTCGTGCCGGGCGGTGCCGCCGCGCGGCTGCAGCAGGCCGCCGAAGATCGGGAACCGCGCATTCTCCGAGTAGTCCAGATACGGGTACAGGCGGCGGACGCCGTCCCGGTCGAGCAGCTCGGAGTCGACGCCGTTCAGCCGCATGGCGTTGCCGCGCCGGGCATAGGCGTCCATCTGGCCGTCGGAATGCCCGAGGTTGAGGACGCCGCGCTGGCTGAACATGACGTTGTAGTTGAGGTCGCGGCTCAGGCCTTCCCACAGCTTCAGGGAGTGCTCGTAGAAATGGTTGTTGCCGTCGAGCAGGTAGTTGGAGCGCACGATGGTGGTGTTGCGGCCGACGTTGCCGCCGCCGATGTAGCCCTTCTCCAGCAGCGCCACGTTGGTGATGCCGTGGTTGCGGGCAAGATAATAGGCGGTCGCCAGGCCGTGCCCGCCGCCGCCGACGATGACGACGTCGTAGCTCTTCCTCGGCTCCGGGTCGCGCCACGCCCGGGTCCAGCCGCGGTGGCCGCCGAGCGCGTGCCGCACCAGTTTGAAGACGGAATACTCGGCCATCTGGTCCTCCCTGCGCCGCCACTCTGCCGCAAGCGCGAGCGGGTGGCGAGAGCCCCGTCGGACGCTTATTGTCCAGCACACGACCGGCAGAGGAGCGTGCCTTGACCCGACCGCATCGGCCATCCGCCGGCGACCGCATCGGCCGCCGGGCCTTCCTCGCCGGCTCCGGCGGGCTGGCGCTGATCGGCGCGGCAGGGGGCGTCGCAGGACCGGCGATCGGGTCGCCGGCGGCACCGGTGCTCGCCGGCAACGACCGGGTGTGGCCGATCGAAGCACGGCACGGCATGGTGGTCTCCCGCGACGCCACCGCCGCGCGGGTGGGGGTGGATGTGCTGCGCGCCGGCGGCAATGCCGTCGACGCCGCCGTGGCCACCGCCTTCGCGCTCGCCGTCACCCTGCCGCAGGCGGGCAACCTCGGCGGCGGCGGCTTCATGCTCGTGCATCCGGCCGGCGGCGATCCGATCGCCCTCGACTTCCGCGAGACCGCGCCGGCGAAGGCCACGCGCGACCTGTTCCTCGGCGCGAACGGCGAGGTCGACGAGCGGCTCGCCCGGTTCTCGCACCGCTCGGTCGGCGTGCCCGGCTCGGTGGCGGGATACGCCGAGGCGCTGCGTCGCTGGGGAAGCTGGCCGCTAGACCGGGCGATCGAGCCGGCGATCCGGCTGGCCCGCGACGGCTTCGCGATGCCGCGCAGCCTCGCCCGCGACATCGCCGCCTCGGTGGAGCGGCTGTATCAGTGGCCGCAGACCCGGGCGGTCATCGGCCGGCCGGACGGCTCGGCCCACGCCCCCGGCGCGCGGTTCCGGCAACCGGACCTGGCCAACACCCTGGCGCTGATCGCCCGGGACGGCCCGGACGGCTTCTACCGTGGGCCGATCGCGGTGGCGATCGCCGACGAGATGCGGCGGCACGGCGGCCTGATCGACGAGGCCGACCTGGACGCCTACCGGACCGTCCTGCGCGAGCCGCTGCGCGGCAGCTACCGCGGCGTCGAGATCGTCTCGATGCCGCCGCCGAGTTCCGGCGGGGTGCTGCTGATCCAGATGCTGAACGTGCTCGAGGGCTGGCCGATGCAGGACCTCGGCTTCGGCTCCGCCGCCGCCCTGCACCGCATGGCGGAGACCATGCGGCGGGCCTATGCCGACCGCTTCAAGCACATCGCCGACCCGGCGTTCCACGACGTGCCGCTGAAGGGCCTGACCTCCAAGGCGTATGCGGAGGCGCTGCGCACCGGGATCGACCTCGGGCAGGCGACCCGCTCGGACATCCTGGGCCCGGGCAACCCGGACGTCTACGAGAGCGACAACACCACGCATCTCTCGGTGATGGACCGCCACGGCACGGCAGTCTCGCTGACCACCACGCTGAACTTCGCCTTTGGCACCGGGATCGTCGCGGAAGGCACCGGGATCTTCCTCAACAACGAGATGGACGACTTTACGGCCCGGCCCGGGGCCGCCAACGGCTTCGGCCTCGTCCAGGGTGCCGAGAACGGCATCGAGGCCGGCAAGCGGCCGCTGTCCTCGATGGCGCCGACCCTGGTGCTGGACGGGCCGGGCACCGTGCTGGCGACCGGCGGCCAGGGCGGCAGCCGGATCATCACCGCCGTGCTGCAGATGCTGGTGAACGTCCTCGACCACGGCATGAACATCGCCGAGGCCACCGTCGCGCCGCGGGCGCATCACCAGTGGCTGCCGGACCAGCTGGTCCTGGAGGACGGCTTCTCGCCGGACACCATCGCCCTGCTCGAGCGGCTCGGCCACAAGGTGACGATCGGCCGCCCGTCGTCGACGGTGCAGACCGCCCGCCGCGCCGTCGACGGCTTCCGCGGCGCCGCCGATCCGCGCCGGCCGGACGGCCTGGCGGCCGGTCCGGACTGACGGGGCGCCCTCTCCGCCCGACTCGCCGGGCCTCGACTTTGGCCATATTGCGATCGCAGGCTGCCCCGGCGCCCCCTCTCCCTTGTCGTCATTCCGGCCGGAGAGGATGTGAAGGAATCGGCGTTCGGGCCCGGCCGTTCGCGCCGCAGCTGATTTTTAGGCAGGGTGCCCCCCGGAGGGATCCTCATTCGGCCGGCAGTCAGGCCGGCTCCTGCCTCTG
>Ga0209347_1001262_pt1 | contig 43852 bp, 39 predicted proteins | sample AutmiccommuBRH23_FD_187382 | JGI IMG/M metagenome (GOLD analysis project Ga0209347, IMG submission 187382) | Deep subsurface microbial communities from Mt. Terri, Switzerland - Autotrophic microbial communities BRH/23 (SPAdes) (version 2) | ecosystem: Environmental > Aquatic > Deep subsurface >... | reverse complement strand
CAATTTCTATCGGCGAATATACTTCTTGAGCTATTTGCTATCGGATCTACTCTCATCCTTTTTCACTTTATGATTACAAACTTAAAGCTTTCTTCTTTTTAAATTTATAACTTTGCAAACATAGGAGCTATCGGGATCGGCCTTTGGTCTTCCTTATTCCGACTTTTAAACTTTTTAATCAAACTAATATTTATTTGATTAATTTTACACTTTTCAATTCAATATAAAACTAAAAAATGTCTTTATCAAATTTGAATGCCATATCGCCTATTGACGGCCGATACCGAAACAAAGTTGAACCATTGGCGCTCTTTTTTTCTGAAGAAGCGCTCATCAAATACCGCGTAAAAGTAGAAATTGAATATTTTATTGCTTTATGTGAAATTCCATTGCCGCAATTATCAGATTTTAATGTTTCGCTTTTTGGGGAATTAAGAAAAATTTATGGCGATTTTTCTGCGGAAGATGCACAAAAAATTAAAGACATTGAAAAAATCACCAACCACGATGTGAAAGCCGTGGAATATTTTATCAAAGAAAAGTTTGACGGATTACAGCTTCATAAATATAAGGAGTTTATTCACTTCGGATTGACCTCGCAGGATATCAACAACACCTCAATTCCATTATCTTTAAAAGATGCTTTTGATGCTGTATATTATCCGGAATTGCAATTGATTTTAGACAAACTGAACCAATTGGCAACCGATTGGGCAGAAATTCCCATGTTGGCAAGAACGCACGGGCAACCGGCATCGCCTACCCGATTGGGAAAAGAAATTTCGGTTTTTGTTGAACGTATTGAGCAGCAATTAAAACAGCTGAAAAACATTCCATACGCCGCAAAATTTGGTGGCGCAACAGGAAATTACAATGCGCATAAAGTGGCTTTTCCTGCAACAGACTGGAAAGTTTTCGGGACCCGTTTTGTGGAGCAAGTTTTGGGTTTACACCATTCGTTTCCAACCACGCAAATTGAACATTACGACCATTTGGCGGGTATTTTTGATGCCTTAAAACGCATAAATACCATTCTTATAGATTTTGACAGAGATATTTGGACCTATGTTTCCATGGATTATTTCAAACAAAAAATTAAAGAAGGTGAAGTGGGCTCTTCAGCCATGCCGCATAAAGTAAATCCGATTGATTTTGAAAATTCTGAAGGAAACTTAGGAATTGCGAATGCCATTTTTGAACATTTATCGGCCAAATTGCCTTTATCCAGACTGCAACGCGATTTAACCGACTCTACCGTACTCAGAAATATTGGCGTTCCTTTTGCCCACACAATTATTGCCTTCAATTCAACGTTAAAGGGATTGAACAAATTAATCATCAACAAAGAAAAATTTGCCGAAGATTTGGAAAATAATTGGGCGGTGGTTGCGGAAGCCATCCAAACAATTTTAAGAAGAGAAGCTTATCCAAATCCGTATGAAGCTTTAAAAGAACTGACAAGAACAAACGAAAAAATCACCCAAAAATCGATGGCCGATTTTATAGATGGTTTGCACGTTTCAAACGACATAAAAAAAGAATTAAAATCAATCACCCCAAGTAATTACACCGGAATCTAATGAAAAAAATCATATTGTTGCCCCTATTGCTTTTAGCAATATTATCTTGTAAAAATGAATCTCGCAAACCCGAAAATTCTGAATCGGGAACGATTGAAATTGAAGAGTCAAATTCTGACCGTTTTAAATCGGGAACTTTTGAAATTCCAGCCGGTAAAGGTTATGAAAAAACCATCATCATCAGAAAAGATTCTATTCAGATTGAAAAATATGAAGACCGAATTGACACACTTTCAATTTCCTGGAAAAACAATTTTAACTACACGCTTAAAATGTTGCATCCAAAAACCGCCATTGATGAAGATCCCATTCATATCAAAATCACAAGCCTTAAGGACAATTCTTATGAGTTTGAAGCAGTAATCGGACATTCTAATTATGTTCAGAAAGGTGAAATTACAAAAATATCAAACTAAAATTTTATGGAAATATTTTTACACGCCGACGCTTGGATAGCGCTTTTAACACTTACTTTTTTAGAAATTGTTTTAGGGATTGACAATATTATTTTTATTTCTATTGCCGCCGGAAAACTGCCAAAAGACCAAATAAAAAAGGCCACCAGAATAGGTTTGGTTTTGGCGATGCTCTTTAGAATTGCATTGTTGTTTGGTATTTCCTACTTAATTTCAATGAAAGACCCTTTTTATACCATTAACCTGTCTTGGTTAAAATTTGGGGTAACGGGCCAAAGCATTATTTTAATTTTGGGCGGACTCTTTTTATTGTACAAAAGCACCAGCGAAATAAGGGATAAAGTGGAAGGCATTGAGCATGGCGCAACCTCTCCTGATAAAATTAAGTTCGCAACTTTGCGAGGCGTAATCATACAAATTGTGATGATTGACATTGTTTTCTCTTTTGACTCGGTGTTAACTGCTGTTGGTATGACCAACGGAATACAAGGCGCTTTAACCATTATGGTGACCGCCGTGGTGATTTCTATGATTGTTATGATGATTTTCGCCACACCGGTTGGCAAATTTGTAAACGCACATCCAACAATCCAAATGCTGGCGTTGTCTTTCTTAATTTTAATTGGTTTTATACTAATTACAGAAGGAGCACATTTGTCGCATGCAGAAGTATTGGGTCAGCAAGTTGGCGCCATCCCAAAAGGCTATTTGTATTTCGCCATCGCATTTTCATTGGGTGTTGAAGCATTAAATATGAGAGTAAGAAAAGGGAAACACATTATCAATGTTAGCGAAACAGCTATTTTTGATGAAAAATTGAAAGAAGAAAACACAACCGATAAATAAAATTATTTTTTACTGAATTGCAAAATCATATTGATTATTTAGAAACCATGGAAAATCGAAAAACAACAAATATCCTATTACTGTTTATTGTAATTCCGTTTATATTTTATTTGCTAAAAATATTGTCTTTTATTTTTATTCCGCTGGTGGCTTCTATGTTTATTGCCTTGTTGTTTTTGCCGCTCATGCGCTGGTTTAACAAACGAAAAGTGCCTAAATTTATCAGTATTTTTGTGGTCATTCTCATTTTTGCCGCATTGTTTAAAATAGGCGGAGAATTGGTAAAACTTTCCAGCAGGGAAATTTTAGCCACCGACACCCTTTTTCTGAAAAAAGCTGAAACAAAAGTTTTGGATCTAATGACTTCAATTGAGCAATTTTTTGGTATTGAATACTTCAATGAAAGCGAAAATATATTTTCAAACATATTTCAAAAAGAAAGCGTTTCAAAATACTTTGGGTCAACTTTAGACTTTGTAAGCAAAACACTTACCATGACATTGATGACGGCTTTCTTCGTGATTTTGTGGCTAGCCGAGTCCATCAATTTTGAAAAACTACTGAATAATACCATCCTCAAACAAAAGTACGCATCGGTAAAAACATTTATGAAAATTGAAAAAGATTTACTCACATTTATAAAAGTAAAAATATTTGTTAGCCTTCTTACAGGAATTGGCACTGGTTTGGCTTGTGTGATTTTCGACGTCAATTTCCCAATATTTTGGGGATTATTTGCCTTTATTATTAATTTTGTGCAAATGGTCGGTTCTTTTGTATGTGTAATTTCATTATCGCTGTTTGCCTTTGTACAGCTTGATACCACAAGTGTTTTATTCTTTTTCATACTTTCAATCACAGGGGTTCAGGTTTTGTTTGGCAGTATTTTAGAACCTATTTTTATGGGAAGATCCTTTTCTATCAACATTATTACCATTTTGGTGATGCTGATGTTTTGGGGTTACATTTGGGGAATTGCGGGCTTAATTATGGCCATTCCATTAACAGTTTTTATCAAAATTATTTTGGAAAAATTCCCCAAGACAAAGGTTATTGCCAGTTTCCTTTCTTAATTATTGTTTTCGATTAAATTTTTAATACAAACAGATTGCACCTATGGGGCTTTAATTACTGAATTATTTCATTTTCTACAAACATTTAGCTCCTGCTTTGCTGTTTTAGTCCCACCGGGACTTACTGTTTGTAAAAAATAGATTTCCCTAAAAACAAACCATAGCAGTGCGACTTTCTTATCAAATCCATTTTTTAATGAGATAAATTATTATTTATGAATTCTATCAGACAATAATGTTTCTTAAAAAATTCACACTTTATTTTAAAATCATTTTTTTATTAAAGTAATTTTAATACCTTAATGGATAAGAAGTTACGATGTAACTTTAAGTCATAAATGTTACACAACTCTGTAACGTTTATGACCGTGTTACGTTTCTGCCCCAACTACTTTTGCGTCGAACAAAAAAACAAAATTATGCAACTAAAAAAAAGTGTATTCTCGGTGTTTTTTCTTTTCAATGTAATAATCATTAACGCACAGCAAGAAATAATTTCTCTTGAAGAAGTGTTGGGAAAGGTTGAAAAGAACAATCATGCAATTAAAATATCAGACCAAGATTACCACGTCGCTAAGGCCGATTTTAATCAGACAAATTCGATATTTTTACCAAATATTTCCATTTCCCATACAGCCATCACAACTACAAATCCGCTCATGGCTTTTGGTTCAAAGTTAAACCAGGAAATACTGACTCAGGCCGATTTTAATCCGGCACTTTTAAACGATCCAAATGAAATTAAAAATTTCGCCACCAAAATAGAAATTCAGCAACCTATTTTTAATGCTGACGGATTGTTTATGCGAAAAGCCGCAAAAGCAAAAATGAATGCGGTTGAATTACAGTCGGAACGCACAAAAGATTATATAAAACTGGAAGTGACAAAAGCCTACATGCAATTACAGGTGGCGTACAAAGCGGTGGAAGTTTTGGAGAAAGCCAAAGAAGCCGCACTGGAAAACAAAAAAATAGCGGACAATAATTTTAAACAAGGCTATATGCAAAAAGCCGATATTTTGTCGGTGGAAGTTCATATGACCGAAGTTGAGAATCAGTTGTTAAGCGCAAAAAGCAGTGTGCAAAATGCCTCAGACAATTTGAAATTTTTAATGGGCGAGCAAAATGAAATGGTTTTAAAACCTTCAACAGAATTAAAAGCCGAATTGGATATGGCCATTTATAGCGAAAATCTTTCCCAAAACAGGGCTGATATTGATGCGATGCAACAAAATACCGAAGCATACAACAATATGCATAAAGCGAACAAAATGAGCTATTTGCCAAGCCTAAACGCCTTTGGAAGTTACGAAATGTACGATGACCAGCTATTTGGCACCGATGCAAAAGGCTATTTGGTTGGCGCACAATTGTCGTGGAATGTGTTCGATGGATACAAACGCATCGGAAAAATTCAAAAAAGCAAGGCCGAACTTGACAAAGCCGAAATTGGTTTGGAACAATATAAAAATCAGAGCAATTTAGATTATAACATCGCCAAACGTCAGCTTAAAGATGCCGAAAACAAGTTGGTTTTAACAAATTTGGCTTCGGAACAATCAAAAGAAGCGTTGAGAATAAGAACAAACAGGTTTGAGCAAGGTTTGGAAAAAACATCCGATTTACTCATTTCCGAAACGCAATATATGCAAAAGCAGATTGAATACTTACAAACTGTTTTTAATTACAATTTCACCAAAGCTTATGTGGCATTTTTAACAAAATAAGGTGACAAGAAAAAATAAAAGGCCCAAAAATAAATTACAAAACCATGCTTAAAAACATAAAATCAATGAAAAAAATCACAACAATATTCGCAATTTCAGCCTTAATTTTAACGATAAGTTGCGGCAAAGATAAAGCAACAACAAAAGACACCACACCGGCTATTGCCGTAACAGTGAGCACGCCATCAGCTGAAGGCGGTTCCTATTTATCGGCCAGCGGTAAAATTGAAGCGGTACAAAACGCAAACCTAAGCACCCGAATGATGGGTTATGTTACTGAAACGTATGTAAATGTTGGCGATAAAGTTTCCAAAGGACAATTGTTGTTGCGCATAAACAGCGCCGATATTTCGGCACAAAGCGCACAAGTTTCGGCCTCAATTACCGAAGCAAAAGCCGCTTTTAAAAATGCCGAGAAAGATTACAATCGTTTTAAAGCTTTATACGAACAAAACAGCGTTTCCCAAAAAGAAATGGACGACATCACTGCCAATTATGACATGGCAAAAGCAAGACTGGAAGGCGCCAACCAAATGAAAAATCAGGTAAATGCGCAACTCTCCTACTCCAATATTTCAGCGCCTTTTAGCGGCGTTGTCACCGGAAAATTTATCAACAAAGGCGATATGGCAAATCCGGGAATGCCATTGATCAGCATAGAAACTCCGGGCAGTTTTCAGGTGACGGCTTTGGTTCCTGAATCTGAAATCACAAAAATTAAGGATGGATCAAGCGCCAATGTTGTTGTAAAATCGACCAATGAACTTATAAAAGGAACCGTAACAGAAGTAAGTACTTCGGCAAAAAATACGGGCGGACAATATTTGGTGAAAGTAGTTTTAGACAAAACCGATGCAAAATTGTTATCGGGAATGTTTACTTCCGTGCAGTTTCCTGTTGAAAAATCAACCAAATCAAACCTGATTTTAGTTCCGGAAAGCGCTTTGGTAAAACAGGGACAATTAACCGGTATTTACGCGATTGGAAATGAAAATGTCGCTATTTTAAGATGGTTAAGAACCGGAAAAACGATTGGCGACAACGTAGAAGTATTATCGGGATTGGCTGCAGATGAGCAATTTATTGTTTCTGCAGAAGGAAAATTGTTTAATGGAGCGAAAGTTTTAATTAACTAATTTGGAAATTTGAAAATGACTTCAAATTACCGAATTGTAATACCCGCGTGAGGGATTGAGGCGGTATCCTTTTGTGAAGCGCAGCGGAACAAAAGATTTAGCCGAAAGCCCGGCCCGACCTCCCGATAGCTATCGGGATTTAGGGAGGGACACGCCCACAAATAAAAAATAAAAAAATAAGTAAACTGTACTCAGTTGCAGTTTACGTTGCAGTAAAAAAAACAAAAATAATTAATTCCCTTTTATTCCCCCTTCGGGGGTTAGGGGGCAAAACTTAATAATAATGCAAGAAGGAATTTCAGGTAAAATAGCCAATATATTCATCAATTCTAAGTTGACCATTTTGTTGATGGTGGCGTTGATGGCCATTGGCATCTATAGTTCATTTCTCATTCCAAGAGAGGAAGAACCGCAAATTATTGTTCCTATGGCCGACGTTTTGGTTGGTTATCCCGGCGCAAGTCCGCAAGAGGTTGAAAGCCGCGTGGTTAAACCGTTGGAAAAAATTATATCGGACATCAAAGGCGTGCAACACGTGCACAGCATTGCGATGAACGGACAATCGATGATTATTGTGCAGTTTTATGTGGGCGAAGACACAGAGCGCTCGTATGTGAAATTGTACGATGAGCTGATGCGCCATCAGGGAATGTTTCCTCCGGGCGTAACGCAGCCTTTGGTAAAAACCCGCTCAATTGACGATGTTCCAATGCTTGGACTGACTTTTTGGAGCGAGAATTATAACGATTTTCAAATTCGACAAATCGCTGAAGAAGTGACTTCGGAAATTGAAAAAGTAAAAGATGTGTCGATCACCAAAGTAATTGGCGGCAGAAACCGTCAGCTAAAAGTGGTGTTGGACAAAGATAAAATGGCTGAAAATGGCATTGATGCGTTGGGCATAATGCAAATGATCCAGGCCAATAACAGCAGTTCACAATCGGGAAGTTTTGTGCAAAACGACCAGGAATACTTGATCACTACAGGGAAATTTTTAACCTCAGCTGAAGATGTCGAAAATTTGGTGGTTGGCGTTAACAACAATATGCCGGTTTATTTAAAACAGGTTGCCACCATTCAAGATGGTCCAGAAAAACCGAATAGTTATGTGTCATTTGGTTATGGGAAAAATAATGAAAAATACACCTCAAATTCGGGTGAATACAACGCAGTTACGCTGTCAATCGCAAAGGTAAAAGGTGCCGATGCGATGAAAATTTCCGACAAGATTTTGGAGCGGGTTGAAAACTTAAAACAGACGATAATTCCTACGGATGTTCATGTAGATGTTACCAGAAACTATGGGGAAACTGCTTCGCATAAAGTGGGCGAATTGTTGCTTCATTTAGGTGTAGCCATTGTGGCGGTTACCATTTTGGTGATGCTGGCAATGGGCTGGCGCGGTGGATTGGTGGTGTTTTTCTCGGTACCGCTAACGTTTGCCTTAACCTTGTTCAGTTATTATTTGTTAGGCTATACGTTAAACCGAATCACTTTGTTTGCCTTGGTTTTTGTGGTGGGAATTGTGGTTGACGACAGTATTATTATCGCCGAAAATATGCACAGGCATTTTAAAATGAAGCGCTTGCCATTTAAACAAGCGGCTATTTATGCGATTAATGAAGTAGGAAATCCGACCATTTTGGCGACTTTTACGGTAATTGCCGCTATTCTGCCAATGGCTTTTGTATCGGGGATGATGGGACCTTATATGAGTCCGATGCCAATTGGCGCATCCATTGCCATGATTTTGTCGCTTTTTGTCGCTTTAACGGTGACGCCTTATTTAGGATATCATTTATTGCGTGAAAAAGACAGTCAGGAACATAAAAAAGAACAAGGTTTGGAAGCTGGAATGATTTATAAAATCTATAAAAAATTAGAACAGCCATTGTTGGACAGTCCGACAAAACGTTTGGTGACCATTGGAATTACTTTGGTTTTATTGGCAGGATCTGTACTGATGTTCTTCACAAAATCTGTCGCTGTAAAAATGTTGCCTTTTGACAATAAAAACGAGTTTCAGGTGGTCATTGATATGCCCGAAGGAACTACGTTGGAAAGAACTGCTGCGGTAACCCAGGAAATTGCGCAATATATTGCAACCACGCCCGAGGTGACCAATTACCAAAATTATATTGGAACCTCTGCCCCTATCACGTTTAACGGATTGGTACGTCATTACGATATTCGTGGCGGCAGTAACATGGCCGATATTCAAGTGAATTTGTTGCTTAAAGAAGACCGAAAATTGCAAAGTCATGATATTGCCAAAAAAGTACGTCCGGAAATTCAAAAAATTGCCAAAAAATATGGCGCGAATGTAAAATTGGTGGAAGTTCCGCCAGGACCGCCAGTATTGTCGACCTTGGTTGCAGAAGTTTACGGACCAGATTATAATGAGCAAATAAAAGTGGCAAAGCAGTTGAAGCAAATATTGGAAAACACAACCGATGTGGTGGATATTGACTGGATGGTTGAAGATGCACAAACGGAATACCGCCTTGAAATTGACAGGGAAAAAGCAATGCTTAACGGTATTGCGCCGCAACAAATTGTTGGGAATTTGACCTATCTTTTAAAAGAATATCCAATTTCCTATTTATATGATGAAACATCTTTTGATCAGGTTGATATTGTTTTGGCTTTAAGCGATGCTGATAAAACAAGTTTGCAGGACATTCAAAACATCAAAATAAAAGGAAGTCAGGGCAATGTGATACCGATAAGTGATTTGGTGAGCATAAAACAAGATACCTTAAAAAAATCGATTTACAGAAAAGATCAAAAAAGAGTGGTTTATGTTACAGCTGATATGGCTGGCGGATTGGAAAGTCCGGTGTATGCCATTCTGGGAATGAAAGAAAAATTGCAAAAAATTGAATTGCCTAAAGGCTACAAATTGAATGAACTTTATTTAGAACAACCTTCAGACGAAAGTGATTTTGCAGTGAAATGGGATGGAGAATGGCAAATAACCTTGGAAGTTTTCCAGGATTTAGGAACTGCATTTTTAGTGGTCATTATTATCATTTATATGTTAATTGTTGGCTGGTTCCAAAACTTTAAAACACCGCTGGTGATGATGCTTGCAATTCCGCTGTCATTGGTTGGTATTGTGCTGGGCCACTGGATTTTGGGTGCTTTCTTTACCGCAACCTCGTTTATAGGTATGATTGCCTTAGCGGGTGTTATGGTTCGAAACTCCGTATTGTTAATCGACTTTATTGAAATTCGGTTGAACGACGGCGTTCCTTTAAAACAAGCGATTATTGATGCAGGTGCCGTGCGAACCACGCCAATTTTACTGACAACCGGAGCCGTGGTAATAGGTGCTTCAATTATTTTGTTTGACCCAATTTTTCAAGGGTTGGCCATCTCATTGGTTGCCGGAGCAATCGTTTCAACAATGTTAACGCTGATTGTGGTTCCGATGATTTACTATATGACAGAAAAGAAGAAATGGGAAAATAATTCGGAAAACAACGATAAATCAGCATCAGAAGAATCATAAAATGAACATTACGGATATGCGATGCCATCTCCGATGAACCTGCCTGTTTACCCACAGGCAGGATTTTTAAAAACCATAAAAAATACCAACTTATGAAATTACTTGTCATAACCGCTATTCAGGAGTTTTCCAAAGACATAAAACTCATGTTAAAAAAATCAAATATTCACATCTATTCCTATAAAGAGGTTTACGGTTTTAGGGATTTGTCTGAAGAATCAGTTGAAAGCAACTGGTTTGCCGGTGAAATGGACGAAAGCCAGTCCATTATTTTCTTTGCTTTTGTGCCTAAAACAAATGTTGACGCCTTTTTTATCAAAGCAGATGAATTTAACGCAAAGCAAAAAACATTGTCAAAAATTCACGTCGTTGTCATAAATATAGAAAAATCAAATTGAGTTACAAAGTTGAAAAAACAAAAGTTTCAAGTTTCAGTCCCGATAGTTATCGGGATCAGGTTTCGGGTTTAAAAAATCATAAATTACTGATAATAAACGATATATTTCGAAAACAAATTATAAAAAATAAAAAAAAATGAAAAACAGAATCGTAAGAGCCGTTGCGGGCTCCTTTATTTTAATTAGTTTGGTGCTTGCCATAAAACTAAACGTTAACTGGATGTGGTTTACCGCATTTGTTGGGGCCAATTTATTGCAATCGGCATTCACAAAATGGTGTTTATTGGAAGTGATTTTAGGAAAATTGGGCGTGAAAGATTGATATATTAAATCATAAAATAAGGTTTTAAAGAATTGAAAGAATCAAAATTACAAAGATTCTTAATCTGTAAAATTTAATGGCTGTATTTCTGTATCGTTTGATTTTGTGGCTTTTTAACCCTTAAAACGTTCCATTAAAATCGGATGCATAATGCATAAGTTGTGTATCCGATTTTCTAATTGATTTCATTAAATATTTGCAACATCATTGCATCAATTTAATTGTATATTTGAGCTGTGAAAATTATAGCAATCATTATATCAATTATCACCATCAAATTTTCAGCATTTCCCTGTGATGATGAAGGCTTTATTGGCACAAAACAATCTACTTCAAATTCTTAAGGTTCTGATTTTGACAGCAACATAAAATTGGAAAAATGCAAAATTTGGAAAAAATATTGGAGCATAATCATATAAAACCGACAGCAATGCGGCTGTTAGTTTTACAATTTCTGCTGAATAAAAAAGTGGCAATCAGCTTAACCGATGTCGAAAATTATTTTGACCAATCGGACAGAACCACCTTATATCGCACCTTAAAAACCTTTGTCGAAAAAGGGATTTCCCACAAAATAGACGATGGAACGGGCATTACCAAATACGCTTTGTGTGAAGAAAATTGCCATTGTGAAATTGACACCGATTTGCATTTGCATTTTCACTGCACCAATTGCAACGAAACCGTGTGTATCACCGATTATAAAATTCCGCAAATACATTTACCTAAAGGTTATATTGCCGAAAATGCTAATTTGGTGGTAAAAGGTATTTGCGATAAATGCAATTGCAAATAATGCACTTCCGTTGCATAAGGCATTAAGTTACTTTTGTAACAAATTTAATAATATGAGTGAAGAATCTAACTGTAAAGATGGTGCTTGTGCCATAGATTATGCAAAAGACACCCCAAAATCAATAAAAACAGTATCTATAAATAAATCCTATCTCATTCCAATAATAAGTTTGTTTTTTTTGATGTTGGGAATTGGTTTCGATTTTTATGAAATTTCATTTTTTAAAGCGCCGATTCCAATAATTTGGTTTGGCATTATTTATATGATGGTTGGTGGCCCGGTACTCTTAAAAGCCGCCAAATTAATTGTCAAAGGTGCTGTTTATAACGAGTTTGTCTTAATGTCCGTTGCAACCATTGGCGCATTTTTAATTGGCTCTTATGAAGAAGGCGTTGCCGTGATGCTATTTTATGTTGTAGGGGAATTATTTCAGGAAGCGGCTGTTAACAAAGCCAAACGTTCTATTGAAGGCTTGCTAAAAGTACAAGTTGAAGAAGTAATGGTGCTGGAAAAAGGCACCGCAATAGTAAAACATCCAAGAGAAGTTGCCGTCGGACAAACAATTCAGGTCAAACCGGGTGAAAAAATTGCCTTAGATGGCATCTTAATTTCTAATGAGGCTGTTTTAAATACAGCGGCTTTAACAGGTGAATCTGCTCCCGACACAAAAATTAAAGGTGATAAAGTGCTTGCAGGAATGGTCAATCTCACTAAAGTGATTGAGATTGAAATAACCAGTAAATTCGAGGACACAAAACTCTCGAAAATATTAAAATTAGTGCAAGAAGCCGTTGGCCGAAAAGCAAAAACACAATTATTGGTCGGACGTTTGGCAAAAATATACACGCCAATCGTATTTTGGCTGGCGATTGGGCTGGTTATAATTCCCTATTTTTTCCTCGGAGATGCTTACGTATTTCAAATGTGGTTTCAACGAGCATTAATCTTTTTGGTAATCTCTTGTCCTTGCGCCTTGGTAATTTCAATCCCATTGGGTTATTTTGGAGGAATTGGAGCAGCCTCACATCACGGCATATTATTTAAAGGTTCCAATTTTATCGATTTAATGACCAAAGTTGATACGGTTGTGATGGATAAAACAGGAACTTTGACCAAAGGTGTTTTTGAAGTGCAAGAAATAGTGACCCTAAATTTCGACAAAGAATTACTGCTTGAATTAACAGCCGTTTTGGAAAGCAATTCAACCCATCCTATTGCCGAAGCCATTGTAAAATATGCAAACATTGGTAATTCCGCCTTTAAATCAATCAATGTTGAAGAGATTTCCGGTTACGGAATGAAAGGCAATATTGGTGAATATGAAATTTTAGCCGGTAACACAAAACTGTTGGAAAAGTTTGAAATTCCGTATGATGAAAACCTAAATTCAAATACAGAAACTATCGTGGTTATTGCCATAAATAAAATATTTGCAGGTTATATTACCATTGCCGATACACTTAAAAATGATGCTAAAAAGGCAATAATAGCCTTACATAACATTAAAAATATAAAGGAAGTTGTGATGCTTTCTGGCGATAAACAGGCTGTTGTCGATAAAATTGCAAAACAATTGGGAATAGATAAAGCAATTGGTGAATTATTGCCTGAAGATAAAATAACAGAAGTCGAAAAACTAAAAGCAGCAGGAAGAACCATCGCTTTTGTAGGTGATGGAATAAATGATGCCCCGGTAATTACCATTGCCGATGTTGGTATGGCAATGGGCGGGTTGGGAAGCGATGCTGCCATTGAAACCGCCGATGTTGTGATTCAAACAGACCAGCCTTCAAAAATTGCAACAGCTATCAAAATAAGCAATGCAACCACTCGAATTATCTGGCAGAATATTGGCTTGGCATTGGGCGTAAAATTATTGGTATTGATTTTAGGCGCTTTCGGAATGGCAACATTGTGGGAGGCTGTTATTGCCGATGTTGGCGTAGCTTTATTGGCTATTTTAAATGCTGTTCGCATTCAAAGGATGGAGTGGAAATCTTAGGTTATCAGCTAAATATTTCGATAATTCAATGATGGGTGAAAACATTTACTCAAAATGTTTTAATACAACCTACCATCACAAAATGTCGTCTTGTGGAAGTTATTTTAGAAAAATTGTGGTTGAAAGATTAATTTTAATTTTGTATTTTAGCAAACTTAAATTCACGCAAAATTAAACAATTTTTAAAAAATATAATTTCTATTGTATTGATTACAACTGTGCTGCTGCCCTTTGCAGTACAGTTTGATCATTCATTTAAAAAGCATGAACATTCAGTTTGTAAAGCTCAAAATATCATACATTTTGACGCCCATGAAATTGACTGTTCAGTTTTTCATTTTAGGATAAATACCCTTAAAATTGATTTTTATACTGAAGTTCATTTTGCTAAAAATGAACTAACTGAAGAAAAAATAATAACTGCGGAAGCACAAACAGCTTCGGCAAAATTTCATTATAAATCCTCCAGAGCACCACCATTTTTATTGATATAGAAAAATTACAATTTTTATCAATAAAAAAAACTACAAATGAAATTATATATCTCTATCCTATTTTCAATAGGATTCATCTTATTTGCGCAATCGCAAAACAAAATATCAGGCAAAATTACCAATAGCCAAAACGAGCCTTTATTGGGCGTTACAGTATATATCGAAGAACTTCAAAAAGGAACTTCAACCAATGAAAATGGTTTGTATGAATTGACCAATTTACCCATTAACGCCATTAAAATGACTGTTGCTTACATCGGCTTTAAAACCCAGGTAAAAACCATTGCATTATCAGCAAAAGAAACCACACTAAATTTCACTTTGGAAGAAGCTGTATTTAAAATGGATGAAGTTATTGTATCCACGGTTTTTAACAAATTGCAATCGCAAAATGTGATGAAGGTGGAACACGAAAGCATAAAAACCTTACAACGAAAAGGAACCTCAACACTTATTGAAGGACTCACAACCATCCCTGGTGTTTCGCAAGTTTCTACAGGAACTTCCATAGGAAAACCGGTAATTCGCGGGTTAAGCGGCAATCGTGTTTTGGTGTATTCACAAGGCGTACGCATTGAAAATCAACAGTTTGGAGACGAGCATGGTTTGGGTTTAAACGATTCAGGAATAGAAAGCGTTGAAGTGATTAAAGGTCCGGCATCTTTGCTTTACGGTTCCGATGCTTTGGGTGGCGTTTTGTATTTTATTCCGGAAAAATTTGCTGAAGCCAACACATTTGTTGCAAATTTTGACCAGAAATTATTTTCGAACACGGCCGGCAGCAATACTTCAATAGGTTTAAAAACCTCTTCTGAAAATTGGAAATTTTTGGCAAGAGGAAGTTACAATACACATTCCGATTATAAAATTGCAGGAGGAGATCGCGTAACAAACACACGTTACAATGAAACTGATTTTAAAACAGGAGTTGGTTACAGCGATTCTAAAATCTCCAGTGTTTTTAGGTACAATTACAACAAATTGGATTTGGGAATGCCTGAGGATGGTGTTGGTGAACAAACAACAAACAAAGGGACTTTATTCCCAAAACAAGGCATTTTAAATCACTTGTTAAGCTTTAACAATATTTTGTTTTTCTCAAAATCAAAATTGGATGTTGATTTAAGCTATATTTCAAATGACAGAAGTGAGTTTGAAGAAAGTGATGTTGCCGATTTACAAATGAAATTGAAAACGTTTAATTACGATGCAAAATACCATTTGCCAAAATACGGAAATTTAGAAACCATTTTAGGAATTCAGGGAATGCACCAAAACAACAAAAATTTTGGAGAAGAATATTTAATTCCTGATGCACTGACCAATGATTTAGGTTTTTTCGGAACCGCAAATTACGAATGGAACTCCAATGTAATATTGGCCGGATTGCGTTTCGACAACAGAGCCATTTCCACGGAAGCCAATGGAACTATTGGCGAAGAAGGTTCTTTTGAAGCCATTGATAAATCGTATAACAGTTTTAATGCCTCATTGGGTTATAAAACCAATTTAAATGACAATTTAATAGTTCGTTTAAATGTCGCAACCGGATTTAGAGCGCCAAATTTGGCTGAACTATCCTCTAATGGCGTTCATGAAGGAACCAACAGATATGAAATTGGAAACAGCAATTTAAAAACTGAGCAAAACATTCAAACCGATTTAAATATTGAATACAACACAGACCATTTTGAATTTTTCGCTAATGGTTTTTACAATCACGTGAACAATTATATTTACACCTCGCCAACTGGTGAAATGCGTGAAGACAATGATATTTTTAAGTATATTCAAAATGACGCAAAATTATATGGCGGTGAAATTGGCGTACATTTTCATCCGCATCCATTGGATTGGTTGCATTTTGAAAGCAGTTTTGAAACAGTAACCGGAGAAAAAAGAGACGGTGATTATTTGCCATTAATTCCTGCCAACAATTGGAACAATACGTTAAGAACAGAATTTAACATCAAAAATTGGCTGACCGATGGGTTTGCCTCATTGAATGTTTCAAGCACCTTCAAACAAAATAAAGTAAGCGGATTTGAAACTGCATCCGAAGGATATTCTTTGGTAAATATTGGTTTTGGAGGCGCTGTTAAATTTGGAAAAACAAATTTTGACATTAACATAAACGCCAATAATTTATTTGATGAAAGCTATATTGCACACCTGTCACGCTTAAAAGCAGACGGCATCCAAAATATTGGAAGAAATTTTATAGTTGGCATAAAATTTAAGTTATAGTTCAATCAAAAAAAAACATTAAAAAGCCTTTTAAACAATTTTAAAAGGCTTTTTTTATGCTTCTGCAAAAACAACAACGATGTAACAATATTTTAAATTCTTTGGTTTAAAATTATTTTTTGAGCTATTTATTTAATATAATTAATTTTTATAATATAAATTATTTATTTTATTACACAATTCGTAAAAATTAAATAATATAAAAACGACTTTTTTTGCTTATTTAATTCATGATATTTATCTTTTTTATTACCAATCTTTAAACAACTAGCCAAAAACTTTGAATTAAATATAAATCGTTTTAAACATTTAAAAATCAAGGATTAAAACTTATTTTATTCGTAACTTTAAGATCAGAAACTGTAAATTCTTTCCGAATGAATAGAACAGGTCTTTTAAACAAGCTTTGGGAGTTTCAAAATAAATTTGGTTATATTTCAGAAAATGCGATTGCGAAAATTGCCCAAAAATTAAGTGTTTCAAAAATAGAAATTGAAGGCGTTGTTTCTTTTTACCATTTCTTTCACCGCCAACCCACAGGAAAATACATCATTTATTTAAACAACAGCATTGTTTCAGAGTTTAAAGGTTTTGAACAAATAAAAGCTGCTTTTGAAAAAGAAACCGGCTGCACTTTTGGCTGTTATGGTGAAAGTGCACTGTTTTCGCTGTTTGAAACTTCCTGCATCGGACTAAGCGATCAGGAGCCTGCCGCATTAATCAACTTTTTTCCGTTTACCAATTTAACGCCCGAAAAAGTAAAAACGATTATTCAACAACTGAAGAACGGAAATTCATTGCGTTTTATTTCAAGCAATCCAACCAGTAAAATACAATACTTGCCTTCGGACGACAAAACAATTTTCTATAGAAAATATGAAATGGGAATTGCGTTGAAAAAATTAAAAAATCATACACCTGATGAGATTTTAAACCTAATCTCAACAGCGAATCTCGAAGGTCGCGGCGGCGCATTTTTCCCAACAGCCAAAAAGTGGAAAAGCAGCAAAGAAAGTTCCACTTCAAAAAAATACATTATCTGCAATGCTGACGAAGGGGAACCCGGAACATTTAAAGACAAATCGTTGCTGAACAATTTGTCGGGCTTGGTTATTGAGGGAATGATTGTGGCGGCCTACATTTCTGGTGCTCCCACCGGCTTTATTTATTTGCGTGCTGAATACTTGTATTTGTTTGAAAAAATAGAAAATACCCTTCGTGAATTTCAAGCAAATAATCTATTGGGGAACGATATACTTGGCATTCCAAAATTTAATTTTAACATACAAATTCAGGTTGGTGGAGGCGCTTATATTTGCGGAGAAGAATCGGCTTTAATTGAATCTTTGGAAGGAAAACGTGGGGAAGCAAGAATTAAAAAATATTTCCCAACGGAATTTGGTTATTTAGGATGCTCAACTATTGTAAATAATGTAGAAACTTTTGCAATGGCGGCCAGAATCATTGAATTAGGCACCCATTTTATTTCAACCATTGGCACAAAAGAAAGCAAGGGAACAAAGGTTTTAAGTATATCTGGTGATGTTGCAAAACCGGGAATTTATGAAATTGAATGGGGAATGACCGTAAAAGAAATATTAAATCTTTGTCAGGCCACATCACCTCATTTTGTTCAAATTAGCGGTCCGTCGGGAATTTGCATCAACGACACAGAATACGATCGAAAAATTTGCAAAGAAGATTTAATATGTGGTGGATCTATCATGGTTTTTAACAATTTCAGGAGCATCACAAAAATTTTGGAGAACTACACCAAGTTTTTCAAAGAAGAATCTTGCGGCGTTTGCACGCCTTGCCGAGCCGGAAATCAGATTTTACACGAAAAAATCAAGAAAATTAAAAAAGGGATTTGTACCTCGCAGGATTTAGAAGAAATTAAGGAATGGGGTAAAATCATCAAACTCACAAGCAGATGCGGTTTGGGACAGTTTTCCGCAAACACACTTGTAATGGCACTCGATAAATTCGAAGGATATTTCAACCAAAAAATTATAAAAACCAATGAAAATTTAAACGTGGAATTTGATATGGAAGCCGCTGTTTATAATTATGATTCTTTGATAAAGGATACGCAGGCCCCCTAGCCCCCAAAGGGGGACAGAGCGTTAAAAAAAAGCTGGTAGCGGTTTTTAGCGATAGGGCCAGCCGGCGCGTTGGGCATTAAAAAGTTAAAGGTTTTTTAAAACCAAACTCCATTTCTCACGATAGCTATCGGGAAGGAAAGATCTGAGGTTAGGATAAAAAGTTCAAGTTGTAAGTTTTTATTTATGAAAATTAAAAATATTAAATACTTGGTAATTAATTATTGATAATTTAAAAATACCCATGAAAACGAGTTCATTTAAAATAGACGGAAGAATTTGCACGGCCGAAACAGGCTCAAATTTAATAGAAGCCGCTAAACAAAACGGTGTTTTTATTCCAACCTTGTGCCATTTTAAACATTTAGATCCGCTAGGAACCTGCAGGGTTTGCACCGTAAAATTAAACGGCCGGGATGTTGCAGGTTGCACTGTTCGCGTAGTAGATGATATGGATATAGAAGTGAACACCCCTGAATTGCTGGATACCCGAAAAGCCATTATAGAAATGATGTTTGTTGAAGGAAATCACTTCTGCCCTTCCTGTGAAAAGAGCGGGGATTGCCCAATGCAAAATTTAGGGTATGAAACCGGAATCAAATTCACACGCTTCCCACATTTATTTATAGACAGAATAACAGATGCGCGTCCCGAACGCATTGTGGTAAACCAAAATAGGTGTATTAAGTGTAAACGCTGCATTGAAGAAGTAAAAACATTTGACGGCTATAAAGTTTTCAATTCAATAAACAAAGGAAACAAAACCTTGGTGTCCATTGATTATGAACAAGAAGCCAAATTATCCGAAATACAGGCAGCACGCGCTATGCAAATTTGCCCAACTGGTTCCATTTTAGTCAAAGGGAAATCGTTTAGCAAACCATTTGGTGACCGTTTATTTGATGCGGTTATAGAAGAAAAAACCCTTTCCTTAAATGCCATAAGAAAACAACGAACCGCCATTAAAAAGAAAATTGTTGCAACCACTTCGCTCGCCGGCTGTTTTGGATGCCATATGTCCATGCTCGATATAGATTTAGGTATTTTAGATTTATTTGAAGTAATTGAATTTAACAAAAGTCCAATAACCGACATTAAAAACTTCACAAAACATTGTGATATCGGGCTTGTTGAAGGTGGTTGCTCCAACACCCACAATATTGAAGTGCTTCGCGAATTCAGAAAAAATTGCGATATTTTGGTTTCCGTTGGAGAATGCGCCATTTGGGGCGGTTTGCCAGCGATGAGAAACACTTTCCCTTTGGAAGAATGTTTAAAAGAGTCTTATCTGGATTCGATGACCAGTGAAGAAAATGAAATGATTATTCCAAACCATGAAGACATTCCAAAAATTTTAAACAACGTATATGCAAACCACGAAATCGTAAAAATAGACTATCATATTCCGGGATGTCCTCCAGATGCAAATTATATTTGGAATGTGGTTAAAAATATTTTATTTCAGGAAGAATATTCCATTGCGCATCCCAAATACAAATATGACTAAACCAAAAACAGCTTCAAATGGGAACAACAAAAATAATTATAGATCCTGTTACACGTGTTGAAGGCCACGGAAAAGTGACCATAAAACTTGACGAAAACGGCGTTGTAAGCGATGCATTTTTACACATTGTGGAATTTAGAGGGTTTGAAAAATTTATTCAAGGACATCCATATTGGGAAGCGCCGGTTTTGGTGCAACGCCTTTGCGGTATATGTCCGGTAAGTCACCATTTGGCAGCCGCAAAAGCCATTGATCAATTGGTTGGAGTTGATCCCGAAGATTTATCGCCAACAGCCACAAAATTGAGAAAATTACTGCATTTCGGACAAGTTTTTCAGTCGCATGCCTTGCATTTTTTTTATTTGGCCTCACCCGATCTTCTGTTCGGAATTAACGCCCCAGCCGAAAAAAGAAATGTTGTTGCCGTTGCTGCCGAAAATAGGGAACTCGCCAAAAAAGGCATTTTGATGCGAAAATTTGGGCAGGAAATCATTAAAGCCTTGGCTGGTAAAAAAATTCACGGAATTTTAGCGGTACCAGGAGGCGTTCATAAAACATTTAAAGCGGAAGAACGTGCTTATTTCTTGGACGGAATGCTGATTCCAAACGTTGACACCATGATTGCCTGGTCCAAAGAAATGATTGATTTTATTAAAACCTATTATCTTGAAAACGCAGCGTGGCTTGACAATTTCGCCGCTTATCCTTCCAATCATTTGAGTTTGGTGCGCAAAGGAACCGGCGCTTTTGAATTGTATGACGGCAGGTTAAGATCTGTAGATTCTGAAGGAAATGAGTTGCTTAATATTGCCGATGTAGATTATCGCGATCACTTTAAAGAAGCTGTTGAACCCTGGTCCTATTTGAAATTCCCGTATATGGCTAAATATGGCAGGGAAAATGGATGGAACCGTGTTGGACCTTTAGCCCGATTGAATACCTGCGCTTATATGGGAACGCCGCTAGCTGAAAAAGAACGACAAATATTTAAGGAATATACAAATAACAAGCCCAACAATATGACCATGCATACCCATTGGGCCCGATTGATTGAGTTGTTGTACAGTGCAGAAGCGATGAAAGAATTTTTGTTGGATGACACGTTGATGAATAACGATTTGGTGCGAAAAGGCACGCCAAGACAAAAAGGTATTGGTATTATTGAAGCACCAAGAGGAACGCTGATTCACGAATATCATACCGATGAAAAAGGCTTGATCACCAAATGCAATTTAATTGTTTCCACAACGCACAATAACGAAGCCATGAACCGTGGCGTTAGGGAAGTTGCCAATAATATACTCAATAACAAACCGGAAATCACGGAACCAATGTTGAACCAGATTGAAATAGCCATTAGGGCTTATGATCCTTGTTTGAGCTGTGCTACACATGCATTGGGTGAAATGCCTTTAATTGTGCAATTGGAAGATTGTTACGGAAATATTATCGATGAAAAAATTAGATAATACACTTGTTATTGGGATTGGAAATAACGCGCGACACGATGACGGACTTGGCTGGGTGTTTTTGGATCTCTTGGAAAAAGAAGGATTTAAAACCAATAATTTACTGTACAAATACCAATTGATGGTGGAAGATGCGGAATTGATTTCAACTTTTAAAACTGTAATTTTTATTGATGCCTGTAAATCGGAAATAAAAGACGGATTTTCATTTGAACGTATTTATCCTTCAGAAGAAGTTTCTTTTTCTACTCATTCTGTTCCACCAAACCAAATTTTAAATCTATGCGAAACTCTTTATGCAAAAAAACCCAAGGCACATTTGCTTAAAATTAAAGGCTTTAACTGGGATATTGGCATAGGATTATCGAAACAGGCAAAAACAAATTTAAAGAATGCTTTCTCCTATTTTATTGAAAACCACTTTCGTTAGCGCAAGATTGTAGCTTGTTTTCAAAAAAAATCGTAATTCATAAACCTAAATCCCAATCTATCGGGACGTAATTCGATTTGCGTTAGGGACTGAAGTGAAAACCTTTTTGCGCTTTTTTAGCGCAAAAAGTTTGGAACAAAAGGCCCGACCCGCCAGCTGGCGGGGAACGTCCTCCAAAAAGGGAGGCAGGCCCAAAATATTATCAAAATTTTTGTTTAAAAAATAGCATTAATTTAAAATGATTCTAAAGTTTTAATTTCGGGTTGTTTTATTATTATACTTAAATTAGCGCGACCAAAATTTTAAAACATGTCCATAAAATCTTCCAAAAATCAAAACTTAGCCATCATTTCGAACACCCCAAAGCGCATAATTGTTGGTATCCAATTTTTATTTGTTGCGTTTGGGGCAACGGTGCTGGTCCCTTTGTTAATTGGCATTGACCCTTCGGTTGCGTTGTTTACTGCAGGCGTTGGAACGCTTATTTTTCACCTGATTACCAAAGGAAAAGTCCCGATTTTTTTGGGAAGCAGTTTTGCTTTTATCGCGCCAATCGTGGCCGCCACCGAATTGTATGGGTATCCCGGAACTTTGGGAGGCCTTATTGCCGTTGGTTTGGTGTATGGCGTTGTGTCTTTTGTTGTAAAAATGTGGGGATTAAAAGTGATTGAAAAAATATTTCCTTCGGTGGTGATCGGACCGGTTATTATGGTGATCGGATTGTCGTTGGCATCTGTGGGCGTTGGGATGGCAAAATCAAACTGGCCCATTGCATTTGCGGTTTTAATTACGGCCATTGTTATTGTGATTTATACCAAAGGAATGATCAAATTAATTCCTATTTTTATTGGAATTGTTGTTGGTTATATCATCTCCATAATTGCCGGCTTGGTCGATTTTTCATCCGTTGGCGAAGCTGCCTGGTTTGCGCTTCCAAATTTTACGGCTCCCGAATTTAATTGGGCCGCCATTTTATATATGATTCCGGTTGCCATTGCGCCCATTATTGAACATATTGGGGATATTTATGCTATTAGCGGTGTTGCCGATAAAGAATTTGTGAAAGATCCAGGATTGCACCGAACCTTGTTGGGAGACGGTATTGCCACTGCTTTTGCCGGATTTTTAGGCGGACCGCCGAACACCACCTATTCTGAAGTTACCGGTGCCGTGGCTTTAACCAAAATTACCGATCCCAGAGTGCTTAGAATTGCTGCTGTTACCGCCATTGTGTTTTCGTTGGTAGGAAAAATAAGCGCTATTTTAAAAACCATTCCGCCTGCAGTGTTGGGCGGTATTATGTTACTGCTTTTTGGAATGATTGCAAGTATTGGGATCAAAACTTTGATCGATTCAAAAACCGATTTTTCCATCACAAGGAATCAAGTGATTGTTTCCGTAATTTTAACCATTGGCATTGGTGGCGCACAAATGAGTTATGGTAATTTTTCGTTGGCTGGAATAGGATTGGCGTCGGTCATTGGCGTTATTTTAAACCTGATTTTGCCAAAAACACTTATTAAATCTGAAGAAATTTTAGATGAATTGGACTAAATTTTCTACATACATAAAAAAAGCCTTTCTGAAATTTCAGAAAGGCTTTTTTATTTTCAACTTGCTATTTATCAAACATAGAATTTAATCAAAAACAGAATTGCGATGATATACATAATTGGTTTTATTTCTTTATACCTGCCGGTAAGCAGTTTTAAAATCACAAAAGAAAGCATTCCAAACACAATTCCTTCTGCAATGCTGTAAGTCAACGGCATCATAATGATGGTAAAAAAAGCCGGAATGGCTTCCGTAAAATCATCCAAATCAATTTTCATAATAGGCGAGATCATAAACAATCCGACTATAATTAATGCCGGAGCCGTTGCTGCCGCCGGAATGATCATAAATATGGGCGCAAAAAACAAGGCCAAGGCGAACATTCCCGCAACCGTTAATGCGGTCATTCCTGTTTTTCCGCCTTCAGCCACGCCTGCAGCACTTTCCACATAAGTGGTTACGGTTGAAGTTCCCAGCATCGCGCCAACGGTTGTTCCGATGGCATCCGCAAACAACGCTTGTTTAACTCTTGGAACGTTTCCGTCTTTATCGAGCATATCCGCTTTTGAAGATACGCCAACCAATGTTCCAACGGTATCAAACATATCCACAAACAAAAAGGTGAATAAAACGATTAACATATCCAGTGTAAATACTTGAGAAAAATCGAACTTGAATAAAATGGGTTCGATGGATGGCGGCAAACTAACCAAGCTAAAGTTTTCAGGAATTACGGTAATGCCTACAAATATTCCGATAATTGTGGAAGCCAATATCCCAATTAAAATGGCGCCTTTTACTTTTTTAGCGAATAAAACACCAATGATGATGACACCCGCCAATCCAACCAAAACGGCAGGATTTCTCATATCTCCCAAACCAACCAAGGTTGCGGGATTGTCGGCAATTAAACCTGTTCCTTTTAAACCGATAAATGCGATGAACAAGCCAATACCTACAGAAACTGCGTGTTTCAAATTTAACGGAATGGAGTTTACAATGAGTTCCCTGATGTTAAATGCTGTTAAAATGATAAAAATGATTCCTTCCAAAAATACGGCTGTTAACGCAAATTCCCAGGAATAACCCATTCCCAAAACCACCGTAAAAGCAAAAAACGCATTTAAGCCCATTCCAGGCGCCAACGCAAAAGGCAATTTGGCCACCAAAGCCATCACCAAAGTTGCAATGATAGCTGATAAAGCCGTTGCGGTAAATACGGCGTCTTTATCCATTCCTGCGGCACTTAATATACTCGGATTTACGGCTAAAATGTAAACCATCGTCATAAAAGTGGTAATTCCCGCAATAATCTCCGTTCTTAACGTCGATTTATTTTCTGTTATTTTAAAAAACTTGTCTAACATAATTTGATGTTTATTTTCTATTAATAAGTTTGTAAAATTTGATTGACCCAATTTTTAAACTCAACTGAACTTTTAACCTGCCAGCCGGCAGGCAGGCTTTTAACCTTTAACTTTTAAATGTTCCACTTTATTCCCAAAGTTGGCCTTACTTTGAATTCAAATTCATAGGCAAAATTGTTTGACAATTCAACCTCTCCTCCTACTGAAAAACTTTTATTTAAATGAAACCACAATTGCGGTTCAGCTAAAAATACCGTTTTATCGGTCAATCCGTTTTCTGACCATAAATCGGCAAAACCAGAAAAAGTTAGTTTATTTTCAATCAGGTTTACGTACCAGGTTCCTGTAATCTGGTAATTTGCTTCACCGGCATTTTTTATTGCTTTATAACCAGCATAGGTTGAAAATCCCATTTTCGCATTTCCTTTTGCATAATTGGCACCAAAAATCCACGCATCATTGATGGTAAATCCGCCCATACCATCAGCTGTTTTAAAAGTTCCCAATCCGCCATTGTATTCCACATGCAATCCGACCGGCATTTTTTCAGTTTTCAATACACGTGCAATCTCGTAATAACCGCCGCTTATACCAGAACTTGCGTTATAATCAAAATCGACAAAAGTAAAAGTGCTTCCATATTTATCAGGCTTAAAAAGCTCAAAAGTTGTGGTAAAGTGGCCTCTTTCAAAATCTCTGTGCAACTGAAAGTTTTGTGCACTTGCAATTACAGCAATAAAAAAGATGGCAATGGTGATGATTTTTTTCATGGTTTTAAAAATTCTAAAATTAGGTTTAAAAATACCACAAATATGAGCGCATAAAAGTGTTCCTGAAATTCAATTATTAACAGGTAATTAACTATTTATATCAATTATAAATAAACTCTTTTGATTGGTAAATAGACATAAGACCGCTTTGTTCAGAGAAAAGAGAAAAGAGAAAAGAGACTGTTTTGAAAGGGTTGGATGGTAAACTTTTGAAATCAGAAAAACCTTTACTGAATACCAAATCCAGATTTTTAACTTACAACCACATTCACAATTTCATCAGCAATCGCCAAACAAGAAGTTGCTGCCGGCGAAGGTGCGTTTAGCACATGAATATTGCCGTTGTGTTTCATAATTTTAAAATCGTCAATCATATTTCCATCAAAATCAATTGCCTGCGCCCTAACGCCGGCTCTTGCAGTTTGCACGTCATTTACGGTAATTGTTGGCATCATTTTTTGCAATTCCTTTACAAACAAACGTTTAGAAAAAGCGCGCTTGTATTCACCGATTCCTTTGCGCCAATGTTTTCCGAATAATTTCCAGGTTCCCTTAAAAGTTAATGCTTCAAAAGTATCTTTTAAATCGAAACTTGTTCTGTTGTAACCTTCTCTTTTAAACGTAAAAACAGCATTCGGGCCGCATTCAATACCTCCGTGAATCATTCGTGTAAAATGCACGCCCAAAAACGGGAATTTCGGATCGGGAACCGGATACACCAAATTGTTGATTTTATGTGCGGCTTCGGGTTTTAACTCAAAATAATCACCCCTGAAACCCACAATATGCAAATCGAGTTTTAAATCATCTTTTGCTGCGATTCGGTCTGATTGCAATCCGGTGCAGAATATCACTTTATTGGCAATAAAATTTCCCTGATTTGTTTTTAAGGTGGTGCAATCACTATCAGCAATAACCTCGACAACTTCACAGGATTTTATTAAAATGCTTGTGGGATTTATTGTTGTTACTAAATCCACAAAAGTTTTACATACCGCCACATAATCGATGATTCCTGCAGTTGGAACAAAAATTCCTTTTATACCTTCAATAAAAGGTTCTTTTTCTTTTATTTCTTCTGAGTTTAAATAGCAGATTCCAGGTGTTTCATTTTGAATTCCTCGGTTGTAAATAGCTGTTAAAACAGGCAATTCTCGTTCTGAAACGGCCACAATTACTTTTCCGCAAACATCGTGTTTGATATTATTATCAACGGCAAATTTTATCAGTTGGGCACTTCCTGTTTTACAATTTTTTGCTTTATAAGACCCCGGTTTGTAATAAATTCCGGAGTGCATGACGCCGGAATTACGGCCGGTTTGGTGCAAGCCGATTTCGGGTTCTTTTTCTAGAATAAGAATTGATTTATCGGGAAATTTTAATTGCAATTTATAAGCTGTTGCGAGTCCGACGATACCGGCACCAACAACAATAAAATCATAATTATTGGACATATTTTGTTTTTCCAACAAAGTTCAACAAAACAAAGGATATTATAAAGAAAACTGCCAAAAACAATACGCTGAATTGCATTGAACCCGTTAAGGAAATTAACAAACCAAAAACAATCATACCAAATACAATGGCTAGTTTTTCTGTGACATCATAAAAACTAAAATAAGTTGCGTGGTCTTTTGTTTCAGGCAACAGTTTGGAATAAGTTGAACGCGACAAAGATTGGATGGCGCCCATAACCATACCAATAAGTGCTCCCAAACCATAAAAATAATAAGAAACGTTTGGTTGCGATTTATCCAATAAAAAAGCAACGCCACATACCAATGCCCAAATGGCAATTGTAATTTTCAATGAGGCAATATTTCCAATCTTGGCTGAGATTCCAGAAAATAAAAACGCGCCAAATATGGCTACAATTTGCACCAGCAAAATAACCGCAATTAAATCCATTGTTGGCAATCCCAATTCTTTGCTGCCAAAAATACCCGCCATTAAAATAATGGTTTGCACACCCACACTGAACATAAAAAAAGACATCAGGAAAAATTTTAATTCAGGATGTTGCTTCATTTCATCATAAACAACTTTTAATTCTCGAAGGCCTTTCCAAATAAAATCTTTTTGCGGTTTTCTGTTGTAAACATTGTTGGGCAAATAACTGTAGGTTATTTGGGCAAATCCCAGCCACCAAATCCCAACCAATAAAAAAGTAAGGCGAGAAGCTGCAGCGGCATTTGGCAACCCGAACATTTCAGGTTTATTTACCATCACCAAACTAAATAACAACAACAATACAGAACCTGTATAACCAAACATAAATCCTTTTGCGCTCACTTTATCCTGTTGTTCAGGATGCGCAATTTCGGGTAAAAAAGCATTGTAAAAAACAATGCTGCCCCAAAATCCAATACTGGCAAAAACCGTAAAAACCAAGCCTACCCAAAGTGTATTTTCCCCTTCAAAAAAGAACAAACCCATCACCGAAAAAGATCCCAGAAAACAAAAGAATTTTAAAAATTTCAATTTATTTCCTGTATAATCTGCAATCCCAGAGAGAATTGGCGACATAAATGCGACCAATAAAAAAGAAAACGCCAGCGTATAATCGTATAGGGTAGTAGGATTCCAAGCTGTTCCCAAAAAAGTTATCTGGCCTTCAACCGATGCAAATGACTCGGTTAAACTGCTGTAATATATCGGAAAAACTGCGGTGGCTATCACCAATGAATATGCTGAATTTGCCCAATCGTAAAAAGCCCAGGCATTGATGAGTTTTTTGTCTCCTTTTTTTAACATAAAAAAACCGTTCTGAAAATTCAGAACGGTTGACAATATACTATAAATATTTTTTTTATTCTAAAATAAAACCAATTTAACTATTGGGCATTGTATTTTTTTGCTTCAGCAATGGCTGTTGGCATATAGGCTTTTAAGTTTTTTATTCTTGTTTCATTAGAAGGATGCGTGCTTAAAAATTCTGGTGGCGCTCCTCCGGTAGACAATTGGCCCATTCGAATCCATACATTGATGGCTTCTTGCGGATTGTATCCTGCCATCGTCATAAAAACCAATCCCAATTTATCAGCTTCCGTTTCATGGGTTCTGCTATAAGATAACATCCCAACCTGTGAACCGATACCATAAATGGTATTCCATAAATTTTGCGTTTTAGGATCTTTGTTGTTGGTGCCAATTGCAACTGCAACGCCTCCTAATTGTTGTCCGTAAGCGCTAGTCATACGTTCTTGTCCGTGTTTTGCAAATGCGTGCGCAATCTCATGGCCCATAACGGCTGCAATTCCATCTTTGTTAGCTGCAACAGGTAAAATACCCGTGTAAAAAACCACTTTACCGCCAGGCATACACCAAGCATTTACCGCTTTGTCTTCAATTAAATTAAACTCCCAACGGTAAGAATTTGCTTCAGAAACCATTCCGTTTGCCCGCATAAATTTGTCTACGGCCTGAGAAATGTTTTTTCCGACAGTTTGTATCTCATTGGTCATTTTTGCATCATTGGAAAGTTTGTTTTCTTTCAAAAAGCCTTCATATTGCGCAAAACTGGCTGGCAATATTTCGGCATCACTCACTAAATTTAGACGTTGTCTTCCAGTAATTGGAACGGTGCTGCAGCTTATCATAAATAACATAAGCAATGACAGGGAAATAAATTTTTTCATTTTTAAAGTTTTTAAGTTAAAACATCTTTTATACATAAAATTACAAATTCTATCTTTACCAGCAAAATTAAACCATTTATATGGATACTAAAGCCAATAATATCACAACACATTCAATTACCGTTCCAAAAATTCCGGTATCAATTATTGCAACAGGAAAAATACTGCAATATATGGCACCACCACTAGCTCTGTTGTATGCCATAAAACTTTTTAGAACACCTATTCGATTCAAAACCCCAGCTCGTGAAAATATGATGGCTGAAAGTGCCCAAAAAAAAATGGTTTTGATTCCTGAATTGAATAAAGAAGTGATGGTTTACTCCTATGGTTATTCAAAAAGAAAAGTTTTGTTGATTCACGGCTGGTCGGGACGGGGAACACAACTTTTTAAGATTGCCGACAAGTTGCTGGAAAATGGATTTATGACGATAAGTTTTGATGCGCCTGCTCACGGAAAATCGACAGGAAAAACGACAATGATGAATGAATTTGTAAAAACTGCACTGTTTTTAGAAAAAGAATTTGGCCCTTTTGAAATTGCCATCGGGCATTCATTAGGCGGAATGACTGTTTTAAACAGCGTTAAACTTGGATTAAACGTAAAAAAAGCCATTGTCATTGGTTCAGGTGATGTAATTACTGATATTATCAAGGAATTTGTGGCTAAAATTCAGCTAAAACCAAAATTGGTCAATAAAATAAAACAGCATTTTTATAGAAAATTTGGAGAAGACATTGATAATTATTCTGCATATATTGCAGCAAAATCAGTAAAAATTCCAACATTTGTAATTCATGACACCGAAGATGTTGAAGTGCCTGTAAGTTGTGCCCACCATATTCGACAAAACTTGGAACAAGGCGACATTTTAATTACCAACGGCTTGGGACATAGCCGAATTTTAAAAGATTCCAAAGTGATTGGTCGAATTATTGAATTTATTAACAGAAATTAAACAGATGAAACGAGCACAACAAATTTTGATACCTAATAGAATGATTTTTGGCGAACCAGCCAGCCGGCAGGCAGGCAGGCAGGCAGCAATCTGTTACCAATAAAAAAAAAATTAAACAGATGAAAAATTTATCTTTCGCATTCATATTGATAACTCTTTTTGGATGTAATGGTTATTCTCAAGAAAAAAATAAAAAAGTGATGGTTAAAAAAGTGATTAAAACCGAGGCAGAATGGAAAAAAATACTGTCTCCTGAAGCCTATCAAATTTTAAGGCAAAAAGGCACAGACCGACCAAGCGAAGGCGGTTACACAGCACATTTTGAAAAAGGAACTTATCATTGCGCAGGCTGTGATTTACAACTTTTTGAATCGGGCAGCAAATTTGAATCGCATTGCGGATGGCCATCTTTTGATGATGCCATTGAAGGAACCATAAACTATGTGTCGGACAGAAGCCACGGAATGATTCGAACCGAGATTGTTTGCGCTTCTTGCGGCGGACATTTGGGACATCTTTTTGATGACGGGCCAAAAGACACCACCGGAAAAAGGTATTGCGTAAATACAACTTCCATAAAATTTGTGGCCCCCTAGCCCCCGAAGGGGGGACGGAACGTTAAGAAAATGTGCATCGAACATTTTTAGTGAATGTGCCAGATAGGCGCTGTGGCATAAAAACTAAAAGATAGAAGATCATTGTCAGAAGTTGAAATTTTTGAATTTTTACTTTGAGAATTTTTTAAAATAATAGTATAAAAAAAAACATTTACTGTTTAAAATAGCAAATGGTTTTTAAAACTGTCATTGTCAAAAATCAATTCACTTGCTTCATTATTAATCGATTATCATTATAGATAATTTCTGATTTTGAACAAAATATTAAAATGCTTGAGCGTTATAAAAACTGATTGGTGTATATTTATGCCACAATATTGAGCAAAATTACTTCTAAATAAATTTAGCAAATTAATCCATTTCAATATTACTTCCCTATTATTTTTTCAAGCATTTTTAGTATCTTTGCCATTCTAAAAAACGAGGTAAACGACTATGTTCAATAATTTAAGCGATAAATTAGAAAAGGCCTTTCACACGCTGAAAGGACACGGAAAAATTACAGAAATAAATGTTGCGGAAACATTAAAAGAAGTTCGAAGAGCGCTTTTGGATGCCGACGTAAACTTTAAAATAGCCAAAAACTTTACCGACACCGTTAAAGTAAAAGCCTTGGGACAAAACGTTTTGACGACGTTAAATCCGGGACAATTGATGGTGAAAATCGTAAAAGATGAACTTACCGAATTGATGGGCGGTGAAACCGTTGGCATCAATTTATCAGGCACTCCAACAGTCATTTTAATGTCGGGTTTGCAGGGATCGGGTAAAACAACTTTTTCCGGAAAACTGGCAAACTATTTAAAAACCAAAAAAAACAAACAAGTTTTATTGGTAGGTTGCGACGTTTATCGTCCTGCGGCCATCAACCAGTTAAAAGTGGTTGGAGAACAAATTGGCGTTGAAGTCTATGCGGAAGAAGGAAACAACAATCCGGTTGAAATTTCAAAAAATGCCATTAAACACGCAAAAGCCACCGGAAAAAATGTGGTGATTATTGATACTGCAGGTCGTTTGGCAGTTGATGAGGCGATGATGTCCGAAATTTCAAACATCCACAAGGCTGTGAATCCGCAGGAAACACTTTTTGTGGTGGATTCCATGACCGGACAGGATGCCGTAAATACTGCAAAAGCATTTAACGATATTTTAAATTTTGACGGAGTTGTATTGACCAAATTAGATGGTGATACGCGAGGCGGTGCTGCTTTATCCATTAAATCTGTCGTAAATAAACCGATAAAATTTGTTGGTACAGGTGAAAAGATGGAAGCCATTGATGTTTTCTATCCAAACCGTATGGCAGAGCGTATTTTGGGAATGGGTGATGTTGTTTCGTTGGTGGAACGTGCCCAGGAACAATATGATGAAGAAGAAGCCCGTAAAATTCAAAAGAAAATTGCAAAAAATCAGTTCGGTTTTGATGATTTCCTGAAACAAATTCAGCAAATCAAAAAAATGGGAAATATGAAAGATCTGATGGGAATGATTCCTGGAGCCGGAAAAATGATGAAAGACATTGATATTGATGACGATGCTTTTAAAGGCATTGAATCCATTATTCATTCTATGACTCCGGCAGAAAGAAGCGAACCTGTTATTATTGATGCAGTCAGAAAAAAACGAATTGCAAAAGGATCGGGAACCACCATCCAAGAAGTGAATCAATTGTTGAAACAGTTTACCCAAATGAGCAAAATGATGAAAATGATGCAAGGCGGCGGCGGTAAACAAATGATGCAAATGATGAAAGGAATGGGGAAATAAGTTATAGATTATAGATTATAGATTATAGATTATAGATTATAGATTATAGGTTATAGGTTTTTAGTTCTATTAATCTGTAATGAATAAGGTGCAAAACAAAAAATAATTTAATACTAAAAAGTATTCATTTGAAAAAGTTCAGATTAAAAAACTGAAAACTGCAACCGAATACTGTAAACTTTAAAAAAATGATTTTACTCGACGGAAAAAAAACATCGGATGACTTAAAAATTGAAATTGCCGAATCGGTAAAACAATTAAATGCCCAAGGAAAGAAAACACCACACTTGGCTGCCATATTGGTGGGAACTGATGGTGCAAGTATGACGTATGTTTCCAACAAAGTAAAAGCCTGCCATTTGGTTGGATTTAATTCGACTTTAATTGAGCTTCCAAGTGAAACAACCGAAGCAACCTTATTGCACGAAATTGAAAAATTAAACAACGACAACGACATTGACGGATTTATAGTTCAATTGCCGTTACCAAAACATATCAACGAAGAAAAAGTGCTCAATGCGGTGAATCCCAACAAAGATGTGGACGGATTTCACCCAACCAATGTAGGAAGAATGGCTTTGGATATGCCTTGTTTTTTACCTGCAACACCTTTTGGAATTTTAGAATTGCTGGAACGTTACCAGGTGGAAACTTCAGGCAAACACGTGGTGGTTATTGGAAGAAGTAATATTGTTGGCCGCCCTATGAGCATTTTAATGAGCCAGAAACGCAAAGCCGGCGATGCCACGGTTACCATAGCGCACAGCCGCACAAAAAATTTAAAAGATTTTACCTTACAGGCCGATATTATTGTTGCCGCCCTTGGGATTCCCGAATTTTTAACCGGCGATATGGTGAAAGATGGCGTAACTATTATTGACGTTGGAATTACACGTGTTGAAGATACCACCAAAAAAAGCGGCTACCGCTTGTCGGGTGATGTGCATTTTGAAAGCGTAAGCAAAAAAGCGTCGTTTATTACACCGGTTCCTGGCGGCGTTGGACCAATGACCATTGCGATGCTGATGAAAAATACCTTGCTGGCCTGCGAAAGAAAGTAGAACTATTGTACTGTTTAACTGCTAATTTCGCAAAGGTTTACACAAAGTTCGCAAATGATTTTAAAAGCAATAATTAGATATTTCATTTTTTTGCGCCCTTAGCTATTTTTTCCTTGCGTACTTTGCGGTTAAGAATTAATAACTTTTTAGATCAATCTCCTTCCCTATTTACCAACGCAACAGAAAAAGCGGGCAAACATATCGCTAAATATTCACATTCGGCTTCGAACGGATTTGAATATTGAACCCGTACGCCTTTATGTATTTTAATGGATTGCCCTGTTTCCAATACCACCAGTTCCCCTTCAATATTAAATTGTTTTTTCCCTTTGATAATATAGGTGTATTCATCAAATTGCGGCGTTTGAAAAGGTTCATTCCAATGTGGCGGCGCTATCATATGTGCCAAACTTAATTCTCCTTGCTGGGTGGTATGCCCAAAATGTTCTTCTATTAATTTTCCATCGTTCGTAGGAATCACAAATGGCGTTTTTTGTATGGTGTATTTTTTCATTTGAATATTTTTAAGTCTTCCAAATTTAAGACTAATTTAGGAAACCCTAACCAGTTATTAATTTGAAATAATCTTTATATAAATCTCTGGTGTAAAAAAAAACCTAATGGTAGGGATTTGAAATCCTTTTAATTTTGAATGTCAATTGTTAAATAAATGTTAAAATATAAGTACCTAAACTATTTTGAATTACTTTTGTTTAATGAATTATTAAAATACTTAAACAAAATTAATTAAAACAGAAAATTATGAAATCATTAAAAATGTTAGTAGTTGCAGTAATTGCAACATTGGTATCTACAAACGCCATTGCTCAAGAATCAAAAACTGTTGTTGAAAATGCTATAGGTTCAAAAGACCATACTAATTTGGTAGCTGCAATCATAGCAGCCGATCTTGTTGAAACGTTATCGAGTGAAGGCCCGTTCACAGTTTTTGCTCCAACAAATCAAGCGTTTGCTAATTTACCAAAAGGTACGGTTGAAACATTATTACAACCAGAAAATAAGTCAAATCTGCAAGCTGTTCTTACTTATCACGTTGTTGCCGGAAATTTAGACAGTAAATCAGTAGTAGCCGCTATCACAGCCGGTAATGGTGAAGCAAAGGTTACAACAATACAAGGTGGTGTATTAGTTGCAAAATTAGATGGAAAAAACGTCATTATTGTCGACGAAAACGGAAATAAATCTACAATTACAGCTGTTGATATTTATTCTTCAAATGGGGTGATTCACGTTATTGATTCTGTTGTGTTACCAAAATAATTATTATTTTTTACTGTAAAATCCCGTGAATTCGGGATTTTTTTTATTTAAAGATCATATATCCAAATAAGTATAAAAAACAAATAAAATGACAAATTACATGCAATTAGCACAAATTATTTTAGCAGCATCCGTAGCTTATGTCTGGATTTTTCGATTTGACAATATTATCAAAGAATTTAAACAATTCGGATTAAGTGATTTAACTCGCAATTTTGTAGGCACAGCCAAAATAGCGTTATCCACGTTATTAATCGTGGGTATTTGGTATCCAATATTAATAACAATTCCCGCTGTGATTATGGGCTTACTAATGGTCGCTGCTCAATATTTTCATTTCAAAATAAAAAATCCGTTCATAAAACATTTACCATCATTATTCCTTTTGATTTTATGTGTCTTTTTGACAATAGCTTCAATGGAAATAATTTAAATATGAATTATTTATTTATTATTTGTGTATTAATATCAAGTTTCTCTTTTCTGGCATATGCTGTTTCATATTTTATAAACCCTCATATGAAGCGTGAATTTAAACGCTTTGAATTAGAGAAATTAGGTTTCCTAACAATTGTTTTAGAGATTTTGGGCGCTTTTGGCCTTTTGGTTGGTTTATTTTTTAAACCCATTTTATTAATCTCTTCTGGAGGGCTTGCCATATTGATGTTATTAGGTTTCATGTTAAGATTAAAATTGAAAGACAGTCTCTGGATTTCTTTGCCGGCATTATTCTATATGGGTTTAAATGCATCTATTTTTTATATGGCAATTAATTTAAAATAATTAAAACCTTACAAGGCAAATAGTTAAAAACTTAAATGACTGTAACAATTCTAAAAAAATTATTAAATTTATAACCAATCAAAAATAAAAAATATGTTTAAAAAATTTACCACCGCCGACAAACTGCTGTTTGCTGCTGCTTTACTGTCGTTAATATTTTCTGAAGCACTTTATTTTTACGGAGAAAAAACAGACGCAACTTTTATAGGATTATGGGTTCCTTCAATATTAGCATTTGGAATTTATTTAAAACTAATTAATAACAATAAAAATGATTGAGTTGATACCATATTTTGCCGGACTCATAACGCTGCTTTTTGGTTTTGGATTTGCTTTAGCAATTACACAAACAAACAAAAAAGGTAATTAGCGTTATTTATTTGCCACTTATACACATTGAAATAAATCGACTATTTTGTAGTTGCTCTATGAATCAGTGATTTTTAATTATGATATTTAATTTGACAGCCTGAAAATTAAATACCGGACGGTTAACAAGGTATTTGACAAAAAAGTGCGCAGTGCTTAAATGAAGTTTTTTGCGGGTCAGCTGATTGTTTCAGTGTTGGCCAGGTTGAACAGTTGCGTAAAATCAAAATTAACTTCGTTGGCAAGCTGCCAAATGTTATTATTTATATACATCTCATTCAACAAAACCACAAATCAAATTCTTAAACACCCTCCTATTAGATTTAATTCAACAAAGTTTGGTATTGCTGATTTACAAGATAAGGATTTGGTACCTCTAGGTTTTTATAGGAAAGAAAGTGTGCATTCTGATCGTTGTAAATGTTGGCAATTCTTTCAATGATTGCTATAGCTTCAACTCTGGGGATTTCCGTAAAATTTACCAAGTTATTTTTTAGCTTATTGACATTATAAATATCGGTATGCTCTAAAAAAGACACAAAAGGATCATATTTTGAAAAGTCTCTGGTAAGTTCACGCAGTTTCTCAGAAATAGGCGTAATTGAACTAAAACTGTTGTTGCTCAATATAATAATGGTAATTTCGTCGGCTTTGTAACTTCTTAAAGTTGTGCTAAATCCATTCCAAACACCATTATGATAAACCAATTCACTGTCAATTTCCTGTTTTAGACGAAAGCCAAAACCATAAGGCACAATTTTGCCGCTGTTGGTTTTTCCCGGAAGATATGCCTGTGCTAAAATAGGTTTGGTTAAGATGGTATTCTTTTCTAAAGATTGGTTCCACTTAAATAAATCACTAACGTTTGAATAGATGCCTTTATCTCCAACAACACCATCATTAACTGTAAACGGAATAGCGATATATGACTTTCCATATTTCCTAAAACCAATCAATTCATCATATTTGGTTTTTTCATTCGGATTATGAACATAGGTATATTGCATATTTAAAGGCTTAAAAAATCGGCTGTCAAGAAAATCACTTAAACTTTGGTTGCTTACTTTTGAAACAATGGATGCCAATATAAAATAACCCGTATTGCTATAATTAAACTTTTCGCCCGGTTTAAAATAAGGCTGCATTTTTAATTTGTCCATAAGGTTTATCATGGCCGTATTGTCTGGCGGCAATTTACTTTTCCAGTTCTTTTCAGCCGCATACATATAGTTTGGAAGTCCGGATGTATGGTTTAACAAATGACGAATTTTGATGTTTTGGTAAGGAAAATCAGTTAAGTATTTTGATGCGAAATCATCCAAATCCAGCTTGCCTTCTTGGTACAGCAACAAAATTGCCGCTGCGGTAAATTGTTTAGAAATTGAGGCAAGTTGATAGGTACTGGTGCTTTCAATAGGATCTTTTTGCCGTAAATCTTTACGCCCAACGTGTTCTTCAAACAATACTTTTCCGTTTTTAGCCACTAAAATACTGCCATTAAAACCGTACTGCTGGCTTAACTGATTGGTGTAATTATGAATTTTCTCTAATGGAGCCTTGTAGGCTGCCAATAAAATTGAATGCTCCAATTCATTTTGTGAACGCTGGTTTGACGTTAAATCATTGGAATTGTGGAAATCGCCTGCTTTGTTTAAACGATTCAATTGGGGATCTTTATCAGCGCTATTTGTTACAACGAAAAAAAACATCGACACTAATAAAAAGACGTAAATAAGATAGGGTTTATGCATTCTTGGCTTTTTTCTCTTAATTTAATTAAATGAAAATTATGTTCATCAATTACCAATTTTTAAACGCCCTTTTTTGGCATTTATTGGGTTAAGCACGCATTAAATAAAACTAAACTTTACAATTATACAAAAATATTTCATAGCTACTCAAAAAATTCAGCAAAAAAGCTATTAGTTGCTTCAAAATTGATTTGGATTAACTTTTAAACATCCAAACTTGGAACTGATGCATATCATTTTACAGTTAAAAATTGATGCCTAATTTTAAGGTTATAACGCTAAAACAACAATCATGAAACTTACATTTTTTGGTGGAGCAGGAACCGTAACCGGCTCCAAAATTTTATTGGAAGTTAATTACAAAAAAATATTGATTGATTGCGGCTTGTTTCAGGGATTGAAAGAATTGCGCGTAAAAAACTGGGAACCGATCACGCCAGAATTTAAGGAACTGGATTTGGTGATTCTTACCCATGCACATTTGGACCATACCGGATATCTTCCCATTTTGGTTAAAAACGGGTACTCAGGTAAAATTTATTGCACCAAACCCACCAAAGATTTAACAGAAATTATTTTGCTGGACAGCGCCAAAATACAGGAAGAAGATGCCCGCAGGGCCAATGAACACCATTATACCAAACACCATCCGGCCAAACCTTTGTATGAAGTTGAAGATGCCAAACTTACGATGACCCACTTTAAAACATTTGATTTGGATACCTGGAATGTGATAGACGACCATATAAAATTCAAATTTGTGAATAGCGGCCATATTTTGGGAAGCGCATTTGTAATACTTGATGTTAATGGAAAAATAATTGTTTTCTCGGGCGATATAGGAAGAAAAGAACCACTCCTTTTATATCCGTTTGAATATCTTGAAAAAGCCGATTACCTTGTAGTTGAATCAACCTACGGAAACAGAAACCACACCAATTTTTTAGTTACCGAATTGTTGCTGAAATATATAAATCACACTTTCAGTAAAGGCGGCATTTTAATCATCCCAACTTTTTCTGTGGAAAGGGCTCAGGAAATTATTTATTTGTTAAGTCTGTTAAACCGTGATCATAAATTGCCAAATATTCCAATATTTCTCGACAGTCCGATGGGCGTTAATGCCACGGAAGTGTATTTTAAATACCGGGATCGACATAAATTATCGGATGCCGATATCAAAAGTATGCTCTCAACGGTCCATTTAATCACAGAAATTAATGCGTCTAAAATGATTGTCAATAATAAAGATCCAAAAATTGTTTTGGCCGGAAGCGGTATGATTACCGGCGGACGTGTGCTACATTATTTGGATAAACTTATTTCTGACCAAAAAAACAGCGTGTTAATCGTTGGTTATCAGGCGGAAGGAACCCGCGGAAGGGCATTGCTTGCCGGTGATACAGAAATCAAGTTTTTTGGCGAATACCATCAAGTAAAAGCTGAAATTTTTAAGATCAATGAATTTTCCGGACACGCTGACCAAAGTGAATTGTTAGATTGGCTTAAACATTTTAATCAACCGCCAACGCTCACCCTTATCAACCACGGAGAACCACACCAAAGCCAGGCTTTTAAAACCAAAATTAAAACGGATTTAAATTGGAATTGTACCGTTGCAAAACTGAATAATGCGTATTATTTGGATTGAGATTTATAAAGCTGGAGGCCCGAAGTCGGGAGACGGAAGTTTGGTTAAAAAATTTTACTTATAACCGCAAAGCAAAAACACAAAGGGCACAATTGTGAATTTAGAATTGTTGATTTTGAATTGAAGTTGCAAGCTGCGTTAGGGACTGAACGGTTTGTTTGAGCTCTCCCGATTTTTTTCGGGAAGCGAGCCGTGAAGGCCCGACCCGCCAGCTGGCGGAGAACGCCCAAAGAAATATTTAACAAAATTTAATTAAACCAAATGGTAAAATATTTAATTTTTGCGGCATCGGGAATTTGGTCTATGGCCACTTCTGCCCTGCTAAAACTGTTCATTCCCATCTCTTTTTTATCAATGGAAATGGTGGCGTTCAATTCATCAATAAAAAGCGTGGCCGATGTTAAAGTGGTTTCAACTTTATTGACTTGGTAATGATCTTTAATGTCTTTAAACGTAGATTGCAGCGAAATTCCTTTGGAAGTTTTGTAATTATTGTCAAAAATTTGGATGCTTTTTATGCCCGATGACTTGTCATTGAGATTTGTGGGCACAATTTCCAACAATAATTTTCCCTTTTTTGAGTAAATAAGATATTCATCATTTTCAACCGAAAACAATCTTTTGTCAATTTCTTTATCCTCATATAAAATGGCCACAATGGAATCTTTTGCAAAAAGTGACGACAAATCTTTTATGGTTGTTTTTTCAGTTAAGGGCCCAACTTGCCCTTTTTCAATTAAAAAATTGTTCTTTTTGGCACATTGAATAAAAAAAATTGAAACGATAAATACATAAGTGATTTTTTTAAAAAAGGACATAAACTGGGTATTATGGTTTTTAAATAGGTTAAAACAAATTCATTGTCATTATTTTTTGGGCGTTCCCCGCAAACTGGCGGGTCGTGTTTTCCGTTTCAATCTTTTTTTTGGTAAAAACCAAAAAAAAAGGATTTTCACTTCAACCACTAACGCAAATAAATTTAAATTGAAAATATATTTCAATCAACTTTATTAAATTACAATCATTTACCATTTATGCTAAATAGTATCCTACATCACTCTTTTTAAAATTCCCAAAACACCTCTTATAAAACTTGCGCTTGTCACCACTTTTAAAACAGGATTCATGCGCGTACTGGTTCTTCCTCTCGATGTTTTTGTCTCTTTAATTTCTTCTTTTTTTCTGCTTTCTGCTTCCTCTTTTTCGACAATCCTTTCAATTTTTTCTGATAAAATTTCATACGCGCTTTCGCGGTCTATCACATCGTTGTATTTATGGTAAATGCGAGAGTTCCCTATCAATTGTTTCAACTCACTGTCGGTCAATATGTCCATTCTGCTCATTGGCGCACGCATCATGGTGCAGGCCAACGGCGTTGGAATTCCTTTTTCGTTTAATACGGATACAAACGCTTCGCCAATTCCCATTTGTGTCAAAACTTGATCAACATCATAATACTCGGAATCCGGATAATTTTCTGCGGCCAATTTAATGGCTTTTCGGTCTTTGGCCGTAAATGCACGCAAGGCGTGTTGCACTTTTAAACCCAATTGTCCCAAAACAGCATCAGGCACATCATTGGGATTTTGCGTCACAAAAAACAATCCGATACCTTTTGATCTGATTAATTTTACAATATTTTCTATTTGCGAAAGCAATGCTTTTGAGGCTTCATTAAAAATTAAGTGTGCTTCGTCAATAAAAATAACCAATTCCGGCCTTCCGCTGTCGCCTTGTTCCGGAAAAGTTGCATACACTTCCGCCAATAATTGCAACATAAATGTAGAGAACAATTTTGGCTTGTCCTGAATATCCGTTAAACGCAAAATGGAGATCATTCCTTTTCCGTTTTCATCAATTCTTACCAAATCCTGAACATCAAAAGAGCGTTCACCAAAAAACAAGTTTCCGCCCTGTTGTTCAATTTCCACTATTTTTCTTAAAATAGCGCCTGTGCTTGCGGTGGAAATTAAACCATATTCCTTCTGAATATCGTCCTTTCCTTCCTCTGTGGCATATTGCAGTATTTTTTTGAAATCTTTTAAATCCAATAAAGGAAATTTATGGTCATCACAATATTTAAAAATGATGGAAACAATACCACTTTGCGCTTCGGGCAACTCCAATATTCGGGAAAGTAATACGGGTCCAAATTCCGAAACCGTGGCTCTCAGTCTAACGCCATCTTGTCCGGACAAAGTGAGAATTTCCACAGGAAATTTTTTGGCATCAAAAGGCAAACCTATGGCGGCATGCCGTTCATCAATTTTTGCATGGCCGGCACTAGGCTGCGCCAATCCGCTTAAATCGCCTTTTACATCCATCAACAACACAGGAATTCCGTTTTCCGACAAGTTTTCGGCCATCACCTGCAAGGTTTTTGTTTTACCGGTTCCTGTTGCGCCAGAAATAAGTCCGTGACGGTTTAATGTCTTTAGCGGAACTTTCACAAAAGCATCTTTTATGGTTTTGCCATCTAACATTGCTGCGCCTAAAACAAAAGAATCGCCTTTGGTTTGATAGCCTTCGGTGATATGGTTAAAAAAAATTTCTTCCCTGGTCATATTGAATAATTTTTATAAAAATAAGAAATAAACTGAAACCAAAAATTTGAAAAGAAATTAAGTTGCAAATATTTATTACCGTTCCTAAATCTTATATTTGCAGCATGGTAAATGCAAGCACAAAAGAATTATTGAGTAAAGGAGAAATGCTTCCTTTAATGGAAGAATTTTACACCATCCAAGGCGAAGGATTTCATACCGGAAAAGCGGCTTATTTTATTAGAATTGGCGGTTGTGACGTGGGTTGTCATTGGTGCGACGTTAAAGAAAGCTGGAATGCAAAACTGCATCCGCCAACGAGTGCTGACAGCATTGTGGAAAATGTTAAAAAACATGCAAATACCGTGGTGATCACGGGCGGAGAACCTTTAATGTGGGAGTTGGACTATATTACCGACGCATTGAAATCCAGCAATATAAAAACCCATATTGAAACTTCTGGCGCTTATAAATTGAGCGGCACTTGGGATTGGATTTGCCTTTCTCCCAAAAAAACAAAATTGCCCTTGGCTGATATTTATTTAAAATGCAACGAACTAAAAGTCATTGTTTTTAATAAAAACGATTTTAAATTTGCGGAGGAACAAGCTGAAAAAGTTAGTGAACATTGCGAATTATTTTTACAGCCGGAATGGAGTAACCGGGAAAAAATGATGCCATTAATTGTTGATTATGTGATGAAAAATCCAAAATGGAAAGTATCCTTGCAAACGCACAAATATTTGAATATTCCTTAATTAATCTTGCCCAATAATTTCAAGGGCCAATTTGTAAACTTTTTCAAATTGTTCCTTTCTTGTCATTGCTGAATTGTCTATTTCGATGGCATCTTTTGCTTTCACCAATGGAGAATCTTCTCGGGTAGTATCAATATGATCACGGTATTCCACATTTTTTAAAGTTTCATCGAAAGTAACCTGCTCACCGCGTTCCATAAATTCATCAAACCTTCTTTTTGCGCGTTTTTCTGCGGAAGCGGTCATAAATATTTTCAATTCGGCATCCGGAAAAACAACCGTTCCGATATCTCTGCCATCCATCACCACACATTTATTTTTGCCCATTTGCTGCTGCTGTTCCACCAGTTTTCTACGTACTTCAGGTACTTCTGCAACTTTGCTAACCAACCGTGAAACGTTCATATTCCGAATTTCGGTTTCAACATTCACATCATTTAAGTAGATTTCCCCAAAACCAAAAGCTGCATTAAACTTAAATGACAAATTGATGTTTTTTAATTCATCAATTAACTTTTCTTTGAAAAAACGATCTTCAGAAATTAACTTATGCTGCATGGCATATAAGGTAACCGCACGGTACATGGCACCAGAATCAACGTAAACATATTTCAATTTAGAGGCAAGTTCTTTTGCTATGGTGCTTTTTCCGGTTGATGAAAATCCGTCAATGGCGATGGTAATATTTTTCAAATTATTAAATTAAGTGTATTAATTTCTGAGTACAAAATAAGGCTAAATATTAATAAAATCGAAAGTTTTTTTACGCTAATGATATTATTACAAAAAAAAACCTTCAACAATAAAGTTGAAGGTTTTCAAAAGAAAGGCGGTGACATACTCTCCCACCTAGTGGCAGTACCATCTGCGCTGATAGGCTTAACTTCTCTGTTCGGTATGGGAAGAGGTGAGCCCTATCGCTAT
>Ga0209347_1001261_pt1 | contig 43879 bp, 34 predicted proteins | sample AutmiccommuBRH23_FD_187382 | JGI IMG/M metagenome (GOLD analysis project Ga0209347, IMG submission 187382) | Deep subsurface microbial communities from Mt. Terri, Switzerland - Autotrophic microbial communities BRH/23 (SPAdes) (version 2) | ecosystem: Environmental > Aquatic > Deep subsurface >... | reverse complement strand
CAATGGCGCTAACATTTGGTGGTCACGGAAAGAGATGCAACTCCACGATAGAAACGGCTTTCAGCCCATTTATCGGTTAGGGAGCGTTGGCGAAGAGAGGCCGTATTGCCCGCTACACCTGGGACTGAAGGTCCCAGGCTGCGGAAAGAAGAAACCCGTTGAAACGGGTTAAAGAGCTTTTAGTGCACTTGAGTGCACTTTTTAATCACCAGCCCAGCACTTGAGTGCTGGGTGGGGCGCAGCCTACATACCGAGCGGCGAGCATTAGCCGTTACGGAACCCAGCCCTTTCATCGGTAGTACGTACACGAACCCATAATCCGCGAAAAGTTAGCACCATTGACCAAGGATGGTGGCGGTCCGGTTGCCGCGACTACCGGTTCGGCTGGCCTGCGCTATCTGGAGGAGGCCAGGATCCCCGACAGAACGGTGTTCCACCAGTCTTGCGACAGCAGGTGCATGGCATTAGGCCAGATACCGAGCAGCAACAGTCCGGCCCCCAGCAGGGCGGCCAACATGCCGGGCAACACAGACTCTTTGTTTCTGGCCAGGTTTGGCACCGATACCAGCGAGGTCGTCAGGCAGCGGATAAATGCCCAGGCCGGGCCGAGAGTGCAGATAATCAGGACGATGGCCCAGCCAAGGTTATCTCGGGCCAGCGCGCGATACAGCGGCAGGCGGCTGGCAAACCCGGCTGTCAATGGCAAGCCCGCCAGCGACAGCCCGCCGATAGCCAGCCCGATGACCCCCAGCGGGGCGCTGCGCCAGGCCCCTTCCAGGCGGTCCAGGTCGTCATCTTCCAATGAGCGGCGCAAGATTCCCAGTCCCATACTCGCCGCTACGATGCCTACGCTGCGATAGCCCAGGTGCAGCAGCGCGGCCTGGGTGCTCGTGATGGTCCCGATCCCCAGGCCAATCAGCACGATCCCCAGATCAGCCAGCGCCGTATAGGCCAGGATGCGCCCCACGGACCGCTGCGGCAGAGCCACCAGGCTACCGAATAACGCGGTAGCGATCCCGGCATTGACCAGTAGGCTCATGAACAGCCGCTCGCCGCCCGGCCACATAAAGTTATTCATGGTATTCACCAGGCGCAGGATCAGCGTTGTGCTCAGGACTGCGCTGAGCATCACGGCGGCCAGGGAGCTGCCATAGCGAAAGACCGGCGGATGCCAGATGTGAAAAGGCACGACCCCCAGGGCGACACCATAGCCAATCGCCAGCGCGACGGAGGCGATCTGCGGATACAAGTCATTTTGAGCGTTCCCCAGGGCGTTCTCTGTGGCCCACGCTGCCAGCAACAATAGCGGCCCGGCCAGCACGAACAACACCAGCGTGCGAATGCCCATAATAGCGGACCCCTCGCGGCGAGAAGGCACCAGCATGACGGCGACGATGGCGCCCGCTTCCAGAAGCAGTGCGCCGATGGTCATATTGCGCACCATCGTGGCTGCAATCCAGAAGCCTATCGCCCCTAACGTCAGCGTATACGCCAGCTCCCCTTGCGATATCCAGCAGCCGTATAGCATAGTCAACGCCAGCAATGCCAGCGACAGGGCCATTGCGGCGGATTCGTAGACGGAGAGGCTCACGGAGCGCCCCAGCACAATAGCCGGTGTGGTTTGCTGCTGGGCCATCATCGCTACGGCCAGCACCAACAACGTGAGCATGGACAGTACCCCCGCGACGGGGCGCAGCCCACGCAAAAAGAACACTACCGGCATTACGGCTAATGGCAGAAACGCCAACCAGAGAATAGTCACACGGTCACTTCCTTGAGGGATTCCAGCCAGGCTTCGGTGCAGACGACAATTCCTACGGTCAGGATGATCTCGATCACTCCGACCAGCGTCATCACCAGCAGGCTCTGCTCCAGGAACAGATAGAGGGCCACAAAGCCGTTCATGAACGTCAGCAGGCCTATGCCCATGCGTAGCGGGTCCAGGCTAGTCAGGGTCAGCAACAGGCCAATGGCGATGAGGCCATAGCTGGTAATGGCGATCTCTTGCGGAATGAACAGCAGCGGATAGGCCCGCCACAGGCCATACGCGATCAGCGCGCCCAGGCACATGGCCAACAGCCGAAAGACGGGAGGCAATTCCGCCAGCTCGGTGCCAAGCATCCCTCGCGCGAGTGGCATGGGCCAGCTATGCCGCTCGGTGGCCCCGGTAGCGCGCAGTTCGCGCAAGTCGTGCTGCACGCGAGTGGCGCTGATATACAGCATCAGGCAGATGGCAATGCCCAACCCCAGGCGTGCAATGACCAGGTAGGAATAGACCCGCGCTTCAATCAGAGAGCCGAGCAGAACATATTGCATCAATAGGGCGACCAGCGAGAACCTGCGATCCTGAATCACCAGCATGACGACAGACAGGGCTGTCAGCCCCAGAGCAATCTGAAGGGGCGTCACGCTGCGCAGGGGTTCGGGAATTTGGTACCAGCTCACTTGGCAGTTACCTTCCGGCGAAATAAAAAAGGAGCACCAGACCCCATAATAAGATCCAGCCCAGATAAAACGACTCTTCCACGGCGAGCAACACCTGTTCCACCAGGTTGCGCACGCGCACCAGGATCATCTCGATGCTGACATACAACCAGTTCAGCTCCAACACCGCGCTGGGAGTATCCAGCCACGCACTGGCCCTGGCCGGAATCCGCCGCCGCAGCCTGTGGAGGGCATAGCTCCCGAAAAAGGGCACGACGAACACTGTTAGGAGTAACGCCCCGAATATTCTGATACTACCTGGCCACAAACCCGCCAGCGAGGAGGTCGGGAAATCTTGCGTCAGGCCCAAGGGCACGACCCGCAGCACAGATATGGCTATGCCAGAGATGATCAGCAGGAACGCCAGCAGGCAGGCGATGCCCACCGCTGCCGTGACCGCCCAGCGGGGGAAGCGGTCCTCGCGCACTTCGCGCCGCAACTGAAAGAACCGCTGCCAGAGAGGGATAGAAGTCAGCGCGAACGCAATGGCTCCTACGAGCACGCCATTATGCCATCCTTGCTGCCAGCCCGTTGCCAGCAGGGTCCAGCGCGAGTAAAAGCCCAACGTGAAGGGCCATCCGGCCAACGAGGCCAGCGCCAACACGAGAGGTAGCCGCACCCAACGCTTCAGGAGGGGCAGGGGCCGCACCCGCAAATCTACCCGCAGCAACGCCAGACACAAGGCAAGGTTCAGGGCGGTTGCCACGATGACGCCCAGCGCGGTTTGAGTGTCCAATAACGGGGCCAGCACCAGGATGGCCATATGGTTGAGCACGATATAGGGCAGGGAGGTGGCAAAGTCGGGGGATAGCGCCGTCAGAACTCCTGTAATCAGCAGCACGATCCACATCACCACGCTGAGCCATTCCGCGCCCGGCAAGGCTCCCCCATGCGCCCCAGCGATTCGCAGCCAGATATATCCGCCGGTACAAACGGAAACGGCAAACCCCTCCCATCGCCGGTTCACGCTGCCGGGCAACGGGTAGATCCCCAGTCGCAACAGGGCCGCGACCATCAGTAGTTGCAGGGGCAGGCCGCTCAAGTTGGACCACCAATGGGCTTCTGTCTGTTCCAGCGTCGCCAGCACAGTGACCGCCACCAGAATGACGATGGAAGCCAGGTTGATCGCCCCGTTGCGCAAGGTGTGGGGAATGCTCTCTTCCGGCACGTGTACCAGGCCCAGGCCCAGCAGGGCGACATCCATCAGCCCCCAGAAAAGGCACAGGGTCAGCAGGTTGCTGGCCGCCGAGACTCCCACGCTCGCCCCGGCGATCACCAGGGAGAGGACGGCCTCAAAGCGTTCTAGCGGGCGGGCCAGCGAGGAGAGGCTGACCGCCGCCAATGCGCCTGTCAGCAGCAGTGCAAAGGTGCGCCCCACGCTGTCCAGGGAAAAGACCAGGCTCTCGCCAGACCCCAATACGGTTTGGAAGGGAAGCTCGACGATCTTGTCGTTGTAGAGCGGGCCTATCAGCAGCAAAAGACAGGTCACAAAAAGCACGGAGGCATGCCACCAGCGTCTGATCTGGTCGGCCCGATGAGTTTGGGGCATCATCCAGGCAACCGGCGCGCCGATCAGGGGAATGAAAAGTGGCAGGAGTGGCAAAAGGGAGATGAGCGGTTTCATGAGTTAGCGCAAAACCGTAAGCATGGCACAGGCTCCTCATAGACGCACTGGCAGATGGCCGAGATTCTAGCACGAAACCAGGGCATTGGCAAGGTTGGGTATACAATGGTTAGAATTGCGGTAGATCGGACTACCGGCACCGCTGTTGGGTCTGAGCTTATCCTCTTTAGCGCGTGAACAGGGCGCTAGGATACGGCGGGCCTGCCTTTCCTTGGCCGGGAGCGCAACCACGCGCTCAGGAAGCAATCACCCCGCCGAGAGGGTGTCCCGGCGGGGTGTGTAATGCACAGTTGCCTTGAAGGCAGGCAGAGGCTCTGATTAGATGGTTAGATCAGGGTTGCCCGGTCCATAGTGCCGCAACATTACCAGCGGCTCGGTATCGCTCTGGTTGGTCACCTTTACACCCTGCTGAGCGGCCTGTTCGGTGACAAGGAACTCGTCGTTGGTGAGCTGTCCGAAGCGAATCATGGCCGGGGTCTCGACGGTCCAGCGGCCCATCGTCCCGTGGCCCTGCAGCATGATCAGCCCATAGCAACCCTGGTCCACCAGGGTCACGCTCTGGCCAGGCAGCACCGTCGTCTCCTTGGCGCTGAACCCAGGGCTGCGGTAGGAAATCCACATATCCTGGTACCCTTCCTGCTCCATTTCCGCCAGCGGGCGCACCGGCTTGGGCGCCATAAAGTGGTGCTCGCGGAATTGCGGGTCCAGGTTGGTCTCCCAATCCAGCATATCCAGGATATAGTCCAGGTCTTGCTTGTGGGCGTCGGGAACGTTCTTCACCAACATATCCCACTCGATGGGTACCTCGTTCACCAACGATTGGAACATGCCGAATACGTCGCTGGCATACTGCGGTTCGTAGGTGCACAGGCTGCCCGGCGCGTGCAGCACGCCAGCGGGCACGTCCCAGCCGGTGCCCAGTTGCAGCCGGTAGGCGGTGGAAAGGTAGGTGATTTTGTTATCTCCCTTGTCCCAATCGAGCAAGCACTGGCGCACATCCTCGCGGGTGACGCCCGGCACAAAGCCAAAGTAGGTGTACGGGAAATCGGCCCCATAGTTATTGAGCTGTCGCGGGAAGTAGTACGCTTCCGGCTTGGGCTGCTGGCCTACGCGCTCGGCGTCCTTGGCCATCTGGTGCATGTGAAAAGGCAGCCCGCCCTTGTTGTCAAAGAACTTGGCAAACATGGGCCAGCGCCCGTAAACATCCATCAGCCGAGAGCCGATCATCGCCCGCCCGGCCAGATCGATGGCGTCCCGCAGCAGGACCTTGTGCGTCTCCTGCCCGTCCTGGACCACCAGGTAGCTCAAGCCCTCATCCGGGGCCGTCTCCGGCCCGTTGTCTGCGGGCACGGTCGAGGAGAACCAGCGCTCATCAATCCCCCCGCGATGCGCCCCCAACGCATAGTAGTCGTCTGGGTGTAGCTTGATACGTCGCCCCGGGATACAAAAAGAGCGCGGCACCCAGTTGGGCGCCAGTCGCAGAATCCCCTCCCCCTGATCCAAGGCCACTTGTACGAGATGTTCGATGTTCATGGACCTGTTTCCTCCCCTAGAGAATGCTACTGACGCCTAACTTACCGCAAAACCGACTGCGCTGCAAACCGAACCGCGATTCCCGGCCGAATATGGGGCGCGCTCAAAGAAAAACGCCCCGAACCACCAGGGGTTGGGGCGTTTGATTTCGCGTGTTTGAGCTAGACCCGCACTGCCTCGATGCCCGCCAGCTTGCAGAAGGCTTCTACCACGTCCGCAATGTCGCCGTGGATCATACTGGCGTGATGGGTGAATCCCTGCTCGGCCAGCGTCCGATACAGGCGCTCCAGGTTGGCGACCTTGACCCAGGCCCACGACCCGCGCAGATGATCGTTGCTGGGCAGGATGTCGCCGGTGGTAATCAGCATCTTGAATTGCCCATCATATTCCACCAGGCGGCACAGCGTCACCACGCCCGGCTTGAGCTGGAACTCGACGGCCCCCTTGGCCTTGTCCGGCCCCACTACCCGGCTCATGATGGCCTGCTCGCGCACCTGCACCTCTTTGGAGTTGGCTGCCAGGCAGACTGGCGCGTTGCCGCAATGCCACGCCAAAAAGACGTCGGGCACTTCCTGATGTTGGATGGTCCAATCGATAAAGTGGGGCACCGTGGCCTCTAACGTCGCCAGGTATTGCACCAACATGGTCAGCGCGCCGTACACATCCACCTCGCAGGCGGCCAACATCCCCTGGCTGGTCAGGCGGCCCAGCGTGTAGCAGGCGCAGATGCCGTATTGCTCCTGCACGTCGTTCCAGCAGGAAACGGCCATCGCCGACAGTTGCCGCTCTTTGAAATACTGCTGCATAGCCAGTTCCAGGCGCGCCATCCGGCCTAACTCAACTGCCGAGCAGGCGCTGCAATTGGCCTCCTTGTCCATCTCGCGCGTGGTGGCGATCACGTGGTTGTCATCCTCCGCCCAGCGTCGCGCGTCGGCGAAAAGCTGCGGCAGGGAGAACTGGATCACCCGCTGATGGAAACGCTGCATCAGCAGCACCTCGTTGGCCGAGCAGGTCTCGAACCGCTCCGGACGCAGGCCCACCATCCCCACCCGCGCGCCGTAAAAGCCCTGCACAACGGCACAGGCCCGCGCAAAGTTCTGGATAGACTGCGCGAAAACGTCTTCCTCCGGCCAGACGATCCCCATGAACAGGTAGGGGACCTTGTGGCGATACAGGCCCGACGTGACGGACAGCGTGCCGCAGAAGGAATCCGAGCGCCGCCCGCCATCCTGGGTAAAGGGGCCTTCCTTGGTGCCGAACACCAGCACAGGCACATCCAGCGCCTCGGCGATGGTGATGGCCGCCACCTCATCGCCAAAGGTCATCGTGCCGATCACCACCCCCTGTACGCCACGCTGGGCGAACAGGTCAATGGTGGCCTGCGCCCCGGCGTCGTCGCGCACCAATCCGTTGTGAATCAGGCCAGAGCTAGGGACGACGACCTCGATATCGTCCACAGTGCGCAACGCTTTCAGGCAACGCTGCCGCATCTCAACCGCCCAATCTTCATCGAAGGGATAGCGATGAGTGGGGACAAAACCAAGGCGCACCTTTTTCATGGCAAGCTCCTTTGCAGTGGATTGGTGGATCGGCGTCGCAAGCAATGCCCTCATCCGCCCCTCCAGGGCGGTAAGCACCCTCGCTCTTTGGGAGAGGGAGCGGCCACGTAGTGGCCGGGGGTGAGGGGTACCCCGCTTCACGGGAACCGCCCCATTTTACAACTGCCCGGCCTGCACAAGCAACTGCAACGAGCGCCCGGTCCAGATGGGGGCTAGCCGCATGTCGTCCGGCAAAGGGGCGCGCGCCTGGAGGCGCACGCCCGGTATCTCCCGCAACTCCCCGATGCTGATCTCCTCCGGCAGCAATACCGCCCGCAGGGCCTCTTTGGGCACGGCCACCAGGCCGAACAGATCGCCTAGCGCGGGGGGCTGGCGCAGGCGCGCCCAAAAGGTGACGATGGCGAGGATGCCGCAATCGGGGAGGTGATCGCGACGGTACAGGTTCTCGCTGATGGTGCATAGCACGGGCCGCGGATAGCTGCGTGGCTCCAGGGGCACGCTGTCGGCCAACTGCTGCTCGTATAGCAGGTGTACCACTTCTGCCGACGTGACCTCTACCCGGCTGCATAGCTCCTCGGCCACCTCCCGATGGAGACAGTCTAGCAGCGTTTCCTCGGCCTCCAATGACCCGCCGATGCCGCCCAGCCCCGCCACCGTCGTACCGTCAGCGCGCTGTTGCCAGTGCTTGGGCTTGTTGATCTCCAGATAGAGATACTCGTCATCCGTCACCAGGGCCGACACGCCGGTAACGCACCATCGGGCCCCCTGGCACAGACGATCAATGCGCTCTTTCAGTTCGGGATAGATGCGGAACAGCTCGGCCACCGGCACTTGTCTCCTTCGCTTGCAGTACCCTGGCGATGCGCTCCACGGCCCAGTCGAGTTCCTCGCGGGTAACCACCAGGGGAGGGGAAAGCCGCAGGATGTTGTCGTGCGTCTCTTTGCACAGCAGCCCCTCCTGCTGCAGGGCCTTGGCGTATTGCCTGGCCCCTCCGGCCTCTGGCGTCAGCACGATGCCGATCCACAGGCCCCGCCCGCGTACCCGCTGGATGTAGGGGCTGTCTATCTGCCGGACTATTTGCATCAGGTACGCGCCCAGCTCGGCGGAGCGCTCGACCAACCTCTCCTCTACCAGCACGCGCAGCGCCTCCCGCGCTACGGCGCACCCCAGCGGGTTGCCGCCGTAGGTGGAGCCGTGCGTTCCCGGCTCAAACAGGCCCAGGATGTCGCGGGAAGCCAACACCGCCGACACGGGGTACATCCCGCCCGACAGAGCCTTGCCCAGGCAGACCACGTCGCCGCGCACCCCGTCGTGCTCCGCGGCCAGTAGCTTGCCCGTGCGCCCCAGGCCGCTCTGGATCTCGTCGGTAATTAGCAGCACGTTATGCCGGTCGCAGATTTCGCGCACGCTGGTGAGATAGCCCGCAGGCGGCACAACCACGCCCGCTTCTCCCTGGATCGGCTCGACCATAAAGGCGACGGTGTGCTCGGTGATGGCCGCTTCCAGGGCTGTCGCGTCGCCGTAGGGGATGGTGGAAAAGCCGGGGGTGAATGGCCCGAATCCCCGCTTATACTCGGGTTCGGTGGCGAAACTGATAATGGTCGTGGTGCGCCCGTGAAAGTTATCTTTGCAGATGATGATCTCGGCCCGGTTATCGGGCACGCCCTTGACGGTGTAGCCCCATTTGCGAACTAGCTTGATGGCTGTCTCTACCGCTTCCGCGCCGGTGTTCATGGGCAGCATCATCTCGTAGCCGGTCAGCTCGCACAACTCTTGGGCCAGCAGGGGTAACTGGTCGTTGCGAAAAGCCCGCGAGGTAAGGGTCAGCTTGTCCACCTGCTCGCGCATCGCCCGCACCAGGCGGGGATGGCAGTGCCCCTGGTTCAGGGCCGAGTAGGCAGCCAGGAAATCCATATAACGCTTCCCCTCGACGTCCCATACCCAGACCCCTTCGCCGCGTTCCAACACCACGTCCAGCGGCATATAGTTGTGAGCATTATACTGGTTTTCGAGGGCGATATATTCTTCCGTTCGCATCCAATCATCCTTTCAAAAACCAACAAAAACACGAACCACAGAACACACGGAAAACACAGAACCGGATTCATTCCGTGTTTTCTTGTGTATTCCGTGGTCCCTCTCCCTATCTCGGTTTTACAGGATCAGCATGGCATCGCCAAAGCTAAAGAAGCGATAGCGCAGGCGAATGGCCTCGTCATACGCCTGTTTGATCCGGTCCAGCCCGGCAAATGCCCCCACCAGCATCAGCAGCGATGACTTGGGCAGGTGAAAGTTGGTGATGAGCGCGTCCACCACGCGAAAGCGATACCCCGGATAGATAAACAGATTGGTGGCCCCATCCCACGGGCAGACCGAGTCCCCCGGCTGCACCGCGCCGTCTGCCGCGCGCCCCGCCGTCTCTAGCACGCGCACAGAGGTCGTGCCCACGGCGATCACCCTCCGCCCGGCAGCCTTGGCCTCGTTGATGCGCTGCGCCGTCTCGGCGGACAGGGAGCAGTACTCCGTGTGGATGACATGTTCCTCCACCTGTTCCTCTGTCACGGGCCGGAAGGTATCCAGGCCGATGTGCAGCAACACGGTGGCCCATTCCACGCCCATTGCCTGGGTGCGTGCGATCAACTCCGGGGTAAAGTGCAGCCCAGCCGTCGGCGCGGCTACGGACCCCCGCACGCGGGAGTAGACTGTCTGATAGCGCTCCGCGTTGCTCAGGGGCGCGTGGATATAGGGCGGCAACGGCACGGTGCCCAGGTGCTCCAGATACCTCTCAATTGGCTCGGCGAAGCGGATCAGCCGCCCGCCAGAGGGGGTAATGGCCTCGACTGTTCCCTCCAGCGCGGGTGTGCCGTTTTCGCCGCCCAGGGCCAACCGCTGGCCCACGGCCACCTTGCGCCCCCTGACCAGCGCCTCCCACTCGGCGGGACCGCGCCGGGCCAGCAGCAGCAATTCCACCCGCCCCCCGGTCGGTAACTTATTCGCGTGCAGTCTTGCGGGGATGACGCGGGTTTCGTTGACCACCAACAGGTCGCCGGGCCGCAGATACGTGAGGATATCGCCAAAGCCCCGATGCTCTATAGCGTCCGCCTCCCGATCCAGCACCAGCAGCCGGGAGCTATCACGCGGCTCCACCGGCGTCTGGGCGATCAATTCTGACGGTAGATTATAATCGAATTCTCGTGTCAGCAATGCTCTATTTTATCCTTCGGTGTCCAATGGATTTGACCACAGAATACACAGAAAACACAGAATAAATGAACCACGAAACGCCGGGTTTGGAGCGCCGGCACCCTTGCCTGCTTCACGCGATGGAAACCGCGCCTACGAGCCGCAGGGATGGTGTGGCCTCTGGCCGGGCAGTCCAAGTCTTGCCCTTTCTGTGTATTCTTTTTATTCCGTGTATTCTGTGTTTTAATAAGTACCGATATAGCCACGAACCCCATCTACTTGTGCAGGATGCGCAGAATCACGTTCAGCAGAATGGTGAGCAGCAGGCTGAGCAGGAGGGAGGTCGCCAGGGGGAACGTGCAGGACCAGTTCTCGCGCTGGATACGAATATCGCCCGGCAGCCTGCCCAGAAACGGGATCTTGCCGCCGAGCACAAAGAACAGCCCCAATACCACAATCAGCCCGCCGACGATCAACAGAATGCGCCCCAGAACTTCCATGCCGGTCATACCACTATGTTGCCTTTCCGTGTGCTTACGCCATGTCCCGCTCAGCCATCCCCGGCAGAGCGTGCGTGGAGGCTGCCCGATCCAGCGCCTCCCACTCGCTGTAGATGCACCCGCAGAAGCGCTGTTTGTACAGGCCATACTCCTCGGCCAGACGGTGGTGCTCGGCAAAGCCCTGCCGGAAATTCTCGAAATAGAATGCCACGCCAACTTGCTGGCCCAGTTCCTCCCCGATGGAGCGAATCAGCCGCTGGTCCTGGTAGGGGCTAATCAGCAGGGTAGTCGTGAACGCGTCGTACCCCTCGCGGGCCGCCGCTCGCGCCGCACCCTCTAATCGCATCCGGTAGCAGATCGCGCACCGCTCCCGAAAGCGCTCGTGCCCCGCCACGGCTCGCAAAAAGGCGGGCATGGCATAGCCCTGCTCCCACAACACCGGCAGTTGCACCTGTTCGGCGAACTGGGCCAGCGTCTCGCGCCGCCGCTCGTGCTCGCTGAAGGGGTGGATGTTCGGATTGAACCAGTAGCCGGTCACTTCCCACTCCTCCTGGCGCAAACGCTGGACCGTGTAGGTTGCACAGGGGCCGCAGCAGATATGCAGCAAAATCCGCTTGTCGCGGCCCGGCGCGGCTTCCTCTACCGGTTTCTGCTCCGGCTCGGGCACATGCGCGGTATACGGCAAACGGATAGTGAGCGGTTCCTCGCAAACCAGCTCGGCCTTGCCTGCGGCCAGCATCTTGTGTGCTTTTTCCTCCGAACAGGGAGACAGCCGATTGCCCTGGGTATCCAGGACCACTACATTCTGCATCAGAACAAATTACCCTGCTCCGCCTTGGGGGTGTAGGGCCGCCCGCAGTGCTCATAGGCCCGGCGGGTTGCCACACGCCCGCGCGGCGTGCGCTCTAAAAATCCCAACTGGATCAGATACGGCTCGTACACATCCATGATCGTGTCGGTATCCTCGTTCAGCGCGGCGGCCAGGGTTTCCAGGCCCACCGGCCCGCCCTCGAACTTGTCGATCATGGTCTCCAGCACGCGCCGGTCCGAATTATCCAGGCCGAGGCTGTCCACTTCCAGCATGGACAGCGCGCGCTGGGCCGTGGCGCCGTCAATGGCCCCGTCGCCCCGCACCTGGGCATAGTCGCGCACCCGTTTGAGCAGCCGGTTGGCGACGCGCGGCGTCCCGCGCGAGCGGCTGGCGATTTCCAGCACCCCCTGCTTATCAATGGGCACGCCCAGGATAGACGCCGAACGCTGCACAATATCCTCCATCGCCTCCTGGCTGTAAAAGTCCAGGCGATACACCACGCCAAAGCGGGCACGCAGGGGGGAGGTCATCATGGCGATGCGGGTCGTAGCGCCGATCAGGGTGAAATGGGGCAGGTTCAGGCGGATGATGCGCGCAGCGGGTCCCTTGCCGATCACAATATCCAGGGCATAATCCTCCATCGCCGGGTAGAGCACTTCTTCTACCGCCCGGCTGAGGCGATGCACCTCGTCGATGAACAGGATGTCCCCCTGGCGCAAGTTGGTCAGGATGGCGGCCAGATCGCCGGGCCGCTCGATCACCGGCCCCGACGTGACCTTGATACTGACGCCCATCTCTGCTGCCACCACGTTCGCCAGTGTGGTTTTGCCCAGGCCGGGAGGCCCGTATAGCAACAGATGGTCCAGGGCTTCTCCGCGCGCCTTGGCCGCCTCTAAAAAGATCTTTAAATTCTCGACCACTCGCTCCTGACCGATGTATTCTGCCAGGGTGCGCGGTCGCAGGCTTGTTTCAATATTGGCTTCTTCTTCGCGCATGTGGGAAGAGACGATACGGTCCGACATAAGGCCCCCCAAATCTAGCTAGGTCGACGTAATTATTATACCACAGGAGGACCGTTATGCAGAACAAAGGGCGCCCCGAAGGACGCCCTTGGAAGGCACGAACACAAACTTGAGTGCAGCCAGCCTTTTGGATGCACCCAATCCATGCGGACTGACATCTCCAGGGCTGCGGTCTGAGGCTTGCAGCCTTGCGAGATTTAGCGGCCGAGCAGCCTCTTGATCAACGTGGCCGCTGCTGCCGCATCGCGCGCATAGCCATCAGCGCCGATCTCGTCAGCATACTTCTGGGTGACAGGGGCCCCACCGATAACTACCCTGACCTTGCCCTTCAGACCGGCCTCTTCCAGGGCTTCGACGGTCGTCTTCATGCTGGGCATGGTGGTGGTCAACAGCGCGGACAGGCCGATCACATCGGCGCCCTTGTCTTTGGCGGTGTTGACGAAATTGTCGGGCGTGACGTCGACGCCCAGGTCGATGACCTCGAACCCGGCACCTTCGACCATAATCCCAACCAGGTTCTTGCCGATGTCATGCAGGTCGCCCTTGACGGTGCCCAAGACTACCTTGCCCAGGGGCTTGACATCCTCTTGCACCAGGGCAGGGCGGATGAGGGCCAAACCGGCCTTCATGGCCCGCGCTGCGATGAGCATTTCGGGCACATAGTACTCGTTCGCTTCAAAGAGACGCCCTACTTCGGCCATTGCGGGGATCATGGCCTCGTTCAGCAACTCTCCGGCAGCCACGTTTTCGGCTAGAGCTGCATTGGTGGCACCTTCGACGGCTTTCATGTTGCCTTTCAAGATGCCTTCATAGATGGTTTCCTTGTGACCCATGTGCCAACCTCCTAGAGAACTGTGATATGTCGAACACTGCCTCGGCGCCTGTTATGGGGCGCATTCTACCACTATAGTGCGATTCCTGCAAGCAATGCAACCACTCCGGACGCCACAGCAGCACCTACCACGGAACTGGTTAGATTGACGACTTCGTTCGTCATCCATGGCCAGCCACGTACCTGCTCCGTCTGATGACCCGGAAGATGATCGGGTCTCTCCGTATACTTTTCACAGCGCGGGCAGTAGTATACAGCCTGAGCAGCGGAACCCAAGAAGCTATCCACGAGGCAGCCGATGATCCCGCCCACAGCAGCCGCCAGAGGCAACCACGACAAGGTTGCCTGGTCCCACGTCCCTTCCTCTGTGAGCGACCCCTGCAAGGCGATCAGCGCCAGCCCCATCAACCCTACCACCCATGTCCCGGCCAGACAAGCCACCATGCCCAGGGCGGAGACAGCTCCCGGCGTGCCAGGGGGCACGCGCTGGTGCGTGGTCATCATGCGGGGTGGGCGTTCGCTCAACACCCCCACCTGAGTAGCCCACGCATCTCCCGTCACGGTGGCAATAGCGCCCACAAAGGCGGCGTACGGAATCGAATTACTTGCCAGGCCCAATTGCACGAACACCAGGATGGTGGCCCAACCCATCGTCGCCAGCACCTGCACCCAGGTGCGCGGCGCGTCCGTGCTAAATCTATCCGAAATGCTCCACTTTTGTCCACTACGGTAACGCGACCACAGCCCCGTACTGATGATAAAGAGCAAAGGCAGGGCTCCCCACCACCAGCCGCCGAAGCCAAAGTTCAGGACGCTAACGATGACGACGGCTATAGCGCCGCTCAGGGCAAGCCACCCCAAAAAGTAACCGAGAGCTGCTACGAGAGCACCCAACCCCAGGCCCAGCAAGAACTCCCAGATCACTTTATCCCTCTTACCGCATCAAGATCCTCAGAATGGCCAGCCAGAGCACAGATTGGATCAATAGCGTGCTAATTCCCAACAGATAAGCCGCTAGTCGCTCAAAGCGATGTAGGATCAGCCCCAACAGCCCGTTGGCCAGGAAAGCCAGCGCCCCGATGGCCGGGATCATGAACAGGCGATCCTTGGTCGAAATCCAGTCCGCCTCTCCCAGAATGGTGAGCCGAATGGGAATCCTATCTGGCAAGCCGCCATAGCGACTGAACACCAGGCCAAACAGCGCGGCGCTCACGAGGAATCCCAACCCCACCAGCCCCCAGAACCAACGGTCTCGCCAGACGTGCAGGGCCATGAACGGCGAGCGCTCGGTCTCTTCCGTTAGCCTGCGAATAGGCCCCAGGGCCTGCCGCAGGGGAAAATCTTCCAGAAAGCGCCCCATGTCTTTGGGGGAGATGCCGTAGCATACCGAGTCCGTGATGATGATGAGTTGCCGTTCCAGCGGCTCGGTGCTGTGCGTGATGAGCGGCCCCAACTCTTTCAGCCACATGCGGCCCATCAAATATCCCGGCCAACCCACTCCGCGAAAGCCCTGTGCCAACGTTACCTGATCGCCGCGCACGATGGACCGAATGGACTCCATCGGGACCATGTGGCGGTAGCCGCCCCCCAGGATCACCAGCCCGTTACGGTCCAGATAATACCGCAGCGAGACAAAGCCGTAAAACCAGTGGCCCCATAATACCAGCAAGGGCACGCTAAGCACCAGCAACAGCGCGGTGATATAAAAGTTCAGGCCGATCTCTTGGGCAAACAGCGTCCGAATCAGGAAAAAGTCGATGCCCATCAAGGTCAGGATAAAGATCAGGCCGACGATGAAGCCCAACGTTTTGGCAGGCTTCCAGATCATCACGCCTCCACAGCCAGTATGTCGCCCATCTCCCTCCCGTAAAGGCAAGTGGGTTGGATTATAACGGTAGCAGCAAGCAAGCGTCAAGTCCAACAATCCAATGGGAGCGCCTGTGGGCGTCACGACCTCACAATTTGCTCTCCCTTTCCCCGCACACTATAATCGCCTCGTGACGTAACGCAAATGGCAGCGAGACAGCTGGCCGCGCCAGCGTGCAGCCCTCCTTTCCCGCGCTTTCTGGGAGGGGAGTTAGCCCGCAGATTGAGAGCGGTGGCTGTAAGCTGGCGGTAACCAGGGGCATTTTCGTGAAAATCGCCTTCAACGGCTCCTTTTGGTCCATGGAAACCACCGGCAGCGGCCAGTATCTGCGCCAACTGGTACCCGCCCTCTGGCAATTGGCCCCGTCGGAAGAGTATATCTTGTTTGTCCCCCGACACGCCAGTCCGCGCGTATCGGATGTGCCGCCCTGGTTGGTGGTCGAGGCGTTGCCCACTCCCTGGGACAACGTGCATCCCAACCTGGCCAAGCTCTGGTTCGAGCAGGTGGCCTTTCCCCGCGCTTGCCGTCAGGCCGCCGTGGATCTGGCCCACGTGCCCTATTTCGCGCCGCCCCTGTCGCCCGCCGTGCCTACCGTGACCACGGTCCATGACCTGATCCCCATGCTGCTACCGGCCTATCGCGGCTCGCCCCTGGTGCGGGGCTATACCCGGCTGGTGGCCCGCGCGGCCCGACGCGCGCCCCTGGTGCTCACCGATTCGCGGGCCTCGGCCCGCGATATCGAACAACTGCTGCACATCCCCGCCAATCGGGTGCGAGCCATTTATCTGGCAACCGGCCCGGCCTATCGGCCCCTGTCGCTGGACGAGCGGCAGCCGACACTGGCGCGGTTGGGGATTCCCACGCCATATGTGCTCTACCTGGGGGGGCTGGACGTGCGCAAGAACGTCACTGGACTGCTGCGGGCCTGGGCGCGCGCTCGCGAGCCGCTGGCGAGCATCCGGCTGGTGGTCGCCGGTGGCCTGCCCGACCGGGACACCCCCTTCACGCCAGACCCTCGGCGTGTGGCGGCGGAGCTGGGCCTGGAGCATGTCGTGCATTATACCGGATGGGTGGCTGAGGAGGACAAACCGGCCCTGTATGCCGGAGCGCTGGCTTTGGCCTTCCCCTCGCACTATGAGGGCTTTGGGTTGCCCGTGCTGGAAGCGCTGGCCTGCGGCACGCCCGCCATCGTTGGCGGAGGCAGCTCGCTGGATGAGATCGTCGGGCCGGGGGGGCTGATCGTGCCGCCCCAGGACTTACATGCGCTGGCGAACGCGCTGGTCGAATTGGCCCTACAACCCGCCCGCAGGGCGGAACTCGCTCGCCGCGGGTTGGAACACGCGCGCACCTTTTCGTGGGAAGAAACCGCCCGCCAGACATGGCAGGCTTACCGTGAGGTACTGGAAAGGGGCAGCCGCCCATGATCGCCCGTTGGAGCAACCTTGTGAAAAGCCCGTGGCTGGTTGGCCCCATCCTCGGACTTTTAACGAGTCGCGTGCTGGCCGAGAGCGCCCCGGCGCCCTGGCGGGCTGTGCCCCTGCTGTTGCTGGTGCTGGGGTGCGTGGCGCTGGGGCTGATCGCGGTCCACCTGCTGCACCGCGTGGCCCCGCGCCTCTGGCCGCTGGGGCTGCTGCTCGTCTACGTACTGTGGCCGTGGGCCTGGCCCGCGCTGGCCGGGGCGCTGGCGCTGACCGCCGTGAGCCTGCTGCTGATGCTGCACGTCTCGCCGCGCGCCGAGGACAGGTGGCCGGAAGCGCTGGTATTGGTGGGGGCGCTGGGCCTGTACCTGTTCACCCTGGCGCCGGGCGTGCTCCCCGCCGATAGCGGCGAGTTTCAGGTGGTGAGCGGCGTGCTGGGCATCGCCCATCCGCCCGGCTATGCGTTGTATACGCTGCTGGGCAGGCTGTTCACCCTGCTGCCGGTGGGGAGCATGGCCTATCGGGTGAACCTGTTCGGCGCGGTGTGCGGGGCGCTGGCCCTGGCCGTGATCACCCGCTGCGTGCGGCGCGGCACGGGATCCACGGCGGCGGGGTTGGCGGCGGCGTTGGCCCTGGGGCTGAGCGCCACCTTCTGGGCGCAAAGCACGAGCGCCAACATTCGCAGCCTGACGGCCCTGTTTACCGCGCTTTGCCTGGCCCTGCTGCTGCGTTGGGGCGCGCTGGTGCGAGCGGGTAATACCCGGGCGGGTGATGCGCGCGCCCCCCGCTACCTGCTGGCGCTGGGGGTCTGCTTTGGGCTGGCCGTGGGGCATCATTCCTCCCTGGCCTTGCTTGCCCTCCCTTTTCTGGTCTATATCCTGCTGAGTGCCCCCGGCCTGCTGAGGGAACCCCGCCGTTGGGCGCCCGCGCTGGGTGGGTTCGCCGCATCGTTCCTGGTGTTGCTGTATCTACCCATCCGCAGCCGCATGGGCGCACCCTTTGACCCGGAGCCGATCCGCACCTGGAGCGATTTTTTCGAGCACGTGCTGGCGAGCGGCTTTCGGGGGGATATGTTCTATTTTCGCAGCCTGCCCGATCTGGCCGCCCGGTTGGATGTATGGCGGAATGTCATGGCGCTCCAGTTTGGCCCCTTGTTGCCCTGGATCATGCTGCTGGCGGTCTGGCCCGTGGCGCGGCGCAACCCGCGCGCCCTGGTTCTACTGGGGGGCACCTGGGCGGTCAACACGCTGACGGCGCTCACCTATCGCGCCCCGCAGACCGTGGAGTACTTGCTTCCCTCCTATGTGAGCCTGGCCCTGCTGCTGGGCTATGGCCTGGGGCTGGCCCTGCGCCGCCCCGCGCCTGCCCCTACGCCTGCCGTCGCGCTCGCCGATGGGGGCATGGCGACGGATGCAGTGGCCGCCAGGCGTGAAGGGCGAGCCGGTTCCCTGTCTGCCACCGGGCTGCAAGCGGTGGCCCAGACGCTCCCCGTAGCCGTTACGGTTGCAGTGTTGCTGGCCGCCGTCTGGCAGGGCGCGCGCAATTACCCCGATTTCCGCGCCCTCCACATGGACCGCTCCATGGAGGAATACGTACAGGGTATCCTGTCCGACGCCCCGCAAGACGCGCTGATCCTCGCCAACTGGCACTATGCCACCGCCTTTTGGTACATGCAGACAGTAGAGGGGCAGCGTCCTGATATAGACATAACCTACGTTTACCCCGAAGGCTCGCTGCCCAACGAGCAGGTCTGGCTGCGGCGCGTCGAGGAGGCGCTACCTCAGCGACCTGTCCTGGTCACCAACTGGTTCTACGCCTACGAAAGCACGCCCTATCACTGGCTCCCCTTCCACGGGGCCTGGCTGGCGCAAGAGGAACCCCTGTCCGCGCCGCCCGACTATGCGACGGCCCAAGTCGGGGAGTTTGATGGGCCCATGCGCCTGCTCGGCTATGAGCTGGACACGGAGAACCCCGCCCCCGGCGAGACGGTCAGCCTGCGGGTGTACTGGCAGCCAACTGACGCGTGGGACCGCGATTATTCGGCATTCGTGCAATTGCTGGGGCCGGACGGCGTGGTGGGCCAGGGGGATATTCGCCACACCTCGCACGAGTTCGCGCCCGGCGAGGTGCAGGTAGATGCCTACCGCTTCCCGTTGCTACTGCACACGCCGCCGGGGGAATACCGGCTGATCACCGGCTTTTACTACACGGACGATGCCGGATGGCACCGCCTGTCCGTGGTCGGCGCGCCCGGTACGGGCGACGACCATCTGGAGCTAACCCGCCTGACGGTGCGTCCGGCGGACCGCGCCCTGCCGACGCTACACCCCACCGATCAGCAATTCACGGGCGGCTTGCGCCTGACGGGGGTGGATTATGACAGGGGCGTGAGCGGGCAGACGCGGGTTTACCTGCATTGGCAGCGGGACAATTCCCCGCCGCTACCTGTCGGCCCCTGGAAAAGCGCGACAGGTGAATCGGTAGTGGCGCGGCTGTGGCAGGCGGAGGGCGTGGTGGCCCAGGTTGCGCTGCCCGCGTTAGCGCCGGGTGCAGCGACCACCGTCGCGCTGGACGTTCCCGCCGACGCGCGCGACCTGCGCCTCGACCTGCTCACCCCCGCCGGTGCGCCGGTGGCGCGGCTCGGCCCCTGGCATCGGGCGACCGCTGCGGCGGTACGTCTGCGTGTGCCATCCGGCGACCTGCGCTACGTGCCTCTGGGCGGGGAGATGGCTTTCGTGGGGCTGGATGATTCCCCTTCGACTGTCGCCCCCGGCGAAAGCGTCTGGCTGCGGCCCCGGTTCCTGGCGTTGCGCCCGCTGGTGACGGATTCCACTGTGTCCGTGGGCGTCCGCGCCGCCGATGGGTCGCGCGAGATCAAGCAGGACGGCATCCCTGGCCTGGGGGGCATTCCCACCCTCAAATGGCTGGGCGACTGGTTAGTAGAAGACCCGCATCTGCTGGCGTTGCCGGGGGACATGCCGGTGGGCGAGGGAGCGATCACACTGCAAGTGTATGACGCGTTTACCCTGGAGCCGCTGGGCGTGCTGGATGAGCGGCTGGCCCGCGAGGGGCAGGGGACGTGGCTACAGGTCGGCCCGTTGCGCATCGGGGAATAGGGGAGATCAACCACAACACAAGGGGCCATGAGCTATTCGCTCATGGCCCTTGTGTTGTGGTCTTGTTACGGGAGGGATAACCCTTCTACGAGGGCCACTCCGGTGGCTTTTAGCGTCTGCCGGTCGTAGAGTACGATTTCCAGGCTATAGCCGTCGCCGGAGACGGGCTCTTCTGGTGGGGTCAACACCACCCGGTCGGTGATCAGTTCTCTCGGCTGCCACAAGCTGGTGGGATAGCCCCCCAGCGTTGGCGGCAAATCGCGCGAGACGATCTGTTCTCCCTCACCGTCTCGCAGGCGCACCGACAGCGCGTAATTGAGCGGGGCTTGCCGCTCGCTGCGCCAGGTCAGCCGCACTTCTACCTGCCCGTCTGGCAGCCCCAGCGCCTCCGCCTGCACCAGGCTAATAGCCGGGGGTGCGCCCTCTGCCCCGAAAGCGGCCAGGACCGGCTCCTGCCCCGTGGCCCAGCGCCCGGTAACCACCTGCACAGGGGCCAGGGACAGCGTAGACATTCCCACTCCGGCGGCGGTCTGCGGCGGCTGTTCCACCTTTCCGGCCGCGGAGGCGGCACTCACGGTGACGCGCGGGACATACAGGCCGGGGGGCAAATCGTCCGGCAGGGCCAGCGTCAGCGCCGTTTCCTGCCCGGCGATGGCCGCCGATGCCTCTGCCCACACTGGCGCAGGCTCCAGCAGGTGCGCGGTGACGCCCATCAGCCGCACGCGCACGGTGTAGTCTGGCAGGGCTTTCGCCCACGTCATGGTTAGGGTGACCGATTCTCCCGGCTTATACTGGGTTGTGTCGATCCGATAATCCTGCAAGATGGCCTCCCCCCAATAGATCCCCTGCGGCTCGGCGTGTAGATAGGGCGCGCGCCCGAAATCCATCACCAGCGGACCGGGAAGGGAACCCTCACTCCCAGCCCTCTCCCAGGGGGAGAGGGAGTTTCCGCTCCCCCTCTCCAGGGCTGGAGAGGGGGTCAGGGGGATAACGTTCTGCGGGGTGAGGGATAATCCATGTATCCCCGAAAACGCCGCCACCAGGGCGATGCAGGAGACTGTCGCCATCTTGCGACGGCGTTGGGGAGCGCGTTCCACCGCATAGGCGCCCAGTAGCAGCCACCCACCCAGGCCCAGCGTGGACATCCACTCGGCGTACTGGCGGACGGGGGTCTGTTCCAGGCGCAGGCGCACGGTGTGCGACCCCGGTTCCAGCCGCAAGCCGATCATCCCCAGGCCCGCCAGCGGCTCGACGCCCTGCGCTGCCCCGTTCACCGTGGCTTCCCAGCCAGGGTAAAAGGCGGTGTGGAATGCCAGCAGCGTGCGGGTTGGCACGCTGATCTGCCAGTCCTCTGTAGTCGGGGTGGCGGCCAGCAAGTGGGCCTCGCCGAGTTCCCCTTCCAGTGCCAGCGGCGCGGGCTTGCGCCCGGCGTTCAACTGCACGCCAGAGACATAGGGGCGGGGCACCATCTCGCGCGGGAGGTACTCGTGGCGCACGGTGGAGCCGATGTTGCCTGAAAAGGTCTCATACAGCATCATCCGCTGAGGGGTGACATCCGCCTCGGTTAGGGGCAGGCGGTCCACCTGCAAAGCGGCCAGGCCGGTGATGGCGGCTGTAGCTGCCACCACCACGGCAACGACTCCGCCGAGCCAGGCGGCCGACCATTTGCGCGGCAGGAGATGCGGGAGGTTGGCGGCCAGCAGGGCAATCGCCAGCGCCTGCAACGACAGCATCCGCCAGGGGAATTGCACCATCGGCAGCAGCGGCACGTGCTCCCATACCCATGCCGACCAGGGAGTGATCAGCCATGTATAACCCAGCAGGGCCAACACAGCCAACCCTTGCGAGGCGTCCAGTCGTCGCTCTCGCCACACGCGCGCTACCAGTGCAACCAGCCCCAAACCTGCCAGCACCACCTGAAACAGGCTCATGCTAAAGGGGTTGCGCTGGCTATCGATGGTATAGTCGTGCAGCAGTTGTCTCTGGATCAGGTCGGCGCTGCGGAAATGGCCGCTATAGTGGAAATAGCCGGTAGTCTGCTCCTGCAACTGCACCAGGGATTGCTCGCGCAAGGCGGGCGCCCAGAACCAGGCGCTCAACAGCAGCCCCAGTCCCAGCGCCGCCACACCCATCCCCAACACACGCCATGCCTTGCGCCCGCGCTGCTCCAGGGCCAATGCCAGCAGCCACAGCCCCAATAACGGGCTAAAGATCAGCGCCGAGATGTTGTGGGTCAGGGCCAGTAGGGCATAGCTCCCCGCCAGCAACGCTACATTGCCAGGGCCAGGCCGCTCCCGCAGGCGCAGCAGCGCCCACAGGATCAGCGGGAACAGCGCCATCGCGTAGAACTCGGACAAAGAGTCCCCCCGGACGTACACATTCACCAGGTGGAACGGGGCAAAGGTATAGGCCGCAGACGCCAGCAGCGCGCCCTTGGGCTCGGCTCCCATCCGGCGGGCCAGCGCGTATAGCGCCCCCCCCGCCAGCATAAAGCCTGCCAACTGGATCAGCTTGATGCTCCACAGCACGCCCACCCCCGCCAGATGCAGCAGGGCCGCCAGATAGTAGGGCAGCGCCGCGTAGAAATTGTAAAAGGGATACCCCAACCCCTGGGCCGCGTCGGGCATCAGCCGGGCGGGGAACACGCCCGCCTGCAGGTTGCGCGCCAGTTGATCGACGCGCAGGATCAAAAAGGGGGAATCGCCGCCTGCGCGGGTGTTGACGATGCCTGGCCCAATCAACAGGGGCAGGGCCGCCAGGAGCGCGAACGCGAGCGCCAGGAGGAGATAAACATCTCCTGACCTGGCGCTCGTGCGTTTAGCAGTAGTGTCGGAGGAATGCATGAATACCTGATACCAGACCTACACGCGACCCTTGAGTACCCGAAGTCCAACGGGCAGCACGACGGCCAACAGGGCCACCAGGATACCCGCCAAGCCTCCCGATCCGCTAGACTGGGCAGCTTCTTCATGGGCCACCAGCGTGGGGCGCGGGGCGGGCGTGGCTGTGGGGATGACGTCGGTTGGCACAGGCGTGGCCGACGGTTCGGGCGTGTACGTCGGTGTGGGCGACGGCTTGAAATGGTCGGCAAATTGCACGTCCATCTCGACGCTCTCGACGACTGTGACGTTCACCTCATCGGGCGAAGTGGAGACATAGCCCGGCGGGTTGCTCTCGCGGATGACATAATCCCCCGGCGCGATCTCGAACGTGAATGGCTCCGAGCCGCCGTCTGTCCTATGCGTAGCAACGGGCGTCCCTTCTGCGTTCAGCGCCTCGATCTTGGCTCCGGCCAGCAGCTTTTCCGTGTCGCCCCGGCTGCCATTCCCATCAGCGTCATCGAACGACAGCACCCGCACCATGCCGGGAATGGGCGTGGCCGTGGGTGTGGGGGTGTCCGTGGGAGCGGGCGTCGGCGTGTCGCTCGGCGTGGGAGTGATCGTCGGCGTGTTCGTCGGGCCGGGCGTGTTCGTGGGAGGCTTGGTCGGCGCGGCATAGGTCAGGCAGATGTCGTCGAAATAGGCGTCGTTGTGCTTGGTGCGCCATTCCGCATCGCCTCGCAAATAGATCGTCACCGTGCCGCCCTGGGAACGGGCCTGCACGCTGATCTGCACCCAGGCATCCATCGTGCCATTCTGCGGCGACCAGACCACGTTAGGAGAGGCCCAATCCGTACCGCCCGTCGGGTCAATGCCCACCGACAGTGCGTACTGCCCCCCCACGGACTTGCTCGGGTCATCCTCGTTCGAACTCCAGGACTGTGCCCAGGCCGTCAGGGTAACCAGGCTGTTCGCCGGAACGCTGACCTGCTGGTAGACTCCCGCATGGTGCGTGGCATAGGTGTTGCCCCATTTCTGGGCCCAGTTGCCCTCGCGCACGCGCCGCGTCCCGAAACGTGCGGCGTCTTCCGGCTTGTACTCTGGCCGACGGTTCATGCCATCCTCGGCAAAGGGGCCATCCTGCCACCATGGGTTCCAGCCCTGGGCCACCTCGACCTCTCCGGCGCCTCGCGTGCTAAAACCTCCCTCGAACCCGCCATTGGTCAGGGCGTTGCCGGGGCAATCCGCCAACACTGCCGATAGCGGGTTGACCAGTAAGGCCGCCAGAATCAACAGGCCGGTTATCAGCAGTACTTTACCCACTCGGTTACAATGCATCTGCCTCTCTCCTCTCACGATTCTATGGATATCCAGCGCATAGCTGATCCCAACGAATGCCGGTGCATTGCCGAGATTCCCGCCTTTGGCGGCATCACGGCGCCAGGCGCACACTGGTCTCGCCGGTGGGAAGGCCCGCCTGGTCCAATGGGGCCAGGTGTTCCAGGTTCTCCCAACGGTACAGCCCCACGTAAAGCTCGTCGCGGCCCGCCTCATAGGGCGCGGACAGGCCGATGACGTGACGGTCCCGCACAATATCCCCGGCCCGCCAGCGTTCGGTGGGATAATATCCCCCCGCCGCCGGGCCATCGTGCTGGCCGATCATCTGCCCGTCGCGTACCACGTGGCAGAACACGGTATAGCCCGCCTCGACGGGGTCCGCGGCCTGCCAGTACAGGTCTACTTGTAACGTGCGCTCGTCCGTCACTTCTGCCGCATAACCCAGCAGGCGAATGCCCTGCTCCCAGGCTGCGTTGGCGTTGGTGGGTACCCCGTCCGCCGGTTGGGCCTGCAGGGTAATATACAACAGACGGCTCTCGTTTTCCAGGTCGCCGCGCTCCTGCGCCCCTTCCTGGGCAGAAATCACCTGTCCCTGCGGCAGCAGGCGCATCGCGGCGCTGTTGTCCTCGAACGGCCACAGCACGAGCATCGTCTTGCGGGAGGGGTCCGTGGCGGGCAATTCCCCCTCCTGCGGCAGTACTACCAGCGCATCGGAGGCCGGACTCAGATAGCGCACCGAGGGCCAGTTGTTCCACAGCCGCCGCGCCAGGTAGACCCGACGCTCCATCGGGTCCGGCGCGCCTTGCTCGTGGGCAAATAGCCCCTCGCCTTGCCAGCCAGTCCCCAAAAAGCGGTTGATATCCACCGCCAGCGCGGTAGCCCCCGCCTCAAAGTTGTAATATACCGCCTCGCTACGCAGATGTTGGGCATAAGCAGTCACATTCTGCCCAGCGCCCAGCAGTACAATGGCGCCCACCAGGGCCGGGGCGGACCAGGGAGACCCCCCTGGGGCTCCTGCGAGTTCTTGGCTTCTGCGCGCTACCCATTGCCACAGCTCGTCCAACGCCAGCGCGGGGAACAGCAGCAGAGCGGGCAGCGCTCCGGAAGCGCGCAGCATATGCGGTGCGCCTTCGGCCAGGATGGTGGGCAACAGCATGATCCCCAGCCAGATCAGGGCCAGCCCATAGGCTGCGTTTTGTCGCAGCCGGGCCAGCGCCAGCCCCACCCCCGCGAGGAACGCCAGCCCCGCCAGCGGGTCGAAAAAGGGGCGGTAGGGTACGTTGTGGCGGGGGATGAAATCGCCTCGGTAGATGACTGCCGCCAGGGTACGTCCTGTATGACGTACCAGGGTAGCCCAGAGGTTCCCGTTATTCATCGCCGGGTTCAGGACGGATACCTGCCCTGCCCGACCCATCGTGTTTATCCAATGCGTGAAAAAGTAGCCCAGCAGTGGGGCGGCCACCAGCAGGACTATCAGCCCAAAGATGATCCATCCACGGAACCAGCAGCGCTTTTTGTGCCAGGCGAATGTGTAGAGCAGGAACAGGGCCAGGGCGATGACGCTAAAGCGGGCCGCCAGGTAGGTGTACATCGACAGCCCATACGCCGCCCCCGCCCAGATCATTACGCCGGGCCGCCGGTAGCGCAGGCCGCGCCACAGCAGCGCCAGCGTCACGGCCAACAGAGGCACCATCATTCCCGCTCGAAAGGCCACCCGGCTGAGGTTCAGGGTCCAGACCATTGTGGCGGTCAGGGCCGCAGCCAACAGACCCACTCGGCTGTTGAACAGTTCCCGCCCCGCCCAATACAGGGCCGGGATGGTCAGCGTGCCGATCAACGCCGAGACAACCCGCATTGCCCCTGGAGATCGTCCCCAGAGCGCTATTCCCAGAGCCACCGAATAGATAAACAACGGCTCGCGGCCATTGTTAGCCTGGAAAAAGAGCGGCAGGTGGCCGTCGAGCACACCGAGGGCGTCGAGGCCGTTGTATGCTTCGTCGTGATACAGCCCCGGAGGGAGCGTATCGAGGAGCAGGAATCTGAGCAGCGCCGCGCACCCTGTGATCAACCCCAGGACGAGGGATATGCGAGTTGGGTCTCGCCACCAGCGGGATAGGGTAGAATGCTTGTTCATGGATGGCGAAATTATAGCACAAGGGGGTCGAGTGTCAATTTGCCAGCAGTTTTTCCCGTATATACAAACAGAGGAGGGAACCGGGGGGTCCCTCCTCTGTATAATAGCTCCGGTCAGCCTACCGGATTTCGCTAATTTCCATACTTGCAGTGACGGACACTCTCATCTTTTGACGGACGACGAGCGCGACGCTGTCCTCGGACATGTACCGGCGATGGCTCTGCCATAGGTGCTGCCGGAAGCGCAGAATCAACTCTCGCTCATCCTCTGCCACGATAACGTTCCCGCACTGACCGCACTCGCACTCTAATTGATAGCGCTCGTCAGAATCGTATCCTCTATCCATCTTCATTTCCTTTCTATCAACGCCTCACGGACCAGGCTTTTCCCGGCGTGGTCCCAATCACAGGACTCGACACGGCGGGATATCTATAATGCCAGGGCTGGATTGATTCGGGAGGCTTGGCGACGATGGCGACGCCCTAATAAGGGCGAAGGAAAGGAAGAGATTGAGCCTCGATTCCTGATACCCGAAATTACCCTGATATGAATATTTTACGTCAAGTGTTCGGACATGTCAAACGATCAACAGATGTGACATGCATCCGGATTTTAAAGGCATTGTAGTCGCGCCTACTGGCCCTACAGCACTGCCACCATCTCTCCCGCTGGCCGGGAATGATCCCACGGCACGATCCAGCTCTCCGGAATGTCCATCCCAAAGCCGGGCGCGTCTGACGGGGTGACATAGCCATCCTTCGGCACCGGCACTCCGGGAATGCGAGCCATTTCCTCCAGGGGCACGCCCGGAGGGGCGGTCACGCCGACCTCTCCCATCGGGCATTCGGGCAAGGCGCACAGAAAATGCTGACCAAAGGCCGATCCCGCCCCTCCGTGGGGCGAGGTCTTGATGCCTGCCGCCTCGGCGATATAGTAGATGCGCAGCGCCTCGGTGAGGCCGCCGCACCAGTGCAGGTCGGGCTGTACCACGTCCACGCAGCGATGCTCTACCAACTGGCGGAAGGGGATGCGCGTGTGATGGTCTTCTCCCGTCGCGATGGGCACCCAGGTCACAGCCTGCCGCAGTTGGATATGCCCCTCCAGGTCTTCGGGGAACAGCGGTTCCTCAATCCAGCGCAGCTCGTAGGGGCGCAGGCGCTCGGCCAGGCGCACGGTAAACTCGACATCGTAGGCCATCACCGGGTTGATCATCAGTTCTGCGCCTCGTCCCACCATCTCGCGAGCAGCAGCCACTTTTTCCTCCATGACATTCAACCCCTCAATGCCCTGGCTGTAATGTGCCGGGTTGGTGATTTTGAACGCTTTAAAGCCCAGCTCCATGAACCAATCCAGGTCGTCGCCGGTGGCATAGCACAGGATCTTGTCCCGGCAGGGGCCGCCCAGCAACCGATAGACCGGCTGGCCGAGCAGCTTGCCCTTCAGGTCCCACAACGCCAGGTCAATGGCGCTCTGGGCGCAGGCCGACAGGCCCACAGAGCCGTGCCGCTTGCTGGAACGCCACATCAGGTCGTTGAGCAACTCGGTGGCAAAACAATCGCGGCCCGTCAGCAGCGGGGCATAGTGGTAATCTACCAGGGCCGCTACCGGCTCCCCGAAGCTGGTTTGCCCCAGCCCCCATGTGCCATCCTCGGCGATCACCTGCACCCACACCGCCCGCCCACCGATGCCGGGGACGTTCCAGGGCACCGTCGGGGGGAACTCGGGGTAAAAGCTCATGGGCAGGCCGATGGGGGACAACTGCCGCCAGCTCTCGCGGCGAGGGGTGGTGCGTGGTTGGACGCGAGGGAACTGGACCTGTACGGCGCGAATTTGCTTGATCTGCATGGCGATTTCCTCTCTATGGGGGCTGGGCGAATGCGTGCATCGGGAGCGCGCCCGCCGTGGGGGTGGATTCCGGCCAGAGTATAGCCGCCGTGCCCCGCGAGTGTCAACGGCGCGAGGCAGAAGATGGGCCAAATGGCGCTTGACAATCTGGCGCGCGCAGCCTATAATCGGGACAAATAGTGAACAGCCTTCGGGGCAGGGTGAGACCCTACGACAGGGTCAATTCCCGATCGGCGGTATGGCCAAGCTTGGCCAAGCCCGCAAGCCAGCAATGGTTGACCCGGTGAGATGCCGGGGCCGACGGTACAGTCCGGATGGAAGAAGGCAGAGTGCGCATAGCCGCGCATATCGACATGAATGACGCCCCGTTGCTGTTCGCAAGGGGGTGTTTTTTATGCATTCGACCCAAACGATGGATACGCTCCAGCCGCAAGGGACCCGGCGGCTGGGCCCGCGACGTATGAACTGGCAGGCCGCGCTTTTGCCCGCCCTTGTCCTCGGCATCTTGCTGGCCTGGGACACGCTGGTGCGCTGGGCGGAGTACCCCGCCTTTTTGCTGCCCACGCCGCGCCTGGTGGCGATCCGCTTCCTGGAAGTCTGGCGCGATGGCACCCTGCAAGCCCACATCCTCGTCACGCTGCAAGAAGTGGTCGGCGGGCTGGCCCTGGGCCTGGGAGTCGCCGTCGTATTGGGCTACCTCCTGGCCAAATCCCGCCCGCTGGAGCGGATGATCTCCCCCTTGATCGTCGCCACGCAGGCCATTCCCATCGTGGCGCTGGCTCCTTTGCTGGTAATCTGGTTCGGCGCTGGCAGCCTGTCCAAGGTGCTGGTGTGCGCGCTGACCCTCTTTTTCCCCGTGTTGATGAACACCATCGTGGGCATTCGCGGCGTGGATGCCGGGCTGGTAGACCTGATGCGCTCGCTGCAAGCCTCCCGCTGGCAGACTTTTCGACATCTGGAATTGCCCGCGTCGCTGCCCGTGCTGTTCGGTGGGCTGAAGGTGGGGGTGACCCTGTCGGTGATCGGGGCCGTGGTGGGCGAGTTTGTGGCCGCTGACCGGGGGCTGGGCTTCCTGGTCAACCTCGCCCGCGGGCTGTTCGACACTCCGTTGATGTTCGTGGCCCTGTTCACCCTGATGGTCATCGCCTTGTCGCTATACTTTGCCGTCTCGTTCCTGGAATCCCGCCTGCTCAAGTGGCATTGGCCGGAAGAGTAACATCTCACATCGTGGAGGCACATATGCGCATTCGTTCTCTATTACTGGTTGTGTTGGCTGCCGTGGTGGCGCTTGCCGGGTGCAGTGGAAGGGCTGCCTCGAAAGCCGAACCCCGCAAGGTTACTATTGCGATGGGCTTTATCCCCAACGTCCAGTTCGCTCCCATGTACGTGGCGCTGGAAAAGGGCTATTTCGCCGACGAGGGGCTGGAAGTCGACCTGAACTATGGCATGGAAACGGACTTGCTAAAAGAGGTGGGCACGAACAATCAGCAGTTCGCCATCGCCAGCGGGGACCAGGTCGTGCTGGCCCGCGCCAATGGGCTGCCCGTGCGGTACGTGGCAAACTGGTATCGCCGCTTCCCGGTGTGCGTGGTGTCCCTCGCCGAGCAGGGCATCGAGCAGCCGGAGCAACTGGCCGGGAAAACGGTGGGCACGCCGGTGACCTTTGGGGCCAGCTATATCGGCTGGCTGGCGTTCTTGAACGAAGTGGGCGTGGATCCCGCCAGCGTCAACCTGCAAACGATCGGCTATACCCAGGTCGCCAGCCTGACCGAGCAACGGGTGGATGCCGTTATCTGCTACGCCATGAACGAGCCGGTGCAGTTGCGCGAATCGGGCTATGACATCAACACCTTTTACCTGGACCGCTACACCCAGTTGGTGTCCAATGGGATTATCACCAATGACGAGACCATCAAGAAGGACCCTGAGTTGGTGCGGGCCGTGGTGCGCGCATTCTTGAAGGGTTTGCAGTATACTCTCGCCAATCCCGACGAGGCGTTCGATATCTCGCGCAAGGCGATCCCGGAGATGGACGACGCGACCGCCGAGTTGCAGCGCGCGGTGCTGGCCGAATGCATATCTTTCTGGCAGGCGGACAATCTGGGCGAGAGCCGGGCCGAGGAGTGGCAGACGTCGGTGGATTTCATGCGCGAGATGGGGCTGATCTCCGAGCCGGTAGAGGTCGAATCCTTGTATAGCAACGATTACCTGCGGTAGGCGGGCATGTCTGAACCCCTGTTGGTGGCCGAACACCTGCAAATGACCTTTGCCTCGCCGGATAATCCGCTGGAGGCGTTGGCCGACGCGACTTTTGCGGTAGGTGCGAACGAGTTCGTCTCGATTATCGGCCCGTCGGGCTGCGGCAAATCCACGTTGTTACGCATCCTGGCGGGCCTGGCCACCCCCACAGGCGGGCAGGTGTGTCTGCGGGGCGAGCCGCTGACTGGCCCGGATCGGCACATCGGGTTTGTGTTCCAACATGGCAACCTGATGCCCTGGCGCGACGCGCTGCGCAATGTGATGTTGCCCCTGGAACTCCAGGGTGTGCCGCGCCAGGAGGCCGAGGCGCGCGCCCGCGAGGTGTTGGAACTGGTGGACCTGCCCGATTTCGGGCATGCGCTGCCGCGTGACCTGTCGGGCGGTATGCGCCAGCGGGTGGCGCTGGCCCGCGCGCTGGTACACGACCCAGACCTGCTGTTGCTGGACGAGCCGTTCGGCGCGCTGGACGCGTTGACCCGCGAGCGCATGAACTGGGAATTGCTGCGCATCTGGCAGGCCCGTCGCAAGACGGTGTTGATGGTGACGCACAATATCCAGGAGGCGGTATTCCTGTCGGACCGGGTGCTGACCATGAGCCCCCGCCCAGGGCGCATCGAGCAGGAGGTGGTCGTGGACATCCCGCGCCCACGCCAGCAGGAGGACTTGTACATCCCCCGTTTTATGGAGTTGACGCGCATTTTGCGCGATTCCCTGCGCTGACCGGGCGCACGCTGGCTCGCGCTCTCATCCCTTTCGGAAAGGAACAGCATGTCAGAAGGCACACACCTGCGCGATACCACGCTGTATGACAAGGCCCTGGGTTGTCTGCTGGGCGGGCTGATCGGGGATGCGATGGGCACCCCCACGGAGGGCCGGGATTATCCCTACATTGAGCAGCATTACGGCTGGGTGGACGATTTTGAGGGGTCGGGCACCGACGATACGGTGATGAAGGATTTCCTGGCACAATCCCTGATTGCCACCGAGGGATATGCCACGCTGGACGATTGGGCCGCGACCTGGCTGGCCCATTGGGACGACGTGGGCGACCTCAAGCGGATGAAATTCTTTATCTCGGTGGTGCACACCATCCAGAAGCTGGGCATGGGGCGAGTCGTGCCGCGCATGGCGGCGCTGGGGAACATGCCCTCCTCCAGTTCGGCCATGTGCATCTCGCCGGTGGGCATCGTGAACGCCTGCAACCCCCGACAGGCCGCGCAACAAGCCTACAATCTGGCCGCACTGATCCATATTCACGAGGTGGGCTTTTGCCAGGATGGGGCCGCCTGCATGGCGGCGGCAGTCGCGGCGGGGTTCGATCCCGCGGCCACCGTCGAGTCGGTGCTGGATGCGGCCACGCAGACCATCCTGCCGCTGAGCGGGCGGGAAATGCTAGAGCGCATCGCGCAGATCAGGGCAATGGCGCAGCAACATGGGGAATACCGCGCCTTTCGGGCGGCGGTCTATGCGCTGGGCGACGCATTCCTCTGCCGTATCATGTGCGACTCGCGGGAAACCATCCCGCTGGCGCTAGGGCTGTTCGAGTTGGCCCAGGGCGACCTGGAACGCTGCGTGACCTATTGCGCCAATTTCGGGCGAGACGCGGACACCATCGCCTCGATGGCCGGGGCTATCGCCGGGGCGCTGCACGGGGCGAGGGCGATCAAGGCCGAGTGGGTGCATAAGGCCGTGGCGCAGGCCAGCACGGATCAGGAGCAGATGGCGCTGGATCTGGCTCGCGTGGCGCTATCCAAGGGTGAGCGGGAGCGGCAGGCACAGGAGCGCCTGGCAGGCCTGGCGCAGGGGATGCTTGACTCGTAGCCGCGCTTTCCATGATATTGTTGGCGAACGTTATGTATAAGCGGGATTAGGCGATTAAAATCGCGGCAACCCTTGCGGTGCCATATATGGCGATGCAAGGGTTGCCGCAGTTTCGACTGCCTATGAACTTGGCATAACATTTGCCAACAATATCTTCCATAGCGCGCTGGCGATGCGCGGAGCGCTCGGTATTTATGCCGCAGGCTTCCTAGTTGGCTCAAGCCCATCGGATACTACGATTGCCGGCTGGGAGCCGGCGCTCCATCGCCCGGCTACTCTACCCCCGTCCAGCGCCTATCCTGGCGCGCCAGGTCGATCTGGTCCAGGCCCAGCCCGCGCAGGTCGGCGATAGTGCGCTGCTCCTCTGCCTCGTACAGCCGCCAGATGACCCGCAACCCCTGCAAGCTACCCGGCGCGTCCGTCAGCGGGCGGCGACCCGTGGCGATACAATCTAAAAAGTGGGCCATTTCGTTCTCCAGGTGCTTGCCGGGATCGGCCTCCATTAGCAGTTGCTCTTTTCCTCCAGCGTGGGCAATCAGCTTGCCGTGGGAGATGTCCGCCTCCAGCGTGCCCTCGGAGCAGTGGGCGTGAAATGCATAGCCCAGTCGCGTGCCGCGCGCGCCCCAGGTACCGAAATGGTAGCCCAGCTTGCCCCCCTCGAACTCGATCGTCACGTTGCTGGTGCCCTCCCAATCCATCCAGGGCGTGCCAGTTTTCGTGCCCAGGTGGCTGCCCTGTACCGGGTGGCCCAGATACCAGAGCAAGATGTCGATATAGTGGCAGCCGTGGCTGAATAACTGCCCGCCTCCTAACATGGCCGCGTTGGCCGACCAGTGGTCCGGGGCAGCGGTGGTGAGCTGTTCCGTCCAGATACTCACCTGAAACACCTCCCCATAGGCCCGCTCGTCCAGCAACTCTTTCATGCGAACCACCAGCGGATGATAGCGCATGCAGTAGGCGACCATCAGCACGCGATCTGCCGCGCGAGACGCGGCGATCAGGTCCAGGCATTCGCGCTCGTTGAGGGCCATCGGCTTTTCCAGCAGGACGTGCTTTCCGGCGGCCAGGCAATCGAGGGCGACGGGGTGGTGCAGGTGATGGGGCAGGGCGATCAACACGGCATCCACCTGATCCAGGATAGTTCGGTAATCGGTGGCTGTCTGCACGTCGGGAAAGACCTGCTTGACGGCCAGAGTGCGCTCTTCTATGACATCCACAGCGGCAGCCAGGGTCAGCCGCTCGCTCAATTGGTGAAAGCGGGCCTGATGGGCCTGCGACATTCCTCCGCAACCGATGAGACCCAGGCGGATTTTCGACATGAGTTCCCTCCATGATGGGTGTGCGTGTGTGCTGGCAGGACTCTGCTATCCCTGACCCTGTTATGGGAGCAGGGCCAGGAATGAGATGAGTTAACCCGTGTGCTTATACTCCCTCACTCCTCAGCAGGCCTCTCAGGGGAGTATACACTCGCACCTTCCAAAATCAAGCAGGAGAACTGGGAAATTGTACGAGGGGATATGCGCGGTGCGCTACCTGCCCAAAGGTAAGCTGGCTCATGTTTCCGAGAAGTGCGGATGCCGCGACACAGTTGCCGGGGCACCCATTACCTCACCTCAGCGCACCGCGCCAGTGCATGCATTATCCCGGATCGACTTCACACGCGCCTTGTGGGCTGACACCCTCCAGCCCTTGCTGCAAATCTTCCAGCGTGCCGTATCCTCCGACATAGCCGTTCAGCCGGGCGGCAGCGGTCGAGTTGACCATATCCGCATCGTCCGGATAGACAGTTTGCAGGGCGGCCATCAGCTCCTGCGAGCGTCGCAGGTAGTACTTCTGATGATAGTCCTCCGCCAGGTAGAATCGGTCCAGCGAGAGGATCTCGGTATACAGGGGCCTGCCGAGGCGCTCTTCTGCCTGCTGTTTCGACGCCTCAGCCAATCTCTGCTGCTCGCTGTTCTCGAAAAAGATGGCGGACATATACTGCCGCGACCAGGAGGGCGCCGTGGGATCATGGCTGTCCCAGAATACGTCCAGCAACTCGGCATAGGTGATCTGCTCGGGGTCATAGTCGATCTGGATTGTCTCCGTGTGGTCCCCCAGGTTGTAGTAGGTGGGGTTCTGTTGCGTACCACCCGCATACCCCACGCGCGTGCGCACGACGCCTTGTAGGCTCCCGAACCGGGAGTCCGACCCCCAGAATCAACCCAGGGCCAGCGTCGCCGTCTCCGTCCTTTCGGGCAGATCGGCGTCGATAGATCGGATGGTAGCGACCAGCGAATTGTTGGATTCGGGAGAGGAGGTGCTTTTCTCCGCGATCGACGCGTCCGAAGTGCAGCCGGATAATACTGCTGCGGCGAGCAACACCCCCACGGCCGCTGCCTGGGAGAGCATGACGAAGAAACGCTTGTGCGGGTTCATCTGGTGGCCCTTCTCCGGCAGGTCCGTCTTCCCGCCGGTGGTTATGCTTGTAAAGAGGACAATTATACTCTTATTTTAGCCCTATCAGGCTGGGCGTCAAATGGGCGTGCAGTAGAGATTTGTTTTCCGTGCATTCCGTGAGAGAACACACGCTCTTTTTGTTCATCGATTTGATTGACAATCGGCGGGCAGCCGATTACAATGAGCGGGCTTGTATGCCAAGTCGTCCTGCGCCTGGCAAGCGTTCCATCGCGCTTTCATCATCCCCAAACAATCACCGCCATCCGAGCGCGCTCGGATGCGCAGAGAAGGAGTCAACATTCATGGAGCAGCCACGCCCCGAATATCCGCGCCCGCAATGCACCCGGCCCGATTGGCTCAATCTCAACGGCAAGTGGGAATTTGCCTTCGACCCGAACCTTAGCGGCATCGGGCGAGGACTCGCCCAGGCCGACCGGTTGGCGGGTGAGATTATTGTGCCTTTTTGCCCCGAAAGCCCCCTGTCGGGCATCGGGGACGTGGATTTCCACCCCGGCGTCTGGTATCGGCGGGAAGTAGAGGTGCCTGCGGCCTGGGAAGGGCAGCGGGTGCTGCTGCATTTTGGCGCGGTGGACCACGACGCTACCGTATGGGTGAACGGCCAGCAGGCCACTACCCACACGGGCGGCTATACCCCCTTTTCCTGCGACATTACCCCGCTGCTCACCAGGGGCAAAAACGTCGTGACCGTGTTCGCCCAGGATGACAACCGCTCCCCGCTGACTGCTACGGGCAAGCAGTCGCCGCAATACGCCTCTTACGGGTGTGTCTACACGCGCACCACGGGCATCTGGCAGACGGTGTGGCTGGAGGCAGTGCCGCAGACGTATATCGACAGCTTGCGCCTGATCCCTGATCTGGAGGGCGGGCGGCTGATCGTCGAGGCGACGGTGGGCGGCAACCCTACGCAGGGCACGCTGGCGGCCAGGGGCACACTGGAGGGGCAGCCCGTTGGGGAGGCGCAAAATGCCTTTGTCGGGCAGCAAGCGCGGCTGGTGCTGCCTCTGCGCCAGGTGCAGACCTGGGCACCCGGCCAGCCCACGTTGTACGACCTGGAGCTGACCCTGGAGGCGCAGAACAGCAGCCGCGACCAGGTGGGAAGCTATTTCGGCATGCGCTCCCTGGCGTTGACTGATAGAGCCATCCTGTTGAACGGCACGCCGGTCTACCAACGGTTGGTGCTCGACCAGGGCTTTTACCCCGACGGCATCTACACCGCGCCCACAGATGAGGCGCTGCGCAACGATGTGGTCATCTCCCAGGGGTTGGGGTTCAATGGGGCGCGCTTGCACGAGAAGGTATTCGAGCCGCGCTTTCTATATTGGGCGGACCGGCTGGGCTATCTGGTGTGGGGCGAGTTCCCCAACTGGGGCATGGACATCAGCCGCCCGGAGACGCTGGCCTATATGCTGCCGCAATGGCTGGAAGCGCTGCGGCGGGATTACAACCATCCTTCCATCGTGGGCTGGTGCCCCTTTAACGAGACCCAGCGCAACCAGGACTCGCGTGTGGTGCACGGCATCTACCAGATTACCAAGGCCATCGATCCCACCCGGCCAGCGATCGACACCAGCGGATACGTCCACGTCGAGACGGATATCTATGACGTGCACGACTATAACCAGAACCCGGAGACCTTTGCCGCGCGGTACGACGCCTTTGGCGCGGGCGGAGAGCCGTTTCGCAATTTCCCTCAGGTGGACGCGCCCTATGGCGGGCAGCCCTACTTTGTCAGCGAGTATGGCGGCATCTGGTGGAATCCGGGGCAACAGGACACCCAGGCCTGGGGCTATGGCGGCGTCGAGGGGCGGCCCAGGTCGCCGCAAGAGTTCCTGGCCCGCTACCGCGCCCTGACTGAGACGTTGCTGCGGAACCCGCGCATGTGCGCGTTTTGTTACACGCAGCTCTATGATATTGAGCAAGAAGTAAATGGGCTTTATACGTACAGCCGCCGCGCAAAATTCGATCCGCGCGACATCCATGCTATCAACACACAGAAGGCGGCTATCGAGGAATAAGAAAGGAGTACGAAATGCCGCTTCTCAGTGACAAGGATCGCAAGTTCCTGGAGGACCATTTCCGAAAGAATCTGCAATCACCGGTGACGCTTACCTACTTCACGCAGACAATTGCCTGCCAGTATTGCAAGGAGACGGAGCAAATCCTGCAAGAGGTGGCCGACCTGTCGGACAAGATCACGCTCGAAGTGTTCAACTTTATCACCGACAAAGAAGTCGCCGAACAGTACGGGATCGACAAGATCCCCGCCACCATTGTCCGCAGCGATAAGGACTATGGCATCCGCTTCTTTGGGATTCCGTCGGGATACGAGTTCACCTCGTTGATCGAGGACATTGTGGATGTCTCGAAAGGCAAGAGCGACCTGTCGGAAAAGACCCTCCAGGCGCTGAAGGGCCTCAAGGAGCCGGTGCATATCCAGGTGTTCGTCACGCCGACCTGCCCCTATTGCCCGGCGGCGGTGCGCATGGGCCACAGTCTGGCCGTGGCTAGCGACAAAATCCGGGCCGATATGATCGAGTCCGTCGAGTTCCCGCACCTGGCGAACAAGTACCAGGTATATGGTGTGCCGCGCACGGTCATCAACGAGGAAACCCATCTGGAAGGGGCTGCCCCCGAGCCGCTATTCGTAGCCAAGGTGCTGCAAGCGGCGGGGCTGCTCAGCGAGGAAGCGGTGGACAAGGTCCAGGCCGACTATAACGCCCAAGTAGAAAAGGTGCAGGCGGACCAGGAAGGCAAGCAGAAGTAACGCGGTTCACCCAGCATACATTCTTGGAGCCGTCTTGATTGCAGGACGGCTCCATGCATAAGATTAGACACATCCCATCCCAGTCCGGAGGCCAGGAATGGAACAAGCAGTCAAGATCAGTTGTTGCTGGCTATACGCTATCAGCAAGTACGGCTACCCGGTGCCCGTCGCCGACATCCCCGCGGCCTTGCAGGAGATGGCCGACCTGGGGTTCCATTACGTGGAGCTGGAGGGGGCCTCGGAGGGAGACAACCTGCTAGAGCTATACACCCAGCGCGAGTCCATCAAGGCCCTGTGCGAGCGGTTGGGGCTGCGGGTCATCAACTTTTGCCCGGTGATCCCCGAACTGGTCAGCCTGGACGCTGCCACCCGCGAGCGGGGTTTCGAGCTATTCCAGGTAGCGGTAGAGTTGGCGCAGTTCTTTGGGTGCACCACTATCCAGATCGACAGCTATACCCCCCCGCTCAAGTTTGTGGGAGAGCGCCCCTACAAAGAGATGCTGAACTATGGCATCGAGTTTCGCGTGCAGGTGGACCCCGCGTTCTCCTGGGGCGAGCAGTGGCAAGTGCTGGTAGATACGTTCCAGCGTTGCGCCCGCATGGCCCGCGAGGCGAACCTGCCCTTCTGTCTGGAGCCGCGCGTGGGCGAGATTATCAGCAACACCGACGCTCTACTGCGGCTGATGGATCAGGTGGCCGCGCCCAACTTTGGCGCGGTGCTGGATACGGCCCATCAACACGCCCAGAAGGAAATCCTGCCCCTCAGCGTGGAAAAGCTGGGTGCGCGCATCCTGTATTTGCACGTGGCCGATAATGACAGCAAGACCAACGAGCACCTGGCGCTGGGCGAAGGAACGGTGGACTGGGCGGGCGTGTTCACCGCCTTGAAGAAGCATCGTTTCGCGGGCTATGTCGCCATCGACATCGGGCGGCTGCCCGACATGGACGATGCCATGCGGCGGTCCATCGCCTTCTTGCAAGACCTGTTGCCCCGGCTGGGGATCGCGTACGAAATCTAATAGCCCGGCTAGAAAGCAGACCCATGAAAGCAATCGTAAACGGCACCGTTTATACACCCACGCGCCTTATTTCGGATGGCGTCGTGTTGGTGGATGATGGGCGAATTGTCGCGGTGGGCAGTCCGGCGCAAGTGGCACTGCCAGAGGATGTAGAGCGCCTGGACGTTCGGCGACAGGTCGTCTGCCCTGGCCTGGTGGACATTCACCTGCACGGCGGCGACGGAGGAGATGCCTCTGACGGTACCGTCGAGGCGGTGCGCGCCCTGGCGCGGCGTCATCTGCGGGCGGGCACGACCAGCCTGCTCCCCTCCACCACCAGCGCGCCCCTGCCCCAAATCTGGCGGTCCTTTGACTGTATTCGCACGGTCATGCGCCAGCCACAGCCGGGGGAGGCGCGGGTATTGGGCCTGCACATGGAAGGGCCGTTCTTTGCCCTGGCCCAGCGGGGCGCCCATGACCCCGAGATGCTGCGGATGCCCAACGAGGCCGAATTAGCCAGGCTCTATAGCTATATCGGCGACCTGTTACGCGTGACCCTGGCGCCGGAGAACGAGGGGGCGCTGGAGATCATCGCCCATCTCTCCCAGCAGGGGGTGTTGGTATCGGGCGGCCATTCGGATGCCCTGTACGAAGAAGTGTGCGAGGCCATGAACGTGGGCCTGCGACATATCACCCATCTGTGGAGCGGCATGTCCACCGTGCGGCGGATTGGCCCCAAGCGCTACTCGGGCATGTTAGAGGCTGCGCTGGTGGAGGAAGGGCTGACTGCCGAAATCATTGCCGATGGCTATCACCTGCCCAGCAGCCTGATGAAGATGGCATTTCGCATGAAGGGGCCCGAAAAGCTCTGCCTGGTCAGTGACTCCATGCGCGCCTCTGGCCTGGGGCCTGGCGTGTACGATGTGGGCGGGCTGAGGGCGTTCGTCGAGGAAGGAATGGACGTCGCCATCACCGAGGACCGGCGGGCTTTTGCGGGTTCCATCAGCACGATGCACCAATGCGTGCAGCAAGTCGTGCAGGTGGTGGGTATTTCCCTGGGCGATGCCCTGCAGATGGCTACCCTCACCCCGGCGCGCATCCTGGGAGTGGACGACCGAGTGGGCAAGCTGGCCCCCGGATACCCCGCCGATCTGTTGATCCTCGACCTGGCTACGCTGGACCTGACTGGCATCGTTCTGGGCGGGGAGTTGGTCGGCGAGATGGAAATGGAATCATGGGCCTCGTCTACCGTCTAGAGGACTATGCAGCATACGCTCAGCGGGTGGGCGCTGCCACCGTGATCGACGTCACCCGCCGGACGGACCCGGCCCGCGCGCCGGTCGTCTGGGAGCGGCTGCGGCAGGTGCGCGATACCTACGGATCGCCCTGGATCGTCCAGATATGGACCAAGAACGTCCCCGGAGTGCTGGCGCTCGGCCAGGATCTGCTGCGCGAGCTGATGGAGGCGGGGACGACGGTGGCGGCCCAGGTCACGGTGACCGGGCTGGCGGGCACGCCCTGGGAGCCGCTGGTGCCCGCGGACGGGTTGCGTGCTCTCCCCCAACTGGCCCGGCTATTGGGCGGGGCGGAGCATATCACCTGGCGCTATGACCCCATTCTCCCTTCCGTCCATACGCCGGAACGCTTTGCCGCGCTGGCGCGGGAAGCGGCAGAGGCGGGGATCAGCCGGGCGGTGATCAATTTCATCGCTTCGCCGGGCCATTACAAGCGGGTGGACAAGCGTCTGGAGTCCCTATTGCCCGGTTGGGCGGAGGGGATGCCCGGCTATGATACGGATTGGAAGCAGACGATAGCCCGCGAGTTGGTGCAAATTGCCGCCGAGCAGGGCATTGCGCTGGGCTGCTGCGCCGAATCGGCGGGGTTGGCGGCGCGCGTGCCGGGGCTGCGGACCGCTGCCTGCGGGGATTACGCGTGGTTTGCGGCCCTGTCTAAGCGGACTCTGCCCCGAACGCCCTTTCGCGGGAGCAGGCCGGGTTGCGGTTGCGCGCCCTATTTCGACGTGGGCATGTATGGCAACTGGAGTCGCTGCCACCGCTGCGCCTATTGCTACGCGGGGTGAGAACGAACCTCACCCTCGACCTACGGTCTTCCCAAATCTGGAGAGGGGGTTGGGGCGGTGAGGTTCCTGCTTCGAGCCGTGCCCCAAATGGCGAAATTGGCGCTACTGCTGGGCTAAACTATAATAAAGGCTGGACATCGTTCGTCGGGAATGATGCCTTGATAGCAAATTACTGTTCAGAGGCGCATTAGAATAGGAGTAGTTATGGTACGTCCTTACAGACAGTTCACTGTTGTTCCCTCCCTGCCACCCCGCCTGGTTCCTCTGCGAGACCTGGCTTACAACATCTGGTGGGCCTGGAACCTGGATGCAGTGGACCTGTTCCGTAGACTCGATCGCGATCTGTGGGAAGAGTCTGGACATAACCCGGTGCTGGTCCTGGGGCGCATTCCTCAGGACAGATTGCAAGAGGCTGCCAACGATGACGGGTTCCTGTCCCACATGATGCGAGTCTATCAGACTTTTAACCGCTATATTAGCCGAACAGATACCTGGTTCAACAAGCATATTGCCCCGAAAGTGCCCGCTGATTTCCAGATCGCCTACTTCTCCGCCGAGTTTGGACTGACCGAGTCCCTGCCCATGTATTCGGGTGGCCTGGGCGTGCTCGCTGGTGACCATCTCAAGTCGGCCAGCGACCTGGGGCTGCCCCTGGCGGGGGTCGGCCTCTTGTATCAGGAGGGCTATTTCCGCCAGTATCTCAACGCAGACGGCTGGCAGCAAGAGTCCTATCCGATCAACGATTTTCACACCATGCCCGTCGAGTTGGTGTTGGGCAGCGATGGTGAGCCGGTGACCGTGCAGGTAGAGTACCCCGGCCAAATGGTGACGGCGCAGGTCTGGCGCACGCAGGTGGGCCGGGTGCCGCTGTACCTGTTGGATACCAACCTCGAGGTAAACCGGCCAGAGTATCGGGACATTACCGACCAGCTCTATGGCGGCGACCTGGACACGCGCATCCGCCAGGAAATCATGTTGGGTATTGGCGGAATGCGGGCCTTGAATGCGCTGGGTATCCGCCCGACCATCTGCCACATGAACGAAGGGCATTCGGCATTCCTGGGGCTGGAGCGGGTCCGTATGGCGATGCAAGAGCAACATCTCACCTTTGCCGAGGCCCGCGAACTCGTCGCGGCAGGCGACGTGTTCACCACGCATACGCCCGTGCCCGCCGGGATCGACCTCTTCCCGCCCTACCTGATGGACCAGTACTTTACCAACTACCGCGAACAGTTGGGCTTGAGCCGGGAGGCGTTCTTGCATCTTGGGCGGCCGCCCCATTACCATCCCGAAGAGAACTTTTCCATGGCGATCCTGGCCCTGCGCCTGGCCGACAGCGCCAACGGGGTGAGCCAGATTCATGGTGAAACGGCCCGCGCGATGTGGCAGGACTTGTGGCCGCGAACGCCGACGAACGAGGTGCCCATTACCTCGATCACCAACGGCATCCACTCCCGGTCCTGGATATCGGGGGATATGTCGAGCCTGTACATGCGTTACCTGGGGCCGCGCTGGATTGATAGGCCTGCCGACAAGACGGTCTGGGAGCGGGTGAATCGCATTCCAGACGAAGAGTTATGGCGCACGCACGAGCGACGACGGGAGCGGATGGTCTCGGTGGCCCGCGATCGGTTGCGCAGGCAACTGGAGCGGCGCGGCTCGCCTCCGGCAGAGGTGGCCGTGGCGTCGGAAGTGCTGCACCCCGATGCGTTGACCATCGGCTTTGCCCGGCGTTTCGCTACCTACAAGCGGGCCGCGCTGCTGTTTACCGATATCGAGCGCCTGTCTCGCATTCTAAATCAGGCCGATAGACCGGTACAGATTATCTTTGCTGGCAAGGCCCACCCCCGCGATAATCCCGGCAAGGAATACATCCGGCAGATCGTGCACTATTCCCGGCGCGAGGATTTGCGGCATCATATCATCTTCCTGGAAGACTATGACATGTCGTTGGCCCGCTATATGGTGCAGGGGGTGGATGTATGGCTAAACAATCCCCGCGTGGGGATGGAGGCCAGCGGCACCAGCGGGATGAAGGCTGCCCTGAACGGCGTGCTGAACCTCAGCACGTGCGATGGGTGGTGGTGCGAGGCAAGCAATTCCACTGTGGGTTGGCGCATCGGCCAGGGCGAGGCGTATGACGATGTCCAATATTGGGATGAAGTGGAAGCGCAAGCCCTGTACAACATGCTGGAAAAAGAGGTCGTGCCGCTCTTCTATGAGCGCGGCGCCGATGGTCTGCCGCGTGGCTGGATTCGCAAGATGAAGGACTCGATTCGGGAGATCGCCCCCGAGTTTAACACAGACCGCATGGTTCAGGACTATGCCACGCGGCTGTATTTGCCTGCGGCAGAGCAGCACCTCCATCTGGCCGCCGACGAGGCCCGGCGGGCCAAAGACCTGGCCGCCTGGCTGTCCAAGGTCCGCCAACACTGGGGCGGGGTGCGGATTGAAGGCATCCAGGAAAATGCCCACGATGGACTGCCGGTGGGGACGGAAGTTGATCTGACGGCGCGGGTGCACCTGGGTGCGCTGCAGCCGGAGGACGTAGCGGTGCAGATTTACCACGGCCTCGTGAATGCTCATGGCGAGCTCATGGATGCCGAGGTCGTGTCCATGTCCCTCCAGGGCAAAGAGGATGCCAGTACTTTTACTTATCAGGGGGCTTTTGCCTCCTCCAAGACGGGCCTGCACGGTTACGCCGTGCGCGTCCTGCCTTCTAACGAGAACCTCAGGAATCCACATATGTCGGGTCTGGTGGCCTGGTCCAACTAGGCGCGCACCAGCGCGATGACCCATCGAGCGGAGCCAGCGTTTAGCGGCGCTGGCTCGCTCGTTCCTGGCTTGAACAACACACATTTTCAAGAATGCACGTTCGCAAGAACCTGAAACGAGGTAGCATGAGACCGCAAGCCCCTCTCCACCGGTTGATACCGCTGTTCGGGGTAGCGATACTGGTCCTATCCCTGATCGGCTGCACACCCAACTGGGAATTCACCCTCCGCACGCAGACCGGGGACGCGCACGTGGTCACGCGCGAAACCTGGCAGCAGATCGCCAAGATAACGCCGTCGGAGCAGAAGGACGCCCTGCCGTTGGAGCGTGTGCTCTGGCACAGTGGAATCGAATCGGTGGAAAGCATCGAGGTGGAGGGCCAAACCTTTCCCTGGTTCGAGGTACGGGAGCAGGCCTGGTTGCTGGCGAATGGCAAGGTACGGATTGGCCAGCAGGTTTACGAGGCGGGCGAAATTGACCTGGTTCCCCCAGCGGAAGCGGCGCGGGGGAGAGTGCACCTGATTGATCTGGCTCCGACGGTTGCCGGGGCGTTGCAGGTGCGTTCGCCCCGGCAATCGTCGGGCCTCAGCCTGGGCAACCTGCGAGCGCGCCACGTGCCGTGGTCGCCGTGGATGGC
>Ga0209347_1001260_pt1 | contig 43880 bp, 39 predicted proteins | sample AutmiccommuBRH23_FD_187382 | JGI IMG/M metagenome (GOLD analysis project Ga0209347, IMG submission 187382) | Deep subsurface microbial communities from Mt. Terri, Switzerland - Autotrophic microbial communities BRH/23 (SPAdes) (version 2) | ecosystem: Environmental > Aquatic > Deep subsurface >... | reverse complement strand
CATGTGGTGTCATCCACACAGCCTAGAACCCGCCGCGTTAGTGCACAGAAAACACCCCACTCACGAGCATCACCCCAGGTAAAACCCTCGCAGAGCCGAACAAGCCCCAACCGTGAGCCAAGTCAGGTCTCACGAACCTCGCCAACGGCGTGATGCTTTGTACTCGCTGCCACCACGATGTTCACCGTCAAGGCTGGCAGATCCTAGTCCGCGCAGGGAGCGTCGACTTCATCCCACCACCCGAAATCGACCCACTACGGAGGGCGAGACCCGGAGGACTGGCAGCCATAGACGTGGGCGATGTTGAACGGCCGCCCCACGCCACGTGGGACGACTCTGCCTGGGACGACCCTGCCTGGGACGACCGCGCATGGGACGATATCGATGCTGCGGCAAACGAAATGCAGGCCGCGTAACCACCCCACGACACTCGCGCACCCGCACGCCACTCTCGCCGGCGTTGCCCGACCCCGCCCAGGGACTGAGTGTCACCAACCTCAGCGCACGCAACAGCTAGCGCTTGCCGCGCTTCTCGCGCACGCGCACCGAGATGTGAATGGGCGTGCCCGCAAAGTCGAACGTCTCGCGCAACTTGCGCTCGATGTACCGGCGGTACTGGGGGTCCAGGAAGCCGGACGTGAAGAGCACGAAAGTGGGCGGCCGCGTGGTCGCTTGGGTCGCAAACAGGATCTTGGGCTGCTTACCGCCGCGCACGGGGTGCGGGTGCGCGGAGACCAATTCACCCAAGAAGGTGTTGAGCTTGCCCGTGGAGATGCGGCGGTCCCAGTTGGTGAGCGCCTCGTCCATGGACCGCTTGAGACGGTTGGTGTGCCAGCCGGTCAGGGCTGAAAGGTTGACTCGCGCGGCCCACGTGAGGTGGGTGAGGTCCTTTTCGAAGGACCGCTCGAACATGAAGCGCTCCTCCTCCCCCACCAGGTCCCACTTGTTGACCACCATCACGATGGCGCGGCCGGCGTCCACCACCTCGGACAGGATTCGCAGGTCCTGTTCGGTCAGCGGCACCGATCCGTCCAGCAGCACGAGGGCGAGTTCGGCCCGCTGGATCGCCGCAGACGTGCGCAGCGACGCATAGTAGTCAGCGCCCTTACTTAGATGAACTCGTCGGCGAATGCCCGCCGTGTCGATGAACGTGAATATCTCACCGTCGACCTCGATCATCTCGTCCACTGGATCGCGAGTGGTGCCCGCCAGCTCGTTGACCACCGCCCGCTCGGAGTTCGCCAGCTTGTTCAGCAGCGACGACTTGCCGACGTTCGGCCGTCCCACGAGAGCGACGCGGCGCGGCGAACCCTCGTCGTCGACCATCCGGGTCTCGGTGGGCAGCGCGGCGACGGCGACGTCGAGCAGGTCTCCCACTCCCCTGCCATGCAGCGCGGACACCGGGTACGGCTCGCCGAGCCCCAGGTTCCACAGCGCGGCGGCCTCGAGTTCGCCCTGCGGCCCGTCGACCTTATTGGCCACGAGCACCACGGGCTTCTTGGTCTTGCGCAGCAGCTTGACGACCTTCTCGTCGGTCGCGGTGGGCCCCACCGTCGCGTCGACCACAAAGAGCACCGCATCGGCAAGCTCCATGGCCACCTCCGCGGATTGCGCGACGGACAGGTCGATGCCGTGCACACCGGCTTCCCAGCCGCCCGTATCCATGAGCATGAAGTCGCGGCCAGCCCACTCGGCCTCGTACGTCACGCGGTCCCGAGTAACCCCAGGAGTGTCCTCCACCACGGCCAGGCGACGGCCGATGATGCGGTTGATCAGCGTCGACTTGCCGACGTTGGGGCGGCCCACGATCGCGAGGATCGGTAGCGCCTCGCGCTGCTCCGTCGGCTCGCCGTCCAGCGTGGCGAGGTCGCGCTCATCAAGCTCGTAGGCCTCGAGGCCAGCGCGCAGCGCGGCCTGACGCACCTCGTCGAGGCTCTCCTGCGGATCCGAGGGCGCGGGCGGGGTGTATTCGGCCTGGTAGTCGTCGTCGTAGTCGTCGCTCATGCGCCTGCCTCCTTGGCGAGGGTCAGGACAGCGCCGACTACCTCTTCGAGCGTGAGGAGGGTCGTATCAATCTCCACCACGCCATCGGCCGCCGTGTGGAACTGCACCACGGTGGAATCCTTCTTGTCTCGCCCCAACACGGACTCGCGCACGGTCGCCGGGTCGGCACCGTCGCCGGTGCGGCGGGCGATGCGCGCTTCCTCGTCGGCAGTGAGCAACACCCGCACCTCGGCGTCCGGCGCCACGACGGTCGTGATGTCGCGACCCTCGGCCACCACGCCGGATCGGTTGCGCGACGCATCGATCAGCTTGCGCTGCACGTCGCGAAGCACTGCGCGCGCGTCGAGGTTGGTGGCCACCGCGGATACCACCAGGGAGATGGTGTCGGTGTGCAGCAGGTTCGAGACGTCGTCGCCGTCAAGGATGACGTGCGGGTTGTTCGGATCGAGACGCATCTCGACATTCATGGTGGAGATCATGGCCGTCACGTCGTCCTGATTCTTGAGGTCGACTCCCTCACGGAGGCAGTACAGCGCGCCCACGCGGTACGTCGCCCCGGTGTCCAGGTACTCCAGGCCAAGCCTGCGTGCCACCTCGCGCGACACCGTCGACTTGCCGGTGCCCGCGGCTCCGTCAATCGCAATCACGATACTCATGCGCCTGCCACCGTCCATCCGCCGTCTTCGAGGGCAATCACCAAACTGGCCGCGTGCTGAGGAAGCACCCACAGCGTCGTCAGCCCGACGGGCTGGCGCGGCGAGTGCTCAATCGCGATGTCCTCGACGTTGACCCCGACGGCGGCCGCGTCGGACAGCAGTTTCACCAGGCGTCCCGGCTCGTCCGGCACGATCACCGTGACGGCCTCCCACTCGCGCTTGGCCCCGCCGTGCTTGCCGGGGATGCGGGCCACCTCTTCGCGTCCCTTGTCGATGAGGCGCGTCATGGCCTCGCCGATGTCCTCGGCGGAGCGCACCGCGTCCAGTTCTTCGACGATGTGGTCGATCGTCTCGACGAGCGCCTGCCGGTTGAGGCGGGCGATGTCGGCCCACATTTCGGGGCGCGAGCCCGCGATGCGCGTGACATCACGCAGGCCCTGTCCCGCAAGCGCGACGTCGTCCACGCCGAGCGGCGCCAGTGCGGCCGCGACCGCCGATGCTGCGGCTTGAGGCGCGTGCGAGACCCTCGCGACGGCGCGGTCGTGCGCGCGGGCGTCCATCTCGATGATGTCGCACTGCAAGGCATCGGCCACCTGAGTCACAAGAGCGACGGCCGCCGCGCTCGCCTGGCCGGCGCACAGCACCCACGGCCTGGCCCTGAAGAGGTCCCCTTGCGCGGCCATCCCGCCCGAGATCTCGCGCCCAGCCATCGGGTGCGAGCCCACGTAGCGGTGCGCCTGACCCGAGCGTTCGGCAACGTCGGCAATGGGCGCCTTCACGCTCGCGACGTCGACCACGACGGCGTCGGGCCACGTGTTGAGAGCGTCCACCACGACCTGAGCGGTCACGCCGGGGGGCGTTGCCACAATCACGAGCTCGGGCTGCTCGGTTCCGAGTTCCAGACCCGCGCCGATGCTCCTTGCCAACAGTTGAGCCTCGTCGTCCGCATCGGAGATGGTGACGTGCCATCCCTCGGAGGTGAGGCCAATGCCTATCGACGCGCCCATGAGACCTGCGCCGATGATGTGAGTAGTGGGCGTGGGTGCCATTACTGGGCGAGATCCCGACGCAAAGACACGGCATCGTGCAGGTACACGTGGGACACCGCGTCTCGCGGTCGGTCCATCTCGACGTGCATCATGACGCGCACCACGAGCGGCAAGGCGCCGGGCACTGCCATCTCTTGAGCGCACATGAGCGGCACCGCCCCGAAGCCCAGCTTGCGGGCGGCCGCGGCGGGAAAGTCGCTGACGATGTCCGGCGTGCAGGTAAAGAACACCGAGATGACGTCGGCGGCCGTGATGTCGTTGTCGCGGAGCATTCCCTCGACGAGTTCGCGGGTGCGCTCGTGGAGGTGCTCTCGCTCATCGCGTTCGAGCGTAGTTGCGCCCCTCATCGCCCGTACAGCCATGCGGCAATGGTACCGGGCCACGGGCCCCGCAGGTGGCCGAGCGGAGCGCTACAGGCCCGCCTCTTGCTGGAGCAACCCGACTTCGGTGTTGCTGAGGCGACGCTGGTCGCCGGCCTGAAGGGTGCCGAGGCCAATCGGCCCAAACTTGGTGCGCACCAGATCGATGACGGGGTGCCCCACGGCGTCAAACATGCGGCGCACGATGCGGTTGCGGCCCTCGTGCATGACCACCTCCACCAGGGAGTGGTTTTCGGTCGCGTCGATGATGCGGCATTCGACGGCCCGCACGGGACCATCGTCCAACTCGAGTCCTCCGCGCAGCGTGTTGCTGACGCTCTTCTGGACTCTCCCCTGCACCTTCGCGACGTACACCTTGGACACGCCGTGGGTGGGGTGGGCGAGCTTGTTGGCGAGGTCGCCGTCATTGGTGAGGAGCAACACGCCCGTCGTGTCCGCGTCGAGCCGACCCACGTGGAACAGCCGCTCGTTGTACTCCTTGACGTATTGATCGAGCGAGGGTCGGCCCTCGGGGTCGCTCATGGTGCTCACCACGCCCTTGGGCTTGTTCAGCACCACCGTGATCAGGTGGGTATCCACGGAGACCCGCTTGCCTTCGACCTTGATCACACACTCGTCGGGATTGATGCGCACACCCAGTTGGTCGACGACCTCGCCGTTGACGGTCACCTTGCCCGCCTCGATGAGGTCCTCGCACTTGCGGCGCGACCCCACTCCGGCCTGCGCGAGCACCTTCTGAAGGCGCACGCCCTCGGGGCGGTAAATCTCCAGGTCGCCCATCAATTCGCCTCATCCACGTCGTCGAGATCCGGCAGATACGGGGCCAACGCCGGCAAGTCATCCAAGGAACCCAGGCCGATGCGCTCAAGGAACTCGGTGGTGGTCCCGTATTGGACGGCGCCGCCCACTTCTCCGACCTCGGTCACGAGGCCGCGGTTGAGCAGCGTCTTCATCACTGAATCAACGTTAACGCCTCGGATCTGCGAGACCTGACCGCGGGTGGCTGGTTGGCGGTAAGCCACCACCGCGAGCGTCTCCAGCGCGGCCTGAGAGAGCCTGGCCGACTGGCCCTCCACCACGAAAGCCCCGACAGCGTCGGCGAACAACGGGGACGAGTAGATGCGCCAGCCGCCGCCCACCTCGCGCAGCTCGAAGCCGCGGGGGTTGTCTGGGTTCGCGTATTCATCGCGCAGCGCGTGCAGGGCGTCGACCACTTGCGGCTCGGGAACGTCCAGGGCCGTCGCGAGGTCCACTGGCGTGGCGGGCTCGTCGACAACCATGAGAATCGCCTCGAGGGCGGGGCGCACCTGAACACTCATGGGGCGGGTTCCTCCTCGACGCCGTCGAATTCTCCGCTCACCTGAATGTCTTCGCGGGAACCGGTCCAGCGAATAGTGAGCTCGCCGAGCGAGCGTACCTGCTCAAACGCGACTGCCGATTCGCGGAAGAGCTCCAGCAGCGCGAGAAAACGCGCCACGACCATGGCGGGGTGGTCTGCGTCGGCGACGAGCGACCGGAACGTCATCGCCCCGGCGCGCTGGAGCCGACTAGAGATGATGGCGGCCTGCTCGCGCACGCTGACCTTCGGATTGTGCAGGTGGGTGAGGGAGACGCCGAGCTCCTGAGGCTTTGGCTGCAGCGCGTGCGCCGCCAACCTGGCCAGGTCGTCCGGCGTCGCCCGCCACACCAACTCCGGCAGCAGCATGGCGAAGTGCGGCTCGAGCGACACATCGCGCGGCATCCTGCGGGGCGCGTCCATCAGCTTCTCCACCGCACCCGCGACCGCCTTGAATGCCCGGTACTGGAGTAGACGCGCGAACAGCAAGTCCCGCGCCTCAAGAAGCGCGAGGTCTTCTGCGTCGTCCACTTCGCCTTGGGGCAGGAGCCGGGCGGCCTTGAGGTCGAGCAGCGTGGCGGCGACCACCAGGAACTCCGAGGCTTGGGACAGGTCCCAGTCGCCGTCACGCGCACGGACGGCCACCAGGAACTCGTCGGTCACGATCGCCAACGCGACGTCCGTGATCTCCATCTCGTGCTTGGAGATCAGGCTCAACAGCAGATCGAAAGGCCCCTCGAAATTGGGAAGGTGCACCTCGAAGGCGTTACGTGCCCCCTCAACGGCGGCGGTCACGTCAGGCTGCCACCCCGCGCGTCACCAGTTCGCGGGCGAGCTGACGGTAGGACTCCGCGCCGACGTGCTTGGGCGCGAAGGTGAGAATCGACTCGGAGGCGACCGAGGAATCGGGGAACTTCACCGTGCGGCCGATCATCGTCTCCGTGACGCGGTCGCCGAACGCGTCGCGCACGCGATCCACCACCTCTTGAGCGTGCAAGGTGCGGGGGTCGAACATCGTCGGCACGATCGCGTCCATCGTCAGCTTGGGGTTGAGCCGGTCCTGCACCTTGCTCACGGTGTCGACCAGCAGGGCCACCCCACGCAGCGCGAAGTACTCGCACGCAAGCGGAATGATCACGCCGTGCGCGGCCACCAGGGCATTCACGGTCAACAGGCCGAGCGACGGCTGGCAGTCGATCAGGATCAGGTCGTAGTCGTCCTCGATGGAACGCAGGGCGCGGGCCAACGCACTCTCGCGAGCGACCTCGCCCACGAGCTGCACCTCCGCTGCGGACAGGTCGATGTTGGCGGGCAACACATCGAGGCCGTCGATGCCGGTGGGCACGATCACGCTCGACGTGTCCCTCTTGGGCCCCATCAGCAGGTCATAGACCGTGGTTTCGAGCTCGTGCGCATTGATGCCAAGACCGGCGGACGCGGCGCCTTGTGGGTCGAAGTCGACCAGCAGCACCTTCCGGCCATATTCGGCGAAGGCGGCCGCAAGGTTCACACACGTGGTCGTCTTGCCGACGCCACCCTTCTGGTTGGCCAAGGCCACGATCCGCGCTGGACCTGTGCCATGGAGAGCGGGGGGTTCGGGGAATTCGGTCACGTCGCTCACCTTACTCTCGGCGAGGCGCTGCACTGCCGCGGGCACGCGGGTGAGCGGTCTGGTAAACCTCGCGCAATGCGTCGCGCGTGACAAGCGTGTAGACCTGGGTGGTCGTGACAGAGGCGTGCCCCAGCAGCTCCTGCACCACGCGGATGTCGGCGCCTCCGCGCAGCAGGTGCGTCGCAAACGAGTGGCGCAGCGTGTGTGGCGACACGTGTTCGATTCCGGCGCGCTCCGCAGCCGCCCTGATGATGGTCCAGCCGCTCTGCCTGCTCAGGCGCCCGCCGCGAGTATTGAGAAACAGTGCAGGGGTTCCCTTTCCGGCTGCTGCCCACACAGGCCGAGCCCTCACCAAGTAGGCATTGACAGCATCGGCCGCGTAGTGCCCCATCGGCACGATCCGCTCCTTGCGTCCCTTGCCCCTCAGCAGCACGGACTCCGCGCCCGCGTCCAGCGAGACGTCATCAACATCAAGACCAGTCGCTTCGGAGACCCTTGCTCCGGATGCGTAGAGGACCTCCAGCAGTGCCTTGTCGCGCAATGGCCCCAAGCCCTCCCCCACTCCCGCCGCGTCGAGCAGGCTTTCCACCGCGTCGGTGCTGAGGGCCTTGGGGAGCCGGGCCGGAGCCGTGCGCGGCTTCACGTCGATCGATGCATCGTCGATCGTCCAGCCCTCGGCGACGGCAAAGCGGTGCCAGCCGCGCACGGCCACCACGGTACGGGCGGCCGATGCGGGGGCGAGTGCCGTGCGCCCGTCGTCGCCCGACGAGACGGCCTGCGCGAAATCCGAGACGTGGTGGGGGCTCGCGTCGGCGACGGAGACCAGATCCTGGGCGTTCAGATATGCGACATAGCGCCCCAGATCGCGGCGATACGCGGCGATCGTGTTGCGCGATAGCCCTCGCTCGACGGTCACGTGAGCGAGATACGTGGCGAGCTCTCGCTCGAGTCCTAGCCCTGCCACACCGCAAGCGAGTCTGGCCAGAACGGGTCGGCCAAGATGGCGCCAAACACGACGGAGAGATACATGATCGAATCGCGGAACAGGCGCATCGAGCCCAGCTTCGCGCCGTCGACGGAGCGCCGATACAGCGCGACGCAACCGCCCAGGAACCACACGCCAAATCCGAGCGCCAGGACCGCGTAGATCCACGTCATCGAGGCGAGCGGGACGAGCGCCAGGGACACCACCACCATGGCGGCGGCGTACGCGATCATCTCCTTGGCTACCTTCATGGGCGTGGCCACCACCGGCAGCATCGGCACCTCGGCGTGCTCATAATCCTTGCGGAACTTGAGCGCGAGCGGCCAATAGTGCGGCGGCGTCCACAGGAAGATGATGAGGAACAAGACCACTGGCGTCCAGGACAGCGACTCGCGCACGGAAGCCCAGCCAATGAGCACGGGCATGCACCCCGCCGCACCACCCCACACAATGTTCTGGGAGGTACGCCGCTTCAGCAGCATCGTGTAGCCCACGGCGTAGAGCAGAATCGCGATCACCGAAAGCAGCGTGGCGAGGGGCGAACCCACTAGCCACCAGAACCACGCGGTCGAGACGGCGGCGAGAATCCACGCGAACGTCAGCCCCGCTCGCGGTGAGACGGCCCCCGTCACAAGCGGCCTTCCTTGCGTGCGCTTCATCACCGCGTCGATGTCGCGGTCAAGATAGCTGTTGAACGCATTCGCCGAGCCCGCGGACAGGGTCCCACCGATCAGGGTGGCGGTCATCAGCCACGCACCGGGCCAACCATCGGCCGCGAGCACCATGGTGGGCAACGTCGTGATGAGCAGCAGCTCGATGATGCGGGGCTTGGTGAGCGACACATAGGCCTTGAGCACGCGGGTCGCGGCGAGAATTCTGCCAACGGAGGGTGCGGGGACGTCGGGGGGCGTCGTCGTAGTGGACGGCATTGCTCGATTGTACGTGGGCTGTGCGCAAACAAGCACCCGAGCGCGCCCACCTGGCCCGCTCCGCCGGTAGGCTAATAAAGCCGCCCAACGAAGCCTTAAGGGAGAACCGTGGCCACAGGATGGACTGACCTCGACAACCGCGCGATTGACACCCTGCGTGTCCTCGCCGCCGACGCAGTGGAGAAGGTGGGAAACGGCCACCCCGGAACAGCGATCTCGCTCGCTCCCGCCGCGTACCTGCTCTTTCAGAACGTGATGAAGCACGACCCCTCCGACCCCAACTGGTTGGGTCGCGACCGTTTCGTGCTGTCGTGCGGTCACTCATCGTTGACGCTCTACCTGCAGCTCTTCGCCTCGGGGTACCCGTTGAGCCTTGAGGACCTCAAGAAGTTGCGCACCGAAGGCTCGCAGACCCCCGGACACCCCGAGTACGGGCACACGCCCGGCGTGGAGATCACGACAGGGCCGCTCGGCTCCGGCCTCGCTTCCGCAGTGGGCATGGCTATGGCGTCACGCCGTGAGCGCGGTCTGCTCGATCCCGACGCAGCGCCCGGCGATTCGGTATTCGACCACAGCTTCTATGTGATTGCCTCTGACGGCGACCTCCAAGAGGGGGTGTCTTCCGAGGCCTCAGCCCTGGCCGGAGTGCAGGAGCTGGGCAACCTCATCGTCATCTGGGACGACAACAAGATTTCCATCGAGCACGAGACCGACATCGCGTTCGACGAGGACGTCCTGAAGCGCTACGAGGCCTACGGCTGGCACACCCAGCGCGTCGACTGGGTCACGCCCGACGGTTACCAGGAGGACGGCGACGCCCTCCTTGACGCCCTCGAGAGCGCCAAGGCGGAGACCGGCATGCCCTCCATCATCGCGCTCAGCACGATCATCGGCTGGCCCTCGCCCTCCAAGCAGAACACAGGAGGCGTGCACGGATCCGCGCTCGGCGCGGAAGAGGTCGCCGGACTCAAGAAGGTGCTGGGCTTCGACCCCGAGCAGAACTTCGCGGTCGAGGCCAAGGTGCTGTCGCACATGCAGGAAGTGCGCGGTCGCGGACAGGCCGCTCATTCGGAGTGGAACGGCCGCTTCTCCAGGTGGCAGTCCGAGCAGCCCGAGCGCGCAGCGCTTCTTGACCGCCTGGTCGCCAAGGAGCTTCCGGCGAACTGGGCCGACGCGCTGCCGACGTATGAGGTCGGCACCAAGATTGCGACGCGCGCCGCTTCTGGCGAAGTGCTGACCGCCCTGGCGCCCGTCCTGCCCGAACTGTGGGGCGGTTCCGCCGACCTCGCCGGATCGAACAACACCACCATGAACGGCGAACTGTCGTTCCTGCCCCCGCACCGCTCGGTGAAGTCGTGGGAAGGCACCTGGTATGGACGCACGCTGCACTTTGGCATCCGCGAGTTCGGCATGGGCACCATCCTCAACGGCATCACGCTGCACGGGCTGACGCGCGTCTACGGCGGCACGTTCCTCGTGTTCTCCGACTACATGCGAGGCGCGGTACGCCTCGCGGCGCTGATGAAGATCCCCACCACCTTCGTGTGGACCCACGACTCCGTCGGCCTGGGCGAGGACGGCCCCACCCACCAGCCGATCGAGCACGTCGCCACGCTGCGCGCGATTCCCGGCATCGACATCGTTCGCCCCGCGGACGCCAACGAGACGGCGTGGGCGTGGAAGCACGCTCTCGAGACCAAGGACCGCCCGTGCGGCCTCATCCTCACGCGTCAGGGCGTTCCCACGCTCGAAGGAACGTCGGCCGAGGGCTTCGCCAAGGGCGCCTATGTGCTCGCGGGTGCCGACGAGGACGCCGACGTGCTGCTCGTCGCTACGGGCTCCGAGGTGCAGTTGGCCGTCGCGGCGCGAGAGGCCCTCGCGAAGGACGGGATCAAAGCGCGCGTCGTCTCGATGCCGTGCCGCGAACTGTTCGAGCGCCAGGATGCCGCCTATCGCGACTCCGTCCTCCCCTCCACTGTGAAGGCGCGGGTGTCCGTCGAGGCCGGTTCGCCGCTCGGCTGGCGCGAGATCGTCGGTGACGCCGGTCGCGTGATCGGCATTGACCACTTCGGCGAGTCCGCCGACGGCGGTCTCCTACTCAAGAAGTACGGCTTCACCGCCGAGAACGTCGTCTCCAAGGCCAAGGAGTCGGTGGAGGCCTCTGCGTGAGCACGTTCCTGTCCACGTGGGTGGGCCTCGACAATGAGGCCCACCTCGCGGTCACGGTAGCGGGAGACGCCGCCGAGGCGGCTTCGGGGCTCACTGACAGCATCGTGGCCGACAAGGTTGCCTCGCGCATCGCTAACGGTGATCCCACACTGTGGGGCCCTCACGCCGAAGCAGACGCAAGCGATCGCCTGGGCTGGGTGACGCTACCCCTGTCCTCACGCGAACTCATCGAGGATCTCGAAAATCTCTACGTGGACCTCCGCGCCGACGGCATCAACCGGATTGTCCTCGCGGGCATGGGTGGCTCGTCGCTTGGCCCGGAGGTCATCTGCGCCACGTATGACGTGCCCCTCGTGACCCTGGACTCAACCGATCCGGATCAGGTGCGCGAGGCGCTCACCGGCGACCTCGAACGCACGTTGCTCGTGGTGTCCTCAAAGTCGGGCACCACCGTGGAGACGGACTCTCTGCGGCGCGTCTTCGAATCGGCCTTCGAGGAGTCAGGGCTCGACCCCCGCAAGCACATCGTGGCGGTCACAGACCCAGGCTCCCCGCTCCACAAGACGGCGGAACTGGCCGGCTACCGCGCCGTCTTCCTCGCGGACCCTCATGTCGGCGGCCGGTACTCGGTTCTCGGCGCGTTCGGACTTGTGCCGTCGGCCCTGGCCGGAGTTCCGGTGGCGGAGATCCTTGACGAGGCCGACGCCGTGTCCGATTCGCTCGCCGAGGACCATGCGGCAAACCCCGCGATCGTGTTGGGCGCTGCCATGGCGGGTTCGCCGCGTCGCGCCCTGGTCTTCTCCGACCATCATTCGGGGCTCGTGGGATTCGCCGACTGGGCGGAGCAGTTGATCGCCGAATCGACGGCCAAGGACGGCGTCGGAGTCCTTCCCGTCGTGGCGGAGGTTGACGCGCCGGACGCCGTCGCGGACGGCGCTCTCGACACTCGTTTCGTCGCCCTCGACTGTGACGGAGAGCCGGAGGGACACTCGATCTGGATCTCCGGCACCCTCGGCGGGCAAATACTTCTGTGGGAGTACGCCACCGCCATCGCCGGGCGTCTGCTCGGCATCAATCCCTTTGACCAGCCGAACGTGGAGTCCGCCAAGACCGCCGCGCGTTCATTGCTCGACTCGCTTCCCGAACCGGAACCGCCGGCCTTCGTGGACGGTGGAGTAGAGGTACGCGGCTCTGCGGAGCTCCTGGAGGGCCTCACGACCCTCGAGGCGGCGATCGCCGCCATCAAGGCCGCCGTGCCGGCTGACGGCTACCTCGCGGTCATGGCATACCTCAATCGCGAGTCCCTCCCCGAGTTGCCGCGGATTCGCGGGGCACTCGCCGCAAGCATCGGCAGGCCGGCGACATTCGGTTGGGGTCCCCGCTTCCTGCACTCGACCGGACAGCTCCACAAGGGCGGCGCCCCCGTCGGGGCATTCCTGCAACTCACAGGAACCTATGCGGACGACATGGAAATTCCTGGCCGTCCTTTCACGTTTGGTCAACTGGTGGGAGCGCAAGCCACCGGCGATGCGCACGTGCTCATGAAGCACGGTCGTCCCGTTCTGCGCCTCAACGCCACGTCGAAGTCCGACGTGACCCGCGTGACCTCAGCCCTGGGAGGCTAATCAAGTGGTCAACCCCCTGCGCGATCCCCGCGATCGTCGCCTGCCTCGTATCGCCGGGTCCTGTGGCCTCGTGATGTTCGGAGTCACCGGCGACCTCGCGCGCAAGAAGTTGATGCCCGCCGTCTACGACCTCGCCAACCGCGGCCTGCTCCCGCCCGCGTTCGCCCTCACCGGCTTTGCCCGCCGGGACTGGGACCAACAGGACTTCGCGCAAGTGGTTCACGATTCGGTCAAGAAGTACGCGCGCACGCCGTGGCGCGAGGAGACCTGGAAGCAGCTGTCCGAAGGGATCCGCTTCGTTCAAGGAACCTTTGATGACCCGGACGCCTTTGCGGAGTTGCGCCGCACGGTCGAGGAACTCGACGCGAAGCGCGGCACCGGCGGCAATCACGCCTTCTACCTGTCGATTCCGCCGTCGGCGTTCCCCCAGGTCATTACCCAACTGCGGGACTCGGGCCTGTCGGACCCCAAGGAGGGGACGTGGCGCAGGGTTGTGATCGAAAAGCCCTTCGGCGACAACCTGGAGACGGCCAACCAGCTCAACGACGTGGTGAGTGAGGTCTTCCCGACCGATGCGGTGTTCCGCATCGACCACTACTTGGGCAAGGAGACGGTGCAGAATCTTCTGGCGCTGCGCTTCGCCAATCAGCTGTTTGAGCCCATCTGGAACTCCCAATATGTGGACCACGTGCAGATCACCATGGCCGAGGACATCGGCATCGGCGGCCGCGCGGGCTACTACGACGGCATCGGCGCCGCGCGCGACGTCATTCAGAACCACTTGCTCCAACTGCTCGCACTTACTGCGATGGAGGAGCCCGCTTCGTTTGGCGCTGCGGACCTCCGTGCGGAGAAGGAGAAGGTGCTGCGGGCGGTCAGTCTTCCCGAGAGCCTTGCGGAGTCAACGTCGCGAGGCCAGTACTCCGCGGGCTGGCGCGGAGGCGAACGAGTGGGCGCCTACCTCGAAGAGGACGGCATCGCCGAGGACTCGATCACGGAGACCTACGCCGCGATCAAGCTGAACATCCCCAACCGTCGTTGGAACGGCACGCCGTTCTACCTGCGTGCCGGCAAGCGGCTCGGCCGCCGCGTCACCGAGATTGCGCTCGTCTTCAAGAAGGCACCCTCGCCGTACTTTCAGCAGATTGAGGGCTCGGATGTGGGTACCAACGCCTTGGTGATCCGCGTGCAGCCAGACGAGGGCGTCACGCTCAAGTTCGGCTCCAAGGTGCCCGGCACCGCCATGGAGGTCCGCGACGTCACGATGGACTTCGCTTACGGCAACGCCTTCACCGACGAATCGCCCGAGGCGTACGAGCGACTCATCCTCGACGTCCTGCTGGGAGACCCCCCGCTCTTCCCCCGGCACGAGGAGGTGGCGTTGTCCTGGAAGATCCTCGACCCCATCACCGGCTACTGGGCCACGCAGGGCCAACCCGAGCAGTACCGCTCCGGCACGTGGGGACCGGCCGAGGCGGATCACATGATGGCGCGCGATGGCCGCGTCTGGAGGCGGCCATGATTCTGAACCTTCCCGGCACCAACTCAGTCGACATCAACTCGGAGTTGCTGAGACTGCGAAAAGAGGGTGGGGTGATCACGCTCGGCCGCGTCATGACCCTCGTGATCGACGCGACAGACGCCGATGCTGAGAACGCCATCAGCACAGCCAACGTGGCGTCGCGCGAACACCCGTGCCGCATCATCGTGCTCTCGCCGCAAGAGAATAGCGACATCCTCGACGCCCAAATCCGGGTCGGCGGCGACGCTGGGGCTTCCGAGGTGGTGGTGCTTCGTCCCCCACTGGCTGCCATGGACCACGCGGACACCCTCATCACTCCCCTACTGCTGCCTGACGCGCCGATCGTGGTGTGGTGGCCCTCCGTCGTCCCCCTCGTGCCCTCCGCTGTGGGCCTTGGCGCCATGGCCCAGCGACGCATCACCGACACCAAGGGCGCCAGCGACCCCGCCGCGGTCCTGTGCGCCCTGTCGGATGGCTACCGACCCGGGGACACCGACCTCGCCTGGACCCGCCTTACGCGCTGGCGTGCGCTGCTTGCCTCCGCTTTGGAGCAAGTCAGCGATCAACGCGTGACGATGGCCAGACTGCATGGCGACGTCAACTCGCCGTCGATTCTGCTGTTTGGCGCCTGGCTGCGCCGCACGCTCGGCTGTGAGTTCGAGGCGTCCTACGACCCCGAGGCCACCGGACTGGTCTCCGTCTGCCTCGACACGCCGGCTGGCGAGATCGGAATCCGCCGACCGGACGGTGTCAACGCGACGCTGAGCCAGCCCGGACAGCCCGACCACATCATCACGATCCCGTCGCGCAGTCTCAGCGAATGCCTCGCGGAGGAACTGCGCCGCATGGACAGCGACCCGGTCTATGGCGAGGCCCTTCACGAGATCGTCCACTGCTGATGCGTAGCGTCGTCATCTACCCCGACGCACACGCCGTCGCGGATGCGACGGCGGCCCGGCTCGGCGTCGCCGTCACCGATGTCATCGCGCTACGCGGCGTCGCGCACGTGGTGGTCACGGGGGGCACTGTGGGGATCGGGGTCCTGGCTTCCCTCGCATCGTCTCCGCTCGCCGGTCTCATCGACTGGACCAGCGTGCACGTGTGGTGGGGAGACGAACGGTTCGTGGGCTCGGGTGACGCCGACCGCAACGAGGGCCAGGCTCAAGAGGCTCTGTTCGGACGTGTGCCGCTGCCGGAGGAGAACATTCACCGCATGGGCTCCTCGGATGACTTCGCGACGCCCGAAGGGGCCGCCGATGCGTACGCCGCCGAGGTGGCCACCCACGGCTCTCCCGCGTGGGACGTCCTCATGCTGGGCATGGGTCCCGACGGGCATGTGGCGTCGCTGTTCCCGGGTCACGCCGTCTACGCGGCCACGCACACCGCCGACGCCGTGGCCGTGCACGACTCCCCCAAGCCCCCGCCCACGCGGATCAGCTTGAGCCTCGCGTCGATCAACCGCGCGCGGGAGGTATGGGTGGTGGCTGCGGGTGCACCCAAGGCCGACGCCGTGTCGCGTGGCCTTGCAGGCGACAGGTCGCTGCCGGTTGCCGCAGTCGCAGGCACCGAGCGCACGCTGTGGCTGCTCGACGCTGCGGCTTCCACCGCGATCTAGTACCGCTCACGCAGTACGCGCGGTCCTGCCCCGCGCTGGCGAGTGCCCGGTGTTGCTAGTCCGCGGCCACGGAGGCGCGGCGGGCGCGCAGGGCGGCGAGCGCCTCTTGCAGGAGCGCCTCGCCCTCTGAGTCGGTGCGCCGTTCCTTCACGTAGGCAAGGTGAGTCTTGTAGGGCTCATTGCGCAGCGGCTCGGGCGGATTGTCGGGGTCGAGGCCAGCGGGCAGTCCGCAGCGGGGGCAGTCCCACTCGGCTGGAATCACGCGGTCGTCTCCCGTGGCGAAACTGGGGCTCGTGACGTGCCCCTTCGCGCAGTAGTAGGAGAACGTCTCGCGGGGAGCGGACTCGCCGCGTTCCGCCTCGCCTAGCGGGCCTGCGCCGACGCGCGACCCACGAATTGCGTTACCACCTGCCATGGTGCACTACCCCTTGCTTCTTTGCGCGGCTAGTTGACGTACTTGGTGATGAGACCAAGAAGCACGATCGACAGCGCCCAGGTGATCGCTACACCCCACGTGATGCGCGACAGGTTGCGTTCACCCACCCCGGAACTCTGAATTCCGGAGGCGATGCCGCCGCCGAACACATCGGTGATGCCTCCGCCACGTCCCCTGTGGACCAATACCAGACTGATCATAAGCAGGTTGGTGGCAACAAGAAGCACCCACAGGACGGTTGTCAGAATCTGCACAGTTCTCCTCGAACTCTCAAGTCGTTGGCACCAGGATACGCGACGCGCGAACCCGGCACTGGCGTCGGGCGTTGAGGGCCCCGTCGCATGGTGCCATGCGACGGGGCTTCAACGTTACGCGCCGACGTGCTCCTGGAAGCGCGCGATCTTGGCGAACTCCTCGGGGTCGAGGCTCGCGCCGCCCACCAGGGCGCCGTCCACGTCGACTTCGGCCATCAATTGGGCAATGGAGCCGGACTTCACGGAGCCACCGTAGAGGACGCGAACGCCCGCCGCGAGCTCTGCGTCGTACAACTCGGCCAGACGCCCACGGATCGCCGCGCAGACCTCCTGAGCGTCCGCGGGGGTAGCGACCTCGCCGGTTCCGATGGCCCACACGGGCTCATACGCGATGACGACATCCTTGGCCCTGTCGGCGGGAAGGCCCTTCAACGCGCCATCGACCTGCGCGAGCGTGTAAGACACCTGGTCGCCAGCCTTGCGAATGTCGAGTCCCTCGCCTACACACACGATCGGGATGATGCCGTTGTCGAAGGCAGCCTTGGTCTTGGCGGCCACGACCTCGTCCGTCTCGGCGTGGAACTGACGGCGCTCCGAGTGGCCCACGGCGACAAAGTCGCAGCCGAGCTTCGCAAGCTGAGAGCCGGCAACCTCGCCGGTATACGCGCCGGAGACGTGCTCCGAGATGTCCTGAGCGCCGTACTTGAGTTCGAGCTTGTCGGCATCCACGAGCGTCTGCACCGAGCGCAGCGACGTGAACGACGCCAGCACGGCCACCTCAACCGAGGAGAAGTCGTGCTTGGCGTCGCGGAGCAGCCACGCCAGCTTCTGCACGGTGTGCGTCGCCTCGAGGTGGTCGAGGTTCAGTTTCCAGTTGCCTGCAATGAGTGGTGTACGTGTCAATTGTCAGCCCTCCAGCACGGCGAGACCCGGGAGGGTCTTGCCTTCGAGAAGTTCGAGCGACGCGCCGCCACCCGTGGAAATGTGACCGAATCCGGCCTCGTCAAAGCCGAGGATGCGGACCGCAGCGGCGGAGTCGCCACCACCGACCACGGAGAAACCGTCGGAGTCGATCATGGCCTGCGCCACGGCCTTGGTGCCGCCCGCGAAGGCTTCGAACTCGAACACGCCCATCGGGCCGTTCCAGACGATCGTCTTTGCGTCCGCGATCTTGGAAGCAAACAGCTTCGCGGATTCCGGGCCGATGTCGAGGCCCATGCGGTCGGCGGGAATCGCGTCGGCCGCGACCACGTCGTACTCGGCGTCTGCAGAGAAACCCGCAGCCGCGACGATGTCGGTCGGCAGCACGATCTCCACGCCGGACTCCTTGGCGGTGGCCAGGTAGCCCTTGACGGTGTCGACCTGATCCTCTTCGAGCAGCGAGCCGCCCACCTCGTACCCCTGAGCCTTGAGGAACGTGAAGGCCATGCCGCCGCCGATGAGCAGGCGGTCGGCCTTGGTCAGCAAGTTGGCGATGACGCCGAGCTTGTCAGAGACCTTGGAGCCACCCAGCACCACGACGTACGGACGGGCGGGGTAGGTCACTGCCTTGCTGAGCGACTCCACCTCCTTCTGAACCAGCAGCCCTGCGGCCGCGGGAAGCACCTTGGCGATGTCATACACCGAAGCCTGCTTGCGGTGCACCACACCAAAGCCGTCCGACACGTAGGCGTCGGCGAGTTCGGCGAGTTCTGCGGCGAGCGCTTCGCGCTCCTCGTCGACCTTGGAGGTCTCGCGGGCGTCAAAGCGCACATTCTCGAGCATGGCAACCTGGCCGGATTCGAGCGCGGCCACGGTGGCCTTCGCCGAGTCGCCCACGAGGTCAGACGCGAGAGAGACAGGCTTGCCGAGCAGTTCCGCCAGGCGGGCCGCTGCGGGCGCAAGCGAGTACTTGTCCTCGGGGGCACCCTTGGGTCGGCCCAGGTGGGCGGTCACGATGACCGCGGCGCCAGCGGCAAGCAGCTTCTCAATCGTCGGGACGGATGCGCGTACGCGACCGTCGTCCGTGATGGTGGTGCCATCGAGCGGCACGTTGAGATCGGAGCGAACCAGCACCTTCTTGCCGGTGAGATCGCCGAGGCTATCAATCGTCTTCAGCATGTCTGTCTTCCTTACTGGTGACAGAGAAACGTCCGCACACGCATGTCGCGTGTACGGACGTTTCTCACGGGAATCTTAGAGGCGGTCGCCGACGTAAGACGTCAGCTTGACGAGGCTGGTTGAGTAGCCCCACTCGTTGTCGTACCAGGCCACGATCTTCACCATGTTGCCGGACACCTTGGTCAGCTTGGCGTCGAAGATGCTCTGGTGCGGGTTGCCCACGATGTCCGAGGAGACGATCTCGTCTTCGGTGTACTCGAGGGTGCCAGCCATGGCGCCATCCGCTGCAGCCTTGACCGCGGCGTTGACCTCATCGATGGTGACCTCACGCGAAGCGGTGAAGGTCAGGTCGGTGGCCGAACCGGTGATGGTCGGAACGCGCATTGCGAAGCCGTCCAGCTTGCCCTTGAGCTCGGGGAGCACCAAGGCGACAGCCTTGGCAGCACCGGTCGAGGTGGGGACAATGTTCTGCGCGGCCGCACGTGCACGACGCAGGTCCTTGTGGGGACCGTCCTGCAGGTTCTGGTCGCCGGTGTAGGCGTGGATCGTTGTCATGAGACCCCGTTCGATGCCAATGGCGTCGTTGAGGGCCTTAGCGACGGGCGCCAGGCAGTTCGTGGTGCACGAAGCGTTCGAGATGATGTGCTGCGTGGCCGGGTCGTAGTCCGTGTGGTTCACGCCGACGACGAACGTGCCGTCCTCGTTCTTGGCAGGAGCCGAGATGATGACCTTCTTGGCGCCGGCCGCGATGTGGGCCTTGGCCTTCTCGGCGTCCGTGAAGAATCCGGTGGACTCGATCACGATGTCTGCGCCGAGCGCGGCCCAGGGCAGGTTGGCGGGGTCGCGCTCAGCGAGGGCACGGATGGGCTTGCCATCAACGATGATGCTCTCGTCGTCGTACGTGACCGTCGCGGGCAAGACTCCCAGGACAGTGTCGTACTTGAGCAGGTGCGCGAGCGTCTTGTTGTCGGTGAGGTCATTCACACCGACAATCTCGATGTCTGCGCCCGACGCCAGGATGGCGCGGTAGAAGTTTCGTCCAATGCGGCCGAAGCCGTTGATACCGACCTTGATGGTCACTTTTTCTCCTCGGTTCGCGCATCGTGGCGCGTTTGGGGATTCGGGTCTGCGCACTGCTGCGCGGGGCGCCGCCGGAGCGGGCCACTGCAGTCAGCCTACTACCAACAATGCGCCAAACGCGCGCGACAAAGGTCCCTCTCGCGACCCCTTATCGGGGCGCGCCGCTCGTCACTCGTACCGCAGCAACTCCTGGTTAATCCCCGCTTCGGTGTCCGGAATGCCGAGGTCCTTCGCCTTCTTGTCGGCGGTCGCCAACAGGCGGCGAATCCTGCCTGCTACGGCGTCTTTTGTGAGGGGCGGGGAGGCGAGACGGCCGAGTTCCTCGAGCGACGCGTCACGGTTGGCCATCCGCAAGGTCCCGGCCTCGCGAAGGTGCTCTGGCACGTCGTCCGCAAGGATCTCGAAGGCCCTCACGACGCGTGCCGATGCGGCGACCGCAGCCTGCGCCGAACGGCGCAAATTGGCATCGTCGAAGTTGGCGAGACGGTTGGCCGTGCCGCGTACCTCACGTCGAGTGCGCTTGTTCTCCCACTCGAGCACCGAATCGTGGGCACCGAGGCGGGCAAGCAATCCCGAGATTGCGTCACCATCCCGGATGACGACGCGATCCACGCCGCGCACCTCGCGCGACTTTGCGGAGATTCCGAGTCTTCTCGCCGCTCCCACCAACGCAAGCGCCGCCTCTGGACCCGGGGAGGTCACCTCGAGGCTCGCCGAGCGTCCGGGTTCGGTGAGGGAGCCATGCGCGAGGAAGGCTCCGCGCCAAGCGGCCACCGTGTCCTCCACCGAGCCGCCGACCACCTGGGGCGGCAAACCGCGCACGGGGCGACCTCTGTGATCGAGCAATCCGGTCTGGCGGGCGAGCGACTCGCCCTCCTTCACGACGCGTACCACGTAGCGATTGCCGCGCTTGAGTGCGCCGCCCGAGACCACGATGATTTCCGACCCGAGGTTGTAGACCTCGTGGATGAAGGCGCGCAATCGGCGCGCTGAGGCCGCCGTATCGAGTTCGGCTTCAATCACGATCCGGCCGGACACGATGTGCAGGCCGCCGGCGAATCTCAGGGTGGTCGCGATCTCGGCCTTGCGAGACGAGATTCTGTCGACGGCGACACGCGCCAACTCGTCTTTCACCTGTGCCGTGAGCGCCATGTCGCCTATCCTGCCATCTCGGCGCGTCCTCCTCAGCCCGAAAGGCCTCCCAGAGCCTGCGAATAGGCTTCTGAGAGCAGCATCACATCGTGACGATCCAGTGCATCGGACCGCTTCAGGTTGAGTACGACCAGTTGAGAGCCCCACTCCTCGACCTCCGCTACGAGTTCCGGGTCGAGACCGTGGGACACATCACAAAGCACGATGGCCGGCCGAAATGCGGGCTCAAGACGCCTGAGGGCGCGCACGTCGTCCACGCGATCCGATCCCGAGGTCTCCGCGTCTTCGTAGGCGATGTTGAGCGTCAGTACCGTGCGCGGGCCCGCCTCCACAAGCGCCCGTGCGACGGGCTCGACCAAGAAGTGGACGAGGACCGAGGTGTACCAAGAACCCGGTCCCAGAACCACCGCCGAAGCCCCCGCAATGGCATCGAGCGTCGCCTGGGGAACCTTCGGCCGCGTGGGGTCAATGCTGAGGCCCGTCACTCGACCACCCGAGGTGGCGACCGCCACCTGCCCGCGGGCAACGGCGCTCACGTGCTGGCCGGCGACCATCGCTGATATCTGCAAGGGCTCCTCCGCGAGCGGGAGCACTCGCCCCTGCGCGCGCAGCAAGCGCGCGACCCAGTCGAGTCCCTCCACGACGTCTCCGGTGCGCTCCCACACCCCTGCGATCAGCAGGTTTCCCAAGGAGTGCCCGTCGAGTGGCCCCCGGGTGGAGAACCGTGTCTGCAGCACGTCGCGCCAACCTCGACCCCACTCGCTGTCCTCACACAACGCGCTCAGCGCCATGCGCAGGTCTCCTGGCGGCACAATGCCCATCTCCTCGCGCAGCCTGCCCGAAGAACCCCCGTCATCCGCGACCGTCACTACGGCGGTGAGGCCATCGGTCACGAGGCGCAACGCGCTGAGGCTCGCGTAGAGACCATGCCCGCCGCCGAGCGCGACGACCGATGCGGGTCTCACTCGGTCGGCCGATCCCGATGCGTCACCCTGACCTGGTCACGATGCAGTCGCAGCCGCCTGCCGATCTCCTCGGCAATCGCGACGGACCGATGCTTGCCGCCCGTGCATCCGACGGCGATCGTCACCGAGTGCTTGTCGTGCGCCCGATACAGGGCGAGCACTTGCTCGAGCATGGCGGTATACGTGTCGAGGAACTGACCGGCGCCATCGGAAGACAGCACGTGTTGACGGACCGCCTCGTCAAGGCCGGTCAGGGGACGCAGTTCCGGTACCCAATGCGGGTTGGGGAGGAACCGGACATCGGCCACGAAGTCGGCGTCTGACGGCACGCCATTGCGGAATCCGAAGGAGACGATGTTGACCGACAGGGGCTGGTCGGTGTGCCCCACATCGGCCGTGATCGCGTCGCGAAGCTCATGCACGTTAAGCGCGCTCGTGTCGACCACCACGTCCGCCCGGTCCTTGAGTGCCGCCACCAGTGCTCGCTCCCGAGCGATTCCCTCCAGCAACGTGCCTGCCTCCTGCAGCGGATGCGGGCGCCGGGCCTCCTCGAAGCGCTGCACCAGCACCTCGTCCGACGCATCGAGAAAGAGCATCCGCACCTGGATTCCACGCTCAGCGAGGTCGTCCAACACAGACTCGAGATCCTGGAAGAAGTCGCCGCCGCGCACGTCAACCACCACGGCGAGGCGGTCTTGCGGCTCCCGGCCGACCATCGTGACCAGTCCGCCGAGCAATTGTGGGGGCAGATTGTCGACCACGTACCAGCCAAGATCTCCGAGCGTGGCCGCCGCTCGAGTGCGTCCTGCCCCGGACATGCCGGTGAGGATCATCACCTCGGGGGTCACCTCGGGCGCGTCGAACTCTGGCTTGGGGATTCCGGAGGGGTACGTGACCGGCTCAGACTCTTCCGTCATGCGTCAAGGATGCCACTGTCTCCCCGCAGACTCGCGTGAATCGCGCTGGCCGTCGCATCTCCGATGCCGGGAACACGCCCGATCTGTTCGACGGAGGCCTCTTTGAGAGCGGGGAGCGAACCAAAGTGCCTGATCAACGCCTTGGCTCGCGTGGGACCCACGCCTGCCACCTGGTCGAGCGCGGACGCCTTCATGGCTTTGCCCCGCTTCGCACGATGGTGGCGAATAGCGAATCGGTGCGCCTCGTCACGCACTCGCTGCAGAAGGTAGAGCGCCTCAGAGCCGCGCGGCAGGATCGCGGGAAAGTCCTCGCCAGGAATCCACACTTCCTCCAGCCGCTTTGCGAGCCCCACGACGGGGATGTGACTCACTCCCACCGCGTCCATCGCCTTGCGCGCCGCGGCCACTTGCGGCGGCCCACCGTCGACCACGACCAACTGTGGGGGGTAGGCGAACCGCGCGCTCTCGCGCTCCTCGGGGGGCAACGCTGCCTCCTCCAGATAGCGCGCGAATCGCCGGGTCAACACCTCATTCATCGCGGCCGTGTCGTCGACGGCGTCACCGATGGAGAATTGCCGGTAGTCCTTCTTGCGCGGCAGGGCGTCCTCAAAGACCACCATCGATGCCACTTGATGGGTGCCCTGTGTGTGCGAGATGTCGTAGCACTCGATGCGCAAGGGTGCCTCGTCAAGGGCGAGGTAGTCCTGGAGGTCGCGCAAGGCCTCGGAGCGCGTCGTGAGGTCCGATGCCCGCTTGAGACGATGCTGGTCGAGCACCTGTTGAGCGTTTCGCTTGCCCGATTCGGCGAGTTCGGCCTTCTTGCCGCGGGACGGCACCTTGATGCTCACGGCGCCGCCGCGCACCGCCCGCACGTACGCCCGCAGCGCGTCGGCCTCGGCGGGCGCGACCGGAACGAGAATCTCGGGCGGCACCGAGTCGGCTGTCGTGTACGCCTCTTGAAGCAACACCGACACCATCTGCGCCGCCTCGAGCGGTTCCGGTTTGTCGACCACCCAACCCCGTTCACCTGTGATGCGTCCGTCACGCACGTAGAAGACGTGAGCGGCAGCTTCCCACTCGTCGTCAATCAGGCTGAAGACATCGACGTCGACGCCTTGCGACAACACCATCGCGTTACGTTCCAAGACGCTGGTCAGTGCCCGCAGTCGGTCCCGCGCCCTAGCTGCCACCTCGAAGTCTTCCTTCGCGGACGCCCCCTCCATCGTCTGCGTCAGCTCTCGGATCAAGGGCTTCGCGTTGCCGGCCAACACCTGGCACACCTTGTCGGCCAGCTCACGGTGCTCTTGCTCGCTGACGCGACCCACGCAGGGCGCCGCGCACTTGTCGATGTATCCGAGCAGGCATGGCCGGTCCTGGCGCTGCGCCTTGCTGAACACTGCGGGCGCGCAGGTCCGCACCGGTAGCACCGTGAGGAGCGTGTCGACGGTCTCTCGAATCGCCCACGGCTTGGCGTAGGGACCGAAGTACCGCACGCCCTTCTTTCGATCACCGCGCATGACCTGCATCCGGGGGTACTTCTCGTTCATCGTCACGGCGAGGAACGGATACGACTTGTCGTCCTTGAACACGACGTTGAAGCGGGGATCGTATTGCTTGATCCAGGTGTGCTCAAGGACGAGCGCCTCGACCTCGTTGCGCACGACGGTCCATTCAACCGAGGCGGCCGTCGTCACCATCAGCCGCGTCCTGGGGTGCAGCGACGTCAACGGCTGGAAGTAGTTGTTCAGCCGCGACCGCAGGTTCTTTGCCTTGCCGACGTACACGACCCGACCGTGGGGGTCGCGGAAACGGTAGACGCCAGGCGCCGTGGGAACGCTGCCCGGCGCGGGGCGGTATTCGGAAGGGTCTGGCACGATGCCAGCCTAGGCGGGAGCCGACACCTGGGCGTGGACGCCCAGCACGTTGGCGAGGAATTTGCCCGTGTGGCTCTCGGAATGCCTCGCGATGTCTTCGGGGGTGCCCTCTGCGACTACTCCCCCGCCGCCGTTGCCTCCCTCTGGACCCATGTCAAGAACCCAGTCCGCCGACTTGATCACGTCGAGGTTGTGTTCGATCACGATCACAGTGTTGCCCTTGTCCACCAGTCCCTGCAGAACGCTCATGAGCTTCTTCACGTCCTCGAAGTGCAGACCGGTGGTCGGCTCGTCGAGCACGTAGATCGTCCTGCCAGTCGAACGGCGTTGCAGTTCCGATGCGAGCTTGACGCGTTGTGCCTCGCCTCCTGAAAGGGTCGGTGCAGGCTGTCCGAGTCGCACGTACCCCAGGCCGACCTCGACGAGTGTCGACAGGTGCCGCGAGATCGCGGGGATCGCCTCGAAGAAGTGGGCCGCCTCCTCAATGGGCATGTTGAGCACGTCTGCGACGTTCTTGCCCTTGAAGTGCACTTCCAGGGTCTCCCGGTTGTACCTGGCGCCCTTGCAGACCTCGCACATGACGTACACGTCCGGCAGGAAGTTCATCTCGATCTTCAACGTGCCGTCGCCGGAGCACGATTCGCAGCGCCCACCCTTGACGTTGAACGAGAATCGGCCCGGCCCGTAGCCGCGCATCTTCGCCTCTTGAGTCTCGGCAAAGAGCTTGCGCACCTTGTCCCACACCCCCGTGTACGTCGCAGGATTGGACCGTGGGGTGCGGCCGATCGGGCCCTGGTCGACGTGCACGATCTTGTCTAGCTGGTCTGTGCCCTCGATGCGCGTGTGCCTGCCCGGCACTTGACGAGCCCCGTTGAGCTCGTTCGCAAGCGCGGTATAGAGGATCGTGTTGACGAGGGTCGACTTTCCCGACCCCGACACTCCCGTCACCGCCGTGAGTACACCCAAAGGGAATGCCACATCGATGTCCCGGAGGTTGTGCTCCCTGGCGCCCACGACAGTGATCTTGCGCGCAAAGTCGGCGAGGCGACGCTTCTCGGGCACGGGAATGCTGCGCCGCCCGGACACATACGCACCGGTGATGGACCGCTCGTTCGTCAGCAAGTCGGCGTAGGTCCCCGAGTGCACCACCTCGCCGCCGTGCTCGCCGGCTCCGGGGCCGATGTCGACCACCCAATCCGCGGTACGGATGGTGTCCTCGTCGTGCTCCACCACAATCAACGTGTTGCCCAGGTCGCGCAGGCGCGTGAGCGTCTCGATGAGCCTGCGGTTGTCGCGTTGGTGCAGCCCGATGCTCGGCTCGTCGAGCACGTAGAGCACTCCCACGAGTCCGGACCCGATCTGGGTCGCAAGACGGATGCGTTGCGCCTCGCCTCCCGACAGGGTGCCGGCGGCACGCGCGAGCGTCAGGTAGTCCAGCCCCACGTCGAGCAGGAATCCGAGCCGAGCGTCGATCTCCTTGAGCACTTGCGTTGCGATGTGGAGGGAACGCTCGTCCCACGTGACGTCCGACAGGAAGCCGCGGGCGTCGCGAATGGAGAACTCACACACCTCGGCAATCGACTTGTCGCCAATGGTGACGGCGAGCACCTCGGGCTTGAGTCGGGCGCCCCGACAGACGGGACACGGGACCTCGCGCATGTACTGCTCGTACTTCTCGCGCGAGTAGTCCGACTCCGTCTGAGTGTGGAGCCTCTCGAGCCACGTGATGGCACCCTCGAAGCCCGTGGTGTATTGGCGTTCGCGACCGTATCGGTTGCGGAACCTCACGTGGACCTCGTAGTCCTTGCCCACGAGCAAGGATTCGCGAGCCTCGGGCGGAAGGTCCTCGAACGGGGTGTCCATCGAGAAGCCGACGTCGTGAGCGAGGGCTCGCACCATGCGGCCAAAGTAGTCAGACGCCATGGACTCCCACGGCGCGATCGCTCCTTGTGCGAGCGACTTGCTCGGGTCGGGCACCACCAGGTCCCGGTCGACCTCGAGGCGCACGCCGATGCCCGTGCATTCCGGGCACGCGCCGTAGGGAGCGTTAAATGAGAAGGTGCGCGGCTCCATCTCTTCAAGAACCAAGACGTGATCGTTGGGGCAGGCGCGCTTCTCCGAGTAGCGCCGCGTCGGAACATCGCCGTCCACGGGATCGATGACCACCAGGCCGTCGGCGAGCTTCAGTGCGGTCTCCACGGAGTCGGCGAGGCGCTGGCGCACACCGTCCCGCGCTACCAGGCGATCCACGACTACCTCGATGTTGTGCTTGAGCTTCTTCTCCAACGTCGGCGGCTCGCTGAGCTGTATCGACTCGCCGTCCACCCTGGCGCGCGCGAAGCCTTGCTGCTGAAGGTCGGCGAAGAGGTCCGCGTATTCACCCTTGCGTCCGCGTATCACGGGGGCGAGCACCTGGTAGCGGGTTCCTTCGGGCAGAGACAACACCGAGTCGACGATCTGCTGAGCCGTCTGCGACTTCACTTCCTCGCCACACACGGGACAGTGCGCCACGCCGACGCGCGCGAACAGGAGTCGCAGATAGTCGTACACCTCAGTGATGGTGCCGACCGTCGAGCGGGGATTCCTATTGGTCGACTTCTGATCAATCGACACCGCCGGTGACAATCCTTCGATGAAGTCCACGTCCGGCTTGTCCATCTGGCCCAGGAACTGGCGCGCATACGCGCTCAGCGACTCCACGTAACGACGCTGGCCCTCCGCAAAGATCGTGTCGAACGCGAGCGATGACTTGCCGGAGCCCGACAATCCCGAAAACACAATGAGGGCGTCGCGAGGCAATTCAAGGTCCACGCCTTTGAGGTTGTGTTCGCGCGCCCCGCGCACCACCAACTTGTCGTTCACAACGCCACCCTACGTGAAGTGCGTCGAACATGTGTTCGAATCGCCGTCTTGCTCCGAATTGGGACAACAGTCACGAGCCAACTCCTGTTCCAACCGTCCAGAATGGTCTCATGTCTCTGTGGACCATCCATTACACGTATGACGCGCGAGTAACGCTGCGTGCCATCCTCCTCGACGAGCACCAGTGGTACCTTGCAGCCCTTGCCGACGCTGGAGCAATGATCGCCTACGGACCATTCGAGGACGAGGCAGAACCGGGCGCTCTGCTGATCGCCTCCGCTCCCACCAAGCAACACGTGGAAGACCTCGTCGCGGAGGATCCCTTCGTCATCGTGGGAGTCGTGGCGGACATCAGGATTCGGCCCTGGGACGGCCACGTGGGGCCGCTGTGGCAAGCACGGACACCCGCGGCACCAGCGTCCTAGCCGTCCCGGGTGGGCTCGCGCTCCGGCGGCGCGACCCGTCGCGTCGCCATCACACTCACGAGCGCCGCCCCTCCGATCGCCACCACAATCACGACGAGCGACATCCACGTAGGCACTTGGGGCGCCCACCCGACATGCTCACCTCCGTTGATGAACGGCAGCGCGTTCGTGTGGAGCGCCTCAAGCACGAGCTTGACGGCGATGAAAGCGAGCACCACGGCAAGCCCGTAGGAGAGGTACTTGAGACGCTTGAGCAGCCCTTGCACCACGAAGAACAGCTGACGCAGGCCCATCAGAGCAAAGGCATTGGCCGTGAAGACGAGGTAGGGATCCTGCGTCAGGCCAAAGATCGCCGGGATCGAATCGAGTGCGAAGAGAACATCGGTGGAGCCAATCGCGATCATGACGAGCAGTAACGGAGTGACCATTCTGCGGCCCTGCTCGCGCACCACCACCGACCCACCCCGGTAGTCGTCGGTCGCGGGAATGAATCGCCTCACGACGCGCATCAGCGTGTTCTCGTGGTACTCCACCTCCCCCTCTTCCGCACCACCCTCTCGCGCTACCGAGAACGCCGTCCACAAGAGGAACGCACCAAAGACGTAGAACACCCAAGTGAATGCGGCCAGGGCAGCTGCCCCCGCCGCAATGAAGAGTCCCCGCAGCACGAGCGCCAAGACCACGCCGAACAGGAGAACGCGCTGCCGGTATTGAGGAGGCACTGCGAATCGTCCCAAGATCACAAGGAAGACGAAGAGGTTGTCGACAGACAAGGACCACTCGGTGAGGTAACCAGCAAAGAACTCGCCGGCGCCGTCCTCCGCGGGTGTCCGCCACCACAGCATCGAAAGCCCAAACACCACCGCGGAGGCAATGTAGAACAGGGTCCATTTCACCGACTCACGGAAGGTCGGTTCGTGCGGTTTCCGGACCACCACGGCGAAATCGAAGACGATCATGGCACCCACACCCACCAGCGTGAGGACCCAAACGGTGGCTGAAGTCACCCCGTCATCCTAGGGATCGAAACCTAACCCGCCTGCATCATCTGACGCAGCTCCTTCTTCAGTTCGGCGATCTCGTCCCGCAGCCGCGCCGCCAACTCGAAGTGCAATTCCCCGGCGGCTCCCCGCATTTGCGCAGACAGCTCCTCGACCAACGCCGCGAGTTCCTGCGCGGGTCGCCCAGCGCTCTTCGCTGCGGTCGATGCGGCAGCGCCCTTTGCGCCCTTGTTCACCTCGCGCAACGTGACGAAAGTGTCGGCCTCTTCTCGCGCCAGCATCTCGGTAATATCGCTGATCTTCTTGCGCAGCGGCTCCGGATCGACCCCGCGCTCCTTGTTGTACGCCACCTGCTTTTCGCGACGCCTGTTGGTCTCGTCGATCGCAGCGGCCATCGAGTCGGTCACCCTGTCCGCATACATGTGCACCTGGCCGGAGACGTTGCGCGCCGCCCGCCCAATGGTCTGAATGAGCGACGTGCCCGACCTCAGGAAGCCCTCCTTGTCCGCGTCGAGAATGCTCACCAGCGACACCTCGGGAAGGTCGAGACCCTCACGAAGCAGGTTGATGCCGACCAGGACGTCAAACCGGCCCATCCGCAGGTCCCTCAGCAGTTCCACGCGCTTGAGGGTGTCGACGTCCGAGTGAAGATACTCCACCCGAACGTCCCGTTCGGAGATGTACTCGGTGAGGTCCTCGGCCATCTTCTTCGTCAACGTGGTGACGAGCACCCGCTCGTCCTTCTCGACGCGCAAGCGGATCTCGTGGAGAAGATCGTCGATCTGGCCCTCGGTGGGCTTGACCACGATCTCGGGGTCAACAAGGCCTGTGGGCCGAATGATCTGCTCCACCACGCCGTCGGCCTTGCCCAGTTCGTACTTGCCTGGCGTAGCGGAGAGATACACGGTCTGCTTGATGCGCTCCTGGAACTCGTCCCACCGCAACGGACGATTGTCGAGCGCCGACGGCAGGCGGAACCCGTGGTCCACGAGCACGCGCTTGCGCGAGGAGTCACCCGCGTGCATCGCGCCGATCTGGGACACCGTCACGTGGCTTTCGTCGATCACCAGCAGGAAGTCGTCGGGGAAGTAGTCCAAGAGCGTGTGCGGCGGCGTTCCCGGCTCGCGTTGTTCGATGTGGCGCGAGTAGTTCTCGATACCGCTACACGTGCCGACCGACCGCATCATCTCCAGGTCGAACGTGGTGCGCATCTTGAGTCGCTGCGCCTCGAGCAACTTGTTCTGACGCTCCAACTCCTCGAGCCTCTCCCCCAGTTCCTGTTCGATGGTCGAGATGGCCTTGGTCATGCGCTGCTCGCTCGCGACGTAGTGCGACGCGGGGAAGATGTGTACCTGTTCGCGGCTGGCCACCACCTGTCCGGTCAGGGGATGCAGCGTGTACAGCGCCTCAACCTCGTCGCCGAACATCTCGATGCGGATTGCGAGTTCCTCGTACACCGGAATGATCTCGACCGTGTCTCCGCGGACGCGGAAAGTCCCCCGCGTGAAGGCCAGGTCGTTGCGCGCGTATTGCATCTGAACGAACTCGCGCAACAACGCGTCACGCGGCAAGACGTCGCCCACTTGCAGGCTGACCATCCCCTGGATGTATTCCTCGGGAGTGCCAAGGCCGTAGATGCAGGACACCGACGACACCACCACGACGTCGCGGCGAGTCAACAGCGAGTTGGTCGCCGAATACCGCAAGCGCTCCACTTCCTCGTTGATCGAGGAGTCCTTTTCAATGAACGTGTCCGTCTGCGGAACGTACGCCTCGGGCTGGTAGTAGTCGTAGTAGCTCACGAAGTACTCGACCGCGTTGTTCGGCATGAGATCCCGGAACTCATTGGTCAACTGGGCGGCGAGCGTCTTGTTGTGCGCCATCACCAAGGTGGGTCGCTGGAGCCTCTCAATCAGCCACGCCGTGGTGGCCGACTTTCCGGTTCCGGTAGCGCCAAGAAGCACGACGTCCCGCTCGCCCGCCTGGACCCTCCGCGCAAGGTCCTCGATCGCCGCAGGCTGGTCACCGGAGGGCTTGTACTCCGAAATGACCTCGAAGGGGTTTTCGGCGCGGCGCAAGTCGGACGTCATGGTTCAACGGTAGCGCCGCGGTCAGACACGCGATTCGGTCACGGCAAGTGGGCGGACCAGAACTCGTCCACCTGGGCGCGCAAGTGCTCCACCGTCCCCGCACCGTCGAGCTCAACATCGCACACGGCCGCGCGATCGGCGTCAGAGGCTTGAGCCAAGACACGGTTCATCGCCTCGTCATGCGAGAGACCCCGACCCTCTTGAAGGCGTGCGACGCGGACGCCCAGCGGAGCAGTCACAGCCACCACGAGGTCGAAATCGCCACCCTGACCGGTCTCGACGAGAAGCGGAATGTCATGCACCACGACGCTCACGCCGTCGCCGCGTGCCTGGCGGTCTGCAGCACTTGCCGCGGCGCGGACGTAAGGATGGACGATCTCTTCGAGCCGCGCACGCGCGTGCGCGTCGGAAAAGACGATTGCGGCCAGTGACGCCCTGTCGAGGTGACCGCCGCTCACCACCCGATCGCCGAACTCGCCGACGATGTCAGAGAGTGCAGCAGAGCCAGGATCGACGACCCGCCGCGCCAGTTGGTCGTGGTCCACGACCCGGGCGCCAAGTTCACTGAAACGCTCGGCCGCCGTGGACTTTCCGGCGCCGATTCCCCCTGTCATACCGATGCGCAGCACGGGCAAAGGTTGTCACGGAACACCGCGCCGCGCAAGGCGCCCGGGCGGCGCCCCCTCGCCAACGACGCAGGGCCCCGACCGTGCGGTCGGGGCCCTGCGTCGCGAAGTGGTGACTAGTTGCCGGTGAGCTTCTCGCGCAGTGCGGCGAGGCGCTCGTCGGAAGCGAGCGTGCCGACGTCCGAAGTCTCCTCATCTTGCGAGGAGTACGACGTTGCGCCGCCGCTCTCGTCGCCGCGGGCACGCTTGCGAGGAGCAACGGGCTCCGCAGTCTCGGCCTCGACGGCCTGTGCGTCATGCTTGGCCACAAATGCCTTGTGAGCCTCCCAGCGCTCGTGCGCCTTGCCGTAGTCGGCCTCCCAGGCTTCGCGCTGAGTGTCGAAGCCTTCCTGCCATTCCTGCGTCTCGGAGTCGAAGCCCTCGGGGTACTTGTAGTTGCCGGCCTCGTCGTACTCGGCCGTCATGCCGTAGAGCGCGGGGTCGAAGTCCTCGCCTGCGGGGTCGACACCCTCGTTGGCCTGCTTGATGGACAGCGAGATGCGGCGACGCTCGAGGTCGATGTCGATGATCTTGACGAACACCTCTTCGTCGGCCTGAACGACCTGCTCGGGCAGCTCGACGTGGCGCACGGCCAGCTCCGAGATGTGCACGAGGCCCTCGATGCCGTCGTAGACGCGCACGAACGCACCGAACGGAACAAGCTTGGTGACCTTGCCGGGAACGATTTGGCCGATCGCGTGGGTGCGTGCGTACACGGCCCACGGGTCTTCCTGCGTCGCCTTGAGCGACAGGGAGACGCGCTCGCGGTCCATGTCGATGTCGAGAACCTCGACCTCGACTTCCTGGCCCACGGAGACAACCTCGTTCGGGTGGTCGATGTGCTTCCAGGACAGCTCAGAGACGTGCACGAGACCATCTACGCCGCCCAGGTCCACGAATGCACCGAAGTTGACGATCGACGACACGACGCCCTTGCGGACCTGACCGGAAGCCAGCGCAGTGAGGAACGACGAACGCACCTCGGACTGGGTCTGCTCCAGGAACGCGCGACGCGAGAGAACCACGTTGTTGCGGTTCTTGTCGAGCTCGATGATCTTGGCCTCGATCTGCTGACCGATGTACGGGCCGAGGTCGCGCACACGGCGCATCTCGACGAGCGATGCGGGCAGGAAGCCGCGCAGGCCGATGTCCACAATGAGGCCACCCTTGACGACCTCGATGACCGAACCGGTGACGACTCCGTCTTCTTCCTTGATCTTCTCGATCGAACCCCAAGCCCGCTCGTACTGTGCGCGCTTCTTCGAAAGGATCAGGCGGCCTTCTTTGTCCTCCTTGGTGAGAACAAGGGCCTCGACGGTGTCTCCGACGTTGACGACCTCGTCGGGGTCAGCGTCGTGACGGATGGAGAGCTCGCGGGCGGGAATCACGCCTTCGGTCTTGTAACCGATGTCGAGGAGAACCTCGTCGCGGTCAACCTTGACGATGATGCCGGAGACGAGGTCTCCGTCGTCGAAGTTCTTGATAGTCGCGTCTACAGCGGCGAGGAAGTCTTCGCTCGAGCCGATGTCATTGACGGCGATCTGGGTGGTCTCGGGGGTGGATACGGACATAGAAGGAGTAACTCCGGAGGTATGTGAATCATTGACAGATGGGCAGGCCGATACGCAGGGCGCACCTGGCCATCCCAAAGACTACCTCTCGGCCGCAACCCGCACAAACGCTCGACGGCACCGTCGAGACACGATTCCGCAACGATCCCGCACGCCTCGCTACAGCCCCCAGGCGGCCTCGAGCAACTCCTTCGGAACCCACTTGGTCTTGCCCATCATCGTGCTGAAGTCCTCGAGCACGATGTTCTCGCCTTGTTCTGCCGTGAACTTGCCGGTCTCGCCCGCCACGATCGCGTCAATCGCAGCGATGCCAAACCGGGTGCCGAGCAAACGGTCGGCCGCGGTAGGAATGCCGCCGCGCTGCGTGTAGCCCAGGACCGTGAGTCGCGTCGGGAAGCCGGTCAGCTCCTCAATCGCCTTGGTCACCTCGTGGCCAATGGACCCTGCGATCGGGTTGCCCTTCTCGTCAATCGTCGCGTTGCCGTTCCACAGCGAACCCTCGGCCGGGACGGCGCCTTCGGCGACCGCCACGATGGAGAAGTTCTTGTAGCGGTGACGGTGACGGATCTTCTTGGCGATCATCTCGATGTCGAAAGGCTCCTCAGGAGCCAAGATGATGTCGGCCCCGCCTGCCATGCCCGCGGTCACGGCGATCCAGCCGGAGTGCCTTCCCATCAACTCGACGACCATCACGCGGTTGTGTGACTCCGCTGTGGAGTGCAAACGGTCGATTGCCTCGGTCGCGATAGAGACGGCGGTGTCGAAACCGATCGAGGAGTCGGTCCCCACCACGTCGTTGTCGATCGTCTTCGGGATACCGATGACCGGAACGCCGGTGGCGATGGCCACCTTGCCGGCCGCCTTGAGCGTGCCGTCGCCTCCGATGCAAATCAGCCCATCGAGCTTCTCATTGGCGACGGTGTCTCGTACGGCATCCATGCCGCCCTCGACCTTGTGCGGATGACAGCGTGCGGTGCCAAGCATCGTGCCGCCGACCACCAGAATTCCGGAGACGTCGTCTCGCGTGAGGGGACGAGCATCGCCGTCAATGACGCCTTGCCAACCGTTACGGAAGCCGACGATCGAACACCCGTGCTCCGATGTGCCTCTTTTGACCACAGCGCGAATCGCTGCGTTGAGGCCGGGACAGTCGCCTCCACCAGTAAGAATTCCAATACGCATGAGCAAACCCTAACGGGTGTCAGTGGCCCGCAACCCGCCAATTGGTCCCACGTCCCACGTTGACATCGAGTGGTACTGAGAGCGATCCCGCGCCTGCCATCTCCTCGCGAAGAATCGTCTCGACCGCGTCGGCCTCGCCGGGAGCCGCCTCGACCACGAGCTCGTCATGGACCTGCAGAATCTGCCGTGAGGAAAGCCCCTCGGCCGCAAAGCGATGGTCGACCGCGAGCATCGCACGCTTGATGAGATCGGCGGCGCTGCCCTGGATGGGGGCGTTGAGCGCCATCCGCTCGGCCATGTCCCTGCGCTGCCGGTTTGTCGACGAAAGGTCAGGCAAATAGCGGCGCCGCCCAAAGATAGTCTCGGTGTATCCGTCCACGGTTGCCTGCTTCACGACGCCGGTGAGGTAGGAACGTACCGCACCGAACCGCGCGAAATAGTCGTCCATGAGGGCCTGCGCCTCGCCGACCTGAAGTCCCAGCTGCCGCGCCAGCCCAAAAGACGACAGACCATAAGCAAGTCCATACGACATGGCCTTGATGTGGGATCTCATCTCGGGCGTCACTCCCTCGGGCGGCACACCGAAGACACGTGACCCGACAAAGCGATGCAGGTCCTCTCCAGCCTTGAACGCGTCGACCAGAGCCTGATCGCCGCTGAGGTGCGCCATGATCCGCATCTCGATCTGGCTGTAGTCGGCGGTGACGAGCGTCTCGTAGCCGTCTCCCACGACAAAGGCCTCGCGGATGCGGTGTCCCTCGTCGGTGCGGATCGGAATGTTCTGCAGGTTGGGGTCGCGAGACGACAGTCTGCCGGTGGAAGCCACGGTCTGGGAGAACGTCGTGTGAATGCGTCCGTCCTCGCGCACCGCGTCTCGCAAGGTCTGGATGATTTGAGCCAGTTTGGTCGCGTCGCGATGGGCGAGAAGTGCCTCAAGAAACGGGTGGGGGTGCTTCTCGTAAAGGTCTGCCAGTGATGCCGCGTCGGTGGTGTAACCCGTCTTGATCCTCTTGGTCTTTGGCATGCCGAGCTGATCAAACAGCACTTCTTGGAGCTGCTTGGGTGAGCTGAGATTCACTGGGGTGCCGATGGCGGCGTAGGCGGCATCCGCAGCCACCTCGGCCCGCTTCAGTGCGGCCTTCGACAGCTCCTCCAGATGGCCGACATCGACTGCGACACCAGCCGACTCCATGCGCCACAGTGCCTGCACGAGCGGCATCTCCATGTCGCGGTACAAGTCCGTCATCTTGCGTTCTTCGACGTCTTCGCGCAGCACAGCTACCAGGCGCGCCACCAACAATGCCTGCTTGGCAGCCTCCTCCACCTCAGACGATCCGAGTCCTAGGTCCAGCTGCCCCGAGGCCGCCTCAACGGGACGCGCGCCGAGGAACCGTTCCGCTACGTCAGCCAACTCAAGGCGGCCCTGAGCGGGATTGGCGAGGTACGCCGCCAACTGGGTGTCATCCTGCACTCCCTGAACGGTGAAGCCACGGGCGGCCAGCGCGTGCTGAGCGGCCTTGGCTCCGTGGAATGCCTTGGACACCGACGTGTCTGCCAGCCAATCCCCCAGCGCTGAGTCCTCGGACTCTCCCAGGGCGCCAAGATCCAATCCCCAGGCCTCCGACTCCGTCGCGACACCCAACGCCCACGAGTCCCCTGCGGCGCCCCACACGTGCAGCGCCACCTCTCCGGCGAGCGCCACGACCTCCGCCACGTTGGCGGGAGCGTGCACGCGAGTCTCGTCTTGCTCGGCAGGCGGAGCGTCAGCCTCGGGCGCACCGGCGGACGCGAGGGCAAGCAGTCGCGACCTCAACCCGCGGAACTGCAAGGCGTCGCATACCTGGTGCACCGCCGCAACGTCGGCGCCCTTCAAGCGAAGGTCATCGAGTGACCTGTCAACGTCGAGATCGGTGAGCAGATGGTTGAGTTCGCGGTTCAGACGCACCCGGTCGAGGTTTGCGCGCAGGCTTTCACCGGCTTTGCCAGGTACGTCTTCAGCCGACGCGAGGATGCCGTCCAGACCGTCGTACGTGGCAATCCACTTTGCCGCCGTCTTGGGTCCCACACCGGGCACTCCCGGCAAGTTATCGGAGGACTCGCCCACGAGCGCCGCCAGTTCCGGGTAACGGTGCGGCGGCACGGCGTACTTCTCCTCGACAGAGGCAGGCGTGAACTCCACGAGATCGCTCACGCCCTTGCGGGGGTACAGCAACGTCACGTCGTCCGTCACGAGCTGAATGGTGTCGCGGTCTCCGGACACCACGAGCACCTCCATGCCCGCCTCGCGCCCCATCCGCGCGTACGTTGCGAGCAAGTCGTCGGCCTCGTAGTCCGGCTTGTCAACGGCCACCACCCCGAGCGCGTCAAGCACCTCGCGCATCAGGGGCACTTGCGGCTCAAAGTCCGGAGGAGTCGCATCGCGGGTGCCCTTGTACGACGGCAGCCTGCGTGTCCGGAAAGTCCCCCCTGGCAGGTCAAAGCACACGGCGACGTGCGTCGGCTTCCGTTCGGTCAGCAACGACGCGAGCATGGCCGTGAAACCATAGACAGCGTTGGTGGGAGCCCCCGTGGACGTCGCGAAATTCTCCACGGGAAGCGCGAAAAACGCCCGGAAAGCCATCGACAATCCGTCGATGAGAAGCAGTCTGTTCTTGGCCGATTCGCTCACAGGTGCCAACCTATCTCCTATGACCGACAGCGCAGCGGCAGGATATGCCGACCTCGGCGGGCTCATCGACCGCCTCCACATGACCGTCACGCACGTGTCCGCAGAGAGCGCGGCGGCAACAATGCCGGTCGAGGGCAACACGCAGCCCTACGGCATGCTTCACGGCGGCGCGTCGGCCGCACTCGCTGAGACGGTGGGATCGCTCGCCGCCGCCGTCCACGCAGGCCCCGGGCGGATGGCTGTCGGGGTGGACCTCAGTATCACTCACCACCGGTCGGCTACCAGCGGCTTCGTGCGTGCAGAGGCCACCGCGCTGCGCCTTGGAACGACCGTGGCTACCTACGACATTGCCATCCTCGACGAGGAGGGCGATCGCGTGGCCACCGCCCGCCTTACGTGTCATCTTCGGGACCGCTAGGCCACATAGACGAAACATGACGTGTGTAGATTGTTCCGCAACCACCTGCGGAGGACGCCAGTGAAGAGATCAATCGACACCCGCGCAATGGTGCGCGCACTCGTCGTGTTCCTTGTTGCCGCGGTCGCAGTGACCTGGCTGTTATCAGCCCAATCAACCGCCTCCACCACGGAGTCCGCGGGCGCGTCGAGCGTGGTCGCCGCCCCCGCCAACGTCTCCACCAACGCGACCAACGATGCGCTCGCCGCCCAAGTGACTGGGGACAGTGTGGTCCAAGACGCGGAAACCACAACGACGGCACCACCTCGTCAGAACAATCAGCTCGCGCAGAACATCGTCAACGGAGTCACCTTCGGTCTTCTGCTCGCCCTAGCGTCCGTCGGACTGTCATTGATCTACGGGACGACGGGCCTGAGCAACTTCGCGCATGGCGAGCAGGTCTCTTTTGGTGCCGTTCTCACCTACTTTCTGGCGACAAGCGACAAAGTGTCCCTCCCGCTCATTCCCCAAGAATTCACCATCGGGCTCCCGCTGATCTTCGCTGCAATCTTTGCGATCATGATCGCCGGTGGCGCAGGCTGGCTCCAAGACAAGTTCCTGTGGGGCCCCTTGCGCCGCAAGCGCGTCGGCGTCGTGCAGCAGATGATCGTTTCCATCGGCCTCTCTCTTGCGCTTGTCAATCTGCTTCAGTGGTGGATGGGCGGGCGCAAGATGCGCCTCACCACGACGATCGACACGCGCCACCAGTGGGGACCTGTCGATATCAGCAATCAGACGATCATGTCGGCGATCATCGCTATCGTTTGCCTGCTCGGAGTCTCCTGGTTCCTGCTCTACACCCGCCTTGGCCGCGCTACCAGGGCCGTCTCTGACAACTCGTCGCTCGCCGCAGCGTCGGGCATCAGGGTTGATTCCATTGTGCGTCTCGTATGGATTCTCGCTGCCGCCCTCGCCGCTGTTGGTGGCATCCTGCTCGCCTTGTACGAGCAGGCCACCTCGTTCGACGCTGGCGCGCGCATGCTCCTCCTCATGTTCGCTGCGGTCACGCTTGGCGGACTTGGCCAGCCATTCGGCGCACTCGTTGGATCACTCATCATTGGCCTTGTCGTCGAGGTGTCGACGGTGTGGTTGCCGCCTGACCTCAAATTCGCGACGGCCCTAGGCATCCTCATTGTGGTGCTGCTGTTTCGACCCCAAGGAATACTCGGACGAGCGCAGAGGGTGGGTTAGATCATGGATTTCATCGGACTTCTCACCGACGCGGGTCGCGAACTGTTCGCGCCCACCACGGCCGCTTTCGCCCTTGCCGCCATCGGGCTCAACTTCCATTTTGGGATGACCGGCCTTCTCAACATGGGCCATGCGGGCTTCATGCTGCTCGGCATGTATGGGTATGCCATCACCGTGCGCGAGATCGACAAGAATGGCGGGCAGTTCTTGGGGTTGCCTGTGGGACCAGGGGCGACGATCGTCATCGGCATTCTTGTCGCCATCGTTCTCGCCGCACTGTTTGGGCTCTTGCTCGGATGGCCAACGCTCAAACTGAGAGGCGACTACCTGGCGATTGTGACGATCGCGGCCGCCGAGATGGTTCGTTTCCTTGGACGGTCGCAGTCATTTAAGAACCTCACGGGCGGATCGACCGGTATTCGAGGAACGGACTTCAAGGGACCCTTTGAGTCGCTATCGCCATTCCCCGACCGCCAGGTCACCGTCGGCCCCTTCACCATGCACGGCTCGATTTCTACGTCGTGGTGGCTTGTCGTCATCTCATGGTCCGTAGTAGCGGTGGCGGCCCTGCTGTTCTGGAGGCTGTCGCGCTCGCCGTGGGGCCGAGTTCTCAAGGGCGTCAGGGAGGACGAGGACGCCGTCCGTTCACTGGGCAAGAACGTCTACTCCTACAAGATGCAGGCCCTGGTTCTGGGTGGTGTCATCGGAGCGCTTGGAGGTGTTCTGTGGTCATTCGGAAGCGCTGTGGCCCCGGACTCGATGGGACGGCCCACCACGTTCTGGATCTGGACATCGCTGCTTCTCGGAGGCGCGGCGACGGTGTTGGGACCGCTTCTCGGCTCGATCCTGTTCTGGACCTCGCTCGTGCTCGTCAAGGGCCTCGCCGCGATGTTCATTCCCGATAGTTGGCTCGACCCGACCGAACTCGAGCCCTTCTCACTCATGCTCGTGGGTGTCACGTTGATGGTCCTGGTGATCTTCAGACCCCAAGGAATTCTTGGAGATCGAAGGGAGCTGGCAATCAATGACCGCTAAGGAGAATCTCTTCGCACATGTCGCCGCCACTCCTGGCGCCGCCAAACTCGATCCGATCATCGTCGCGCACGGAATACGCCGCAGTTTTGGTGGGCTCACGGCAGTTGATGTGGAGCACCTTGAAGTGCAGCGCCACGCGATCACAGCGCTGATCGGGCCCAATGGCGCAGGCAAATCGACGTTCTTCAACCTCCTCACTGGATTCGACAAGCCCCAGAAGGGCGAGTGGTCCTTCAATGGAGACTCTCTCCAAAGCCACTCCCCCGCCAAGGTCGCACGCGCCGGAATGGTTCGCACCTTCCAGTTGACGAAGGCGCTATCGCGCATGACGGTCATCGAGAACATGCGGCTCGGCGCCACTGGCCAAGGCGGCGAGGGCTTCTTCACCGCGCTCGTGCCGCCACTGTGGCGGGCCAAAGAAGCGCAGATCTCGGTCAAAGCCGAGGAGCTCTTGACCCGCTTCAAGTTGATCGACAAGAAGGACGACTTCGCGGGTGAGCTTTCCGGTGGGCAACGCAAGCTGCTCGAAATGGCACGTGCGCTGATGTCTGATCCCGAGATCGTCATGCTCGATGAGCCGATGGCCGGTGTCAACCCGGCACTCACTGAGTCGCTCCTTAAGCACATTGTCGAGTTACGCGAGCAAGGTGTCACCGTCCTGTTCGTGGAACACGACATGCACATGGTGCGCCGCATTTCTCAGTGGGTGGTTGTCATGGCGGAAGGGCGCATCATTGCCGAGGGCCCGCCAGAGACGGTGATGCTGAACACGGCCGTGCAGGACGCCTACCTCGGCGCACACCACGACACCGATCTGTCGGAGGATCTTTCATGACCGCGTCACCCACCCAGAGGCCCAAAGCGTCAACGGAAGTGGTCCTTGAAGCGACGGACGTCATCGCTGGCTACCTACCTGGAATCGATATTCTCAACGGTTGCTCGATGACCGTCAAGGAGGGTGAACTTATCGGCATCATCGGCCCAAATGGTGCCGGAAAGTCAACCTTCCTCAAGGCACTCTTCGGTCTGGTGCCAGTGCGCTCGGGTTCCGTGACGCTTCGCGGTGAGTCCATTGCCAACGTTCGTGCTGACGATCTTGTGCGACGCGGCATCGGCTTTGTGCCACAGAACAACAACGTGTTCCCGTCGCTCACCATCGAGGAGAACCTTGAGATGGGCGCTTTCCAGCATCACAAAGCATTCAAGGGACAACTCGACAAGATCGTTGATCTGTTCCCGGTCCTTGGCGAACGCCGCCACCAGCGGGCGGGCTCCCTCTCGGGAGGCGAACGGCAAATGGTAGCGATGGCGCGAGCCCTCATGATGGACCCCACCGTGCTGTTGCTTGACGAACCGAGTGCGGGCCTGTCCCCCGTACGTCAAGACGAGACCTTTGTGCGCACCAGAACGATCAACCGCACCGGGGTGACGGTCATCATGGTGGAGCAAAATGCGCGCCGCTGCCTGCAAATCTGTGACAGGGGCTATGTGCTCGATCAAGGAACCTCCGCATACACCGCGAGCGGCCAAGAACTCCTCAGAGACCCCAAGGTCATCGAGCTGTACCTCGGCACGCTCGGCGCCTAGCGGTAGTTCCCAGTGCACGGGACGCGTGGCGAACAGTCACGTGCCAGGGGCTCGGTTGCTCGGCACAGACGCCACCAACCGGCGATCACCGTTGATCCAGTATCAAGCCGGTCATGCTCTGTTCGACCGACGGAAGCCGGGCGCGCACAAGGGGCCCCGGCTTCCGCCGGGGCCCCTTGGCTGGGATTTTAGACCTCGCCGTACACTGACTCGGTAAAGGTGGGGACGTTGTCCTCACCGAAGACGTAAACGCCGATGTAGGCGCTCGCGGGGTCGTTGTCAGAGTTGAACGGACCAGAACCTGATACAGACTTGTAGGTGATCTCTTCACCAGCGTTGATCAGGTCAGAGCACGCGACCCAACCACTGCACTCGGTGCCACCGTTGGCGCCAGAAACGGCCGCCATGTTGGCCTGGATGGTCACACCGTCAGACCCGCCGCCCTTGAGTGCCGCGAGGGCAACGAGCATCGTGGCGTCGTACGACTCGGGGCCGTACGCCAAGGTGTCAAGCGGACCGCCGTTGGCACCTTCAAGAAGTGCCCTGAAGTCGGGGGTCGCATCGGCACCAGGAATGGTTCCCTTGGCGCCGGTCAGAGTGCCCGCCTCGAAGTCAGCCGAGAAGTCGCTCGTGTTGCCGTCAACCATGTAGATCTTCGATCCGTCGAATCCCGCGGAGACGAGTTCGGGGATGATTTGCTTGGCCTGGTCGAAAGAGATCAACGCGATGGCCTCCGGGTTCGTGGCAAGGATCGCCTGAACGTCGGACGAGAAGTTTCCCGCCGCGGGGTCAAATTCCTGACCCTCGGCGCCATAGGTGATCGTGCCACCGTTCTCTTCAATGGTGGACTGAATCACGTCACGCAGCGACGTACCGTAGTCATCGTTGAAAACCAGGATCCCCACGTTCTGGTAACCGTCATCAATAATGACGTTGGCCAAGGCATTCCCTTGAACCGTGTCCGGCGGTGCCACGCGGAAGTAGAACGGCGAGTAGCCGGTCAGCGCCGTGGAGGTGTTGGCGGGCGAGATCATGACGACCTCGGCAGCAGCCACGTCGTCGACGACGTTGAGGGTGACGGATGACGACGCTGCACCGACAATTGCGCCGACACCGTCTGCGATCATCGTTGACACCGACTGTGCAGCGATTTGAGGCTGAGTCGTGTCGGAAGAGTCGTTGTTAATGACTTCGACGTCGGCACCAAAGATGCCGCCAGCCTCGTTAATCTCGTCAGCGGCCAGCTGAACGCCGGCAATCTCGGGCGGGCCGAGGAATGCGAGCGAGCCGGTCAACGGAAGCAACGTGCCGATCTTCAGGGGCGCAACGTCTCCGCCGCCGCCGCCGCTAGACGACGAGGTCGGAGTCTCGTCGCCGGCTGAAGAGCAAGCCGCCAGGGCAAGGGACGCGACTGCCGCAAGAGCGGTGCCACGTGCGATGGTGTTCCATCGTGCCATGTTTTTCCCTCCAAATAGGATCGGCGGGACGCGCCCGCCGGGGCCACCACGAGGACGATCCTCGATCGGTAGTTGCACTTACCGTAGCGGGGGGAAATTTCGATTATGGGTCGCAAAGGTCACGATTTCGTGACCTTAGTCCCGGGCGTCCCGCCAAAGGTGGTTACACATACCAGGGGCGATGACAGCGGGCTATTTTGTGCCCATCTGGTCGATGACGGCCTCAGCCACTTCGCGCATCGTCAGGCGACGGTCCATCGATGTCTTCTGAATCCATCGGAAGGCCTCGGGTTCGTTGAGCTGCATATTCTCCATCAGCAGCCCCTTGGCGCGCTCGACACGCTTCCGCGTTTCCATCCGCTCATTGATGTCAGCGATTTCGTTCTCGAGCGCCCGGAACTCGACGAACCGCGAGGCGGCGATCTCGACCGCTGGCAACAGGTCGGCCGGGGTGAAGGGCTTCACCACGTACGCCATGGCACCTGCGTCACGCGCGCGCTCGACCAACTCAGTCTGAGAGAACGCCGTCAGCAGGACGACAGGTGCGAGGCGGTCCTTCGCGATGTGCTCTGCGGCGGTAATGCCGTCCATGATGGGCATCTTCACGTCCATCACCACCACGTCGGGCTTGAGTTCGCGAGCAAGGCTCACGCATTCTTCGCCATTCGAGGCTTCGCCCACGACGTCGTAGCCGCCCTCGCGGAGCGTCTCGACAATGTCCATCCGGATCAACGCCTCGTCCTCGGCCACGACGGCGCGACGCTTGACGGGACCTGATTGCGCTGGTTCAGTACTCTGGTTCACACGCGCTAGCCTAGTGGCCGCGCCCCGATAGCCCAACCGGCAGAGGCATACGGCTCAAACCCGTACCAGTGTGGGTTCGAATCCCACTCGGGGCACTGTGTGATGTGTCGGGACATCGTTTACAGGTGTCTCGGGGCATTGTTGACAGGGGCTCCTCCTTTGGGAGGGGCCTCTTGTCGTTTCTTGGGGTGGTAGTCGCGGATTTCGTTGAGGGTGTGTTCGGCG
>Ga0209347_1001258_pt1 | contig 43915 bp, 38 predicted proteins | sample AutmiccommuBRH23_FD_187382 | JGI IMG/M metagenome (GOLD analysis project Ga0209347, IMG submission 187382) | Deep subsurface microbial communities from Mt. Terri, Switzerland - Autotrophic microbial communities BRH/23 (SPAdes) (version 2) | ecosystem: Environmental > Aquatic > Deep subsurface >... | reverse complement strand
CGTGAAATAGCTATTTCTATTATTAATCATCGAAGCCAAAGTCGTGCGCCGACACACCGAGAAATCCGCAGATCAGAGCACTAAATTACCGACCGGACACAGGACCTATGTCAGGAGTCCTGAGGACATGCTCACCCAGGTGGTAATGGAGCGGATGCTGGCCGGGGTGGCCACCCGCCGGCACGCCCGCACCGCTGAGCCGGTTGGTGAAAAGGTCAGCGGCACAGAGAAATCCACCTCGAAGTCGGCGATCTCGCGGCGGTTCGTGCGGCAGACCGAGACCGCGCTGGGGCAGTTGATGGCCCGCGACCTGACCGACCTGAACATCAAGGTGCTGATGCTCGACGGGGAGCACATGGCCGAGCGTTGCGTCGTCGTCGCGCTGGCGATCACCGCCGACGGGACGAAGGTCCCGGTCGGGCTGTGGGACGGCTCCACGGAAAACAAGACCGTGGTGCGCGCGCTGCTGGCCGACCTGGTCGAGCGTGGGCTGGCTTTCGACGACGGGCTGCTGGTGGTGCTCGACGGCGCCAAGGCGCTGTCTGCGGCGGTGCGCGAGGTGTTCGGCGCCAAGGCCCTCATCCAACGATGCACCCTGCACAAGCGCCGCAACATCGCTGAGCATCTGCCCGACAAGGAGCAGGCGTGGGTGGATGCCAAGCTGGTCAAGGCGTTCGGCCATCCCGATCCTGAGCAAGGGTTGCGTAACGCGAAAAGCCTTGCCACGCAACTAGATAAGAACTACCCCGGTGCAGCGGCGTCGCTGCGCGAGGGTCTGCAGGAGATGTTCACCGTCGCCCGCCTGGGCGTCGACGGCCGCCTCGCCAAGACGCTCACCACGTCGAACCCGGTCGAGTCGATGATCTCCATCGCTCGCGCCACCAACCGCAACGTAACTCGTTGGCGCGACGGCCAAATGGTGCTGCGCTGGACCGCCGCCGGCATGCTCAACGCCGAACGCTCCTTCCGCCGCATCAAGGGCTACTAGCAGATGCCCCAGCTCGTCGCCGCCCTCAAGCGACACGCCCACCCCGACACCGAACCTGTCGGTACCGCCGCATAGAGTCACCGTGGATCGTCACCCAAATTCCACGCGACTCGGGACATGCTCAACATCCGCATCACCGGCGACGGCGCCACCGGGTCTGCGGCGCGGGTGTCCGAGATAGCCCGGGTAATGACCGGCTTCCAGCGTTTGGCCGCCGCGGTCGGCGCCGCCCAGCACGGCGACAAAGAACTGGGTCGCCAACCCGACGCCGCGATGTGCGCCGCCGTACCGATCTGCTGCTAACGGCCTCACCCGGCCCCGGATCGATCATCCTCACGCTCAGCCCGGCGACCTCGCCGATCACCGAAACGGGGCACGGCGGCGGCAAAGTCAGTATGTTCGCCGAACTGGATACCGAAGAGCAGCTACTCGACACCGCGATCGGGGCGGCCATCGACGTGTTCGCCGCCGGAAACGACATCGGCCCCGCGCCGGCCGACTCGCTGTTGGTGCAACATCTTGGCCAGATGGGGCCACGCAGCGCCTCGGCACTACGCGATCTGTCCAACACATTGGACCGTGCCCGATTCGATCTCGAGATCGACTGGCAGCAGCCAGCGCGCACCACACGCCGGGTGAAGGTGTCGGCGGCCACGGCCGCCTACATCGCCACCACCGTCGAAAACACCAACCTCGACGAACAACCCGTGCAGCTGGTCGGCGAATACCTCACCGTCAGTGCGGTGTCCTCATGGGTAATCCAACACGACGACGGCGAGGCCGTCACCGTCAGACTCGGCCACATCGGCGCCGAGGAGGCCCGCGGGCTCGCCGTCGGCGACCGGGTCCGCATCGAGGCGATCATGAAAGTCGAAACTGCCCCCGGCGGCGCCGTGAAAACCACCTACACCGCCCACGCCGTCCACCGCCTCAGCGGCCAATAGTCGCAACAGTCGCAGCGCTCGTCGACAACGCGCGTGCTCGGCGGCCATGAGGGGTCAGCACCGGTTCGACCTCGGGTGCCAGTGGCAGCGGCCAGATCGTCGTTACCCGCTCGCGACCCTGCGCTCCCCTGTGGGGCAACGCGATACAGACAAAGGTCGGTCCGGCCGGCTCCAGCAATCCTGTAGCAGCTATGCGCCGCAGACGCGGTGTGTGATGCATCATGATGGACCCCGACACGGTTCTCGGCCATTTCGTCAAGCAGTTCGTCGGGTTGGGGTCGGCTGAATCGGCGACGCTGTTTCTGCTGCCGCAGGCGCCGATCAGCAAGCTGGAGAACGCCATTCGCTGGAAATGATGGCCCGTTCACCGTCGACCAGCATCGCCAGCGCGTGGTTGACGGCGAGCTTGTTGAGGAATGGTGGTTCCACGTTGGTCTAGAACTGCACGTCGGTGCCCTGGGCGCACCAGTCGCGGCCGAGTTGGTTGCCGGCCGTCCACGGCACCAGCGGATCGTATCGGTTGCTCACGATCATCACCGGCGCGTTGGGCTTGTGGGCCGAAGCAAAAGTGCGTGACCCTTCCAAGTCGGAGCCCGGCGCCCAGGCTCACGTACGGGTTGGTTGGTCCCAAGGAAACATCGACGCAGGACACTAGAAACGACCCGACCCATTTTCACGCCTGCGAGGCGTCCCGGACACGGAACTGGGGGCTCAGGTGATGACCTCAACGCCCCGGGAAGGCGCTCCTATTCCTCAGGCAGGACTAGGGACCAGAAGCGCGACTGGCGATCATTTGTCAGGCTCATGTAAATGTGTTTGGTTTCGGTGAAATCGAAGAACCCTTCTTCGCCGAGTTCGCGGCCGATGCCGCTTTGCCGATACCCGCCGAACGGTGCGTCGGGCCGCAATTGGTGATGGTCGTTGATCCACACCGTCCCGGCGCGTAACCGCCGGCTGGTTTCGTAGGCGTTGACCATGTTGGTGGACCACACCGTCGCCGCCAAACCGTATGCTGTGTCGTTGGCCAGGCGCACCGCGTCGTCGACGGAGTCGTACCCGATGACCGTCAGCACGGGTCCGAAAAGCTCCTGACGAGCGATCGCCATGTCGTTGCTGACGTTGTGGATCACTGTCGGCTGGAAGAAGTAGCCGTCGCCGATTTCGGCACGACGGCCACCACACGCCAGCGTGGCACCGGCGGCCGTGGCATCGTTGACGACGCGCTCCAGCTCGGCAGCTTTCTCGGCCGAGATTACCGGGCCCACGTCGGTCTCCGGGTTGCGCGTGTCTCCTAGTCTGATCGTGGCGGCCCGCCGCACCAGTCGGTCGATGAGTTCGTCTTCGCGCTCGCGCGGCACGAAGACGCGGCTGCCCGCTTCACAGCATTGCCCGGCGTAGAAGTTGACGCCGAAAAGCACGCCGTCCACCACGAGATCGAAGTCGGCGTCCGGCAGAATGACCGACGCCGACTTTCCGCCCAGTTCGAGGGTGACGTTCTTCAATGTCTGCGCAGCCCCAGCGGCGACGGTCCGACCGACCCCGGTACTTCCGGTGAAAGTGACGTGGTCCACGAGTGCACTTTCGACGAGATATTGACCTACTTCGACGTCCCCGGTGACGACGTTGAACTGCCCGGGGGGAAGATCGGTGCGCGACAACGCTTCAGCCAGCAGCATCGCAGACAGTGGCGTGCGTGGGTTGGGCTTGAGCACGACACTGTTACCCATCAGCAGTGCGGGAATGACTTTCCAGACGGCCAACAAGAGCGGAAAGTTGAACGGGGTGATGGCCGCGACAACGCCCTCGGGTTCTCGCACGATGTGACTGACGCTGAAAGGCGGCGAATGGAACCCCAATGGCTGCTCCAGTCGCAAACTCGGCGCCACATCGAGGAAATACTGGCTATGGGCCAAGGCGAATCCGACGTGCAGAGCTCCCGCCGTCTTGATCGGAGACCCGCATTCGGCGATCTCCGCTTCCAGGAGGGCGTCCTGGTTTTCCACTAGGTAGTCGACGGCCGGCTGCAGTGCTCGGACCCTGCTCCGAACGTCCAGGCCCGCCCAGGGGCCCTCGTCAAAGGCCTTGCGGGCGCAGGCGACCGCCGCCTCGGCGTCGGCGATCCCCCCGTCGGCCACATCGCCGACGATGGTGGCGGTGGCCGGGTCGATGACCTCCCTGCGTTTGCCACTGACGGAGGGACGCCACGTCCCGCCGATGTATTGCTCGAAGCGCCATCGCACATCGGATTTCAGCGGTGCCGTCATTGTCATCTTGTATCTCGCTTTGCTGGTTGTAAGACAGGTCTCGTCAGCTGGCGACGAACCATCAATCCTGGTAACGAACCGTGATCGCGTGTTCGGGGCACGCCTGTGCGCCTTCCTCTGCTTCTTTGACCAACTCTGGCGGAACGGGATCGAGGATGACCACCGACTTCCCTTCGTCGTCCAGGTCGTAGATCGCCGGTGCCAGTGAGTGGCAGCGGGCATGGCCCATGCACCGGTTGAGGTCGACGGTGACCTCTGCGGATTTGCTGGTCACGCGATCACCTCACGACCAGGACTCGAAGATCACCGGCAACGACTTCACACCCCAGGTGTCGCCGGTGTGCCACACCGGTGGCTTCTCGGGATGCAGCCGGTACTCAGGTATGTCGCGCCGGAACATCTCCTGCAGCAGCACTTTGATCTCCTTGCGGGCAACATGGGCGCCCAGGCAGCGATGAATCCCCGATCCGAACCCGACATGGCGGTTGGGTTTGCGGTCGGGGACGAATTCGTTGGGTTTGTCGAACTCGGCGGGGTCCCGGTTCGCCGAGGGCCACAGCAGCAGCAGGCGGTCGTCCTTGCTGAGGTTCTGCCCGGCGAACTCGCACGGCTCGGTGACGGTTCGAGCCAGACCCGGCACCGGGGAGATGTATCGGATCAGCTCCTCGATGGCGACGTCGAGCGCTTGCGAGTCATCGATGCGCTCCTTGAAGGCCTGGCGAATCTGGGGATTCGTCGCGAACAGCTGCAACATCCGGCTGATCCCGCTTGCCGTGGTGTCGAACCCCGCGGGCACCAGCAGCAGGCAGAAGCCCAAGATTTCTTCATCGGTCAGCTTTACGTCATCGACGTGCGCCTGATCCAACTCGCTGATGAGGTCCTCACCGTGCCCGTTCTCCCGGAGCTTGTTGAGCAGCTCCGCGCAATAGGTCATCAGCCCCATGCCCGCCGCGCCGGCTTTCTCAAGCTTCTGCTCGTCCGAGTCGTCCGGATCCGGTTGCAGCATCCCCACGGCAAACTCGTACATTTTGTCCCGGTCCTGCTTAGGGACTCCCAGGAACAGCTCGAGGATGACACTTAGGGGAAGCTGGACTGCGACCTCTTTGGCGAGGTCGACCTCCCGCCTACCCTCGATGTTGTCGAGCAGTTCGTTGACGAGCGAGCGGATCTCGGCGTCCATTTCCTCGACCCGCTTGGGGCTGAATCGCTGGCCCACCAGGGCGCGGTAGTTGGCGTGGCCCGGGGGATCCGCCTCGATCGGAATCATCGGGACCGGGTTGCCGAACGACGGTATCGTCACCGGAAACGACGAGAACCGCTCCGGTGCGTGCGCCGCGTCGTAGACGTCACGGTAGGTGGAGAAGGCGTAGAAACCGCCGTGTTCGACGGAACGCCCGACCGGGCATGCCTCGCGCATGCGTTCGTAGATCGCCAGTCGGTGGCGTTCGATTTCCCGGTCGTGCATGCTCAGGTGCTCGATGAACTTGTCGGCCGCTTCGGCGTTGAGAACGGTGGGTCGTTCGTCATCGATATCGGTGTTGCGTTGTTGCGTCGTCATTGTTGAATTCGCTCCAATCTCCTCGAACGGGTATCGCGCTTGTTAGGTTGTAGTGACTGGTCAGCTGGCGGTGAGACAAGCTCGCGTTGCCCGGTGGAGTCAGCTCTCCATTTGGCTCCTAGTCGTCCGACAGGACGACCAGCCCCCGGATGTTGCGACCCGCGAGCATGTCCGCGTACCCCTCGTTGATCTGATCGAGCGAGTAGGTATTGGTCACCAGCTCATCGAGTTTCAACTTGCCGGATTGATAGAGGTCGATCAGTTGGGGAATGTCGGAGAACGGGTTGGAGCTGCCATACACGGTTCCGAGGACCTGGCGTTCGAACATCACAACATCGAAAGGAGATATGGGTAGGTGGTCGGCGCCGGCGGGCGGCACGGCGACCAGGACGGCGCGCCCACCTTTCCCCAGCGCCTGAAGCGCCTGTGCCAGGATCGCCTCGGTGAGAACGCCGGGAGTCGCGATGGACACGTCGGCCCCCCTGTTCCAGGTGGCCTCGCGGACCGCGTCTACAGGATCGACGGCGCTTGGATCGACGACGTGCGTTGCACCGAACACTTCGTAGGCGAGTTTGCGCTTGGCCTCGTCCGGTTCGACCGCCACGACGACGCGGGCACCGGATGTAGCGGCCCCCTGGATCGCGTTCATGCCGATTCCGCCCGCCCCCCAGACGACCACGGATTCACCGGGCCGCACCTTCGCCTTGTTGACCGCCGCCCCGTAGCCGGTGGGCACGCCGCACCCGATCAGGGCTGCGGTGCGCAGCGGAACGCTCCGATCGATCTTCACTACGGAAACATCGGGCACCACCGTGTGCTCGGCAAACGTTCCCAGCAAGCACATCTGGCCAGCGCCTTGCGCTCCGACGTGGAATCGGTAGGTCCCGTCGAGCTGTGGACCGGCGAGGATGTTGGCACCCAGGTCGCAGAGGTTCGAGTGTCCGGCCGCGCACGAGCGGCAGTGCCCGCACGCGGGGATGAAGGACAAGACCACATGGTCACCCGGTTCGACCGACGCGACCTCGGCGCCGATCTCCTCGACGACCCCGGCCCCTTCGTGACCGCCGATCACCGGATATGGCATCGGAAGATCGCCCGTGACCAGGTGGTAGTCGCTGTGACAGAGGCCGGTTGCGGCCAGGCGCACCCTCACCTCGTGCGGGCCCGGTGGGGCGAGATCCACCTCCTGAACCTTGAACTGCTCGTTTTGCCCATGGAGCACTGCTGCCCGAGTCTTCACGAAACTCCCTATCGTCGACACAACCACTGAATCCCTATCCGCGCGCCTCGACGCCGGCTCACCCGAACGTGCATGTCGATCGAAGGCCCCGTCGTCGCTGTCGGTATATGACACAAACCGTTGTTGATGTGACTCATGTCATTAGGTATCATCATCATACGTGACACCCAACACCGCTGACAAGAAAACGGATCCCTGAATTCTGTCGTACCGACGGTCGTCGGCAAGCAATCCTGCCGGTTACGGCCCATGGAGGCAGGACGCTAGATGGGCAAAAGGGAACGGACGAGGTACTCATATCATGATAACGATTAGCCTCACCGTGCGATCACCTGCAGCGACGCGGCGGTCTGAATCGCGCAGCCCGGCTGGTCAGCAGACGCGAAGGCCAGCGTGACGCGCACCTTCGCCCCCGGCGGCGAGACCCGCGGACCAGCACGGATCGTGGTAGTCGGCGCGGGGCCTGCCGGTCTGTACGCGGTGACGGAACTTGTGGAGTCGGGTCATCCGGTGAAGATAGACGTGTTCGAACGGCTGCCCTCGCCGTTTGGGCTCGTCCGGTACGGTGTCGCCCCAGACAACCAGAAGATCAAGTCGGTCGCCCGCGTTCTGGGCGCGCCCTTCACCGCCCATCCGGCCACGGTGCGTTTTCTGGGTAATGTCTCGCTCGGCCGCGACATCAGTCGACACGAGTTGCGGCGGTTCTACGACGCCGTGATTTACGCTTTCGGCGCAGCGGACGGTCGAATGCTGGACATACCCGGCAGCCGCCTCCCAGGCAGCTTTGCGGCCAACGAATTCGTCGGCTGGTATTCCGGACATCCCGACGCTGCCGAGCGCAGTTTCCCGCTGCACGGTCGGGGTGTGGCCGTGGTGGGGGCCGGCAACGTCGCCCTCGATGCTGCGCGCGTGCTGGCGCGCAGCGCTGAGGAGATCGCCGCTACCGACGTGCCCGACCGGGTCGTCACCGCACTTCGCTGCAGCCGCATCACCGATATCTACCTGCTGTGCCGGCGCGGTCCCGCCCAGATGAAGTTCACACCGGTCGAACTTCGCGGGCTCGGCGAGCTATCCAACGCCGATCTCATCATTGATCCGACAGAATTGGCGTTGAGCGAGAGCGAGCGAGCCGAGCTGGCGGGAAGGCCCCAGGTCGAGCGGATGGTTTCAACGCTTCGGCAGTGGGCGGATCGGCCGCTGCAGGGAAAACCAAGGCGTATACACCTGCGATTCCTGCGAAGCCCGGTCGCTATCCTCGGCGACGACCATGTTAATGCCGTCGTTGTCGAACGCAACGAACTGACCGAGGACGGGCAGGCGCGCGGTTCGGGCCAGTACGAGGTCCTCGACGTGAACCTGGTGCTGCATGCCGTCGGCTACCAGGTGCGTCCGATAGCCGAATTACCCTACGACAGCGGCACGGAAACCCTCCGGAACCGGGGTGGTCGCTTAATGGATGGACAGGGCCGTGTTCTGCCGGGCGAGTACGTGACCGGATGGGCAAAGCGTGGTCCCACTGGTGTGATCGGCACCAATCGGGCCGACGCCGCGCAGACCGTCAAGAACCTGCTCGCCGACTTGCCCGACCTGGCGCCGCCGAGACACGACGACGACCGGACGGTCATCGAACTGCTCGAGCATCGCGGAGCCGAGGTCGTGGACTGGGCGGGATGGCTACGGCTGGACTCCCACGAAATTCAGGCGGGTCGGCGCCGAGGAAGTCCACGGGTCAAGACCCCGGATCTGGCCGCCATGCTCGATCGCACCCAACCGTTGGCACACGAGGAGCCGACGGACGACGGGGCCAGCACCCCGAGCCCGGCCGGGCGAACCAGTGGATGACCCCTCACGTCATCGGACGTATCGGCTGGCGTGTCCGTGATCCCGCCGACGCCGGCACGCGCAGTCGGCATCCCAACCGAAGTCCGTGACGTTCTCTGTGAAGGAGCTAAAGACATGATCGACCGGCATATTCCTTGGGTGCAGCCCAGCTCAGCCCCTGGCCGCTTCCGTGAGATGGGCGTGTGGGGCGACCAGACGATCGCGGACGTCGTCGACGGCCACGCACAACGGCATCCCGAGAAGACTGCCGTCATCGATTCCCGTGAAAAGCTGACATACGGCGAACTCGGGGACCTGTCGCTGCGTCTTGCGCGGGTTCTGCTCGATCACGGTATTGAGCCCGGCGATCCAGTCGCCATCCACCTGCCCGGCTGCGTCTTGCTGCCCGCATTGCACCTGGCGTGCAACAGGATCGGCGCGCTGTTCCTGCCGGTTAGCACCGGCTGGCGCGGCGCTGAGCTGCGGTCTCTGCTGGGCACGGTACGGGCTCCGATGCTGATCGTCATCGACGATAACGGTGGCTTCGACTACGTCGGGCTGGCGGAAACGCTGCGCGACGCGTTACCCGACCTCAAACACGTGTTGACCGCCCGAAGCGGTTCGCTGGAATCGCTGGCTGCCAGCGCGGCGCCGTTGACCGCCGGCGAGCTCGACCAGCTTCGCCCTGGCCCCGACGCCCCCGCACACGTCATGTCCTCGTCGGGAACGACCGGTGTTCCCAAGGCATCGGTGTGGAGTTCCAACGACCTGGTCGCCCTGCTGGTCCACCACATGGGCCGTCGGCTCCGCCTCGGCCCCGACGACGTCGCCGCCGCCGTCGCGCCGGCCAGCACGGGCTCGACCGGCTACGTCTTCCCCGTGCTGGCACCGCTGCTCGTGGGTGCCACGACCGCGCTGTTAGAGACCTGGAAGCCGCAGGCCGCACTGGATCTGATCATCCGGGAGCAGTGCACCTACGCGACGGCCGTGCCCACCCAGATGATCATGATGCTGGAGCTCCCGCTCGAGCAGTACGACCTGTCCCATTTCACCCGGTTCAACAACGCGGGCGCCCCGCTGCCACCGTCCACCGCGCACGACCTCGAAACACGAATGGGGTGCCGCGTGCAAACCATTTACGGCGCCACCGATGGGGGAGTGCCCGCCATCACGTCGATCGATGATCCAGACGAGCTACGCCACACGACCGTCGGGTCGGTCTGTCCCGGTGTCGAGGTCGTGTCGCTCGGCGCGGACGGCAACCCGGTGCCGCCCGGCGACCCGGGCGAACTGTGCTGGCGTGGGCCCAACAAGTCTTACGGCTATCTGAACGAGCCCGATTACGATCGGCAGGCGTGGGACGATCAGGGTTTCTTCCACTCCGGCGATGTCGGTGAGTTCGATGACCGCGGATACCTACGCATCGTGGGGCGTATCAAGGACATGATTCTGCGGGGAGGCACCAACATCTTCCCGCGGGAAGTCGAGGAGCTGCTGCTCGAGCACTCCGACGTGGCCGGCGTCGCGATCGTGGGAATCCCCGATGAGCGGCTGGGTGAGCGGGCCTGTGCCGCAGTGGTGCCCGCTTTCGGCTCTCATCCCCGGCTTGACGATCTGTGTTCGTTTCTGCTTGACCGCCAGCTCGCCAAGGCCAAGCTCCCCGAAAAACTCATCGTGCTCGATGAGCTGCCAACCAATGCCGGCGGAAAGGTCGACAAGGCGCTCATTCGAGACATCGCCATCAAGGACCTGGCAGGAAACGCGCGTGACGAGGATGGAACCACAGGTGGCCATCGGTCGTCGGCAGCCGGCACGCCGACTGACACCGCGCCGTCAACCGCAGAACGCGCAGATGAGGGAACGGTATGAGCGATCCGACCGGCCCGCTGTCGGGGGTACGCGTCCTCGATCTGTCCGCGCTGGCGCCAGGGCCTTTTGCCACCATGCTGCTCGGCGACCTCGGTGCGGAGGTGATCACGGTGGAAGCCCCGGCCGCAGCGCGAAGCGGCAGCGGGCTTGGCGAGTTACCCGATTACGGCGGTGAGCGCGCGCGCCGGCAGGGCATCAATCCGCTGTATCGCTCCCGACGGTCACTCGTGCTGGACCTCAAGCAACCGCAAGCCCTGGAGATCGCCCTGCAGCTGGCGCAGCGCTGTGACGTCTTCGTCGAGGGATTCCGGCCGGGAACCTGCGAGCGGCTCGGATTGGGCTACGGCACGGTCGCCGCGCGGAACCCGGGAATCGTCTACTGCTCGCTGACCGGCTACGGGCAATCCGGGGAGCTGTCGATGCGCGCCGGTCACGACCTGAACTACATCGCAGAGTCGGGCCTGCTGTCGGCGACCACACGCGATGGCCAGCGTCCGGGCATACCCGTCAACGTGGTCGCCGACTTCGCCGCTGGAGGTTTGCTGGCGGCGTTCGGCATTCTGGCCGGCCTCCTGGGCCGTCAGGCCAGCGGCAGGGGAACTCACATCGATGCGTCGATGTACGAGGGGTTGCTCGGTCTGCTGCAGGTGGTCCAGTCGTGGACGGCGGCGTCGGCGCCGGATCCGTCGTGGGGTCGGGGCTTGCTGTCGGGGGCGGTGCCCTTCTATGACTGTTATCGCACGGCCGACGGACAGTGGCTGTCGGTGGCCGCCCTGGAACCGAAGTTTTTTGCCAACCTCTGCACGGCGCTCGGCCGCCCCGACCTGGTCTCGGCTTATGCCGACCAGTCGCGGTGGGGCGAGCTGCGGGCCGCATTCGAGCAGATCTTCTCCGCTGTGTCCCTCGCGGACTGGCTGGCCCGACTGGACGAGGTCGACACCGCAGTGGCTCCGGTGAGGTCACTGCCCGACGCGTTCGAGGCAGCGCAGCGCAGGGGGGTGTTGGACGCTTCGGGCATGGTCGGCCCGCTCCCACGCATGAGCGCGTGGAAGCCAACAACCGGATCGGTCGTCACCCGGCCCGGTCAGCACACTCGCGAAATTCTCGACGAGATCGGCCTTTCCCCGGATGAGATCGAAATGCTGCTGGCGGCTGGCGCGATCATGGAGTGAAATCGGCGACAACACAAAATCAAGAGGATGATCATTGTAAGGTTTGGGACCTACGACATCCGTAACGGAGAAATGATCGGAGAGTGAGCATGCAGCCACGTGTAGCGGTGGTCACCGGCGCCGGTAGGGGAATCGGACGCGAGATCGCGCTGGCGCTCGGCCGACAAGGCCGCCACGTCGCGGTGGTCGATCTGCGCGATCATGAGGCCAAGGAGACCGCGGCGACGATCACCGCAGTCGGCGGCACCGCCGTGCCTATCGTTGCCGATGTCACCGACCCCGCGTCGGTGAAGGAGGGCCTGAACGAGGTTCGCCAGAACTTGGGACACATCTCCATCGTGGTCAACAACGCTGGCTGGGACGAGCTCAAGCCGTTCGTCGATACCGACGAGGAGTTCTGGCAGCGCGTGATCGAGATCAACTACAAGGGCGTGCTTCGGACCACGCATGATGTGCTTCCTGCAATGATTGAGGCGGGGTGGGGGCGGATCGTCAACATCGGCTCGGACGCCGGTCGCGTCGGTTCGTCGCTGGAGTCGGTGTACTCGGGAGCCAAGGGCGCTGTCATCGCTTTCACAAAGACAATCGCTCGCGAGGTCGCCCGCGCGGGCGTGACCGCCAACACGGTCTGCCCCGGCCCCACCGACACCCCTCTTCTACGAGAGATCATCGAAGCCCAAGCTGATGCAGACAAGGTGATCGGCGCGATGACTCGGGCGGTGCCGATGAAGCGCCTGGGCAAGCCGGAGGAGGTCGCTGCCGCCGTTGCCTTCCTCGCTTCCGAGGACGCTGGATTCATCACCGGACAGACGCTGTCGGTGAGCGGCGGCCTTACGATGGCATAGCGTTGACTGCCGACATGCGACCCCCGAAACGCTGGAGGCGCTTAGGCGCCCCCGGTGGCACTCCTTAGTTCTAGATTCTTGACGACAGGGGGATCGGCGCTGATCTTCCCGACGTGGCGGGCGCCACCGGGCGAGCCGAGTTCGGCAAAGAAGTCAGCATTGATCTCCTGATAGTGCCTTACGTTGTCTGGGAGGTCGGTTTCGTAGTGGATCGCCTCGACGGGGCAGACCGGTTCGCACGCCCCGCAATCGATGCACTCGGCGGGGTGGATGTACATCATCCGTTCGCCTTCGTAGATGCAGTCGACCGGGCATTCTTTGATGCATGTCTTGTCGAGAACGTCGACACATGCCTCGGTAATCACATAGGTCACGGATTCACCTTTCTCTACTCTTTGTGTACCCCGTTGCGGTGTCACGCTGGACTGACGGATGACCGCAATCGGGCACCTGCCAGAACGGGCCGTCCTTCACGCTGCCGAGGAGCCGAAGATGGTGTGGGCTATTCGGGCACGGTGTTCGAGCGGGGTCCCGTACGCCTGTTCCAGTGCCTTCCCGCGTTTGAGCCACAGGTGCAGGTCATGCTCCCAGGTGAATCCGATACCACCGTGGCACTGCAGCGCGCTGTCGTTGGCGGTCTTTTCCGCCTCGGATGCACAACTTTTGGCGACCGCTGCTGCCATGGCGGCTTCGTCTGACCCGCTGGCGACCAAGTGCGCGGCGACCCACGTCGTCGGACGGACGAACTCGAGGGCGAGATAGGCGTTGGAGAGTTGATGCTTGACGGCTTGAAACGATCCGACCGGTCTGCCGAACTGCTCGCGCTGCCGCACATAGTCGACCGTGGTTTCTACTAAGTGCGCCCCGATGCCCACGAGCGTGGCAGCGGCGGCCACGGAGGCGCGTACGGCTAACCGGTCGGTCCGGCCGGTGCTGCCGGGCAACAAGGCATCGGAGGTGGCTTCGGCGCGGATAGTCGCCAGGCGGCGGGCGCCGTCGAAGACTTCGTGGGGCTCGATGTCGCAGTTGCTCACGGGTACGGCGTACAGCGAGTCCTTGATCGGCACCACGATGAGGTCGAACGAGCCGTCGACGACAGCGAATGGTGTACCCGGCGGCTGAATGGTGGCGACTACTTCACCTGCGGCGATGGCGGGCAACCACCGCTCTATCTGGCGGTCGCTGCCCATGTCTGCGATCGTCAGCGCCGCCACCGCGGTCTCCAGGAGCGGGTCGGGAAGTGCGACCCAGCCGGCTTCCTCGAGCAGCAAAGCGAGCTCCACATCAGAGCGCCCCAGGCCGCCGAAACGTTCTGGCACTACGACACCGAGGAACCCCACCTCGGCCAGTCGAGCCCACGCGGAGCGGTCGACGGCGCAGTCGGCATCCCAGGCCGAACGAACCCGTGACGGGGGGCACTCGGCGCGCAAGAATTCGCGTGCCGCTGCTGCCAGCTCCTTCTGGTCTGGCGTGAGGTCGATGTTCACCGCGGCTCCCGTGGAAGTCCGAGCAGGCGTTCGCCGATGATGTTGCGTTGTATCTCGTTGGTGCCGGCAAAGATTCGCGACGCCCGAGCGTGCCAGTATCGGCGATGAAACCCGGCTCCATCGGCACAGGTTTGTGGAGCGGAGAGTTCAGCGTAGGGACCCAGGATCTGCAGAGCGGTTTCCTGGATTCTGCTGTCCAGCTCCGACCAATACAGCTTGACGAGGCTTGACCTGGAACCGACGCCGTTGCCCGCGGCGAGTTGGCTGGCGATGTGCTGCATGTACCGGCGGAAAAGCTCGGCCTCGGCGAATCGCGAGGCGATCTCGTTCCGGTGGACGGGATCGTCGGCGACACCCATGCGCTTGGCGAGATCGACCAATTGCCGCACGTCGTTGGACAGGCGGACGTGGTTGCCCAAACCGGTGCCGCGCTCGTAGCCCAGCGTCGCCATGGCCACGCGCCACCCATCGCCGATCTCCCCGATCACGTTTTTCGCGGGAACGCGCACATCGGTGAGAAACACTTCGGAGAAACCCGGCTCGCCGTGCAACTGGCGGATCGGCCGCAACTCGATGCCAGCACTGTCCATCGGTAGCACGATGTAGCTCAGGCCCCGATGCCGCGTCTGGCTAGGGTCAGTGCGGACCAGCGCGAACATCCAATCGGCGAAGGCGGACAGCGATGTCCAGATTTTCTGGCCATTGAGGACAAAATCGTCCCCGTCAGGCACCGCGCGAGTTCGCACGGCGGACAGGTCGCTGCCCGCACCTGGCTCGGAGAAGCCCTGGCACCACAACTCGTCGCAGCTGAGCATCCCGGGCAGCCAGCGCCGCTTCTGCTCGGTGGTGCCGAATTCGATGAGGGTGGGGCCCACTAGTCCGAGGGCCAGCCGGTTCAACCGCTGCGGAGCTGCGGCTCGGTGGTACTCCTCGTCGAACAACATCTGGCGCATGAAGTCGGCGCCACCGCCGCCGTATTCTTGCGGCCAGTGCAGCGCCGAGTAGCCGGCGGTGTACAGGGCTTTCTCCCACTCCCGATGTGCGGCGACGCCCTCGGCCGTGTAGGGCGGTGGTAGGGGGTGAGTCGGCACGTTGTCAACCAGCCAGTCGCGTACCTCATCACGGAACGCCAGCTCTGGATCGGAGTACGCCAATTCCATCGTCAACGTCCCCCCGGAATCCTGTCGGCGTCGCCGTTGTCGGTTGAGCGCGTCATGGTCAACGCCAGGCAGAGAAGTCGGGCTTGCGCTTATTCATGAAGGCATCGGCGCCTTCGGTTTGCTCTCCCGACGCAAAGAAGCCGGGGTTGACCTGGTTGAGAATGCTGAACCGGTCCTGGGCTTCCCGCATGGACGCGACCGAGTCGTCAAAGGACTTTTTGACCAGCTTCAGCACTGTCGGGCTGAGCGCCAGCAGCTCGTCGCACCACCGCGCGACTTCGGCATCCAGGTCCTCCGGCGGCACGCACGCGTTGATGAGCCCCCAGTCCAGTGCCTGCTTGGCCGGGTAGCGCCGGCACAACATCCAGATTTCTTTGGCTCGCTTCATCCCGACCACCGTCCACAGGTGGCTCACCAGCCACCCTTCGGCCGGACTGGCGACGCGCGGACCGTTCTGTCCGAGCACCGACCGATCAGACGCGATGGTGAAATCGCAGGCGTACGCCATATGGTGACCGCCGCCGATCGCATAGCCATCCACCCGGGCAATCACCGGCTTAAGGCATTCGCGAAATGCGCGGTAGAGCTGCTTGACCAACTCGTCGAAGGACTCATCGCCGGCGTTGAACGTGCTCTCATCCTCCACGCTGACGTCACCGCCTGCGCAGAATGCCCGTTCACCGGCGCCGGTCAGCACGATCACCCCAACGTCGCCGTCGTCGCCGGCACGTCGCAGGGCCGTTGTCAACTCCCTCAGGGTGTGCGGCGTGAATGCATTCAACTTCTCCGGACGATTGATCGTTATGCGGGCGACGGCATCCTTGACCTCGTAGAGGATGTCGGAGAACTCCACCATTGAACTGCTCATCGAACAACTGCTCCTTTCCAGCGTTTCCGGGTCTCACACTGAGCCACGGTTATCGATATGCGCACAACTTGGGTATGTCGCGCGGGGACTGGTCCGTACCGATGGCCGGGGTGTTCTGCGTTGTCGGCAAGGCCCGGAACCGGAGTAAAACGCGAGTGTCGCCTAGCCATACCCGAAGTCGGGTGTCCGCTTGTTGATGAAGGCGTCGAAGCCCGCCTTGACCTCTTCGCCGGCGAAAAGCTCGACAACCCCGGCGGACTCGGCCCGAAAGCCCGCGGAGCGGCCCCCGTCCAGTCGGGCGAGAACACATGATTTGATCTGGCGCATGGCCTGGCGCGCACCGGACGCGAGTTGTTGAGCGAATTCGACGGCTTCGGCGACGACGCGGTCGCCCTCCACGATTCGGTTAACCAGGCCGATCGTATGGGCTTCGGCGGCGCTCAGTTGCCGGCCGGTGTAGAGCAATTCTAGGGCGCGACCCTTGCCGATCGTCTCGCATAGCCGCTGCGTTCCTCCGGCACCGGGAAGCAGGCCCAGGCGAACTTCGGGAACACCTAACCGGACGTGTTCGCCCGCGAACCGCAGGTCGCAGGCGAGGGCGAGTTCGAGGCCACCGCCCATGGCGTTACCGTTGACCGCTGCGATCACGGGCAACGGCAGTGCTTCTAGATCGTTGAGTGCGCGTTGAATCGCGTTGACGAAATACGCAAATCCGGCGAGATCGATGTCGCGCATCACCTTGATGTCGGCGCCGGCGACAAATTGTTTTCCGTGTCCGGTGACCACGATGGCACCGACCTCGGTCTGTGACGCCGCCTCCGAGGCCGCCGCGCTGATCTCTTGCACCACTTGCAGATCCAGCGCGTTAGCCGGCGGGCGGTCCACCGTCAATAGCGCGACACCGTTTTTCACGTCGACGCGGACGAACTTCGTGTCGCCTACGGCGATAGCCATCGAACCTCCAGTAGCGCTGACGCTTGCACCCTTGCGACCAACACCTTATCGTAGTACTGATTATAAGGCAACGCGCGTCGGTCTCGCCGCCTACTGAACCGGGAAGCGCCGGACTGCACGCGTGCCAGCTGCTCCGCACCAGGGGCGGGTAGTCGCCGGGTTGTCGTCATGTACCGAAAACAAGGGAGTTCCGAATGCTCACGTTCCGCGGAAAGCTGACACCGGAGCAGTCGGCGTTCGTCGAAGCCGTCGATGGCTTCTGCCAGCGCGAATGCCCCCCGCACAAACTCCGCGAACTGACCAAGGGCGGGACCGTTTCCCACAATGACGAGCTGTACGGCAAGCTCGCCAGCACCGGGTGGCTCGGGCTGACAATCCCCGAGGAGTACGGCGGGGCCGGGGGAACACTGTCCGAGGTCGCGCTGCTGACCGAGCGCCTGTCCTACCATCGCCTCCCGGTCGGAGGCTACCTGACCACGGTGATCACACTGCAGGCGCTGATCAAGTACGGGTCAGAAGAGCACAAACGTGCCGTGTTGCCCGGTGTCGCAGCCGGCGACGTCCTGTCCATCGCCATCACCGAGCCCGACACCGGTTCTGACGCAGCTGGGGTCAAGACCCGTGCGCGCAAGGTGGGCTCGCGGTGGCAGGTCAGCGGTGAAAAGACCTTCACGAGCAACGCCAACCATGCCCGCTGGGTTGTGGTGGTGACCCGCACCAACACCGAAGTGCCGAAGCATCAAGGGCTGAGCCTGTTTCTTCTGCCGATGGACCGGCGCGGCATCAGCTTCGAACGGCTTGACATGCTCGGACATATCGACACCAACATCACGCGCTATGAGGATGTCGATGCGGGCGATGACGAGATCGTCGGAGGAATCGACCAAGGATGGCGTGTGCTGGTACGCGGCCTCAACAGTGAGCGGCTCATCATTGCGGCCGAGGCCCTCGGCATTGGGCAGCGCGCGTTCGACGAGACGCTTCGTTACGTGAAGGAGCGGCGCCAGTTCGGCCAACCTATTGGTCGCTTCCAAGCACTCCAACACGGCCTGGCCGAGAGCGCGGCCAAGTTGCTGTCGACCCGGTTACTGGTGGAGCACACCGCCGCGTTACTTTCGTCCGGCGAACCAGCGCCGGGTGAGGCTTCCATCACGAAGCTGCAGGCGACGGAGACCGCAAAAGAGGTAGCACTGCAAGGTATGCAGTTCATGGGCGGTATGGGATACAGCATGGAAAGCGAGATGCAGTCCTATGTCAGAGACACCCTCGTCATGACTATTTTCGGCGGCACGTCGCAAATTCAGAAGAACATCATCGCCGCCCAACTTGGACTTGCCGACTGATCGGCAATGACTGCGGCGCATAGACTTTCACGCTCTTCCGAGCGGGATGGCACATCCAAGAAGGACACCCAACAGGGATGAAGGGAACAATCATGTCAGTCGAGATCGACCTGACCGGGCGCTCCGCGATCGTCACCGGCGCGGGCAGCGGAATCGGGCGCGAGGTAGCAACTCTTCTCGCGCGCGCCGGCGCGAAAGTTGCGGCGGCGGATGTCAACGAGGCTGCCGCCAAGGAAACGGCTGCGATCGTCGAACAGGCGGGCGGCACTGCGATCGCCGTCACGGTGGATGTGCGCGACCCCGCGCGCGCCCGCGATGCGGTGAGCGCCACGGTAGAGCAGTTCGGTGGTCTGGATATCCTCGTCAACAACGCCGCGGCGTGGAGTGTGGATCTCTTCAAGAACCTCACCTACGAGCAGTACCAACTCGACGTCGGCGTCACCCTGATCGGCACGATGGTGATGACCAAGGCGGCCTACGACCACATGCGTGAGCAGAAATCGGGAACGGTGGTGAATCTGATCTCAGACGCCGGCCGGATCGGCGAACCCTTCCTCGTATCCTATAGCGCCGCAAAAGGAGGGGTCGTCGGCTTTACGAAGGCCTTCGCCAAGGAAGCCGGCCGTTACGGCATCCGATGCAACGCCGTGTCGCCGGGCACCACGAAGACCCCGGGCGCCAGCGCACTGATCGAGAAGTGGGGTGGTGAGGAGAAGTTGGTCACGGCCTATCCGCTGGGCCGGCTCGGCGAACCCATCGACCAGGCCAACGCGATCCTGTTCTTCTGCTCGGACCTCAGCTCATGGATCACCGGTCAGATCCTCAGCGTCAGCGGTGGCTACAGCATGGTTGACTGAGCGCCGCGCGATTCTCGATCCTCGGCGCGTAAGGTTGCGTTCTTTCCGTCATGTCAGCGTGGGGGCGAGCGCGGCTGGTCGGGCAGGGGATCACCGCGTGTCGTCCCGCAACTTCACTGGGCCACGAAGAAGCGGACTTGCGGATCAGCATGCATGGCGGTTGCAGATGCCGTGTTGACTGCTTCGGGGGCTATTGCTGATCCGCCGAGCGGCCCTTGCCACCCAGCCGGTTGCCTCGTAGGCCAGCTCATGCCGATCGGACCTGACCTTGACGGTTACGTCGATTTGACGGCGCGCCACCACGGGTCTCGGTTTACGTCCGGCGGGATTGCCATGTTCGACAAGCTGATCGACGCCGTACAGGCTCGCAGGCGGGCCGTCAACGCACCCATCTGGTCGCCCTTGTTAGGGTCGGCGCGATCTTCCACATGGTCGCTTGAAACACCGCGATCCACAGACCTCGGATTCCGCTGACTGTCCCCCGTTGAGCAGGGTGTGGTGTTCATGCCTCCAGCGGGCGTATGTGACAGATCAGTTGTCCACCGGCCCGGGTGTCGCCATCGACCACACCTAGGTCTTCGATCCGACCATCTTTGTGGGCGCGCACAGGGTTCTCCATTTTCATGGCCTCGACTACGGCAATAAGGTCGCCTGCGGACACCGCCTGCCCCTCGACGACCAGAATCTTGCTCACTGTTCCCTGCATGGGGGCTGCGACGTCGTCTCCGCTGTGTTGTGCGGGTTGGAGTGCGGACGCGATCTCGGCTGCCTGGGCGCGGATCGTCTCCGCGTGAGCGCCTAGACCGGCGAGACCGGGCAGGCGAACTTGGTGCGCCCGCCCGCCGATCAGGACGGAGACCGTGTCATCGTCGCCCGCCGGAGCCTGGCCGCCGGGCGACACCTCGGTGCTGGCTTCGGCGATTTCGAGCAGCGCAGTGCCGTCTGTTTCGATCCAGGTGGTGTGCACTGCGAATTCGGTGTCCTCGGCAGTGAACTCCGGTGTGCGAGTCACGGCCCGGTGGAACGGGAGGACTGTCGGCAGGCCCTCGATGCGCATCTCCGCCAGGGCGCGGCGGCTGCGTGCCAAAGCGGTGGCGCGGTCGGGTCCCGAGACAATCAGTTTGGCGAGCATCGAGTCGAATTGGCCACCGACGACGGTGCCCGCTTCGACGCCGGAGTCGAGTCGAATGCCCGGTCCTTGGGGGAGCGTCCATTCGGTGATGGTTCCCGGGCCAGGGATGAAGCTGTGCGTCGGGTCTTCGCAGTTGATTCGGAACTCGAAGGCGTGACCGATGGTCTCCGGGTCGTGGGAGATGCTCAGGCGCTCGCCGCGGGCGATCCGGAACTGTTCGAGGACCAGGTCGATTCCGGTGGTCTGCTCGGTGACCGGATGTTCGACCTGGAGGCGGGTGTTGACCTCGAGGAACGAGACCGTGCCGTCGGATCCGACCAGGAACTCAACGGTGCCGGCTCCGAGATAGCCGCTCTCGAGGCAGATTGCTCGAGCAGCATCCCGTATGGCGGTTTCCTGCCCTGCGGTCAGGAACGGCGCCGGTGCCTCTTCCACCAGCTTCTGATGGCGACGCTGTAGGGTGCAGTCGCGCGTTCCCACGACGACGACCGTTCCATGGGCATCGGCGATCACCTGGGCTTCCACGTGGCGTGGTTTGTCGAGGTAGCGCTCCACGAAGCACTCACCCCGGCCGAACGCCGCCACCGATTCGCGGGTGGCTGCGTCAAACGCTTCGGCGATTCGATCGGCGTCGCGCACGACGCGTAGACCACGTCCACCGCCGCCGTGCGCCGCCTTGATCGCGATCGGCATTCCGTACTCGTCCGCGAATCTCTGGATCTCCCACGCGTCGTCGACGGGGCCGCTGGTTCCGGGCACCAGGGGAGCGCCCACTTTCTCGGCGATCTCACGTGCGGTGACTTTGTCGCCGAGAAGGCGAATGGTGTCAGGACGAGGACCGATCCACACCAAGCCCGCGTCGATGACCGCTTGAGCGAATTGGGGGTTCTCGGAGAGGAAGCCATATCCGGGGTGAACCGACTGGGCCTCCGACGCCAGAGCGACATCCAGGATCTTTCGCAAGTCGAGGTAGGTATCAGCTGCGGTTGTGCCGTGTAGCGCATAGGCCTCGTCCGCCAGCCTGACGTGGGGGGCGTCCGCGTCAGGGTCGGCGTAGACGGCAACAGCACGAAGACCGGCATCGTGGGTGGCGCGGATGATTCGGACGGCAATCTCCCCTCGGTTGGCAATGAGGACACTGTCGAACGGTTTGAACACGAAAACCCTTTCATTCTTGCGTCCGGACCGATTGGGACGCTCCGAGGTGTCTTCCGGCGTGATTCTCGAAGGCTGCGGTGTCCGGGGCGTTGACGTATCGGTTGGCTGGCGCGTCGACGGTCACGACTGTGCCGTGCCCTTCTCAGACCGGGCTGATCACATGATGACGTGAAGGTGGACGGCGCTCCCATTGGCCGGCGTGGGCGAGGCGCTCGATCAGTTCGGCTCGTAATCGTTCGGGTTGCACTACCGTGTCGACAACTAGATGGCTACCCATGCGTAGCAGACCGATGTCGGCAGCCTGCTCGGCTGTGCGTGCCGCGATGTAGCTCTGCCGCTCGGCCGGGTCGGCGATCTCGGCGATCTTGTTGGCGTAGACGGCGTTGACGGATGCTTCCGGCGACATCGGTCCGATGGTTGCTGTGGGGAGTGCGATCGTGGCCCTCGGCTCGAACCCGGGTGCGCACATCGCGTAAAACCCTGCTGCGTTGGCTTTGCGGAGGATGACACTAAATTTCGGTACCTCGGCACTCGCCATGGCAGTGACCATCTTCGCGCCGTGTCGGATAATGCCCTGGCGTTCGATCGCGACACCAACCATAAAACCTGGAACATCCTGCAGGAAGATCAGCGGAATGTTGTAGGCGTCGGACATCGAAATGAACCTGGCCGCTTTGTCGGCGGAGTCGACGAAAATCGCTCCGCTGCGCACAGCGGGCTGGTTGGCGACGAGCCCGACGGTGCTCCCGTGCAATCTGGCGAAGCCGCAGACGATCTCGGTGGCCCACGCAGACTTGATTTCAAAGAAGCTGCCCGCATCGACGACGCGGCTGATCACGTCGCGAACATCATATGACTGGTTGGGATCCTCGGGAATCAGGTCGGGTTCCCACTCGGTGATCTCGGGTTCACGCGGCGCCGTGAGTTTGGGCGCCGAGCGCCAATCGTCGGGGAGGTACGACAACAGCAGGCGTGCCGCAGCGATGACCTGCCAATCGTGGTCGAAAACTTCGTCTCCACATCCGGACACCGTGGCGTGCATCGTTGCCCCACCCATTTCCTCAAGGGTGGTGCGTTCTCCGGTGACCTTTTCCGCTACACGCGGGGAGGCGAGGTACATCGACGCGTTGCCGTTGACCATTCCGACCCAGTCGGTGAAGGCCGGCATGTAGGCGCCTCCGGCGGCGGAGGGTCCGTGCAGGCAGCAGATTTGTGGGACGCGGCCCGACAGCCGAATCTGCAGCTGAAAGATTTTGGATGCGCCGCGGCGGCCGGAGTAGAACCCGAGTTGGTCGGTGAGGCGGCCGCCGGCGGAATCGACCAGGTAGATCACCGGCAACAGGTCTCGATCGGCCCGCTCGAGGATCCGTACCTGCTTTTCGCAGGTAAGTTCGCCCCACGAGCCCGCCTTGACGCTGAAGTCGTGGGCGATCACCGCGACCGGGCGATCCTCGATGCGTCCGACGCCGGTCAGTACACCGTCGGCGGGGAGAGCATTGCCAGTGGCGCCTGCCAGGAGTCCGTCCTCTAGCCAGCTGCCGGGGTCGAGCAGTAGAGCGATTCGCTCGCGCACGGGCAGCTTGGTGGGCCAGCGAGACGAGTCTCCACCTGCAAGTGCGGTGGTGATGGCCGATTCGAGTTCCGAACGGATCGATGTGTCGCTGATCGTTGTACTCATGCGTCGATACGCTCCTGGGGTTGGGCGCTTGGTGCCCGGTGCATTAGACCGGTTCTCCTGACCCGGCAGACCATGGTGTCGTTCTGATTGAATGCCCGATGTTCGAACACCACGAGGCCTGCACCCGGTCGGGTGCGAGATGGACGGGCGCTGACAACTTCGGTCTCGACTCGGATGGTGTCGCCGGCGTACACCGGTGCCGGGAACTGTGCCTCGGACAAACCCAGTTGGGCCACGATGGTACCGAGTGTGAGCTCCGGCACTGAAATACCCACCACGAGCGCAACCGTGAACATGCTATTCATCAGCGGTCGCTTGAACTCGGTTTCCGCGGCGTACTCGGCGTCCAGATGGAGCGGCGCGGGGTTCATCGTCATCGTACTGAAAAGCACGTTGTCGGTCTCGGTGACGGTCCGACGGTTCACGTGGTGGACAAGGGTGCCGACGGCGAGGTCGTCGAACCAGCGCCCGGAGATCGGCCGTGTCGGGGATGTCATCTGTTCTCCTTCAACCTGTCTGAGCTTTCGGGGCACGCGTGATACGCGGGCGTCAGGTGTTCGCGGCTGCGACCGCCTGGGCGACCGCGTCAATCGCGCTGTGGTCCTCTACCGAGGAGGTGTCTCCGCGAGGCTCGCCGTAGGTGGCTACATCGCGCAGCAACCTGCGCATCAACTTGCCGGTGCGGGTCTTGGGTATGGTCGCCGTGACGTAAATGTGGCCGAGGGCGGCGTACTTGCCGAGGTGATCGGTCACCGCGACACGGACTTCGTCGACGACTTGCTCCGGATCACCGTCTTTGATGACGAGGAAGGCCGCCGGAACGGTTCCCTTGGCGGAATCTGGGATGCCGACGACAGCGGCTTCGATGACGTGCGGATGAGAGTTGACGATCTCCTCGATCTCCATGGTCGAGATCCGATGCGCGGCGATATTGATGACGTCGTCGGACCGTCCCAGGATCCACACATGCCCGTGGTGGTCGATCACCGCCTCGTCGTTGGTCGCGAAGTAGCCGGGAAAGCGGGAGAAGTAAGTATCCAAGAAGCGTTCGTGGTCATTCCATACGGTGCGTGCCAGTGTGGGAAAGGGATGGGAGAGCACGAGATTGCCTTTGGAACCAGGGGGAACCGGCGTGCCGTCGTCGTCGACGACGAGGCAGGCATGGCCCGGTGCAGGGATACCCACAGAGCCGGCCTTCATGTCGTCCACTCCGCAGATCGGATATGTCCACGTGGACCCGGTCTCAGTCTGACCGTAGGCGTTGACCACGGGGACCCCACCAGCGAGGACTGTGTTGGCCCAGGTAAACGTGGCACTGTCGAGCAGTTCACCCTGTGTCGTCACGAGGTTCAGCTCAGGCAATGGATGGCGCACGGTCAGCTCGTCTCCGAACTGGCGTAGCATTCGCAACACCGTCGGAGCGGCTAACACCTTTGTCACGCAGTGGTTTTGGCAGATCTCGTAGAAGCGCTCTTGTGTAGGCGTATCGAGGGCTCCCTCGTAACAGACGATCGTCATCCCATTGGCGAGACCGCCGACGACGGCTTGGATCGGGAAGGTCAGCCATCCCACGTCCGCCGCCACCCAATAGACGTCGTCGGTCTCGGGGCCGACTTGCCAGTGCACGTTGGCCCAGGTTCCGGCGAGGAATCCGCCGACGCTGTGCACGATCCCCTTCGGCTTGGACTCGGTGCCGCTGGTGAAAATCAAGAAGGCGGGGTCGTTAGCCTCCATCTCGGCCATCGGGGCAGGTTCGGGTTGGCGCGTGACCAGCTCGCGGTAGTCGACTTCGCCCTGCTCCAACGCGACTCCGCGTCCTGTCCGGTCGACGACGATCGTGCGGTGCACGCTGGGCACCGAGGTGCGGGCTCGGCGCAGCGTGTCCAGCAGGGGAACAAGTTTGGAGCGCCGGTAGCCTGCGTCCGCAACCACAACCACTTTGGGCTCAGCCTGTTCGAGTCGCGATCGGGTGGCTTCTTCACTAAAGCCTGCGAAGAGCAGGGTGTAGATTGCGCCGATGCGGTTGCACGCATGGATGGTGGTGAAGGCCTCGACCGTATTCGGAAGGTAGACGGCGACCACATCGCCTCGCTCGACGCCCAGCTCGGTCAGTCCGGCGGCAAGCCGGCCCACCTCATCGGCAAGTTGTGCATAGGTGAGCTTTCGAACGTCGCCGGGCTCGCCCTCCCAGATGACGGCGTATTTGTCCCTGGTCGCGGGGTTCTCCGCCCATCTGTCGACGCAGTTGTCGGCGATGTTGATGCGGCCGCCGACGAAGTAGCGGAAATCGCTGAGTTCACCCTCGACCACAGTGTCGTATCGACGGATCCAGCGGAGCTGTTCTGCCACCCATGCCCAGTACTGCTCGGGGCTTTCGTCGTGCAGCGCACGGGCGCCGGTCGCCTCGGACTGGTAGGTCGGCGATCGCCACTTGCGTGACAACGGGATCAACGGGGAAGAGATCAGGTCGTGGAGGTTGTCCGACATTGCTGCCTCCTTGCCGCGTCGGATGGTGGACATCGAAGCGTCGGGACCCCCGACGCGCGGGGTTCGGATCAGATACGTGCCAGCGTCTGTTTGGCGATGATGTCGAGCTGAATCTCGTCAGCACCGCCTCCGATGCGGAGTATTCGCATGTCGCGATAGTGGCGGGCCACCTCGGATTCCTCGACGAACCCCGAACCTCCGAGGAGTTGGACCGCGTGGTCGACGATCCGGGACGCGGTGTTGGCGGTGTAGTACTTGGCCATGGCGACTGTGCGTGCAGAGCCGGGGTCACGGTCACGCAACTGCTCCGCGGCGTGGTAGGTCAAAAGGCGGGCTGTCTCGAGGTCGGTGTGCATCAGCGCGAGGCGGTGGCGAACCGTCTGACGGTTGATGAGAAGCTCACCGAAGGCGCTCCGATTCGCTACATAATCCGTCGCGATGCGGATGCTCTCGGTCGCATGCCCGAGGCCCATCGCGGCGAGAACGATGCGCTCTAACTGGAACGCCCCCATGATCTGATAGAAGCCGCGCCCCTCTTGGCCCAGGATGGCGCTGTCTGGGACCTCGACATCGTCGAGGATCACCTCACGGGTATCCGACGAATGCCAGCCCATCTTCGGCAGTGCGGACCCGACGGAAAGGCCGCGGGTTCCGGCCTCGACCAGAAAATTGGTGATGCCCCGATGCCCCGCTTCGGGATCTGTTTTTGCCGCCACGATCAGCACATCGGCGAGACCGGCGTTGGTGATAAACATCTTCCGGCCGTTGATGCGATATCCCGAGGCGGTGCGGACCGCCCGTGTCGAAATACCCGCGACGTCCGAACCAGCGCCCGGCTCCGTCACTGCGATCGCGGCTATCTTCTCTCCTGCGGCGACAGGCGCTGCGTATTCGGCGCACTGATCGGGCGTGCCGTGGTGAACGATGTGCGTTCCAGCCATGTAAGCGCTCACCAGCGCGCTCACCGCAATCCCGCCGCTGGCGCGACTGAGTTCCTCGGCGAGAAGCGCGACGGCGAGTTCATCACGGCCGCTTCCGCCGTATTCCTCGGGAGTCATGAGACCCAGGAGGCGGGCTTTGCCAAACTCAGCCCACAGCTCCTTTGGGGGATGCCCCTGGATCTCGGCTTCCACGACTGCCGGGCGGACGTACCTGCTGGTGAAACCTTCACACGACTCTTTGAAAGCGCGGTACTCAGGTTGCAGCATATACTCGATCACTCCTAGTTTACCGACCGGTCGGTAAACTCAAGATAGGCTATTTCGCTCCTCCCGGTCAAGGGTGGGTCGGGCATCGAGTACGCGGTCGCGCGATCGATACGCTGAGCGATGAGAAGGACGACGACGGCAGGTGTGGAAAGAGAGGCGACCGATGGCGACCCTAGGCAGGCCCAGTCACGCCACTGAGCAGCGTGAGCGGGTGCTGGCCGGGGCAGCGCAGATCTTCAGCCGACAGGGCTACCGCGCAACCAGCATGGCCGAGATCGCTGCGGAGGTGGGACTCTCCAAACCCACCTTGTACCACTACTTCCGCAACAAAGAGGAACTGCTCGTTCGCCTCTACGAGGACGTGATGAACGAGTCCCTGGTGAACGCCCGCCGCATCGAGAATACGGTGTCAGACCCGTTGGACGCTCTTCGTGAATTCATCGTCTATCGCGTCCGTTATACCTGCGAAAACCAGGCCATCCATAAGGTCTTCTTCGAGGAAGAGGAGGAATTGCCGCCCGGGTTGATCGATTCCGTGCTCGAGATGCGTAAGCAATTCGAAGATGTGATGAAGCGCCTGGTTGGTCGGCACCTCGAACGCACGGGTCGATCGTTGATAGTGTCGAAGACGGTCTATGTGAATACGTGTCTCGGCGCCGCCAACTGGGTCTACAAGTGGTACGACCCAGCAGGGCCGCTAAAGCCTGAGGAGCTGGGGCGAGACGTGGCCCGTGTTCTCCTCCTACCTCTGTCGGGCTGACGAATCCGGGCGCACTCCATTCAACAAGAAATCAGCCACCGAAGTCGCCGAAGAACTCAAGGCGCTGTAGGGCCCTACTTTGGTAGGGGACGACGAGTCGTTCTAGCTGCGACAGCCTCGAGTATTCGTCAGAGAGTTCGTGTCGGGGTGGTAGCGAGCGTGTTCTGGGGCCCGCTGCTGCCGGGCTGCTGTGGGGCAGGCGGCGATATCGGCATTCGGGACGGCATTTCTGCGCTCGCTCAACAGCGGCGTGCAGACCGCTGGATCGGCGGGTGGCGCTAGACGGCCTGATAAAGCGCAGCGAACTGCTCGCGGAGCTGGTACTTGAGTGTCTTGCCTCCGACGGTCTCGGGTAGCTTGTCGGCGACCACGACGCGCTTAGGGGTCTCGAAACCGGCGAGCCGCCGACGGCAGAAGGCGACAATGTCCGACTCGATAGGCGCGCGCCCAACTCGGGGCGTGACGATTGCTGTGACGGCTTCACCCCAGTATGGGTGCGGCAGTCCGATGACCGCCGCACGCGCTACGTCGGGGTGGGTGTGCAGCACAGCCTCTACGCGCATGCTCGAGACGTTCTCTCCACCGGACTTGACGATGTCTTTATAGCGATCGACCATGATCCGCAGCCCGTCGGGGTCAGTCGATACGCAGTCGCCGGAGTGAAACCAACCGCCACGGAATGCCTCACGGGTGGCGGCTCGGTTGCGGTAGTAGCCGGCCGTGACGATCGGCGATCGGTAGACCGCCTCGCCGGGCTGGCCGCGCACAGGCCGCCCAGATTCGTCGACGACGTCGGAGGCCAGCAGCGGGCTGGGCACACCGACGTAGTTGGTTTGCGGCGCGGTTGCGCCGTGCACCTCGGGCCACTTCGCCGGCCAGAACCGATGACATGCGATCGCCTCGGTCTGACCGAAGATACCCATCGCCACCAGTTCTGGGCCGCAGCGCTGCACCAACCGGTCGAGCAGCTCCGGGGCAAGTGCCCCCCACCCGTACACCAGCACGCGCAGGCTGGTTGGGTCGAACTCCGGGTGGGCCTCGAACTCGTCGGCTAGGGCCGCAACGAACTGCGGCGAGCCGGCCCACAGCGCCGTGATCCGCCGGGCGTCGACAGCCCTGGCTACCACGTCGGGTACAGGCTTTCGGCCGATGAGCAGGCTGCCGCCGCTGAGAAACGCCGAGAACATGAAGATCTGGTCGCCGACGTGATAGGTGACCGGCAGGAACGTGGCCAGGCGCAGGTCGGATTCCACGGTGAGACCGCGAGTCAGCGAAAGTGCGAAATTCATCGCCGCCAGGTAGGTGGAGTGGTGGGACACCATTGCGGCTTTGGGCATCGATGTGGTGCCCGACGTGAACAGCAGCTCCCAGATGTCGTCGCCGTGGATCTCCATGTCGGGCTCGGTGTCAGGTTTGCCGTCGATCAGCTCGGTGAAACTTGGCGTGCCAACCACAGGAGTGTTGCCGATGGTGATCGCGACACCAGGGCGCAGGCCAGCCGCGCTGAATGCGGGTTCGGCGTGTGGCCACAGCTCGGCGTCCACCACCGCGAAGGCTGGTTCGGTTAGTTCGATGAGATGTTCAACCACATCGGGAGCCAGGTTGGGGTTGACGGGGACGGCCACCATTCCCGCCTTCGCGATGCCGATCTTGGCGAGACAGGCTTCAACGGAGTTCTCGCAGAACAGCAGCACACGCGCGCCAGGTTGGAGCCCCGCGCAGGCGAGCGCGTGTGCAAATCGGTTTGCGGTTTGGTCTGCCTGACGATAGGTCAGCTGGGCAAACCGCTGGTCCCCGTAGGCGCCGGGCCATCCGGCTACCGCGATCTGGTCGGGATAGCTCCACGTGACCCGTTCGAGTACGTCACCTACCGAAGTCCGCTCCCATCGCCGCGTTGCTCGCCTGCCTCGCAGGGTGGTCACATCCGGGTCCATTGCAGCTCCTCGTGCGCGAGTCATGCTCAGAATGTCAGGCCGATCCCAGCCGATCAATGCACTAGTGATTCCGTGTTCACTACATTCTGCACTGGCGCCACGCCGAGACAGCTGTGCGCGGCAGTCCTGAGCAGCTCCGCGAGCCGAAGGGGCGGTAGTCCGCTGCGGAAGAACAGGGTCGACTGGATAGCGCCGATGGCGGCGTGCACCGCGACCCGCAACTCGGCGTCGGCGAGGTCGGGACGCAGGTGGTGGAGCACGTGGACCCACTCCTCCACGTAATGACGTTGGGCCCGGCGCAGCATTCGCTGCTGTTCAGGCGCAACGTTTTGGCCCTCGCGGTGGTAGACGGCCAGCACCGCGCGATCCTCAATTGCTATCCGGACGTGGTCGTCGACCAGCGCTGACAGCGCTTCGGCATCGCTCGGCGCTGTCGCAATGATCGCCGCGGCACCGTCACTGAGCCGCCGCATCACCTTGTCGAGAAGTGCCACCAGGATCGCGTCCTTGCTGGGGAAGTGGCGATAGATTCCCGAGCCCACGATGCCAGCCCGGGCTCCGATATCGACAAGGCCCACGCTGTGGTACCCACGTTCGGCGACCAGTTCGGCGGAAGCGGCGAGAATCCGCTCCTTTCGTTGCGGGTCACGCTGCCGTGCGTGCGTCGCACCGTTCTCCATCTGGCCTTCCCCGCCGCGGGTGTCGTACAGTCTGCTGTGTGAACAGTGAATCACATACCGCGCTTCTCGATGAAACACTGTGCCGGTGCTGACATCGCACCTGGACACGTCGAGTGCGGGCTACCGTGCCAACCGGGATGCGAACCTGGCGCTGCTTGCGCAACTGGATGAGCAGGTCGCGGTTGCGGTCGCCGGTGGCGGTGAGCGGTATCGGCGGCGGCATCGTGAGCGCGGGCGGCTTCTGGTCCGGGAGCGTATCGAGTTGCTACTGGACCCGGCGAGCCCGTTCTTGGAGCTGTCGACACTGGCCGCGTGGGGGACGGAGTTCACTGTCGGGGCCAGCGTGGTGACGGGCATCGGGGTGGTGTCGGGGGTGGAGTGCGTGTTGGTCGCGCACGACCCGACGGTGCGCGGTGGGGCGATGAACCCCTATTCGCTGCGCAAGACGTTGCGCGCGCTGGAGATTGCGCGGGTGAACCGGCTGCCGGTGATCAACCTGGTGGAGTCCGGCGGGGCGGACCTGCCCCAGCAGGCCGACCTGTTCGTGCCGGCGGGCCGGATCTTTCATGAGCTCACCGAATTATCGGCGCTGGCGATCCCGACGGTGGCCCTGGTGTTCGGGAATTCGACTGCCGGTGGCGCGTATGTGCCGGGGATGTGTGACTACGCGGTGCTGGTGGATCGGCAGGCCAAGGTTTTTCTGGGTGGTCCGCCGCTGGTGAAAATGGCTACCGGTGAGGTGGCCGACGACGAGGCGCTGGGCGGTGCCGAGATGCACAGCCGTGTGTCGGGGTTGTCGGACTATTTCGCCGCCGACGAGCACGACGCGATCCGGATTGGCCGCCAGATCATGTCGCGGATCAACTGGCGCAAGTTGGGCCCGGGTCCTGTCGGGTGCGCGGAGCCGCCGCTGTATGACCCGGAGGAGATTCTCGGGATCGTCTCTGCCGATGTGAAGGTGCCGTTCGACCCTCGTGAGGTGCTGGCCCGAGTGGTGGACGGCTCGGAGTTCGACGAGTACAAGCCGTTGTACGGCACTTCGCTGGTCACCGGGTGGGCGCAGGTGCACGGCTATCCGGTGGGAGTCCTGGCCAACCATCGAGGGGTGTTGTTCTCCGAGGAGGCCAAAAAGGCCAGCGAGTTCATTCTGCTGGCCAACCAGACCGATACCCCGCTGGTGTTTCTGCAGAACACCACGGGTTACATGGTCGGTGCAAGCTACGAGCAGGGCGGCATCATCAAGGACGGCGCCAAGATGATCAACGCGGTGACCAACAGCACGGTGCCGCATTTGACGATCACGATGGCCAGTTCGTTCGGTGCCGGCAACTACGGCATGTCGGGGCGGGCATACGATCCGCGGCTGCTGTTTGCGTGGCCGGGTGCGAAGTTGGCGGTGATGGGTGCGGCGCAGTTGGCCGGGGTGATGTCGATCGTCGCTCGGGAGTCGGCGGCGTCGATGGGGCGGCCGTTCGACGAGGAGGCCGATCACGAGCGCACGGCCGCGATCGAGGCTCAGATTGACACGGAGTCGCACAGTTTCTTTGTCACTGCCCGGCTGTATGACGACGGGATCATCGACCCGCGGGACACCCGCACTGTGCTGGGCATGTCGCTGTCGGCGGTGCATTCCAACACCGTGGCCGGGCGCCGCGGCTTCGGCGCCTTTCGGATGTGAGCAGATGATCCAGAAACTGTTGGTGGCCAATCGCGGCGAGATCGCCGCCCGGGTGATGCGCACCGCGCACGCGATGGGTGTCGGGACTGTCGCCGTGTACTCCGATCCCGACACCGACGCGCCATTTGTTGGCCTGGCCGATGAGGCTGTGCGGCTGGCGGGCGCCGCGCCGTCGGATACCTACCTCAACGCCGAGGCGATCATCGATGCGGCCCGGTCGACCGGGGCCGATGCGGTGCACCCGGGCTACGGGTTCTTGTCAGAGAACGCCGGGTTCGCGGCGGCCTGCGCCGAGGCCGGGCTGGTTTTTGTGGGGCCGCCGCCGGCGGTCATCGCCGCGATGGGCTCCAAGGTCGAGGCGAAGACGCTCATGGAGAAGGCGGGCGTGCCGGTGCTGCCGGGCGCAACCCTGGACGAGGACGCCGACCTCGCCGCCGCGGGGCAGCGGGTGGGCTACCCGCTGCTGGTGAAGGCGGCGTTCGGCGGCGGCGGGCGCGGCATGCGGGTGGTGGACTCCGCAGACGAGTTGGCCGATGCCGTGGCGGGTGCGCGCCGGGAAGCGGCCTCGGCGTTCGGCGATGCGACGGTGTTCCTGGAGCGCTACGTGGTGGATCCGCGGCACGTGGAGGTGCAGGTCATTGCCGACATGCACGGGGCGGTGGTGCATCTGTTCGAGCGTGACTGCTCGATCCAGCGCCGGCACCAGAAGATCGTCGAGGAATGCCCTTCTCCTGCGGTCGACGCGTCGCTGCGTGCCGAACTGGGCGCGGCCGCCGTGGCCGCGGCCAAGGCGATCGGCTATGTCGGTGCGGGCACCGTGGAGTTCGTATTATGGCCCGACGGGTTCGCGTTCTTGGAGGTCAACACCCGGCTGCAGGTGGAGCATCCGGTGACTGAGCTGGTCACCGGTCTGGACCTGGTGCAATTGCAACTGCGGATCGCCGATGGCGAGCCGCTGCCTGCCGAGGTGCTCGACGCGCGCATCCACGGACATGCGATCGAGGCGCGGCTGTATGCCGAGGACGTCGGCGCCGGTTTCCTGCCCGCCACCGGCGTGCTGCACCGCTTCGCCGTGCCGGATGACCCGGGCGTGCGGGTGGACACGGGCGTGGCCGATGGCTCGGTGGTCAGTCCCCATTACGACCCGATGTTGGCGAAGGTGATCGCGCACGGGCCCACGCGAACCGCGGCGGCGCGGCGGCTGGCGCGGGCGTTGGCGCGCGCTCAGCTGCATGGCGTGACGACCAACCGCGATCTGCTGGTCGGCATCCTGCGCGAGGAGGAGTTCCTGGCGGGCGGCACCGACACCGGATACCTCACCCGACACGACGCGTCTGTACTGGCAGCACCCGCGCAGCGCGCGCTGGCGGTGCACGCGGCGGCCGCGGCGCTGGCCGCGCAGGCGCAGGCAAGGCTGACGGCGCCGGTGCTGCGGACTCTTCCCGCCGGGTGGCGCAACATCGCGGGTGCGTCCCAGCGGGTCGGCTACCGCTGCGGGCAGCGCATGATCGAGATCGCCCACCGCATCCTTCGTGACCGCGTGGTGATCGAGGTGGACGGTGAGCCGCTGTCGGCGGTGCGGGTGGTGACGGCCGCTGCGGATCAAGTCGTGCTGGAGGTCGACGGGGTGCGCCGTTCGATCAGCGTGCACCGCGTGGGTGCAGTGGCGTATGTGGACAGCGCTCTTGGTTCGACGGTGTTGGTCGAGGTGCCGCGCTTCCCCGACCCCTCCTCGGCGCGGCACGCCGGCTCGCTGCTGGCCCCGATGCCCGGCGCGGTGGTGCGGGTGCTGGCCGCGCCCGGCGCCCGGGTCAGCGCTGGGCAGGCGCTGATCGTGTTGGAGGCGATGAAGATGGAGCACACCGTCACCGCGCCGGCCGACGGGACCGTCATCGACGTGTGTGTGGAGCCGGGCGATCAAATCGACGCCGGCCAGACGCTTGCCGTTGTGGCCGACACGGCCGAGACCGAGGACTGCGGGGAAGGGCTGAAGTGAGCGAACCGGTGACCTACGAGGTCATTGACGGCGTGGCCTGGTTGACCATCAATCGGCCGGCGGCGCGCAACGCGCTCAGCGCCGTCGTGCGTGAGGGCCTCTGGGAAGGAACCCGTCGGTTCAACGATGACGCAGACGCCCGGGTTCTGGTGCTCACCGGGGCCGGGGACAAGGCGTTCTGCGCGGGCGGGGACCTCAAGGAGATGGCACAAAACGCGCTCACGGTGCCGCCGCCGGATTTCGCTCCCCAGTTCGGCCGCAACATCGACGTTGCCAAGCCGACCATCGCCGCGGTGAACGGGGTCGCGTTCGCCGGCGGGTTTCTGCTGGCCCAGCAGTGTGACCTGGTGGTGGCCGCCGAGCACGCGACGTTTGCGATCACCGAGGTCAAGGTCGGCCGCGGTGCCCCGTGGGCGGCGCCGCTGTCGTGGCTGGTGCCGGCGAGGATCGCGCTGCAGATCCTGCTCACCGGCGATGCGATCAGCGCGCACCGGGCACAAGAGGTAGGGCTGGTCAACGAGGTGGTGCCGGCCGCGCAGCTGCGTGACCGCACACAGGAACTGGCGGGGCGGATCGCCGCCAACGCGCCGCTGTCGGTGCTGGCCGCCAAGCGCACGGCCTACCTGTCGGCGCAGCACCGGATCGACGAGGCGTACGCGCTGGCCGAGCGGATCTGGGAGCCGGTGTATCTGTCTGAAGACGCCCAGGAGGGGCCGCGGGCGTTCCAGGAGAAGCGCGCGCCGGTGTGGAAGGGACGCTGAGCATGCCGCTATCGATGGACGCGCTGGCCGATGATCTGGCGGCCGAGACCGCCGAACTGCGCGCCACACTGGGGGCGATGACCGCCGCCGATTGGCGGCGCCCCTCAGCGGCGCGGGGCTGGTGTATCGGCGACCAGGTGTCGCATCTGGCGTATTTCGACGACGCCGCGGTGCAGGCGGTGACCGACCCGGACGGCTTTCTGGCTGAGTTGGCGCGGTGGAACGCCGAGGGTGGGGTGAACCCGGACACCATCTGCGCGCGATTCCGAGACATGCCTGGCGAAGCCCTGCTGGCGTGGTTCGATGAGGCCCGCACGCGGTTGCTGACGAGCTTCCGCCGGATCGATCCCGCCGCGCGGGTGCCGTGGTTCGGCCCGTCGATGAGCGCCGCGTCGTCGCTGACCGCACGGCTCATGGAGACCTGGGCACACGGCCAAGACATCGTCGACGCGCTCGGCCTTGATCGAGAACCCACCGACCGGCTGCGCCACGTCGCACACCTGGGGGTGCGGGCTCGAGCGTTCAGCTACACAGCCAACGGGCGGCAGGCACCCGACCTGCCGGTGCGCGTCGAGCTCACCGCGCCAAGCGGCGCGACGTGGAGTTGGGGCCCGCACGACGCCGCAGATCGGGTAAGCGGGCCCGCGCTGGACTTTTGCCTGGTGGTGACCCAACGCCGCCACCCCGAGAACGCCGCGTTGGCGATCACAGGGCGCGCGGCAGGGGAGTGGATGGCCATCGCCCAGGCGTTCGCCGGACCCCCGGGAGCGGGACGGCAGCGGGGACAGTTCCGATGACGGCGACAGCCGATCGTGCCTCGGTGGTGCGGATCGCCAACTGCTCCGGCTTCTACGGTGACCGCATCGCTGCCGCGCGCGACATGGTCGAGGGCGGCCCTATCGACGTGCTCACCGGGGATTATCTGGCCGAGCTGACCATGCTCATCCTCGCCAAGGCCCAACAGAAGGACCCCGCCGCCGGATACGCCAAGACATTCCTGACCCAGATCGAGCAGGTGCTCGGCGCTTGCCTGGATCGCGGCATCCGCATCGTGGCCAACGCCGGCGGGCTGAACCCCGCCGGCCTAGCCGGCGCCGTGCGCGACGTGGCGAGCACGCTCGGGCTTGACGCGCGGGTGGCCCACGTGGAGGGCGACGACCTGCGCGCAAAGCTGTCGGCGATCAGCCCCGCGGTCACCGGCGACCCGGTGTCGGCCAACGCCTACCTCGGCGGGTGGGGGATCGCTGCGGCCCTCGACGCGGGCGCCGATGTGGTGGTGACCGGCCGGGTCACCGACGCGTCGCTGGTCCTCGGGCCGGCGGCGTGGTGGCACGGCTGGCGCAGCGACGACTGGGACGCGCTGGCCGGCGCGGTCGTCGCCGGGCATGTCATCGAGTGCGGGCCGCAGGCGACCGGCGGCAACTACGCGTTCGGCCAGGAACTGCCCGACCTGCGCTATCCGGGGTTTCCGATCGCCGAAGTCGGCCCGGATGGGTCGTCGGTGATCACCAAGCACCCGGGCACCGGCGGGTTGGTATCGGTCGGGACGGTCACCGCGCAGCTACTTTACGAGATCGGCCCACCGGCCTACCTCGGCCCCGATGTCACCACACACTTCGACACCATCACACTCACCCAGGCCGACCGGGACCGGGTCGCGATCTCCCGGGTGCGGGGCAGTCCGCCGCCGCCGACGCTGAAGGTGGCGCTGAATGACGCCGGCGGTTTCCGCAACACCATGACGATGGTGATCACCGGCCTTGACATCGAGGCCAAGGCCGCCCGCGCGGAGGCGATGCTGTTCGACGTGCTGGGCGGACGCGACCGCTTCGCCGAAGTCGACGTGCGGCTGCTGCGCTTCGACACCGCCGACGCGCCCACCAACGAGCAGGCCAGCGCGCACCTGCGGGTCACCGTCAAGGACCCCGACCGCGCGAAGGTGGGCCGGCGATTCTCCAACGCGGTTATGGAACTGGCGTTGGCCGGCTATGCGGGATTCCACACCACCACCCCGCCCACCTCGGAGTCGGCCTACGGGATCTACCGGCCCGCGGCCGTGCCCCGCGCGATGGTCGAGCACGTCGTGGTGCTGCCCGACGGCGTGCGCCGTGTGGTGCCCGATCCCCCCACCGTGGCGGCCGCGCGGGTGGGCGACCGGGTTTCCGCGGCGCGTGCGCGCCCGCCGGCCGGCCCGGCCCGGTCCGCCCCGCTCGGCCGGGTCTGCGGCGCCCGCTCCGGTGACAAGGGCGGCGACGCCAACATCGGGCTATGGGCACGCGACGACAACGGGTACGCGTGGCTGCGCGAATACCTCACCGTGCCGCGGCTGCGCGAACTGCTCGGCCCCGAGGTCACCAACCTGAAGATCGACCGATTCGACCTGCCCAACCTGCGCGCGATCAACGTCGTCGTGCACGGCCTGCTCGGCGACGGGGTGGCCTCCTGCACCCGACCCGACCCGCAGGCCAAGGGGCTGGGGGAGTACCTGCGCAGCCGCGTCGTCGACATCCCCGAGGCGCTGCTCGACGCATAGGCCGACCACAGACCGCCCACCGGCCGAGACGGGTGCCCATCCGCGCGCGGTTGATCAGTCGACGAGTTCGACGATGGTCGCGTTGGCCATGCCGCCGCCCTCGCACATGGTTTGCAGCCCAAACCGAATGCCCTGATCACGCATGTGATGCACGAGCCGGGTCATCAGGATCGCCCCCGACGCGCCCAACGGATGTCCGACCGCGATCGCGCCGCCCAGCGGATTCAGCCGCGCCGGATCGGCACCCGTCTCCGCCAGCCAGGCCAGCGGCACCGACGCGAACGCCTCATTCACCTCAAACGCCCCGATATCGCCTATCGACAACCCGCCACGGCGGAGCACCTTCGCCGTCGCCGGGATCGGTCCCGTCAGCATCACGACCGGATCATTTCCCGCGACCGCGCCAGCATGATAGCGGACGACGGGGGACAGGCCGAGCTCTTTGGCCCGCTCGGGCGAGCTGACCAGGACGGCGGCGGCCCCGTCCGCGATCTGTGAGGCATTACCGGCATGGATGACCCCGTTTTCGAGGAAAGACGGCGTCAGTTTCGCCAGCTTCTCGACGGTGCTGCCGCGGCGCAACCCTTCGTCGGCGGCCAGGCCGGGGGCTTCCGGGACCGCGACGAGCTGGCGGTCGAAGGCGCCGGCATCGATAGCCGTCGCCGTCTTGGCATGGCTCGCGCAGGCAAACTCGTCGAGCGCGCTTCGAGAAAAGCCCCATTTCGCCGCTATCATCTCGGCTCCACGGCCCTGATGGAAGGTCCCTCCCTCGAGGGCCGTCTCGTAGCGGCGTAGGAGCCGTGGCCCGTAGGGCAGCCCGACGTCGCGACCGGCGCCCAACGGAACCCTGCTCATGCACTCCACGCCGCCGGCGACGACGAGATCGTACTGGCCCGATATCACCATGGCGGCCGCGAAATCCAGCGCCTGCTGGCTGGAGCCGCAGGCCCGGTTGACGGTGGTGCCGGGCACGGTGTCGGGCCAGCCGGCGGCCAGCGCCGCGGAACGGCCTACGTTCGCCGACTGGTCACCGACCTGGTTCACGCAACCCCAGATGACATCGTCGATCAGGGCAGGGTCCACACCGGTGCGCTCGACCAGCGCCTCCAGCACCCGTGCGGACAGATCTACTGGGTGCACATCTGCCAGCGCGCCGCCTCGCTTGCCGATCGGCGTCCGTACCGCTTCGACGATCACCGCCTCAGGCATACCATTCCTCCCTATTACCTCATAATAATTAGCATGATGATATCTGACGAGATGGATTCAACTCCAGGCTTCGCGCTCGCCAATTCGCCTACCGTCGGCGCATTGACCACATTTGCGGGGCACGCTCGGTCTGTACAGCCACGTCCCAGCCCAGTGCCGGGGGCCCTGTCTCCAGCCGGAAGGTGCGCGCCATGGCGCGGGCAAGCGAAGGGTCTTTCGCCGCTTCGCGGGCGAGTTCGAACGCCCGGTCCTCGACGGCCTCGTCGGCAACCGACTCCCACGCAAGGCCCAATTGCGCCGCGCGGTCTCCATTGATCTCCGCGCCGCACAGCGCCATCGCGGCGGCCGCCTCGCGGCCGGCGAGGCGGGACAGCAGCACGAAGTGTCCCCCGCCCGGGTGCAGACCGATGCGCTGGAAGCCCGACATCAGCCGCGCGGTGCGAGCCACGATCCGCAGGTCGGTGGCCAAGGCTAGGTTCAGGCCCGCTCCAACGGCCGGGCCGCGGACGGCGGCGATGGTCACCGCCCGCACCGACCCAATCCGGGTGAACGCGGCATAGATGGCTGACAGGCTGGCATAGGTGTTCTCGTCGGCTGGGTCGGAGCCAGCGTTGCCGAGCGTCGTGGTGTGCGCTCCCGCGCAGAACGATCCGCCGGAGCCGCGGATCACCAGCGCGCCGATCGAGTCGTCGGCGTCGATTCGATCGGCGGCGGCGACCAGTTCCCGGGACATCTCCGGTGTCAGCGCGTTGCGCCGCTGCGGCGCGGCCAGGGTTAGGGTGGCCACGCCGCTTTCGACGGTGAGCTCGATCTCCACGGTTCCTCCGTTCAGGCGGGTCACATGCCGGTGATCGTCGGCCACAGCCCGTCCCCGCCACCCGCGATGACAGCGCGGCCCAGCTCTCGTGCCCAGTGTTCGGCGGAACCGCACTCTTCGCGCCAGGCCCATAGCCGGCGGGTCAGGTGATGTAGGCGGTGTTCCTGGGTAAACCCGATCGCCCCGTGTACCTGATGGGCAATCCGCGCCGCTGGTCCGGCCGCGGCGCTGGTACGCGCTTTGGCCGCGGCTATGGCCAAGGTCGCGCTGTCCGGATCGGCAGCCACTGCGGCGACCGCAGCCTGGGCGGCAGCGCCGGCACAGGCAGCCAGGCCGGCCAACTCGGCGATCTGATGGGCCACGGCCTGAAACTGCCCGATGGGCCGACCAAATTGGACCCGCTCCCCGGCGTAGCGCACCGTCGCCTCCAGCACGGAATCCAGGGCACCGGAGAGTTGGATTGCGCGGGCGAGCGCACCAAGTCGGCGCAGGTGGCCCGCGGTGCCAGGCGGAACTTCGGCAATCGCTGAGCGGGGTATCCGGACTCCATCGGCAGCCAGGTCGTCGCGCGGCTCACCGGCCAGATTGTCTATGCTCGTCAATCGGCAGTCGGCAGGGTCGACAAGCGCCGCCAGCGCCGGCTGCGGATCGTCGGTGACTACCAGCACGCGTTGGGACACCCGCGCATACGGCACCCGGTTCGCGACGCCGCGGAGGACGGCTCCGGCGCCGTCCGGAGTGAGGGTCAGACCGGCCCCGTCGGCGACCGTCACTGGCCCATCGGGCAGGGCCAGACCCGACGCGCTGCACCCGGCGGCCACCGGGAACAGCGCCTCCGCCAGCGGGACGGGCGCGGCGTGCCCGGCAGCGACACGCAGTACCGTGGCCGCGTCGGCGATCCCGCCGCCGGCGCCCCCCAGCCGTTCGTCAACCCCGACCCGGGTCAACCCGATTTCCTCCAGCCGCCGCCAAAGCTGCGGGCTCCACGAGCCTTCTGCCGCGGAAACCAGCTCCGAAGTGCAGTGCCGGTCCAGCAGATCCGCTACGGTGCGTTCGACCAGATCGACGTCGCTCACCGCAACCCCAGCCCTCGCGCCACGATGCCGCGCAGCACCTCGTTCGTGCCTCCGCGCAAGGTGAAACCAGGCGCGTGCAATACCGCCCGGGCTAACTCCCGTTCGAGCGGATGAGGTGAGCTTCGGCTCGGCTCGACCTGCGCCAGCGCCCGCACGACGTCGATGATTTCGTTTTCCAACGTGGTGCCCGCGTCCTTCACCAAGGCGGCGGCGACATCGGGGGCCTCCTCCCGATCAAGCGACCCGGCGATCTGCAGCGAGAGCCGGCGCAACGCCCAGAGTTGCGCTACGAGCGCGCCGACTTCGGTCGCCTGACGGTCATCGTCGGGGTCGGCGCCGCGCACCAGTTCGCGCAGCAGCGGCAGCGTCGACAGGAACCGCTCCGGCCCGGAGCGCTCGTGGGCGAGCTCGGAGGTGACCTGCCGCCAGCCCGCGCCGACCTCGCCCAGGACCATGTCGTCACCGACCCGGACGTCGTCGAGGACGACCTGATTGAAGTGATGCTCGCCGTCCAGCAACCTGATCGGTGTGATCGTCACCCCCGGCGCGGTCAGGTCGACGATGAACTGGCTGAGGCCCGCGTGCCGGTCTTCGTGCTGCAGCGGGGCCGTCCGGCACAACGCGATCATGTAGTGGCAGCGGTGGGCCTGGCTGGTCCAGACCTTCGTCCCGTTGAGCACCCAACCGCCTCCGTCGCGTCGCGCGGCAGTCCGGATGGAGGCCAGATCCGAACCGCTGTCGGGCTCACTCATCCCGATGGCGAAGAAGCACCGGCCTGCCGCCATCGCGGGAAGGAGCTTCTCGCGCTGCGACTCGGTGCCGTAGCGCAGCAATGCCGGCCCGCTCTGCCGGTCGCTGACCCAGTGCGCCACTACCGGCGCTCCGGCCGCGAGCAACTCCTCCACCACGACGAACCGATGCAGCGCCGGTCGCTCATGACCGCCGTAGCGGCGCGGCCAGGTCATCCCGAGCCAGCCGCGATCCCCGAGGCGCGCCGAGAAGGCCGAGTCGAAACCGGCCAGCCAGGCGTCAGTCTGCGGCTCGAACGCGCCTCGGCGCCGCTCTTCGTCGAGGAATGCCCGAACCTCATCGCGCAACTGTTCGGCCTCGACGGGAAGCTCGACGTCCGGCAGCCGTAACAGCGGCGACGCCATCGTTGACGTCGCCATCAGCTGACCACCTGCGAAGCGAGGGTCGGTCCCGATCCATCGCCGCGCGGGGTGTGCGCGCACCGATCATGCGGAATGGCAGTCACGATCCCTTCCTTCCGGGCTGGAGCTGGGCGAGCCGGGGATGTACTCCGATGTCCGGTGGCCATGGTGCCAAGATTACCCTATAGATCGTAATCATTATGATCTGGCTCCCTAGATCGATCGATTAACGGGGATTTGCGATCGCGGTGCCCAGCCGATATCGGTTGGTCCGGGTGGGCCCATCCCGTGCATGCCCGATCGCGTCGGGCCCCGCGCCGCGCCGGCATTCGGCGCATGGTGCATCGCGCGGCCACTCTGCGCGCACAGCCGGTCGGCCGGTATATCGTCGGCCGGTATATCGGAGGCCTTGGGAACGCGGGTGTGACTGTGACGCTGGGGATGCGATGCCTGCCCGCGGGACCGTCCGGCCGATCTCGCTGCCCCACTACCTGTACCCGGCAAGCCCTCATCTCACGACCACCGGTTGCACCCACCCACCGTGGCACCACCTGCCCCTCAACAATAGATATCATTATCATAAAATGCTGAAGGCCTGCGGAAGTTTCGGACTGACGCGCATCCGGATAAGTAGCGAGGCGCTTCAGCAGAAGGCGACCACCGGGCCCACCGTTGCGGTGCGACGCCGATCGCCAACTTGACGATTGTGCCTGTCACGGGCGGGCGTCAAAATCGGCATTGACAGGTGACTCGACTCGCCCCGGATGAGTCGGAGCCGCTGGCTGGTATACCGTCGCGGCCGGACGGAATGCCATAATCATTCGAACGAATTAGAAAATCACGACCCCGCAGGACTGCAGTCAGACGTTCACTGCACGGCAGTGCCGTGCCGATCGCAGGAGAACCGACATGGCGACCAACCCGCCGCGATTGCTTTCCTCGTCCGAGGACAGGCTCCCGGTTAAGGAACCGATTCCCGCCAACGAGATGCCGCTCAGTCTGGTCGGCGCCCGATGAATTCACCGCTGACGGTGAAGGAAGCCGGATTCGGCGTGATGCTGCCCAATTTCGATCCCTTTCGGCTTGGCGCGCCGCCGCTCCTGGCTGCCGCCCGCCTCGCTGAAGACCTGGGGTTTGACTCAGGGTGGGTCGGCGATCATCTGAGCTTCCATCCGCCAATATTGGAACCGTGCGGGGCGCTCGCGGCCGTCGCTGCTGTCACTCAGCGGCTGGTGCTGGGCACCGGCGTGTTGCTCCTGCCGATGCGCAATCCGGTATGGACCGCCAAGCAGCTCGGGACGGTCGCCGCGCTCGCGCCGGACCGCCTGATCGTCGGAGTCGGTGTGGGCGGGGAGAACCCGGCGGAGTTCGAGGCCGCCGGGTACCCCGTTGCACAGCGTGGCCGCAGGCTCGACGAGGCGATGGTTGTCCTCGACGCGCTGCTGCGCGGCGAGGCTGTGGACCATCCGGGCCCATTACTTCCGGTGCGTTCGCCGAAGCTGGAGCCGGTGCCATCGTCTCGTCCGCCGCTGGTTGTCGGCGGCCGATCCGCTCACGCGGTGCGGCGCGCGGCCCGGCTCGCCGAAGGCTGGTTCGGGGTGTGGCTAAGTCCCCGTCGTGTGCGCGCGGCGGTCGAAGATCTGCGGGCTCACGCAGAGGCGTTCCGCAGGCCGGTGTGCACAACGGTGATGTTGATGTTCGCGCACATCACCGAAGACGCGGAAACGGGTCGCGCCGAACTTCAACGATTCGTCGCGGGCCAGTACGGCATGCCCGTCGAAGCAATTGAGAAATGGTGTGTGATCGGTAGCGAGGCGCGGGTGGCCGACGCGCTCGCGGAGTACCGCGACGCGGGCGCCGAGTCGTTCGTGATGATGCCGACCGCCGCCGACGTGCTGGCACAGTACGATCGCCTCGCCGCGGTTCGGGAGCGGCTTGCGACGTCCGTCTGACGAGTCGATCGCGTCGCCAGACCGAACTCGCAGCTACTTACGGAGCGAACTCTCGCCCCAATAGATGGCGGGCAACAACCAGCTTGGCAACCTGCGCCGTTCCATCGGCGATCTCGAACGCCAACACGTCGCGCAGCCGCTGCCCCTGCGGACTGTCGGTTCCCCATCCAGCGTGGCCGAAGGTGAGCAGCGCCTGGTGCACGACCTCACCCGCGGTCTTGGGTGCGAACCACTTCGCCATGTTCGCGGCCACCGTGTGATCCAAGCCCTGGTCCTTTCGCCACAGCGCCTCGTAGCAGATGTGCCGCGCCGCGACGAGCATGGTCGCCTGCTCG